>Ga0136633_1000595_pt1 | contig 27750 bp, 29 predicted proteins | sample AntDrymeUQ832206_2_FD_105494 | JGI IMG/M metagenome (GOLD analysis project Ga0136633, IMG submission 105494) | Polar desert sand microbial communities from Dry Valleys, Antarctica - metaG UQ83 (22.06) | ecosystem: Environmental > Terrestrial > Soil > Desert | place: Antarctica: Dry Valley... | reverse complement strand
CGCAACATCACCATGCCCGGCTCGACCGGCTCCGCCGCCAACCAGTCGGTGGTCTTCGTCGGAGGCTCGGCCCCTGCGCTGTTCGCCGACTTCCGGGACGACGCCATCCTCCAGCGGAACTAGAGAGAAGGCCGCAGCTAGTCCTCCGTGTCCGACCCGTTGCCGTTGTCCGCGGGCGCATCGTCGGTGTCGTCGTCGAAGACCCGGCTGACCAGGAGGTCCTCGGCCTCGATGCGTATCAGGTCGGTCTTGCTGAGCGTCTTGCTGTTCTCTTCCGGACGATGCGGGTGGCCTGGTGCGGACGGGGTGGTGATCATGTTCGGGCCGGGGAGCGAGCCCTCACTGATCTGGCCCGTCCGCCCGGGTTTCATCGCCGAACTGGTGGGACTCGGCCTCGGCGAAGCCGAGTTGCTCGCCGCCGCCCGTTCGGTTCGGGAGGTCGCCGCCGACGAGTGGACCAAGCTCCCGGCCCCGACCGGCCCTGTTGCCGGAGAACGTGTCCGCCAACCACGAGCTCAGGCAGGCCCGGTGCGTGCAGAGCGTCGAGTGGCTGGCGGCCCGCGCCGCCGTCGACCCGGCCCGCGAGGCGGCGGCGCGCACCAAGCTGGCGGATCTCATCGCCCGGTACCGGTTCGCCGGCGTGCAGCCGGACGGCGACCTCTTCGCCGTGGTCAACCGTGTGGTCGCGGCCATGGAAGCCGGGGACGCCGCCGCCGTCTCTGCCCGACCCTGCAACTGATCAGGAGCCGCGGCTCAGCAGCCGGCGCAGCGGCTTGCCCCCGGCGGTCCGGGGAACAGCGCTGATCACGACCACCTCGCGTGGCAACTTGGCCGCCGACAGGTGATCGGCGGCGAAGGCCCGCAGCTCGGCAAGTCCCGGCGGGTCCCCGTCATCCGTGGGCACGATGTGGGCGACAACTCGTTCGCCCCACGCAGGGTCCGGGGCGCCGGTCACGCACACGTCAGCCACTCCCGGATGCCGGCCGAGCACGGCCTCGACCTCACTGGGGCTGACCTTCACCTCACCGGTGATCACCAGGTCACCCAGCCGGTCCACGATGCGGAGTCGGCCTTCTGCGTCGATCGTCCCTGCGTCGCCGGTCCGCAGCCAGCGGTCGGCGGTGAACGCGGCGGCTGTCTGTTCGGGCGCCAGCCGGTAGCCCCCCATGACCATGGGCGACCGCACCAGGATCTCGTCCCCTTCCCCCACCGCGAGCTCCACCTGCGCCAGGGGATGGCCGTCGTGGACCACGCCGCCCCACGTCTCGGTCAGCCCGTAGGTGGCGACGATGTTCGGGCCCCGCTCCCGCACCGGCCCTCCCCCGAGCAGGATCCTGCGGAACCGGCCCAGGTCGGTGCCGGCGTCCCGGAGCCGGCGCACCATCGTGGGCACCAGGGACACCAGAGTGGCGTCGGATTCGGCCACGGCCGCCGCATCGAACCGCTCCAGGACCGTCACCGGCGTCCCCGCCGACCACGCCCGGCCGAGCACCGCCAGCCCCGCCACGTAGTGCAGCGGGAGGCACGCCAGCCACCGGTCGCCGGCCCCCACGTCGAGCGCCTCGCCGACCGCTGCCGCCGACGCAGCCAGACCGTCCCACGTCAGCTCCACCCCCTTCGGCGCCCCGGCCGTCCCCGACGTGACCACCACCGCAGCCACCTCGGGCCCGACCCCGACCTCGGGCCGCATCCGGGCGAGCACCCCCTCCACCTCGGCGTCGGGCGCCCGCACATCCAGCACCAGCACGGCGTCGCCGGCGTCCCAGGTGCGGCGGATGGCAGCCGCCGCCTCAGACGCGGGGAGCCGGATCGGCACGAGACGGCCGGTGCCCTCAGTCGACATGGACGTCACGGTACGGCGGCGGCGTTGATCCGGTCGGGGCCGTCGAGGACGACCGCTCCACCAACGCCTTGCCCAACCACCAAGTCAACGACCCAGGAGCGACCCGCCCGAGGGTCTTGAAGCCCACCAGCATGCTGAACAGCGACTCGGGCGGCCTCCAGGCCGACGGCGGGACCGAGCTGATCAGAGAGACGGAGAAGGCCATCGCCGAGCTTTCGGTGTCGGGCGAGGCCGGCGCCGCCTGTCGCGAGCGGTCCGCGGAGCGGGTCATCTCCCGCAAGGGCTACCGGAGCCGGCCTCTTCGACACCCGGGACCGGAGCGCACCGCCCTGGCCACCGGCTCGCCATACCCGCCGGGTCGGGCCCCCCGATCCCCGCTTCTGTGCGTGATCGGGGGCCAGAACCGCTGCGGATGCGCCGGACGCCATGACCGAGCCGTGGTCATCATGGCCTTGGTAGAAGTCCCCGACTGGAGTGCCCTCGGCGACGAGACTCCCGCCGGCGTCGCCAGTGTTCAGCGGGGGCGCCGACCGGGACGGACCACTGACCTCACACGAGAGAATCGCCCTCAATGCGATGTCGACTCCTTGGAGCCTGAGGCGAGCTTGACGGCCAGGGAGCCGAGCGCGATGACCACCAAGGCGAGGAGCATCATGGACTGAAGCTCTATGCCCGTCAGGGCCAAGCTGGCTACCGACGGCTGCCGCACGGCCGTCAGACCTGCAGCGGAGGACCGCACCGGAGATGAAGTCCCTGCCGCTGGGGTGGTTGCCGAGGCCACGGGGCCGGCTGAGGGCCCTGTGACGGCCGGCGCCGCCGAAGCCGACGATGGCCAGGTCGGCAGCGGTGCCACCGTCACAGCCGTCGCTGAAGTGCTGGTCATGGCCATCACCGAAGGAACCGTCACCAACGAAGCTGTGGACACATCCGGAGCGGTCGGACCGATAGGGGTGACCGGGGCCGGGGTGACCGGGGCCGGGGTGACCGGGGCCGGGGTGACCGGGGCCGGGGTGGCCAGGGCCGGGGCGACCAGGGCCGGGGTGGCCCGGGCCGGGGTGGCCGGAGCCGGAGCCGCCGGAGCCGCCGGGGCCGGGGTGACCGGGGCCGGGCTGGCCTGGGCCGGGGTGACCGGGGCCGGGGTGACCGGGGCCGGGGTGACCGGGGCCGGGGTGACCGGGGCCGGGGTGACCGGGGCCGGGGTGACGGGTGTGATGATGATGTTGTTGGTCACCGAGGTGGTGCAGGTGACCTCGCCGCCGCCTCCGTTGCCCGAGCCGTTGCACTGGTCAACCGTCACCGGGAGCGCCGAGGTCTCGGTGGACTGGTCAACCGTGCACTCCACTCGCATGGTGCCACCTCCGCCATTGCCGGAGTCGTTGCACTGGGTGACGGTGGCGTTGGTGGTAGTGGCCGTAGGGGGATCGCACACCACGGTCGGCTCGGTGCCGCCACCCGCTCCGGATCCGTTGCACTGGTCGATGGTGGCCGGCTCCACCACCGGAGGGATGGTCGTTGCGGACAGCGTGATGTTGTTGATGATGTCGACATCGCAGGCGACGGTTCCCCCGCCACCGTTTCCGGAGCCGTTGCACTGATTGACTGAGGTGGTCAGTTCGTCAGACGGTGTCGTCGTGGTGGTGCATGCGAGGGCAGCGTTGGCGGAGCCGTGGCACTCCTCGGTTTCTACTGTCGAGCTGGTCAGCCCGGTGTCGAGGTCGAGGTTGTTGGTCACCGTGGTGTTGCAAGCGACGGCCTCACCACCGACATTGTCCGTACCGTTGCACTGGTTCGCTGCGGGGCCTGAGGCGGGAGCTGCAACTGCGGCGAGCGGGACGACGGCTGCGAGTACCGAGGATGGCTTCTCGACACGGGTCACTGGAGGCAGACCAGTGGCCACCTCAGGTGAGATCAAGGCCGGTTGAGTGTCGGCGGCGGGTGCAGTTTGCGCCGAGGCCCTGTCGTGCCCCGCGCCCCAAGCCAGTACGAGGATGACAGCGGACAGCAGAACGATGGCGAAGCTGGCGGCACGCGAGGGCGTTCGTTCCAAGTACGCACCTGGCGAAGACGGGCTCGTCGGTCGGGAAGCAAGCTCTGTACGCATCACGGGACTCCTGTCGCTGATGGTCCATAGGGAGTGACATCCCCTGCCATCGGCTCCGCCGGCCTCTGGCATCACAGTCACAACAGTTCTACGATTCTAGTACAAGAGTTTGACGGAAGATGGACAGAAGCTGGACGGATACATAGCGCCGGAAGGGCGGGCGCCGCCTGAGAGGGACCTGGCAGGGGAAGTGGCTACGACCTCTTATCGAACAAATGGTCGACTACAACCCCGCCATGCAGCCAGGAACTCGGCTACGGATGCGTACCGACCATTCGCATCCGCCTCGGTGGCCCGGTCCAGTACCGGCGAACGCCGGCCGGCGAGGAGAACCTGGGCCGTCCGGCCGAGGTTCAAGACCGTGTCCGCTGGTCGATGACCGCACCGGTACGGAACTCCTCAGGCGCCATGAACCGCTTGGAGCCCTGGAGGCGATCGCCTTCCACCCGGAACGGGCCTGGCCGGTGCTCGTCGAGCCGCACAGCCACATGCGCCTGGCCGTGAAGCCGTACAGGAAGCAGCCGTCGTACAGGTCGACGGCCACGAAGCCGGCGGCGGCCAGGTGGGCGTCGTAGATAGCGTCGATCGCAGCGAGCCTTCGGGCAACGGCAGCCCGAGAAAGCGATCCCGGACTCGGTACACCTCCTCTCCGTCGACCCACGGATAGACGAGCGCCGGCCCGGAGTCGGTCGACATCGTCCCCGCCTGCGGAAGAATCGCCGGGTGGGGCACCGCGCGTGCAGCGCAGTCGCCCGCCGCAGCGCCGGCCCGACTTCAGGACCGAGGGGCATTTTGACGAACCACCACTACCGCTTCTTCTTCGGCGTCTTCTTCATGGCCCGGTGGACGATACGGCCCTGCTGGCTCTCGGCGGCCTTGGCCCACGGCTCCTTGACGGACTCCTCGAGCTCGCCCTGCAGCTTGCGATAGCTGGCCACCCGGTCGCGGTCGAGGCGCCCGTCCTCGACGGCGGCCACCACCGCACATCCCGGCTCGTTCGTGTGGCGGCAGTCGCGGAACCGGCACCCCTCGCCGATCTCCTCGACGTCGGGAAAGGCCAACGCCACCCCGCCCTCGGCCCCGGTCAGCCCCACCGACCGCAGCCCGGGCGTGTCGATCAGCACCCCGCCACCCGGGATCACCAGGAGGTGACGGGACGACGTGGTGTGCCGCCCCTTGTGGTCACCCTCCCGCACGTCACCGGTGGCCTGCGCCGGGTCCTCCTCCGAGAGCAGACGGTTCACCAGGGTCGACTTGCCCGCCCCGGACGGGCCCAGCAGCACCGCGGTCCGGTTGGGGCGCAGGTGCGACAGCACCTCGTCGACGCCCAGCCCGCTCGTCGCGCTGCTCAGGATGACGTCGACCCCCACCGCCCGGGCGGTGACGGTCTTGGCCAGGAGCTCGGCCTCGGGCGTGGCGTCGGCCTTGGTGAGGATGACCACGGGTCGGGCCCCGCTGTCCCAGGCCAGCACCAGCTCCCGCTCGATCCGGTTCAGGTTCAGCGGACGGTCGAGGGACGCGACGACGAACACCACGTCGATGTCGGCGGCCAGCAGCTGTCCCTCCCGCTCCAGGGCTGACCAGCGGGGGAGTATGGCGTCGACCGCCGGCCGGGGTTCCACAGCAACGACGACCCAGTCACCCGTGGTCGGCAGGACGTTGGCCGCAGCCCGCAGCTGCCCGGAAGCGGTGCGGACGGTGCAGCGGTCGCGGTCGACCCGCCCGACGCGGGCGGGCTGGTGGTGCGGTTCGGCGACGGTGGCGTAGAGGGCGGCAACCCGGTCGTTCCAGCCGAGGGGGACGAGTGCGTCGAAGGACGGATCAGCAGACACCGGAGAGCGCCTCGGAATCGAGGGCGGACATGAACGCGAAGGCGAGGGCGGCGCGTGCCGCACTCAAGCGAAGTTGGCCTCCATGGCGCCCTCTCTCGATGTCCCGGTCTCCAGAGTAGCCTGAAGGTTCGTAGGAGTGATCGCTCTAGGAGTGCAAGCGCCCATGGACAACGACGTGCCCGACTGGGAGCAGCAGGGCGAGTGGCAGGACATCCGTTACGAGGTGGCCGAGGCGATGGCCAAGATCACCATCTGCCGGCCCGAGGTCCGCAACGCCTTCCGCCCGCTCACCATCCTCGAGCTGTCGGCCGCGTTCGAACTGGCCCGTGACGACCCCGAGGTCGGGGCCATCATCCTCACCGGCGAGGGGCCGCTGGCCTTCTGCTCCGGTGGCGACCAGAAGGTGCGGGGCGACGACGGGTACAAGGACGCCAAGGGCGTCGGCCGGCTCAACGTCCTCGATCTCCAGATCCAGATCCGCCGCCTGCCCAAGCCCGTCGTCGCCATGGTGGCCGGCTACGCCATCGGCGGCGGCCACGTGCTGCACCTGGTCTGCGACCTCACCATCGCCGCCGACAACGCCCGCTTCGGCCAGACCGGGCCCCGGGTGGGCTCCTTCGACGGCGGGTACGGCGCCGGCCTGCTGGCCCGCACCGTCGGCCAGAAGAAGGCCAAGGAGATCTGGTTCCTGTGCCGCCAGTACGACGCCCAGGCCGCCCTCGACATGGGCCTGGTCAACACCGTCGTCCCACTCGACCGGCTGGAGGCTGAGACGGTGGCGTGGTGCCGGGAGATGCTGGCCCACAGTCCCCTCGCCATGCGGCTGCTCAAGGCGTCGTTCGCGGCCGACACCGACGGGCTGGCCGGCGTCCAGCAACTGGCCGGCGACGCCACCCTCCTCTACTACCTGTCCGAGGAGGCCCAGGAGGGCCGCGACGCCTACGTCCAGAAGCGCCCCCCCGACTTCTCACGCTTTCCCAAACGCCCGTGACGTCCGCGGCCCACTGGTTTCAGGGCGCCAGGCCCCGCACGCTGGGCGCCGCCGTGTCGCCGGTGCTGGTCGGCACTGCGGTCGCGTCGCGGTACGGCGACATCGTGTGGTGGCGGGCCGGCTTCTGCCTGCTCCTGGCCGTCGCCCTCCAGGTGGGGGTGAACTACGCCAACGACTACTCCGACGGCGTCCGGGGGGTCGACACACAGCGCCGGGGACCGGTGCGACTGACGGCCTCGGGCCTGGCCGCCCCGGCGCGGGTCAAGCAGGCAGCGCTGTTGTCGTTCGCCGTCGGGGGCCTGCTCGGGATCGTGCTGGCCGTCGCCGTCGACTGGCGCCTCGTGTTGGTCGGCGCCGCTTCGATCCTGGCCGCCGGCCTCTACTCGGGAGGGCCCAAGCCGTACGCCTCCTCAGGCCTCGGTGAGGTGATGGTGCTGGTGTTCTTCGGGTTCGTCGCCACCTGCGGCTCCGCCTACGTGCAGCTCGAGCGGGTGCCCTGGCTGGCTGTCGGCGCCGCCGTGCCCGTCGGTCTCCTGGCCTGCGCCATCCTCCTGGTCAACAACCTGCGCGACGTCGACTCCGACCGTGACGTGGGCAAGCGGACCCTGGCGGTGCGGGTCGGCAAGGCCCGCACCAGGGTCCTGTACCGGGCCAGCATCGTCCTCAGCGTGCTCACCGTCGCAGCCCTAGCGCCGGTTGCGCCCGGTGCCCTGCTCGCGCTCGCCAGCATCCCTCTGGCGGTGCCTCCGCTGCGGATCGTGGCGACGAAGCATGACCCGCCCTCGCTGGTGCAAGCCCTCATCGCCACCGCTCGTCTCCAGTTGGTCTTGTCGGTGCTCCTGGCGATCGGCCTGGCTCTGTGACGACGCTCACTGAGTACCGGGTGCGCCTTCCACAGCACGGCGCGGGCTTTCGCGACGTGGTGCTCCTGGAGGGGCCGACGGGATGGGGCGAGTTGTCGCCCCTGCCCGGCTACCCGTCCGACCCCGCCGCCTGCCGCCGGGCCGCCGAGGAGGCGGCCACCGTCCCGTTCCCGCCGGCCCGGCGCACCCGCATCCGGGTGAACGCCCTCGTCCCTGCCGTCGAGCCCGACGCAGCCGCCGGCCTCGCCGCCGGCTGGGCCGATGTGAAGGTCAAAGTCGGCGATGTGGGCGACGTCGACCGGGTGGCCGCCGTGCGCGACGCCATCGGCCCACACGCCCGGCTGCGCGTCGACGCCAACGGCGCGTGGGACGTCGACGACGCCGTCGCCACCATCGCCCGGCTGGCCCGGTTCGACATCGAACTGGTGGAGCAGCCGGTCGAGACGCTGGAAGACCTCGCCACCGTCCGCCGGCGGGTCACTGTGCCGGTGGCCGCCGACGAGTGCGTGCGCACCCTGGACGATGCCCACCGACTCGCCGCCATCGACGCGGCCGACGCCCTGGTTCTCAAGGTCCAGCCCCTCGGGGGCATCGCCGCCACCCTCGACGTGGCGGCTGCGGCCGGCGTCGCCCTGGTCGTGTCGTCGATGCACGAGACGTCGGTCGGCCTGGCCGCGGGACTGGCGCTGGCCGCCGCCCTCGACGACCTGCCCTTCGCCTGCGGGCTCGGGACGGCCGTGCTGCTGGCCGCCGACGTGGTGGACGACCCGCTGGTACCGGTCGACGGATGGCTGACCGTCCGCCGGCCCGAGCCCAGCCACGCCCTGCTGGCCCGCTACGGGGTCGGCGGATGAAGGACCAGGAACGCAGCCAGCAACCGGTGGAAGCTCACGGGGCGTTCGAGGTGGGCGGCATGACGGGCGCCGGCCAGGGCGACGACCTGGGCGTTGGCGCCGATGGCGTCGGCCATCTCCTCGGCGATGTGGGCATAGCGGGGGTCGTCCTGCCCAGCTATGGCGAGCACCGGCATCGTCAACTCGTCGAGACGGTCCCACAGCGGCTCCTGCACCCCCGTACCCAGCCGGCGCAGGGCGGAGGCCAGCCCGCTCGACGTGTTCTCCAGGCGGGCGGCCACGTCCTCGGGCTGGGGCCGCAGCGTGGCGAACATCGGCTGGGCCATCCACCGCTCGAGGAAGGCGGCGGTCCCAGCGCGCTCGATGTCGGCGGCCAGCGCAGCGTCGGCCTCCTGGCGGGCCGCCCGCTCGGCGCCGTCGGCCAGCCCGGGCGACGCGCCCACCAGTACCAGCGCCTGCACCAGTTCCGGCCGGTCGATCGCCAGGCGAAGGCACAGCCGGCCACCCATCGAGTACCCCACGTAGGTGGCCGTGCCTCCGGCGTCGCCGATGGCCGCTGCGGTGTCCTCGAAGCTCATCTCCACCGTCCCCGACCCGCCGTGCCCGGGCAGGTCGACGCGCACCACTTGGAACGTCTCGGCCAGCGGCAGGGCCAGTCGATCCCAGGAGTGAAGCGTCTGGGTGAACCCGTGGACCAGCACCAGCCGGTCGGGGCCCCGCCAATCGAAGACTCGGTGGAGCATCGGGAGATCATCACATGACGAACGCCGGCGACCTCAACACCGCGCTGGCCCGGACCCTCGTCGACGAGTGGGCGCGGGGCGGGGTGACCCTTGCCGCCGTCAGCCCCGGGTCACGCTCCACGCCGCTCGCCCTGGCCCTCGCCGCCGACGGGCGGATCGCAGTGCACGTCTTCCTCGACGAGCGCTCGGCGTCGTTCTTCGCTCTCGGCGCGGCCAAGGCATCGGGCCGACCCACCGTGGTGCTGTGCACGTCGGGGACGGCGGCGGCCGAGTTCCACCCCGCAGTGCTGGAGGCGTTCCACGCCCGGGTCCCACTCGTCGTCTGCACCGCCGACCGCCCGCCGGAGCTGCGCGACACGGGCGCCGGCCAGGCCGTGGACCAGCTCAAGCTCTACGGCGATTCGGTCCGCTGGTTCGCCGAGGTGGGCGCACCCTCCGCAGCCGATGCCGCCAGCCCCTACTGGCGTTCGGTGGCGGGCCGCTCGGTGGCGGCGTCGTCGGGCCCTCCCGCCGGCCCGGTCCACCTCAACCTGGCGTTCCGGGAGCCGCTGTTGCCCTCCGGCGCCGAGGTCGTCCTGCCGCCGGCGCGCGCCGACGGCGAGCCGTGGGTGGCATCGAGGAGACGTCGCCCCCAGCCTCACCGGGACGACGTGGACCGCCTCGCCTTCCTCGTGGCGGCCGAGACCCGGGGCGTGGTCGCTGTGGGATGGGGCGCCGATGTGGACCCCGAGGCGGTGGAGCGGTTTTCCGAGGTGGCCCGCTGGCCGGTGCTCGCCGACCCCATCTCGAACGCCCGGCAGGGGCCCAACGCCATCTCCACCTACGACGCCATGCTGCGCTCGTCGGGCCCGGCGCAGTCGCTGCGGCCCGATGTGGTCCTCCGGCTCGGTGCGCCACTCACGGGCAAGGGGGCGACGGCCTGGCTCGGTGATTCGGCTCGCCAGGTCCTGGTCGACCCCGACGGTGCGTGGCTCGACCCCTCCCGGTCGTCGGCGGAGCGCATCGTGGGCGATCCCTCGGCGCTGCTCGACGCCGTCGTGGCCCAGGGCCCCGCCCGCAGCCAGTCCTTCTGGTTGACGTCGTGGCTGCAGGCCGAGGCCGCCACCCGTCGCGACCTCGACCGCCTGCTCGACTCCTGGGTCGAGCCGTTCGAGGGCCGCGTGGCGCGCGACCTGGTGGCCGGCCTCCCCACGGGCGCAACGCTCGTCGTCGGTTCCAGCATGCCGGTGCGGGACATCGAGTCGTTCGCCCGGCCCCGCTCCGGCGTCCGCTTCCTCTGCAACCGGGGCGTGAACGGCATCGACGGGTTCGTCTCCACCGCCCTCGGCGCCGCCGCCGTCAGGAACGACGACCCGGTCGTCGCCCTCTGCGGCGACCTCACCTTCCTCCACGACGCCGGCGGTCTCCTTGGGGCGGCGCGTCGCGGGATCGATGCCACGTTCGTGGTGCTCGACAACGACGGGGGCGGGATCTTCAACTTCCTCCCGCAGGCCGCCGCCGGCCTCGACGGCCACTTCGAGACCCTGTTCGGCACCCCGCAGGGCGTCGACCTTGCTGCGCTGGCCGGCGTCCACGGCCTGGAGACCGAGCGCGTCACCAAGGCCGACGAGCTCATGCCGGCCGTCGAACGGGCGGTGCGGGCCGGCGGCGCGCGCCTCATCGTCGTCCCCACCGACCGGGTGGACAACGTGGCCCGGCACCGGCAGGCGTGGCAGGCGGTGTCGATCCCCGGCGGTCTCGGGCCCGCTTGAGCATCGTCGACGGCGGCCGCCGGCATCCGGTGCTGTCGGCGGTGGTGACCGCCTACATCGTGGGGTGGGCCGTGTACGGGCTCGTCGCCGGATCCCGGAACGCGGCCTCGTACGTGGTGATCGTGGCCGTCCTCGCCCTGGCGATCGCCGCCGCGGATACTCGCGTCCACTTCAGCCTGCTCGTCCTCGTCGGCCTCGCCATCTGGGGCTTCGGCCATCTCGCCGGCGGTCTCATCGAGCTGGATGGTCCCGGCGACCGGATCCTCTACAACGGCGTCTTCCTCCGGTGGGGCCACTTCGACAACGTCGTCCATGCCATCGGCTTTGGAATTGCGGGCATAGCGGTCTGGGAGGCGATCCGGTCGTGGATGCCCGTCGCGCCAGGGCACCGGCTGGGAACGGCCGTCGTCGTATGCCTGCTGGGCCAGGGCGTGGGGGCCTTCAACGAGGTCGTCGAGTTCTGGTCGACCCACCTGGTGGCTGAGAACAATGTCGGCGGCTACGAGAACACCGGGCGTGACCTGGTGGCCAACCTGCTCGGCAGCGGGGTGGCCGGGTGGTGGGTCAGCCAGCGCCCGGTCAGCGTCGCCGGATCAGCAGCACCCCGTCGCGCACCGTCGCCATGACGCACGTCACCCGGTCGTCGCCCCGCACCATGTCGTTGAACCGCCGGATGGCGACGGTGTCGTCGCTCTGGTCGTCGGGGTCGAGCACCCGCCCGCTCCACAGCACGTTGTCGGCGACTAGAAGGCCGTGGTCGGCCAGCAAGGGCAGGACGGCCTCGTAGTAGCTGGGGTAGTTGGACTTGTCGGCGTCGACGAAGATCAGGTCGAACGGCCCCTCCAGCGTGGCGATCGAGTCGAGCGCCGGCCCCATGAGTATCTCGATCTGGTCGGCCCACGGGCTGGCGTCGAAGTGCCGGCGCGCCGTTGCGGCCCGTTCCGGGTCGAGCTCGCACGTCACGATGCGACCGTCGGGCGGGAGGGCGGCGGCCATTGACAGGGCCGAGTAGCCGGTGAAGCAGCCGATCTCCAGGATGCGACGGGCGCCCGACAGCCAGACCAGCGTCTCGAGGAACCGGCCCTCGAGCAGGCCGACCATCATCCCGTGGGCCTCCTGGGTGGCACGGGTCTCGGCCGCCACCTCCGCTAGCAGGGGGTGCGGCGGCGTGGTGTGCTCGGCGGCGTAGCCCTCGATGTCCTCCCGGACCACCCCCATCAGCGGGAGGCCTCCATGCACTCCACGCCGGCGGGGCCGACGGTGGCCGAGTGCTCCGTGTCGGGCTCCACGTCGAGGCGGTCGCCGGGCCCCAGTTCCAGGTCGCCGGCCGCGGTGTGGAACACGATGCCGCCCGACAGGCAGTAGAGGACCTTGTGGTACCCGTGGGCGTGGGCGCCGTAGGTGTCCCCGGGCGCGTTCCCCCAGGTCGAGGGTGACAACCCCTCGTCGCGGAACCGGCCTTCGATGGTGGCCCGGAGCGGAGCGCCGCCGCCGCCCCACGTGGTCAGCCGCGCAGTCACTACCCGAGGATACGGCGCATCGGTACCCTCGTCCTCATGAGCAGGTCACTGGTGCACCTGAACCTGTGGCTGCTCGGCCCGCTGATGGTGGTCGGCATCCCGCTGGTCACCGTGGCCGTGCAGGCGCTTGTTCGCCGGCTGGCGCCGAGCATCGTGGAGGGCGAGCACAACGAGGTCGCGGGGTTCCTCATCGCCGTCGTCGGCGTCGTCTACGCAGTCCTCCTGGCCTTCATCGTCATCGTCACGTGGGAGGAGTACCGCGAGGCCCGGGACACCGTGAACGCCGAAGCGGGAGCGCTGCGCAGCCTCTACCGCGGCAGTCAGTCGCTGCCCGAGCCGGCCAAAGGCCGGATGGGCGACCTCGTGGTCCGCTACGGCCGTGAGGTCGCGAACGAGGAGTGGGCCGCCATGGACGACGGCGGGGGCAGCCGGGCCGCGTTCGACCTGGTCAGCGACATGTTCGGCACACTCGGCAACGTGGCGACGACCACGCCCACCCAGGAGACGTTCCTGGCCGACGCCCTCGGCCGGCTCAACGACGTGGCCGAGCACCGGGCCGAGCGCATCACCGTCGCCGAGGAGGGCCAGCTGTCGATCATGTGGGTCGCCATCATCCTCGGCGGCATCCTCACCGTTGGGTTTGCCCTGCTGTTCGGCGTGGCCAACGAGCGGTTGCACTACCTCATGGTCGGTGGCTTCGCCGCCGTCCTCGCACTGCAGGTTCTCGTGATCCTGGTCCTGAGCCACCCGTTCTCGGGCGACGTCCGGGTCACGCCCCGGCCGATCGAGGACGTTGTCCGAGACTTCGGTTCATGACCGGTCGGCCCCGCGACAGCCAGCGTGCCCGGCTCTACCGGGCCGAGGGCGAGGTCGACGCCGGCCGCCGCCTTCCGACCGTGGAACGGATGCAGGCATGGGTGGACGGGCTTGCGGCCACCGACTGGTTCGTCGCTCGGTGGGGCGCCCGGTCGTTCGAGGTCCGTCCCGGGTTCGGGCACCGGCGGGCCACGGCCGACGAGACCGGCGTGCTGCAGATGCCGAAGTGGGCCCGCAGCGAGTTGGTGCTCCTGCACGAGGTGGCCCACTGCCTCACGCCGGCGAGGTTCGCCGGCCATGGTCCCGAGTACGCAGGAGTTCTCCTCACCCTGGCCCGCCGGGGCATGGGGCCCGGAACCGCTCAACGGCTCGAGGACGCCTTCGCCGGTGAGCGGGTGCGCTGGACGCTGGCGGCCGTCCCCGACGTGCGGGCCGGATAACCGACCGTAACGAACAGCGCGCAGACCGCAGCCTGGGGATGACGCCCGGTCGCCTGGACGGGCTGGGTGGGTAAAACTGGTACAGAGTCTGCGGGCTTTACGCCATCGACATCCCGTCTGGTACCGGCGGAAAGGAGTTCGACATGGCCGCAACTATCGCCGCGAGGGTCGCCGGGACCTGGTTGACGGGTGCCCTGATCGGGGATGTGCTGTCCCCACGGAAGGCCGCTGGTGCGCTACGGCGGGGGCGGGCGCACTGATGTCCATCTTCGGGGACTTTGTCAAGCTGCGTCGCGAGGAGCTGAGGCTCGACCAGGTCGCCCTGGCGCGACACCTCGGCGTGAAGCAGCAGACAGTCTCGAAATGGGAACAAGCGAAGACCGTGCCCAAGCCGAGGCGGATTCGAGAGTTGGCCAAGGTGCTGCGGGTGGAGGTTGCCGACCTCATGCGATATGCCGGCTACATGGCCGAGGGGGATTCGGAGGAGGTGCAGGCGAGGGAGCCCATCCACACTCTCCTTGGACAGATCGGCCGCCTCTCCGACGATCAGTTGATCGTACTCATCGATCAATCGTGGGAGGAGTACCGGGGCCGGCTCGGCTTCAATCTGGAAGACCCCCGCCGGCGAGGCGGGAGAACGGCGTCCGGGGGGTGATCCCCGGGGCGGGAAGTGTGTGGCGACCCTTGCCGAGTGTACGTTCCCGAGGACCTGGGTACGCCGAAGCCAACGCGACACCGGGCTTGAGGTACAAGCCAGTCGAGGCAGCACACTCACATGCGATGGCGGTATTGGCCCGCGTCCTCGGGCCCTAACCCGGCACTCGGGAGTCGTTCTCGCCCTTGGACCGGCACCTCGGGCAGAAGTGAGAGGCAGTAGCGGCGCCGGTCGAGATGATCGATCACCCGGCCGCCCTCGTCGAGTCGTTCGATGACGCCATGCACAGCGAGAGGTTGGACGGCATCATCCTGAGTTGGGATGCGGCGGCCGAGAAGCTCTACGGCTGGGCCGCCGATGAGATCGCAGCAGGCTCGCCACCTCGCGATACATGACCAGCCGCGCGAGCTCACCTGCCGAGCAGGCTCTCGGTTCCCTGCCAAACAAGCGCAGCCTCCGGGGCAGTCGTCCGGTTCTGCGCCTGGTCGGCCTGTTCGTCCTCCTTGCGATCGTTCCACTGGCCCTGCTCACCTATTTCACCATCCACCTGGCCGACCGGGCGGTCGTCCGCGAGGTCAATGCGCGGGTGCGGACCACCTCGGCGGTGACCGCAGCGCTGGTCCGCCAGCAGATGCAGGGGGTCGCCGACCTGACCGCGTCCTACGCAAGCCGTCCCCTCCTCATCAACGCCCTGGCCGACGGCAACCCGGTCGCTTTCGACAGCAATGTCATCACTCGACAGCTAGCCCAGCTACAAGCGTTCCTGCCCGGCAACGGCGGCGTCTTCTTGACCGATACCGATTGCCGTCTGACCAATGTCGAACCGGCCACGCCGGCGATCGTCGGTGTGGACTTCAGCTTCAGGGACTGGTGCAAGGGGGTGAAGGCCACCGGCCGCCCCTATGTATCGGAGGCCTACCGGACCGCCATCGTCGGGACCCCCTTGGTCGTGGCCGCTGCGGTGTTGGTGCGGGTGGCAGGGGGTGATGGTTCGGGCAGACCGCTGGGGATCCTCGCAGTGGTGTACACCCTGGACGCCATCAGTGAATTCGCGGACGAACTGGCCCGAGCCCAGGACGTTCAGTTGACCATCACCGACCAGCGCGGGACCGTGCTGGTCGGACGCACCGCGAACACAGGTGCGAGCGCACTCACCACCGCCGCAGCCGACCCGCGGGTGCGCGCGGCGTTGGCCGGGAGGGCCGGGTTGACCCGATCAGCCACCGCAGATGGGGAAGCACTGTCGGCGTTCGCACCGGTGGAGGCCATCGGTTGGACGGTCACCGCCGAGGTCCCGGCCCGCCAGGCGCTGGCTGGCGTCCGCCAGCTTCGCGCGGCCGTGCTGAGCGTCGCCGGCCTCCTCGCCCTGGTGCTGTCGGCCGGCATCGTCGTCCTGGCGCGGACGCTGCGGCTGCGCCGGGAGGCGGAGCGTGCCCTGGTGGAGCGTGGGGCGCAGAGCCGGGCCGTCCTGGCCGCCACCGACGCGTATGTCTCGATGGATGCCACCGGCATCATCAGCGCCTGGAACGGGCAGGCCCATGAGGTCTTCGGCTGGACGGAGGCCGAGGCGCTCGGGCGGCCCTTGTCGGAGACCATCATCCCCGCCGACCAGCGGGAGCGGCACCAGCGAGGAATGGCGCGTTTTCTGGCTACCGGCGACGGTCCCATCCTCAACCAGCGCATCGAGATCACTGCGCTGCACCGCGACGGCCACCAGTTTCCCGCCGAGCTGGCCGTCTGGCCTGTCAGATCCGAGGGCAGGTGGAGCTTCAACGCCTTTGTCCACGACATCACCGAGCGGAAGCGGGCTGAGAGCGACCTGGCTACGGCCCGAGACCAGGCACTGGAGTCCTCGCGGCTGAAGTCGGCGTTCCTCGCCAACATGAGCCACGAGGTTCGAACGCCGTTGAACGGCGTGCTGGGCATGACCTCGCTGCTGCTGGACACGGAGCTAAACGCCGAGCAGCGGCAGTTCGCCGAGACGGTATCCACCTCGGGCGAAGCGCTGCTGGGCGTTCTGAACGACATCCTGGACTTCTCCAAGATCGAAGCCGGTCGGCTCGACCTGGCGTCGGTCGACTTCGATCCTCGATCCCTGGTGGAGGACGCCGTCAGCCTGTTCAGCGTGGGGGCTCACCGAAAGGGCGTGGAGTTGGCCGCCAGCCTGCCTGCCGAGCTACCCGCAGTCCGTGGTGATCCCGGTCGGCTCCGCCAGATCATCACCAATTTGGTGGGCAATGCGGTGAAGTTCACCTCCGAGGGCGAAGTGCTGGTGGAGATGACCACCGAAGGCGGCGACGACGCGACGGTGGTGATCCGATTCAGCGTGAAGGACACGGGGATCGGTATCGCCGCAGTCGATCACGGCGCCATCTTCGAGTCCTTCTCCCAAGCCGACGTGAGCAGTACTCGCAGCTACGGTGGCACCGGGTTGGGCCTCGCCATCTCCCGCCAGCTGGTCGAGCTCATGGGCGGTGAGTTGGAGGTTGGCAGCGAACTCGGGCAGGGCAGCACGTTCTCGTTCACCCTTCGACTCGAGAGGAGCCAGTCGGCGCCGGCTGCTTCTCCCAGCGCCAGCCTGGCGGGGCTGCACGTGCTGGTCGTGGACGACAATGCCACCAACCGGGCCATCCTGATGAAACTTCTCCAGTCCTGGGGCATCCGGTCCGAGACAGCCGCCGGGGCGGACGACGCCCTCCGGTCGATGGCGGCACGCGTGGCGGACGGCGAGCCGTTCGATGTCGCCCTGCTGGACCTCGACATGCCCGATGTGGACGGCATCGAGCTGGGCCGGCGCATCGGCGCCGACGCCACGCTCCGGCAGGTGAAACTGGTTCTCCTAACCTCGTCGGTTCCGCAGGCGGAAGTCGGTCGGGCCCGGGAGGCCGGAATCATCGACTTCTTGACCAAGGGCTCAATGGCTGCAGAGGAAGGCCTGGGACCCATCGTCGGTGCCGTGCGCGAGCGACGGCAGCACTTCGAGTTCTCATGCCGTCGGGCCCAGAGCAAGGATCCTCGGGATGAGCGATGGCTGCAAGAAACCCTGCGAGCTCTGTTTCGGCCTGCCCCTTCCACGCGGCTTCAGTCTGGGAGAACCCTGCCGAGGAAGCGCGCAGAGCGGCCCCCAGGTAATCGGCGGCGTGGGAGTGTGCGGCGACCCTTGCGGAGTGTACGATCCAGGGGACCTGGGTACGCGGAACGCAACGCGACGCCGGGCTTGAGGTACGAACCAGTCGAGGTGACGGGAGCACACGCGCATGCGACGTTGGTACCGGCGGGTGTCCTCGGTAGCGGGCCCTGACCTGGCGCTCCAAAGTTTTACTCGCCCCCGTTCTGAGACCTCGACCGGAGGTTAGAGCGAGTAGTGGCGCCGGTCGAGATCGATCACATGGCCTCCATCGTCGAGTCGTCGGATGACGCCATCTACAGCAAGAACCTGGACGGCGTCCTCCTCACCTGGAACGCGGCGGCCGAAAAGCTCTTCGGCTATACCGCCGAGGAGATAATCGGAAAGCCCGTGTCACTGCTGCTGCCCGGGGACCGGCAGCAGGAGATGGAGGACATCCTTATCCGGGTGCGCCGAGGAGAGCGCGTCAACCATTTCGAGTCGATCCGGTGCCGCAAGGACGGCACCCTGATGCCGGTGTCGCTGACCATCTCGCCGATCCGGGACGCCTCCGGCAACGTTACCGCCGCATCGAGCATCGCCCGCGACATCACCGAGCGGCAACGGGCCGAGGAGGTGCGCTTCCGGTTGGCGGCCATCGTCGAGTCGTCCGACGACGCCATCCTGAGCCTGACCCTCGATGGGGTCATTGTCACCTGGAATCAGGGAGCGGCGAGGCTCTACGGCTACACCGCCGATGAGATGGTGGGGGAATCCCTGTCGGTGCTCGTGCCGGCGGACCGCCACCACGAAGTCGAGGAGATGCTGGCCTGGGTCCGCAGCGGCTCCGGCATCCAGTACGAGTCGATCCGGCTTCGCAAGGACGGCACGGTGGTGCCGATGTGGTTGACGATCTCGCCGGTGCACGATGCCTCCGGCAACGTGGTCGCCGCCTCCACCATCGCCCGTGACATGACCGAGCGCAAGCGGACCGAGGCTGCCCTGGCCGCAGCACGCGATCAGGCCCTGGTGGCGTCGAAGGCCAAGTCGGAGTTCCTGGACACCATGAGCCACGAGATCCGCACGCCCATGAACGGCGTGATCGGCCTGACCGGGCTGCTGCTCGACACCGACCTGACCGAGACCCAGCGCCAGTACGCCCACGGGGTGCGGGAGTCCGCCGAAGACCTGCTCACCCTCATCAACGACATCCTGGACTTCGCCGACATCGACGCCGGACGCCTCGAGGTCGAGGCCGTGGACTTCAACCTGGCCCAGGTCATCGAAGAGGTCGCCGACCTCGTGACGGAGCGCGCCCGGGCCAAGGGCGTGGAGCTTGTCGCCGGCTGCAATCCCGAGGTGCCCCTCGCGCTGCGGGGCAACGTTGGCCGCCTGCGTCAGATCCTGCACATCTTCGCCACGAACGCGATCAAATTCACCGAGGCCGGCGATGTGGCCATCCTCGCCGGCTTGGCCGAGGAGCCGACCTCTGAGGAGGTGGTGGTGCGCTTCGAGGTAGTCGACACCGGCATCGGGCTCGACCCGGCCGAGGCCCGACGGCTCTTCGAGCCCTTCACCCAATCCGACGGATCCAGCACCCGCCGCTACGGGGGGAGCGGCTTGGGTCTCGCCATCTGCCTTCGCCTGGCTGAGGGCCTGGGCGGCGCCGTCGGCGTGGAGAGCCGGCCCGGGGAGGGCAGCACCTTCTGGCTGCGGCTACCCCTTGCGTACGCCTCCGGTGTGACCACTGCGCCCGGGGCGGCCGTCGCTTCCCTGGCCGGCCGCCGGGCGCTGGTCGTCGGCCACAGCAAGACCAGCCGCCTGATGCTGGCCTCGCAGCTCCGGGCCTGGGACATCGCGGTAGACGTCGCTCCCGACGCCGAGGAGGCGTTGGCACGACTGCGGACCGCAGCGGCCGACGCACAATTTTTCGACCTGGCGTTGGTCGACATGGACCTGCCGGGCATGGGCGGTCTCGACCTGGCGAGCGTCGTTCGGAACGACCCCACGTTCGTCTCACTGCGCCTGATGCTCCTGAGCTCGCGGCCGATCGACATCGACGCCGCCACCCGAGCAGGGTTCGTGGCTCTCCCCAAACCGGTGCGCTTCTCGACCCTGCGCGACGCGCTGGTGCGGGCGGTGACGGCGTCGCTCAGCTACCGGCCAGGCACGCCCCCGGTGGCCGCGGGCTCCCGGGGCACCATCCTCATCGTCGAGGATCACTCCACCACCCAGGAGGTGGCCAGGGCCATCGTGGCCAAGCTCGGCTACGGCTCAGACGTGGCCGCCAACGGGATCGAGGCGCTGGAGGCGTTGGGCCGTCGCTCCTACGACGCCGTACTCATGGACTGCCACATGCCCGATATGGACGGGTTCCAGGCGACGGAGGAGATCCGCCGGCGGGAGGGCGCCCGGCAGCACCTTCCCATCATCGCCATGACCGCCGACGCACCGGAGCAGGGGCGGGAGAAGTGCATCGCCGCCGGCATGGACGACTTCATGTCCAAGCCACTCAACCCTGACCAACTCGAGGTGATCCTGCAGCACTGGCTCGGCGCGGCCGTTCCCATCTCGGCCGCCCGCCCGTGAGGTAGTGGTCGACGCCGGCCGCCTCGCTGGATTGTCGTCTCGCAACCTGGGAGAACGCCCGGAGCGCGCTGGGAAACTCGACAACGCCGGCGCCGCGGATGGGGCACGCTTCTGTACGTGGCAATCGAAGTCCGGCGGCTGACCAAGGTCTTCGAGACGGGCCGGAGGCACGCCCGTCGCACGGTGGAGGCGGTCAGTGACCTGTCGTTCACCATCGAGCGGGGCGAGCGGGTTGCCTACATCGGACCGAACGGCGCGGGGAAGTCGACGTCGATCAAGATCCTCACCGGGATCCTCCACCCCACCCGGGGGGAGGCGACGGTGCTGGGCGTTGTGCCCTGGACGGACCGCCGGCGCCTGGCCGCCCGGATAGGCACGCTGTTCGGGCAGCGCTCGCTGCTGTGGTTCGAGCTGACGCCCCGGCAGTCCTACCGGATGCTTGCCGCCATCTACAACCTCGACCGCCAGCGCGAGAAGTCCCGTGTCGCCGACCTCGCCGACCTGCTCGAGGCCGGCGACCTCTTCGACCAACCGGTGCGCAGCCTGTCCCTCGGCCAGCGGATGCGCTGCGAGCTCGCTGCGTGCATGCTGCACGAGCCCGAGGTGCTCTTCCTGGACGAGCCGACCATCGGCCTCGACCTGCTGGCCAAGCAGCGTTTCCGGGAGCTCCTCGTCCGGCTCAACGTCGAGCGGGGCACGACGATCTTCCTCACCTCCCACGACGTGGCCGACATCGAGCACGTCGCCCAGCGCGCCATCGTGATCAACCACGGGGGGGTCATCTACGACGACGAGGTGGCGGCAATGCGCCGCGCGCTCCTCTCCACCAAGCTGGTCGAGGTCGGCCTTAGTTCGCCCACGGTCCTGCCCCCGATCGGGGGGGTCTCGGTCCTGGAGCACACCGAGACCGCGGTCAAGCTGGTGGTGGACACGACCGTCACGTCGATCCGTCACGTGCTCGACGACCTGCTCGACCGCCTGCCGGTGGCCGACATCTCGGTGGTCGACCCGCCGCTCGAGCAGGTCATCGCCGCCATCTACGCCCGGCCGAAGGTATGACCCGCCGCCGACGCTGGCCCCAGGTCACGGCCGGCACGGCCGCGCTGCGGGTGATGGCCGAGCGGGGAGGCCTGGCCGTCACGCTCGCGTTCTACGTTCTCGTCGTGTCGGTGCTCGCCGGGCTGTGGCGTGTGGGTATCGCCGCCAGTGGGGGGGACGTCGCCGGCTACGGCGTCGTGGCGATCACCTGGTACGTCATCTGTACCGAGGCCACCACCGTCAGCCTCAGCCAGCGGATGATTTCCGACATCGGCCGTGACATCGGGTCGGGCGCGGTGGCCGTGGAGATGCTGCGCCCGGCGCCCGTGGTGGGGGTCCGGGTGGCGTCGGAGCTCGGCCGCGCCCTCCCCCGGCTCGCCGCCTGCATGGTCGTCGGCGCAATTCTGGCCCTCCTCACGGCCGGGGGGCCGCCCCGCCCGGCCGCGCTCCTCCTGGCCGCCCCCAGCCTCGTCCTGGCCGTGGCCTGCAACATCGTCGCCCAGCACGCGTTCGCCGGCGTGGCCTTCTGGATCCGCGACGCCGGCTCGGCCTGGTTCCTCTACCAGAAGCTGGTCTTCATCCTTGGGGGCATGCTGATCCCGCTCGAGGCGCTGCCCGGATGGCTGGAACGGGTGGCGTCGGTCCTGCCGTTCCGGGCCATGTCGTACGCCCCGGGTCGACTCGCGGCCGGGCACGTCGAACCGGTGCTCCTGCTCGAACAGATGGCATGGCTGGCCGTCCTACTGATCGCCGCCGGAGCCGTGTTCCGGGCCGGCGAGCGCCGGCTGCAGGTGGTCGGCGGATGAGAGGCCTGCTCGCCACCTTCCGCAACGCGCTGGCCGAGGTGCGGGCCAATCGGGCGTCGTTCCTGTCGCAGGTGGTGGTGATGGGCGTGAACGACATCGTGTGGGTGCTCTTCTGGGTGCTCTTCTTCCGACGGGTCGGTTCGATCCGGGGGTGGGACGGCGACAGCATCCTCCTGCTGCTGGCCGTGATCACGAGCGCAGCCGGTATCTCGCTGGGCCTGCTGGCCAATGCCCGCAGGGTGGGCAACATGGCGGTCGACGGTCAGCTCGACGGCGTGCTCGCGCTGCCCGTTCCGCCGCTCGCCCACCTGCTCGTGCGCCGGATCGAGGCGGTCAACGTGGGGGACCTCGTCTTCGGCTTCGTGATGTTCGCGTTGGCGGGATCACCGACCATCCAGCGCACGGCGGTGTTCGTCGGCGTGGTGCTTGCGTCGGCGACGGTGATGACGGGGTTCCTGGTCCTCACCGGGTCTCTCGCCTTCTTCGCCGGCCGGAACGAGGGAGGGGAGCTCGGCTTCCATGCCATGCTGCTCCTTGGTTCCTACCCGGTCGACATCTTCGCCGGCGCGGCCAAGGTGCTTCTGTACACTGCGGTACCGGCGGCGTTCGTGTCGACGGTCCCCGCCCGCCTGGTCGAGGACTTCGACCCCGGCGACGCCGCCTTGCTGGCCGCCATGGCCCTCACCTTCGCAGGCCTCGCGTGGGGCGCGTTCACCCTCGGTCTGCGCCGGTACACCTCCGGCTCGGTCTGGACGCGGTCCTAGATGAGGGCGGACCGCATGGCCGCCAGCTTCGATTCGGTTTCCTCCCACTCGGCGTCGGGATCCGAGCCGGCGACGATGCCGGCACCGGCCACCAACCGGGCCCTCCTGCCGTCGAGGGTGGCACTGCGCAGGGCGACGGCCCAGTCGCCGTCGCCGCGGGCGTCGACCCATCCGACCGGCCCGGCGTAGAGCCCCCGGTCGAAGCCTTCCAACTCGGCGATGGCGGCAAGGGCGGCGTCCACCGGCACGCCGGCGACCGCAGGCGTGGGATGGAGCAGGGCGGCCACGTCGAGCGCCGACAGCCGGGGGTCACGCAAGCGGCACCGGACGGTGGTGGCCAGGTGGGCCACGGTCGACAGCCGCACCACCTCCGGTCCTCGCGTCTCGGAGAGGAGATCCGAGAGCGCGTGCAGCTTGAGGCGCACGTCGTCGACCACCAGGCGGTGCTCGTTCTGCTCCTTCGCCGACGCAGCCATGGCCGCCACCAGCCGGCGGTCGTCGCCGGGAGTCCCTCCCTGGGCGACGGTGCCGGCCATCGGCCGTGACACCACGTCGAGGCCGCGGCGGCGGTTTAGCAGCTCGGGGCTGGCGCCGACGTACGGGCCGACGGCGTAGGTGAAACACGACGGCTGCTCACGCCGGAGCCGGTCGACGACCGTGCCGACGTCGAGGCGCCGGTCCACGTCGACGGTGACCTCCCGGGCCAGCACGACCTTGGCCAGCCGGCCGCCGGCGATGCGGCCGAGCGCGTCCTCGACCGACGCAGCCCAGCGCGTGCGATCGGGGCCCCGCGACGGCCCGAGTGGCGTGGCCGGCCACGCCTCGGCCACCTCGTCGGCCGGCCCGATCTCGGTCACCCAGGCCAGGCCATCGGCGGTGCGGCCGGCGATGCGAGCGGGGATGACGAGATCGCCAGTGCCGTCGAAGCCCAGGGCGCCGACCGCCAGCGGACCGGTGCCCGGCGCAGCCAGGGGATCCTCGCCGTCGATGTCCGCGAGCACTTCCGCCGCCTCGCCGGCCGTCACCCGGGCGGCAACGCCGGACGTGGACAGCCCGAAGCCCTCGGCGAACCAGGAGAACCCGCCCGTCCCCAAGGCGGCGAGAGGGTCGCGGCCGTCGTCGACCAGCCAGGTGCGGCTGCGCAGGCCGGTGCGTAGGCGGGTCATCGGCGGGTACCGGTGAGCAGCTGGGCGATGCCGGTGGAAAGAGTCCTGCGGGTGGCGCCGCCGAACCCGGACTCGGCCATCATGCTCACCATCCGGTTGGGGGGCGGCAGGTAGGCCACCGACTTCGGGAGGTACTGGTAGGCGTCACGGTCGGACAGGAGCCCGCCGACGAGCGGCACGACCTTGCCGAAGTACTGGCCGTGGCCCCAACGCAGCACCGGGTTCCCGGGCTCGGCCACCTCCAGCAAGGCGACGCGCCCGCCGGGGCGGAGCACCCGGGCGCACTCGAGGAGGAACGGCTTGAGGGTGGCGAAGTTCCGGAGGGCGAAGCCGCACACGATGCCGTCGACGGAGTTGGAGCCGAACGGCAGGAGCAGGGCGTCGCCCCGCACGAGCGGCGCTGTCGTCCGCTGGGCGGCGAGCATGCCCGCCGACCGGTCGACACCCACCGGCCGGTAGCCCCGCTTGGACAGCTCACGGCAGAGGTCGCCCGTCCCGCACGCCAGGTCGAGCACCTTCGAGCCGGGAGAGAGCTGCAGGGACTTCACCGTCTTGCGCCGCCAGCCCACGTCCATGCCGAACGTCAGCAGCCGGTTGAGCATGTCGTACCGGGGGGCGATGGCGTCGAACATCTCGTCGACCGCCTTGACCTTCGCCGCTCCTTGCGGGAGCTCGGCCTCGGTCACGCCGACCATGCCTTCTCGGCCGAGGCGGCGTCGAGCTCGCTGCGGTCGCCCACCGATTCGAGGTGCTCCTGGGCGACCTGCAGGAGGATGCGCTGGAAGTGGTGGGCGACCAGGCCGGCGACCGCCGGCATGAGGGTGCGAAACGCCTCGACCAGCCGCTCGGCCTTCTCGTCCTCGGGCAGGTCCGACGCCCGCAGCGGCTTGCGCACCCAGGTGTCGAACAGCTCGACTGCCTCAGCCGCCACCTCCCGGGTGACGGCGTGGTGGTGGCGGGCCAGGGCGAACAGCTCCGGCAGGGGCAGGCCGGCCTCGAGCAGCCGCATGCCGCCGGCCAGCATGGCCACGTCGGCCGGCGTGAAGCTCGGCTCGCCGGCGACGACCCGGGGGATCAGCAGCCCCTCGCGCAACAGCGAGTCGAGCATGGCCTGGGGCACGCCGACCCTGGTGGCCAGCTCACCGATCCCGAATCGCTCCTCGCTACCGCCGTCAGTGGCGTCGGCGCCCGCCACCGCCGCAGCCAGGGGCTCGTCGGCCGGATCGAGCTCGCCGGCGAGAAACCGGCGGATGACGGCCAGGGTGAAGCCGCGCCGCTGCAGCTCCTTGATGCGGCCGATGCGGGCCAGGTGCTCGTCGTCGTAGAAGGCCAGCCGGCCGTCACGACCGGGCGGCGGGAGCAGGTGCTGCTTCTGGTAGTAGCGGACGGTGTCGACGGAGACCTCCGCTGCCAGCGCCAGCTCTTCGACCCGCATCCTCATAGTGATCATTCTAGGAGCAATCGCTCCCAGAGTCACACCGCGCCGAGCGTGTGGTCAATCGGGGGTCGGTTGGGCTGCGGATCGACCAAACGGTGGACCGGGTCCGTTGTGGGTAGAACCAGTGTGCGGAGCGCTCGGAGCACCCGGCCGTCCGAACGAGGAGAACCCATGTACATCGGTCTGGGCACAATCATCGTGATCATCATCATCGTCCTGCTGCTCCGCCGCCGGTAGCGAACCGGTCAGCCGGCGGTGGCGCCCCGCGCTGCAACGTGGGCGGCAACCTGGCGCTTGAGGCGGGCGAGGATGGTGGCCATGCCCCGGAGGCGCTGCGACGAGATGGCCTCGGCCAGACCCATCTTCATGTAGAAGTCGTTGGGGGTAGCCAGGATCTCCTCTGGCGTGGCTCCGTCGAGGCCGGTGTGAAGGATTCCTGCGAAGCCCCGGGTGGTCGGCGCCTGGTCGGGCACGTCGAAGTGCAGGTGCACCCGCTCCTGGTCGTCGATCTCCGTGGAGAGGAAGAACGGCGTCGCACACTCGGGGACCTGTTCCATCAGCTCCCGGTGACCGGCCAGCCTCTCGGGAAGGGCCGGGACCTTCCGCGAGTACTCGAGGAGAGCCTGCAGGCGCAGCTCCTTCGGCGCGCCGCCGAAGAGATCGACGATTCGCTGCAGGGCCGGCGGCGCGGTGCCCGGGGTGGTGGCGTCCATGGCCGCCATGTTCCCACGGGCGCCAATTCTTGACCGCCGAAGTCGGGATTGCCCGCTAGGCTGACCCCTGACATTCAGTCATCCAAGGAGGATGCCCCCTATGCCCTCGGTTGCTCCCGACTCGTCCTCGAAGCTCGCCCAGTACGCCAAGCCCGAACTGCTCGTCACCACCGACTGGCTCGTCGAGCACCTGAACGACCCCGGCCTGGTGATCGTCGAGTCCGACGAGGACGTCCTCCTCTACGACACCGGCCACATTCCCGGCGCCATCAAGGTCGACTGGCACCTCGACCTGAACGACCAGGTGAAGCGGGACTACGTCGACGGTCAGGGCTTCGCCGATCTGTGCTCCCGCAACGGGATCGGCCGGGACTCCACCGTCGTGTTCTACGGCGACAACTTCAACTGGTGGGCCGCCTACGCCCTCTGGGTGTTCAAGCTCTTCGGCCACACCGATGTCCGTCTCCTCGACGGTGGCCGCATGAAGTGGCTTCAGGAGGGGCGCGAGCTCACCACCGACGTGCCCAAGCCCGAGCCCACGGAGTACCCGGTCGTCGAGCGCGACGATGCCCCCATCCGGGCCTTCCGTGACGACGTGCTGGACCACATCGGCACGGGCGGCAAGCTGGTCGACGTGCGGTCGCCCGGCGAGTACTCCGGCGAGCTGCTGCACATGCCGGACTACCCCCAGGAGGGCGCCCTGCGCGGCGGCCACATCCCCGGCGCCGCCAGCAAGCCCTGGAAGATGGCGGCCAACGAGGACGGCACGTTCAAGGACACCGATGCATTGCGGGCGATCTACGCCGACGAGCTCGGCCTGAGCCCCGACGACGACGTGGTGGTCTACTGCCGCATCGGCGAGCGCTCGAGCCACACCTGGTTCGTACTCCAGAACCTCCTTGGCTACCCGAAGGTCCGCAACTACGACGGCTCGTGGACCGAGTGGGGCAACCTGGTCAAGGCGCCCATCGAGCGATAGGCCACGTCCTGCACAGACCCCGGGAACGGCCCGGGGTCAGCAGGAGACCACGCCGCAGGGCCTGTCCCGCCCCGGGATGCCCGGCCCCGGCCCGGACGTCGGAAGCGAGATCGGGAATCCCAGCCGGCGGCAGGCTGCCGCCGCCGCCTCCGTCGCGACCGCCGCCGCCTCAAGGTTGCCATCGAGTCCTGCGGCCAGCATGCGCCGGGCCGGCGCAACGACGGCGGGGTCGGCCGCATCGTCGTAGGTGTTGACCGCCCGCAGCAGCCGCAGGCCACCACCGACTGTGTTGCCCCCGGCGACCAGCCGGACCGATGCGTCGATGTCGGCGCACAGGCCCTTGGTGGCCGCAGCGCGGGTCAAGGGTGCTTTGGTGGTCGTGGGGGCCGACGTCGTCGGGGGCGGGGTGGTGGTCGGCCGGGCTGTCGTGGTGGACCCGATCGGGAGGGTCGTCGTCGGCCCGATCGTCAACGTCGTGACCACCGGCGACGACGTCTCGCTTCCGGATCGCACCACGGCCGCCGAGACTCCGGTGCCCAGGACCACGGCGGCGAGGGCTCCTGCGAGGACGGGAAGCGGTCGTACCATGACGATGACGGTGAGCGTGGCCCGGCCTTTTTTGGGTCTTCTGCTCGATCCGTGGGCGCCTGAGTAGACCTTCCGTCGGCTGCACGCCGCCTCTATCGGCCTACCTGGTAGGTGCATCCCCAGCAGGTGTCGCCTTGAACAGACCAGAGGGCAT
>Ga0136633_1000594_pt1 | contig 27785 bp, 26 predicted proteins | sample AntDrymeUQ832206_2_FD_105494 | JGI IMG/M metagenome (GOLD analysis project Ga0136633, IMG submission 105494) | Polar desert sand microbial communities from Dry Valleys, Antarctica - metaG UQ83 (22.06) | ecosystem: Environmental > Terrestrial > Soil > Desert | place: Antarctica: Dry Valley... | reverse complement strand
CGCGGCGCTCATCGCCTTCAACCCGATGCTGATCTGGTTCAGCCAGGAGGCGCGCGCCTACGCGCTGCTCGCGCTGCTGGGCGCGCTGTCGGCGTGGCTCTGGCTGCGAGCTTTGGAAGAGCCTCGCGCGGCAGGGCGCTCGCTGGCGTGGGGCGCGATCGCCGCGCTCGCGCTGGCGACCCACTACTACGCGATCTTCCTCGTCGGCCCGCAGGCGCTGTGGCTCCTGCTGCGCCTGCCCGGCCTGCGCGAGCGGGCCGCGGCGCTGGTGCTGCCGCTGGCGGCGGGCGCGGCGCTGGCCCCGCTCGCGCTCGGCCAGCGCACGAACGCCGGTGCGGCGTTCATCGGCGAGAGCGCGCTGCCGACGCGCCTGGCCCAGGTGCCCAAGCAGTTTCTCGTCGGCTACGACGCTCCGCTGGAGCCGCTGCTGATCGCGCTGACGGCGCTCGCCGCGCTGATCGGGTTCGTCGGGCTGGCGGCACTGCTGCGACAAACCGACGCCGCTTCCTCGCGCGCGCGTGGCGCAACAGCCCTCCTGACGACCCTCACGGGGGTCGCGCTCGTGCTGCCGGTGCTCGCGGCCCTCGGCGGCGAGGACCACCTCATCACGCGCAACGTCATCGCGGCGCTGCCACCGGTATGCGTGCTCGCCGGCGTGGGGCTCGCGGCGGACTCCGGGGCGACTGGCGCAGGGATCCTGCGTGCCCGAAAGCTCGCGCCGGAGGCCATGGCCCTTGCGGTCGCCTGCCTGGCGGGCGCGATCGTCGTCACCGGCGTCGCGAGCAACCCCGAGCTGCAACGCGACGACTGGCGCGCCGCGGTGCGCGCGCTGGGGCCGATCGCCGAGCCCCGGCTGATCGTCGCCACGCCGGACTCCGCGCTCACGCCGCTGGGCTACTACCTGCCCCGGCTGCGCCGCGCCGCGCCGCCCGCCTTCGCCACGGCCGAGATCGACTACGTCGCCCTGCCCGTGCGGCTACCCGGCAAGCGACCGCAGCCGCCACGACCGGCCCGGCCGGCGGCGCCCGCACCCGACTACATGCTGGCGGGCCGCACCGACGGCGAGACGTTCACCGTCGTGCGCTGGCAGATCCCGGCGCCGCGCTCCGAGCCGATCGCGCCCTGGCCGGGGCTGGACGGCAAGCCGGCCGCGCTGCTCGCCGTCGCGGGCCCGTGAGGGCTCGGGGGCGAACGATCGCCTTCCGCGGCAGATCGATAGACAAAGTTGACGCCCCCGTCAGGTTTTCGCTAGGCTGCCCCGGCCCATGGCCCCGCCCGCTCGCGCCCCCGACGACGACGACACGCATGACTACGACTGGCTCGTCGTCGGCTCGGGATTCGGCGGCAGCGTCGCCGCGCACCGCCTGACGCAGAAGGGCTACCGCGTCGCGGTCCTCGAGTCGGGCAAGCGCTTCGCCGACACCGACTTCCCGCGCTCGACCTGGGATCTGCGGCGCTACTTCTTCGCGCCCCGGATCGGGATGCACGGCATCTTCCGCCTCTCGCTCTTCAAGGACGTCTCGATCGTCAGCGGCGCGGGCGTCGGCGGCGGCAGCCTCGGCTACGCCAACACCCTGTACCGCGCCCGGCCGCGCTTCTACGCCGACCGCCAGTGGGCCGGCCTCGAGCCCGACTGGGAGGCGGCGCTGGCACCGCACTTCGACGAGGCCGAGCGGATGCTCGGCGTCACCACGGTGCTCACCGACGATCCCGCCGACGACCTGCTGCGCGAGTTCGGCCGCCACATCGGCGCCGACAAGTCCTATGCGAAGACGCGCGTCGGCGTCTTCCTCGGCACGCCCGGCGAGACCGTCGAAGACCCGTTCTTCGGCGGCGCCGGACCCGCCCGCACGGGCTGCATCGGCTGCGGGCGGTGCATGGTCGGCTGCCCGACCGGCGCGAAGAACACGCTCGTCAAGAACTACCTGTGGCTCGCCGAGCATGCCGGCTGCGTTGTCGAGGCCGAGCGAGAGGTCGTCGACGTCCGCCCCCTCGGGACAGGTCGCGGGTCGGACGGCTACGCCGTGACGACGGAGCGCACCGGCCGCTGGCTGCGCAAGGACCGGCGCACGCTGAAGGCCCGCAACGTCGTGCTCGCCGCCGGCCCGCTGGGCACGAACAAGCTGCTGCAGCGCTGCCGCCACAATGGCTCGCTGCCGAACGTCTCACACCGCCTCGGTGAGCTCGTGCGCACCAACAGCGAGGCGATCCTCGCCGTGACGGCGCCCGACGACAGCGTCGACTACACCAAGCGCGTCGCCATCTCGGGCTCGATCTACCCCGACGAGAACACCCACATCGAGACCGTCAGCTACGGCCATGCGGGCGACTCGATGAGCCTGCTGCACACGCTGCTGATCGGCGACGGCACGAAGCTCACGCGGCCGCTGAAGTTCCTCGTCGCGATGCTGCGCCACCCGGTGACGTTCGCCAAGCTGCAGAACCCGCGTGCGTGGTCGCGGCGCACGATCATCCTGCTCGTCATGCAGACGCTCGACAACGCGATCGCGCTGCGGCCGCGTCCCAAACGGGGCGGTCGGATGGGCCTGCAGACCGAGCAGGACCCCGACAAGCCCAACCCGACCTTCATCCCCGTCGCCAACGAGGCCGCCGAGTGGATGGCCAAGCGGATCGGCGGCGTGCCGCAGAGCTCGGTCCTCGAGGCGGTGGCGAGCATCCCGACCACCGCGCACATCCTCGGCGGGGCCGTGATCGCCCGTTCCCGCGAGGAGGGCGTCGTCGACGCCCGCCATCGCGTCTTCGGCTACGAGAACCTGCTCGTCTGCGACGGCTCGGTGATCCCGGCGAACGTCGGGGTGAACCCGAGCCTCACGATCACCGCGCTGGCCGAGCGCGCGATGAGCTTCATCCCCCCGGCCACGCCGCAGACGCCCGACGCGGCCCCCGGCGAGGACGAGGCGCAGCCCGTACTCGTCCGGTGAACGCGCGCCAACCGGCGCTGGCCGGCGGCATTCCCCGGGTAGCCTGAGCTGTCCGTGGCGACGGCAGATTCACCCAAGCCCAGGATGGTTCAGCGCCTCGAGGCGCAGCGCGAGCGCCACCGCCAGCGCGGCTTCCTGGTGCGCATGCTCTACACGATCGTCGGCTTCGCCGTCCTCATCGCGGGCCTGCTGATGTTGGTGCTGCCCGGTCCGGCGCTGATCGTCATCCCGATCGGCCTGGCACTGCTGTCGCTCGAGTTCGTGTGGGCCGAGGGCCTGCTCGAGCGCGCGCTCGTGCACGCCGAGACCGCCAAGCGCAAGGCCCAGGAGACGACCCGGACGCAGCGGATCATCACCGCGATCGCGTTCGCGCTCGGTGCCGCCGCGCTCGTCGTCTGGGGCATCCTGGGCGACATCCCGCTGCTGCCGTTCTAGTGTCGTGAGTCAGAAGTTCGCACGCATCTGACGGCGCCGGAACGCGAACTTCCGCCTCACGACACTAGATTGACGAGCGCGGCGGCCCAGGCGGCCGTACGCGAGGCGCTGCGCTTCGCGGCGCAGCTCGACTGACCTCCGACGAACCTACAGGGTGATGGCGCCGGCCTGCACGGCGCCGTCACGCGACGCCCTGAGCGCCACCCCGGCGACCGCGAGGTCCTGGATCGCCAGGCCGGTGGAGTCGAAGAGCGTCGTCGCCTCGGGGCCGCTGCGCCCCGGCGCCTCGCCGGCCAGCACCGCGCCGAGCGGCGTCACCCCATCGCGCGTGACCCGGCCCGCGGCGACCGCCCCGGCCAGCTCGCCGCCGTGGGAGGCCTGCTCCCACTCGTCGCAGAACAGGTCGCAGGCCTCGACGGCGTCGATGCTCGCCTCCGCCTTGCCCGAGCCGTCGGCGCCGAGCATGTTCAGGTGCTGTCCGGACCGCAGGTCGTCGCGCTCGACGACGATCGCCGAGCCCGGCGTGATGCAGCTGACGATGTCGCAGGCGAGCGCCGCGGGGAGGTCGCCGACGGTCCAGCCGAGCTCCTCGGCCAGCGCGGCGGCGGCCTCCGCGCGCGGGTCGAAGCAGACCCCTTCGTCGTAGCCGGCCGCGGCCAGGCAGCGTGCGGTCCACGCGCCGTGCAGGCCGCACCCGACGATGCCCACGCTCCCGGCGTCCTCGCGCGCGAGCGCGAGCGCCGCGACCGCCGCCACCGCGCCCGTGCGCAGCGCGGTGACGGCGCGGGCGTCGAGGATCGCCAGCGGCACGCCGGTGCGCGCGTCGGACAGGCAGACGACGCCGCTGACCGTCGGCAGGCCCTGCGCCGGGTTGCCGGGAAACGACGCGACCCACTTCAGCAGCGCGAGGTCGCCGCCGCGCGCGGGCATCGCGCGGAAGTCGCCGTAGGGCGGGCTCTCGAGGTAGACCTTGGCCGGCATCACCCACTCGCCGGAGTGGTGGCGCAGGAACGCCTCCCGGGTGGCCTCGATCGCCGCCGCAGCCGAGACCGCGGCCAGCACGGTGTCGTGATCCAGCAGCGTGAGCTCGGGCACGATTGCAGGCTACTCCGCGCGCGGGGTCGGCCGGACGCCATGTTCCACGTGGCGCATGGACGGCCGGGTGATCTCCACGCCGACCTGGTGGACAATAATTGCCTAAACCAGACTGGAATTAGGGTGTATCATCCCCGCTCTGCCTCTGCCCGCCATCACGGAGCCCTGAGAATTCCCATGGAGCCCACCACTGCCGCCGGCCGCCAAGGGACGCTCGAGAACCCCGAGGTTCGTGAGGACGTCCCCGGCCACATCATTCCGATCATCGAGCGCGAGTTCGACGACTTCGACACGGAGTCCCAGCGCTTCCTGCGGGGCGACATCGAGGAGACGGAGTTCATCAAGTTCCGCCTCAAGCAGGGCGTCTACGGCCAGCGCCAGCCGGCGGTGCAGATGATCCGCGTCAAGCTGCCCTTCGGCGGGATCACACCCGACCAGCTCGACGCCTTCGCCGACGTCATCGAGAAGTACGTGCCGCTCAACAAGGGGCACATCACGACGCGCCAGAACATCCAGCTGCACCACGTCCCGCTGCCCGACGCGGCGGCGGCGATCCGCGAGCTGTCCGACGCCGGGCTGTCCTCGCGCGAGGGCTGCGGCAACACGGTGCGCAACGTGACGGGCGACCCGTGGGCCGGCGTCTGCGCGGACGAGGTCTTCGACCTCACCCCCTACGCCGGCGCCTACGTGCGCTACTTCGTGCGCCATCCGACGACGCAGATGATGCCGCGCAAGATCAAGACCGCGTTCGACGGCGCGCCCGACGCCGACCGCTCGCTGACCGGCATCCACGACATCGCCTTCCTCGCCCGCGAGCGCGACGGCGTGCGCGGCGTCGAGGTGCGCGTCGGCGGCGGCACGTCGATCATGCCGCGCATCGCCCCGACGCTCTACGAGTTCGTCGGCCTCGACGACGGCGAGTACCTCAAGGTCGCGGAGGCCTGCTTTCGGATCTTCGACCGGACGGACTTCCTGCGCGTCAACCGAGCTCGCGCCCGTATCAAAGTCCTCGTCGACAAGGTCGGGATGGACACGTTTTGCGAGATGGTCGACGAGGAGCTGGCGGGCGACTGGGTCGCCGAGCGCGACTTCGACGTCGCCGGGCTGCGCTTCGACATCGACGAGGAGGCGATTGCCCCCGGGCGCCCGCAGACCTACGCTTCGCCCAACGGTGACGGGGGCGCGTACGAGCGCTTCTGCACCGACAACGTCCAGGCGCAGCGCCAGCACGGGTTCTCCACCGTCCACGTGAAGGTCACGCGCGGCGACCTGCGCCCGGAGCAGCTGCGCGGCATCGGGCAGATCATGCGCGACTACTCGGGCGGCTTCATGCGCACGACCGTGCACCAGAACTTCCTGCTGCGCTGGGTCCGTGACGAGACGATCTACGAGGTCTGGCGCGCGCTCGACGACCTCGGCCTCGCGGACAACGGACCCGACACGGTCACCGACGTCGTCTCGTGCCCCGGCACGGACTCCTGCAAGCTCGGGATCACCGCGTCGATGGGCCTCAACGCCGCGCTACAGCAGCGTCTCGAGGAGATGCAGATCACCGATCCGCTGACGCGCGCGCTGCACATCAAGATGAGCGGCTGCCCGAACGGCTGCAGCCAGCACCACATCGCGAACATCGGCTTCTACGGCGCCTCGATCAAGGTCGGCGAGAACACGATCCCGGCGTACGTGGCGCACGTGGCGGGCAACTTCGAGGGCGGCGAGATCGTCTACGGCCAGCGCCTGAAGGTGCGCCTCCCGGCCAAGCGCGTGCCCGACGCCGTCGAGCGCTGGCTGCGCTGGTACGAGGCCGAGCGCGAGGACGGCGAGGCGTTCAACGCCTTCACGGCGCGCGTCGGCACGAAGGCCTTCGAGGACCAGGTCCGCGACCTCGCGATGCCGGTCGAGTTCGGCGTCGACACGATGACGACGTTCATCGACTGGGACCGCAGCGCGCCGTTCAAGGTCGAGCGCGGCGAGGGCGAGTGCGCGGTCTGAGCACCGACGTCGCGGGGTCCCTCACCGAGACCCTGCAGCTGGCCGCCGCTCACGAGCGGCTCGTCTTCCTGTGCTCGTTTCAGAAGGAGGAGTCGGTGATCCTCGACGAGCTGATGACGATCGCGCCGCACGTCCGCGTCGTGACGATCGACACCGGCATGCTGTTCGAGGAGACGCTTGCGACGTGGCGCCGGTTCGAAGCGCGTTTCGACGTGAGGATCGATGTCGAGCCGGCACGCGGGACGCCGCCGTGGACGGGGCCGGAGCACTGCTGCGGGACGCAGAAGGTCGCCGCGCTGGAGCGCGCGCTGAACGGCACCGACGCCTGGATCACCGGCCTGCGCCGCGAGCAGGGGCCGACACGGGTCGACACGCAGCTCGTCGAGGTCGACGCCAAGCGCGGCGCGATCGCGAAGTACAACCCGCTCGCGCTCTGGACGGAGCGCGACCTGTGGGAGCGCATCAACGCCGGCGGCCTGCCCTACCACCCGCTGCACGACGACGGCTACGCCTCGATCGGCTGCGCGCCGTGCACGCTGCCGGGCGACGGCCGCCGCGGCCGCTGGGCCGGCACCGACAAGTCCGAGTGCGGACTGCACGTGGCCTAGCCCATGGATCCGCTCGTCATCTTCTTCGGCCTCGGCGTCGGCATCCTCATCGGCCTGACGGGAATCGGCGGCGGCTCGCTCATGACGCCGCTGCTCGTCCTGTTCGCGGGGATCCCGCCCGTCGTGGCGATCGGCACCGACCTCGCCTACGGCGCGGTCACCAAGACGCTCGGTGGCTGGCGGCACTGGCGCAAGGGCACGGTCGACCTCGGCGTGTCGGCGTGGCTCGCCGTCGGCAGCGTGCCCGGCGCGCTCGTCGGCGTCTGGCTGCTCGACCGCCTGCACGCCTCCTACGGCAAGAGCTTCGAGCCGACGCTGCTCGTGTCGATCGCCGTCGCCCTGATCATCGTCGCCGTCACGATCCTCGGCCGCGCGCTGTTCATGCCCAAGCTCGTCGCGCGTGAGCGCCACACCGTCGAGCGCACGACGCGGGCGAAGGTCTGCGCCGTGGTCATCGGCGCCGTCCTCGGCCTCATCCTGGGCGTCACGTCGGTCGGCAGCGGCGCGCTGATCGGCCTCGCGCTGATCCTCGTCTTTCAGCTCACGCCGCACCGCGTCGTCGGCACCGACGTCTTCCACGCGGCGATCCTGCTGTGGGCCGCCGGCCTCGCCCACATCGTCAGCGGCAACGTCGACTTCATGCTGATGGGGACGATCCTGATCGGCTCGCTGCCCGGCGTCTGGCTCGGCGCGCACCTCATCGACAAGGTCTCGGCGAACGCGCTGCGACCCGCGCTGGGCTGCGTGCTGCTGGCCTCGGCGCTCGGCGTGCTGAGCAAGGCCGGCGCCGACGTGCCGCCGCTCGTGCTGATCGGCGTCCCGCTCGCCGTCGGCGTGGGGGCGTACCTGCTGCAGCGCTCGCGCGGGCCGATCGCGCCGCCGCCGCCCGACGCGGGCGGAGCGGCCGCGAGCATCGAGGCGAGCGCGCCGGCCGCGGCCGGCGCCGAGACCGAACCGCCGGTCGCGACGGCCGAGCGGGAGGCGGTGCCCGTATGACGCGGCGCCTGACCCATCTGCAGGAGCTCGAGTCCGAGGCGATCCACGTCATGCGCGAGGTCGCCGCCGAGCTGGCCAGGCCCGTGCTGCTGTTCAGCGGCGGCAAGGACTCGATCGTGCTGCTGCGCCTGGCCGAGAAGGCGTTTCGCCCGGGCCGCTTCCCGTTCCCGCTCATGCACGTCGACACGGGCCACAACTTCCCCGAGGTCATCGAGTTTCGCGACCGTCGCGTGGCCGAGCTCGGCGAGCGGCTGATCGTCGCCTCCGTGCAGGAGTCGATCGATGCCGGCCGCGTCGCCGAGGAGACCGGGCCGCGCGCCTCGCGCAACCGGCTGCAGACGACGACGCTGCTCGACGCGATCGGGGAGCACTCGTTCGACGCGGCCTTCGGCGGCGCGCGCCGCGACGAGGAGCGCGCCCGCGCGAAGGAGCGCATCTTCTCCTTCCGCGACGACTTCGGCGGCTGGGATCCGAAGAACCAGCGCCCCGAGCTGTGGAACATCTACAACGGGCGCATCCGCCGCGGCGAGAGCGTGCGTGTGTTCCCGATCTCCAACTGGACCGAGCTCGACGTCTGGGAGTACCTCGCGCTCGAAGGACTCGAGGTGCCGTCGATGTACTTCGCGCACGACCGCGAGGTGTTCGAGCGCGACGGGATGCTCTACGCGATGTCCGACCACGTGCAGCTCATCGACGGCGAGGAGCCGTTCACCGCGTCGGTCCGCTACCGCACCGTCGGCGACATGAGCTGCACCGGCGCCGTGCGCTCGACGGCCGCCGGCCTGGACAGCGTCGTCGCGGAGATCGCCGCCACCCGGATCACCGAGCGCGGCGAGACGCGCGCCGACGACCGCGCCACCGAGGCCGCGATGGAGGACCGCAAAGTGGCGGGCTACTTCTGAGGCGATGGCCGCGCTCGCCTCAGCCGACCTGCTGCGCATCGCCACCGCCGGCTCCGTCGACGACGGCAAGTCGACGCTCATCGGGCGCCTGCTGCTGGACTCCAAGCAGGTGCTGACCGACCAGCTCGAGCACGTCGAGGAGGCCTCGCGGCGTCGCGGCGCCGGGATGGTCGACCTCTCGCTGCTCGTCGACGGGCTGCGCGCCGAGCGCGAGCAAGGGATCACGATCGACGTCGCCTACCGCTACTTCGCCACCGGGCGGCGGACGTTCATCATCGCCGACACCCCGGGCCACGTGCAGTACACGCGCAACATGGTCACCGGCGCCTCGACGGCCGACCTCGCCGTCATCCTCGTCGACCCGCGCAAGGGGCTGCTCGAGCAGTCCAAGCGCCATGCCTTCATCGCCTGCCTGCTGGGGATTGGGCACCTCGTCGTCGCCGTCAACAAGATGGATCTCGTCGACTACGACGAGGAGGTCTTCGACACGATCGTTCGCGCGTTCGCGGACTTCGCGCGTGGTCTCGGCGGCGTGCCCGACACGGTCTACATCCCGCTCAGCGCCAAGCTCGGCGACAACGTCGTCGACCGGTCCGAGCACATGCCCTGGTACGGCGGCACGCCGCTGCTCGAGCACCTCGAGACGGTGCCGGTCGCCGACGCGCGCAACCTCGACGACGCCCGCTTCCCCGTCCAGTGGGTCATCCGCGACCACGAGACCGACTACCGCGGCTACGCCGGCCAGCTCGCGGGCGGCGTGCTGCACGCCGGCGACGAGGTGCTCGTCCTGCCGTCGGGGCTGACCACGCGGATCGAGCGGATCGACACCTTCGACGGGCCGGTCGAGGAGGCCGTCGCCGGGATGTCGGTGACGCTCCTGCTCGAGGACGAGCTCGACGTCTCGCGCGGCGACATCGTCTGCCACGCCGCGACCGCGCCGCAGCTCTCGCGCGAGCTCGAGGCCAACGTCTGCTGGATGACCGACGCGCCGCTGCGCGCGGGCGCGCGCTACGCGATCAAGCACGCCACGCACGGCGCGCGGGCGATCGTCGACGAGGTCGTCGACCACGTCGACGTTCACACGTTGTCGCCTGACAGCAGTGCCACCGAGCTCGGCCTCAACGACATCGGGCGAGTACGGCTGCGGACTTCCAAGCCGATGGCGTTCGACCCCTATGCGCGCAACCGTGCCACCGGGTCGTTCATCCTCATCGACGAGTCGAGCAACGACACCGTCGGTGCTGGCATGATCATCTGATCGTCAACCGCCGGCCGAAGCTCGAGATCATCGCCCCCGCCGCCTCCCCCGAAGAGGCGGCGGCCGTCGTGGCGGCGCTCGAGCGGTTCATGCGCGACACCGCGCCGACGCCCGCCACGCAGCCGCCCGCCGGCCGCTCGCCGTGGGCGACCGCGGCCCTGCTGGAGGCGACGGGCCATCCACCCGGCCAGGGCGCCGGGTGGGGACGCCGGACGAACGGCGGGCTGCCCTAACCTCCCGCGGCCCAGCGGCCGATAACCAGGCGGCATGGATGCTTCCCGGCAGGATCGCGGCGCGGTGGTGGACGCGCGACTGGCCCCGGCCGGGCTGACGCGCCTGCTCGGAAGCTACGGCGCCGGCCGCTGGCCGGTCCTCGTGCTGGCCGGGATCCTGATCGCCGGCGCCTGCGCGGCGCGCGCGATGGCCCCGATCCCGCAGGTCACGCTCGGCGTGGCGTTCATCGTCGCCGTGACGATCGTCGCGTCGGAGTTCGGGATCCGCTCCGGGCTGCGCTGCGCGGCGGCCGCGATCGCCGCGATGACCGCGCTGGCCGTCCTGGGCCTGTCGGACGAGGGCGTCGCGACGATCGTCGGGCGCTCCACCGTGCTGCTGTTCCTCGCTCCCGTCATCGGGCACGCGACGGAGCGCGCGTCGCGCAGCCGGCGGCTGCTCGAGCAGGTGCTCGAGGCGACGACGGACTCGATCTACGTCAAGGATCTCGACGGCCGCTACCTCATCATCAACAGCGCGGCGGCCGAGCTCATCGGCCGCCCGGGGGCGGAGATTGTGGGCCGCTCGAACACCGAGCTGCTGCCCGACGTCGCCGAGGACATCGCCGCACGCGACCACGACGTGCTCGACCGCCAGGAGTCGGCCAGCTACGAGATCGTCGGCCGCTTCGGCGATCGCCGCTACGTCCTGTCGGTCACCAAGAGCCCGTTTCGCGACGCCGCCGGCAGGTCGATCGGATCGCTGGGCATCGCGCGTGACATCACCGACCAGCGCCGGCTGCAGGAGGAGAGCACGCGCTTCTTCGACCTCTCGGGCGACATGCTCGCGACGGTCGACTACGACGGGCGCATACACCGCGTCAACGGCGAGTGGACGCGGCGCGTCGGATGGCGGGCCGACGAGCTGCTGGGCGCGTCGGTCTTCGAGTTCGTCCCGCCCGAGGAGCACGCCGCGGTGTCGGCCGCGACCCGCGCCGCGCGCGACGCGGACGGCGCCGCCCTGACGACCCGCTGGCGCGCCAAGGACGGGTCGCTGCACTGGATCGCGTGGAGCCTGCGCACGGTCCACAGCGACCGCACCGTCTACGCCTCCGGCCGCGACGTGACCCAGGAGCTGCTCGCCGAGCGCGCGCTCGCCGGCAGCGAGAGCCGCTACCGCACGCTCGTCGACGGGCTGCCGGACACCGCCGTCTTCCTCGTCGACCCGAGCCTGCAGATCGAGTTCGCTGCGGGCCGGCCGCTGCACGACGGCGCGATCGCGCCGTCGCGGCTGATCGGAGAGCACGTCGCAGCGGTCCTGCCGCTGCCGCAGTCCACGGCGCTGGCCGACGCCTGCTCGGCGGCGCTGGCCGGCGAGGAGCGCAGCCCGGACATCGTCTCCGCCGAGCACGGCCACGCACTGTGGCTGCGCACGAGCCCGCTGCGCGGCGACGAGGACGAGGCGGTCACCGGCGCGATGCTGATCGTCCAGGACATCCGCCCGCGGGTGGAGCGCGAGCGCGAGATCGGCGAGGCGCAGGAGCGCTTCCGGCGGGCGTTCGAGGATGCCCCGATCGGCATGGCCGTCGCGACGCTCGACGGCTGCTTTCTCGAGGTCAACCAGGCGCTCTGCGCGATCACGGGCTACGCCGCCGAGGAGCTCACCGGCACGACCTTCTCGCGGATCACCCATCCCGAGGACGTCGCCGCCGATCTCGAGGTCATGCGCGCGCTGGTGGCCGGCGAGATGCGCGCGTCGGCCGACGAGAAGCGCTATCTGCGGCCCGACGGCTCGGTGGTCTGGGTGGCGCGCAGCGTGACGCTCGTGCGCGACGCCGACGGCCGGCCGCTGCACCTGCTCGACCAGATCCAGGACATCACCGAGCGCCGGCGCTTCGAGCACGAGCTGCGCCGGCTTGCCGATCACGACCCGCTGACCGGCCTGCTCAACCGCCGCCGCTTCGAGCAGGAGCTCGAGCGCCATGTCGCCGAGGTCGCGCGCTACGGCCCGCGCGGCGCGCTGCTCGTGCTCGACCTCGACCACTTCAAGTACGTCAACGACGTGCTCGGCCACCACGCCGGCGACGAGCTGATCCTCTGCGTCGCGGCGCTGCTGCAGGACCGGCTGCGATCGTCGGACACGCTCGCGCGCCTGGGCGGCGACGAGTTCGCGGTGCTCCTGCCCAACGCCGACACCGGCGAGGCCGAGCACGTCGCACAGACGCTCGTGCAGGCGGTGCGCGAACAGGCCACCGTGACCGCCGCGGGCCGTCGGCGGCGGGTGACGACGAGCATCGGCATCGCGCCGTTCGGTCGCGGAGGCGCGACCGGCGAGGAGGTGCTCATCGAGGCCGACCTGGCGATGTACGAGGCCAAGGAGGCCGGCCGCGACCGCTACGCGCTCGTGTCCCCCGACGGCGACCGGCCGGCGCGCGTCCGGGCGCGCGGGAGCTGGCTGGATCGCATCCGCGGCGCGCTCGACGACGACGGCTTCCTGCTCTACGCCCAGCCGATCCGCGACCTGCACACCGGCCGGATCCTCCAGTACGAGCTGCTGCTGCGCATGCGCGGCGAGGGCGGCGACGTGATCGGCCCCGCCGCCTTCCTGCCGCTGGCCGAGCGCTTCGGGCTGGCGTGCGAGATAGACCGCTGGGTCGTCGGGCAGGCGATCGAGCTGCTGGCCGGCGATCCGGGCGGCGAGATCACGCTCGAGGTCAACCTGTCGGGGCCGTCGCTGAACGACACCGGGCTGCTGCGGCTCATCGAGACGGAGGTCCAGCGCCGGCAGGTCGATCCGCGCCGCCTGACGTTCGAGATCACCGAGACGGCCGCGGTGGCGAACATCCCGCTCGCGCGGCGCTTCGCCGAACGGCTCATGGCGCTCGGCTGCCGCTTCGCGCTCGACGACTTCGGCTCGGGCTTCGGCTCCTTCTACTACCTCAAGCACCTGCCGTTCGACTTCCTGAAGATCGACGGCGAGTTCGTCTCGGGCTCGCTGACCAGCCGGACCGACCAGCTCGTCATCGAGGCGGTGGTGCGGATCGCCCGCGGGCTGGGCAAGCAGACGATCGCGGAGTTCGTCTCGAGCCCCGAGCTGGAGGCGTTCGTGCGCGAGCAGGGCGTCGACTACGCCCAGGGCTTCGAGGTCGGCCGGCCGGTGCCGGTCGCCGAGCTCGGCCTGCACCGGCCCGCGGCCCCCGTATCCTGATCGCAACGAGCCGCAGCGCTCGGATGCCGGCCCCCATCGCATGTTCTCGAAGATCCTCATTGCCAACCGCGGCGAGATCGCCGTCCGGATCATCCGGGCGCTCGACGAGCTGGGCGTGGCGTCCGTCGCGGTGTACTCCGAGCCCGACCGCGACGCGCCGCACGTCGCCCGCGCCGGCGAGGCCCACCTGCTCGGCGGGCCGGCGCCCGCCGACAGCTACCTCAACGTGGAGCGCATCCTCGACGTCGTGCGACGCTCCGGGGCCGAGGCCGTCCATCCCGGCTACGGCTTCCTCGCCGAGAACGCGGCGTTCGCCCGCGCGTGCGAGGAGGCCGGGATCGTGTTCATCGGCCCGCCGGCGAGCGCGATCGACGCGATGGGATCCAAGACGCGGGCCCGGGAGCTCATGCAGGCCGCCGGCGTGCCGATCGTGCCCGGGACCGTCGAGCCGGTCGCTGACCTCGCCGCTGCCGGGCCGATCGCCGAGGAGATCGGCTACCCCGTCGCGGTGAAGGCCGCGGGCGGCGGCGGCGGCAAGGGCTTTCGCGTCGCGCTGAAGGCCGGCGAGCTGCAGGCCGCCTTCGAGGGCGCCGCCCGCGAGGGCGAGAAGTTCTTCTCCGACCCCACCGTCTACCTCGAGCGCTACCTGCCCGACCCGCGCCACGTCGAGGTGCAGGTGCTCGCCGACGGGCACGGCACGGCGATCCATCTCGGCGAGCGCGACTGCTCGATCCAGCGCCGCCACCAGAAGCTCATCGAGGAGTCGCCGGCGCCCGAGTGGATCGTCGACGACGCGCTGCGCAAGCGGATCGGCGCGATCGCCGTCGAGGCGGCGCGCGCGGTCGACTACCGCGGCGCGGGCACCGTCGAGGGGCTGCTGGACATGGGCGACGGATCGCAGGCCCCCGAGTACTTCTTCCTGGAGATGAACACCCGCGTGCAGGTCGAGCACTGCGTGACGGAGATGACGACCGGCATCGACATCGTCAAGGAGGGCATCCGCGTGGCGGCCGGCGAGCCGCTGTCGGTCGCCCAGGAGGACGTGGTCCTGCGCGGGCACGCGATCGAGTGCCGCATCAACGCCGAGGACGCATCGCGCAGGTTCGCGCCCGCGCCCGGGCGGATCGGCGCGTACGTCGAGCCCAGCGGCCCCGGCGTGCGGGTGGACTCCGGCGTGCGGGCGGGCAGCGAGGTCTCGCCGGTGTACGACCCGATGGTGGCCAAGCTCATCGTCTGGGACGCCGACCGCGCCCAGGCCACGGCACGCATGCGGCGCGCGCTGGCCGAGTTTCAGATCGAGGGCCTCAAGACGCTGATCCCGTTTCACCGCGCGCTGCTGGCGACCGAGCAGTGGGCCCGCGGCGAGACCTGCCGCGACCTGCTCGAGGACGGAGACTGGCTCAAGTCGCTGGCCTTCGAGAAGGACGCCGCGCGCGCGGCGCGCGACGGCGACCCGGACGAGACCGTCGAGCAGACCTACACCGTCGAGGTCTCCGGTCGCAAGTTCGACGTGCGCGTCATCGGCCCGCCCGGCGGCGCCGGCGCGCCAGCCGCCGACGGGGCGGCGAAGCCGAAGCGACCAACGCGCGCCGCACGCGAGAAGAGCGCAGCGTCCTCCAACGGGCACGACGGCGACACGCTCGCCTCGCCGATGCAGGGCAACGTCTGGAAGATTCCGGTTCAGGCTGGCCAGCAGGTCGTGGCCGGCGAGATCGTGACGATCATCGAGGCGATGAAGATGGAGAACGAGATCACCGCCCACAAGGCCGGCGTGATCGCCGAGCTGCCGATCTCCGAGGGCGACGCGGTGCGCAGCGGCGACGTCCTGGCCGTGATCCGCGACGCATGACGGCCGCCGCGTGAGCGCCGCCGCGCGCGCCTGGATCGCCGGACCCGACGACGCCGAGGCGGTCGCCGCGCTGCTCGTCGCGTTCCGCGACCACATGGGCCTGGACTGGCCCTCGGAGAACGCGTTCCTGGCCTCGGTCGAGCGGTTGATGGAGGAGATCGACACGGACTTCCTGCTCGGCGCGCCCGACGCCGACTCACCCGCGGCCGGCGTCCTGCAGCTGCGCTTTCGCTTCAGCGTGTGGAAGGCCGCGCCCGACGCGTGGATCGAGGACGTCTACGTCGTGCCGAGCGCGCGGCGCGCCGGCGTCGGCGACGCGCTCGTCGTGCGCGCGATCGAGCGCGCCGCCGAGCGGGGCGCCCGCCGCGTCGAGCTGGACTGCAACGAGGACAACGCCGGCGCCCTCGCGCTGTACGAGCGCCACGGCTTCTCGGCGCGCTCGAAGCGCAGCGCGGGGCGCGACCTGTTCCTCGGGCGCCCGATCGACGCCTGAGCGCCGGCGCCGGAGCCCGCGTGCGGCCCGCCGCTACGGCAGACGCCCGCCCAGCCGCAGCGAGCTCGCCATCGCGCCGGCCAGCAGCAGCAGCGCGCCGCCGGCGAACAGCGCCGTGATCTCCTGCCTCTCGGGGCGCGAGCCGATCTGCGAGCCGAGCTTGTCGTAGACGGCGTCGAGCTGGTCTGAGTCCTCGGCGCGGAACGCCTGGCCGCCGGACTCGGCGGCGATGCGCTGGAGGGCCTCGGTATCGGGCGGGACCTCGAGCGTCTGGCCGCGCAGCGTGATCGTCCCGTCCGGCGTGCCGAGCGCGACGGTGTAGATCGGCACGCGCAGGCGCTTGGCCTCGGCGGCCACGATGTCCGCCGCCGCCCCATCGGTCGCCGAGCCGTCCGACAGCAGGACGAGCGCGGCCGGCGGGCGCCGGGCATTGGACGCGCGGACCTTCAGGTCGTCCAGCGCCGTGCGCAGACCGGCGCCGGTCGCCGTCCCGGAGATCGGCTGCAACGTGTCGAGCGCGTCCTCGACCGCGCCGTGGTCGGTCGTCGGCGTCTGCAGCGTCTGGGCGACGTCGGAGAACGTCACAAGGCCGACGCGCAGGGCCTCGGGGACCTTGCCGAGGAAGCTCAGCGCCGCCTGGCGCGCAGCCTCCAGGCGGGTCGGGCTGACGTCGGTCGCCGACATCGAGCGCGAGACGTCGGTCACGAGCACGACGGAGGCGCGCTGGACGGGAACCTGCACCGTCCGCTCGGGCCGGGCGAGCGACAGCGCGAGCGCGGCGAGCGCGAGCGCGAAGAGGGCGAGCGGCAGGTGGCGGCGCCACTGCGGCTCGGCGCCCGCGACCGAGGCGAGCGTGGACAGCGCCGTGAAGCGCACCGGGTAGCGGCGGCGGCGGCGCTGCGCGGCGACGTGCGCGAGCACCGCGAGCGGGACCGCGAACAGGCACAGCAGCGCGAGCGGGGCGGCGAAGCTCACTTCAGCGCCCGCCCCAGCGCCTTCAGCCAGTCGGCGCCCGTCGACAGCACCACGTGTTGCGCGCCGGCCCGGCGCAGCTCGGTGGCGACCGTGGCGCGCTCCTCGGCCGCCGCGGCGGCGAAGCGCTCACGCAGCCCGCGGCGCGAGGTGTCGACCTCGATCAGCCGCCCGCTCTCGGGGTCGACGAGCGCCAGGCGACCGACGGGCTCCAGGCGCTCCTCGCGCGGGTCGCGGATCTCGACGGCCAGCACGCGGTGGCGCGCCGTGAGGCTGCGCAGCGGCTTGGCCCAGCCGGTCTCGCCGCGGAAGTCCGACACAACGACGACGAGCCCCGGCTGGCGCGCCAGCCGGCCGGCCTTATGCAGAACTGGCGTGAGACCGCGGTCGGCGGCGCCGTCCACCGCGACGCCCTCGGCCAGCAGTCGCGCGAGGCCGATCTTCGCGTGCGGCCCGCCGCGCGGCGGCAGCATCTTCTCCGGGCCGCCGGCCGTGAGCACGGCCAGTCGGCCGCCGTGACGCGTCGCGGCGCGGCCGATGACGTGCGCGACGCCCTCGGCGACATCGGACTTCAGCCGGTCGGCGGTGCCGAAGGCCATCGACGCCGACAGGTCGACCACGAGCCAGGTCGTGAGGATGCGCTCCGGAACCTGAAGGCGCACATGCGCCACCCCCGTGCGCGCACTCGCCGCGGCGTCGAGCTGGCGAACGTCGTCGCCGAGCTGGTAGGGCCGCAGCTGCGCGAGCTCGGTGCCGCTGCCGACGCCGGGCGCCAGGCGATCGCCGGGGAACACGCCCGCCCCGCGGCGCGCGAGCGACAGCGCCATCGCGTCGACGAGCGCCGACGGGATCGGTCCGGGACCCTGGCGCGCGGGCGGGACCCGCAGCTTGGCGTGCGGCGCAGGCATCAGGTCCTGGTGCATCGTTCCGTAAGTCCGTTTGCCCTTGGGCGGTCGCTGGCGCCGGCTGGCAAGGACGCAGGGCCGTAGCGTGCCTCTGGCACGTAAGGCTCCGAGGACGCCGCCAGCCGGTGATCAGCGGCCGATCCAGGGGTGAAGGGACTTGGGGAACGGTGCACTAGGCGGCGTCGTAGTCGCTCTGGTCGGCCGGCACGCCGGACTGCTGGACGCTTGCGCCCACCGCGGCCATCAGACGGCTGAGGATGTCGTCGGCGCTGACGTTGTCCGACAGCGCATCGTAGGAGAGCACCAGCCGGTGGCGCAGCACGTCGGCGGCGAGGTCGCGGATGTCCTCGACGAGCACGTGACGACGGCCGCGCAGCAGCGCGAGCGCCTGTCCGGCCTGGACCATGCCGATCGCCCCGCGCGGGCTGGCGCCGTACTGGATGAGGTGCGAGAGGCTCTCGAGGCCGTAGCGCTCGGGGTGGCGCGTGCCGTCCACGAGCTGCACGGCATGCGCGACGACCTCGCGGTCGACGAAGATCTCGCGCACCGCTCGCTGGAAGCGCTCGAGCTCGGGCATCGACAGGCGCACCCCGACCTGCTCGGCGGGCCGCAGCGAGCGGCCGACGACGGAAGCCTCCTCGCCGAGCGTCGGGTAGTCGACGAGGACCTTGAAGAGGAAGCGGTCGATCTGCGCCTCGGGCAGCGGATACGTGCCCTCGGACTCGATCGGGTTCTGCGTGGCGAGCACGAGAAACGGGTGCGGCACGGGAAAGCTCTCGGTGCCGATCGTGACCTGGTGCTCCTGCATGACCTCCAGCAGCGCCGACTGGACCTTGGCCGGCGCGCGGTTGATCTCGTCGGCGAGCAGGAAGTTGCCGAACACCGGGCCGAGCTCGGTGTCGAAGCGCCCGGTGTCGGGGCGGTAGATGCGCGTGCCGACAAGGTCGGCCGGGACGAGGTCGGGCGTGAACTGGATGCGCCTGAACGTGCCGCCCATGACGTCGGCGAGCGTGCGGACGGTCAGGGTCTTGGCCAGGCCGGGGACGCCCTCGAGCAGCACGTGGCCGCCGGTCAGCAGCGCCACGAGCAGGCGCTCGAGCATCGCGTCCTGGCCGACGATGACGCGCTTGACCTCGTAGAGCACCTCCTCGAGCACCTTGCGCGGCTGGCGCCCGGGATCATCGCCGGGCTGCGGCGACGACGGCGGGGTGGAGTAGTTGGAGAAGCTCATGGGTTCGTCCTCGGGTCCTTTCTCCTGCTCATGTCAGACGGGTCATACAAGCCTGCGAAACCAGTACAGCGACAGCAGCGCGCCGCCCGCCAGCAGCGCGAGCGCGCCGCCACTGAAGGCCGCGGTGATCTCGCGCTTCTCGTCGCGGTAGCCGATCCGCGAGCCGAGCGTGTCGTAGACGGCGCTGAGGTTCTCCGCGGTGTCGGCCGTGTAGGCGCGCCCGCCGGAGATCCGCGCGACCTCGCTGCTCTCGACCGGGTCGGGGGGAACCGGCCGCGTCTCCGTCGTCCCGTTGGCGCGGGTGACGGTGATCGTCCCGGCCGGCGTGCCGAGCGTGACGGTGTAGATCGGGATCTTCAGGTCCTTGGCGCGCTCGGCGATCTGCGTCGGCGGGCGACCGCGGACCGACGTTCCGTCCGACAGCAGGATGATCGCGGCCGGCACGCGCTTGCCGTCCTCGTCGGTCTGGCGCGCGAGCACGCCGAGCGAGAGCGCGAGCGCCTCGCCGGTCGCCGTGCCGCCGCTGGGCTTCAGCGACGCGATCGCCGCCCGCACCGCACCGCGATCGGTGGTCGGGCTCTCGGCCAGCCGCGCGTTCTGGTTGAACGCGACGAGGCCCACGCGGACCGCCTTGGGGACCTGGCCGAGGAAGCGCTCGGCGGCGTCGCGCGCCGCCTGCAGCCGCGTCGGCGGGACGTCGGTCGCCTGCATGGAGCCCGAGAAGTCCGTCGTGAGCATGATCGAGGCCCGCTCGACCGCGACGGCGACGGTCGTCTGCGGCTTGGCCAGCGCGAGGATGAGGATCGTCAGCGCCAGCGCGTAGACCGCGAGCGGCACATGGCGCCGCCAGCCCGGGGTCCGGGGCATCACCGATGCCTGCAGGGCCGGCATCACGAATGCCGCCGCCGCCGCGCGCCGCAGAACCTCGTGGCGCAGGTAGGCCAGGAGCGCCAGCGGGACCAGCAGCAGCGCGATCAGGAAGAGCGGTGCTCCGAAGCTCATCTACGGTCTTACGGCCCCGCGGATGGCGACGCGGTGACGTTCTCCGGCCGCGTGCCCAGCGTCACCTGCACCGTCTGCGTCGCGCCCGCCCGCTTGACCTCGACCTCGACCCTGTCGCCGGGCCGGCGGTTCTCGATCGCGGCGCTGATGTCCTCCGGCGCCTGGATCTCCTCGCCGGCGACGCGGCTGACCGTGTCGCCGACCCGCACTCCACCCTCGGCGGCGGGAGCGCCGGGCACGACGGCGGCCACCTGCGCGCCCTGGCCGACCGTGCTCGGCGATGTCGAGACGCCGAGGTACGGGCGCTTGATCGAGCCGCCGGCCCGCAGCCGCGGCACGACCTGGCGCACCGTGTTGGACGGCACCGCGAAGCCGATGCCGACGTTGCCGCCGCCGGCGGCCGACGTCGCGATCTGCGAGTTGATGCCGATGACGCGGCCGGCCCCGTCGAGCAGCGGGCCGCCCGAGTTGCCGGGGTTGATCGGCGCGTCGGTCTGGATGACCTTGTCGATCGAGAAGCCGTTGGGAGACTTGATCGGGCTGCCGTCGACGGCCGAGACGATGCCCTGGGTCACGGTCTGATCGAGCCCCAGCGGGAAGCCGATCGCGAGCGCGAGGTCGCCGACGCGCACGCGGCTGGAGTCCGCCAGCGCGAGCGGCTGGAGCTTCTGCGTGTGCGAGGAATCCACGCGCAGCACGGCGAGGTCGGTGGACGAGTCGGTGCCCATCACCTCGGCGGGCACGCTCTCCTGGCTCTTCTCAAAGCGCACCGACACCTTCTGCGAGCCGGCGACGACGTGGGAGTTCGTCACGATCGTGCCGTCGGAGTCGATCACGAAGCCCGTGCCGCTGGCCACCCCGCGGCCCTCCTCGCTCTTGATGAACACGACGCTCGGGCCGGCGTTCGCGTAGATCTCGCGGACGGCGCGGGCGCGGGCGTCGGGCGCCGCCGCGCCGGGTGCGGCGGGCAGGGCGGCGGTCGTCGCGGCGGAGTCGCCGTCGTCGAGGAGGACCTTGGCGCCGAAGATGCCGGCGCCGAAGAGCAGGCAGGCGAGCAGCACGCCGGTCGCAACGAGCGGGGCCAGGCGGCGCGGCGGCGCGGGCGGCTCGCTGGGCGGCCCGTGCTCGAAGTGGGGTGGCGGCTGGACCTGCGTGTGCGGGGCGAGCCACTGCGTGTGCTCGTCCTCCTCGCGCGGGTCGGTCCAGAGGCGCCCGGACCCGGGGGCCTGGCCGGGAGTCTCGTCGTCGTTCATGGGATCTAAGGTAGGACGAGGATGTCAACACTGCGTAAGTTGGGCGCCGTTGTGCGTAAGACGCGCATAAGAGCAAGCCTAAGCTGGCGCAGCGGCCATCAATTCGACGCGATGACCGGACGGAGAGCGCACGAAGGCGCGCGGCGATCCCCAGTGCTCCGTGCGCGGCTGCGGCGCGAAGCCGGCCTCGCGGAGCGCGCCGAGCGTGGCCTCGTAATCGCCCACGACGACCGCGACGTGGCCCTCGGGCGCCACGACCGGCTGATCGGCGTAGAGCAGGTGGATCTGCGTGGGCCCGGCCTGCACCCACGTCGAGCGGGCGGCGAGCGCGGGCGGCGCCTGCACCTGCGCGAACCCGAGCAGGGCCCAGAACCGCACGCAGGCGTCGACGTCGCCGGCGCGGACCTCGATGGCGGCGTGCTGGATCACGTGCCGATCACGTTCCCGCGCCCGGGCGCGAGGTACGGCTCACGTTCTCGGCATGGATCGCGCGCTGCGCGGCGCCGCGGCGGGCCATCGGCAGCTCGGCGTCGGGCAGCTTGGCGAGGTAGTTGACGTCCTCGCGCAGGATCGCCGCCGCGCGGGCGCCCTCGATCACCTCGCCGTGACCGGGCACGACGTGCGCGGCGGCGCCGACGAGCGGCTCGAGGCGGCGCAGCGTCGCGAGGTACGCGTCGCGCGAGCCGCCCTCGGAGATCATCGGGACCTCGACCGGCGAGATGTAGTCGCCGGCCACGAGCACCCGCGCCCAGCCGATCCAGATCGCCATGCCATCGGCGGTGTGGCCGTCGGCGGGATGCAGCTCGAGCTCGCCCTCGCCGATCTCGCAGTGGCCGGGCACCGGCAGCGCCTGCACCTGGCCGAGCGACAGCGGGCTGGGGCGGTCGAGGTAGTTGGCGTCGTCGAAGGCGCGCAGCTCGCGCGCGGCGGCGCCGGGCTCGGCCGTCAGGCGCGCGGCGGTCGTCTCGGCGACGCCGAGCGCGGCGGCGGGGAAGGCCAGGCGGCCGAGCAGGTGGTCCCAGTCGGCGTGTGTCGCGAGCAGGCCGCTCAGGTGAAAGCCCGCGTGCTCGAGCACGGCCGGCAGGATCTCGACCTCGTCGGGGAAGACCGGCGAGTCGATCACGAAGCATTCCTCGCCGCTGCGCACGATCGTGCACGTGGTCTGCCACATGCGGCTCGTGGCGACGAGCACGTCGGGATGCAGGCCGACGACCCGCATGGGTGGGCGGACCGTCTCCTTTACAGGCCGAGGAGCTTGACCGCTTCGAGGAGGTTCTTGACCTCGGCGGTCGGCTTCTTCTGGCCTGGCTCGAGCGACTCCTTGCTGCGGTTGACCCAGATCACGGGGATCTTGTTGGCCACGCAGGGCGCGACGTCGTGGTAGTAGCTCGACGACACGTGGACCCAGCCCTTCTTGGTGCCCATCCGCCGCGCGCACTCGGTGAAGTGCGCCATGTCGGGCTTGTAGGAGCGCACCTGCTGCGCGGTGACCACGAGGTCGAAGTCGTGCGGGATGTGGCGCCGCGTCTGGCCGAGCAACTTGTCGTCGATGTTCGAGATCAGCCCGCTCTTGTACGTGCTCGTGACCTTCTTGAGCTGGGTGTTGGTCTCCCTGAACGCCGGCCAGCGCTGCACGCTGTCGGGCAGGAAGCCCGAGCGCGAGGGCTCCAGCGGCCAGTCCAGGCGCTTGGAGATCTCGATCGCGGTGCGCCGCAGGACCTCGGCGTAGAGCTCGTAGGAACCGCCCTCGATCTCGCGCTCGATCTCGTGGAAGTTGCGGATGAGCTCTTCGCGATCGATCGTGAAGCCATCGCGCGCGGCTTCCTTCTGGAACGCGTCGTAGACGCCGGTCTCCCAGTCGATCAGGGTGCCGTAGACATCGAACGTGACCAGCGTGACCTGCTTGGGAAGCGCCATTGGGCCGCCATGATAGGAAGTCGCTGGACCTGACCGCCGGTTGGCACCGGCCCGCGCATCGCCCACGCGGACGGGTCAACTATCGTCCGACCTTCGATGGACCTTCTCGAGTACAAGGGCAAGCAGGTCCTGAAGCGCTACGACGTGCCACTGCCCGCCGGCGCGCCGGCCGCCACGGTCGACGAGGCGGTCGCCGCCGCCGAGCAGATCGGCTACCCGGTCGTCGTCAAGGCGCAGGTCAAGATCGGCGGTCGTGGCAAGGCCGGCGGGATCAAGCGCGCCGACGGCGCCGATGCCGTCCGCGAGCACGCGGGCGCGATCCTCGGGATGGACATCCGCGGTCACACCGTCCACGAGCTGTGGATCGAGGAGGCGACCGACATCGCCAGCGAGTACTACGCGGCGATCATCTTCGACCGCTCGGCGAAGGCGCCGCTTGTGATGCTCTCCACGCAGGGAGGGATGGACATCGAGCAGGTCGCCGCCGAGCGCCCCGAGGCGCTCGCGACGCTGCACGTCGATCCGCTCGTCGGCTTTCAGCCCTTCCACGGCCGCCGGCTGGCCTTCGAGGCCGGCGTCGACGCCGACGTCGTCCGGCCGGTGGGCGCGATGCTCGCCACGCTCTACGCGGCCTTCGAGGGCGAAGACGCGACGCTCCTGGAGATCAACCCGCTTGTCATCACTCCCGACCGCCGCGTCATCGCGCTCGACGCCAAGGTCACGCTCGACGACAACGCCGCCTTCCGCCATCCCGATCACGCCGCCCTGGACGACTCGCGCGACGCCGACCCGCAGGAGCAGATGGCCAAGGAGCGCGGGCTGACCTACGTCAAGCTCGACGGCGACATCGGGATCTTCGGCAACGGCGCGGGCCTCGTGATGTCGACGCTCGACGTGGTCGCCCACGCAGGCGGCGCGCCGGCGAACTTCCTCGACGCCGGCGGCGGCGCGAAGGCCGAGGCGATCGCCGCGTCGGTCGACGTCATCCTCTCCAACCCAAACGTCAAGGCCGTGCTGTTCAACGTCTTCGGCGGGATCACGCGCTGCGACGAGGTGGCGCGCGGGATCATCGACGCCTACGAGATCCTGGCGCCGGCGGTGCCGTTCGTCGTGCGGCTGGACGGGACGAACGACGCCGAGGCGCGCAAGCTGCTGGCCGACGCGAACCTGCCCAACGTGCACGCCGAGGCGACGATGGACGGCGCCGCGGCACGGGTCGTCGAGCTGGCCCGTGACACCGCGCCCACCCACCCCGGAAGCTCGGCATGAGCATCATCGTCGGCGACGACACCCGCCTCGTCGTGTCCGGGCTGACCGGTCGCGAGGGCACCTACCACGCGCTGAACAACCGCTCCTATGGCACGAAGGTCGTCGCCGGGGTCACGCCAGGCAAGGGCGGCCAGGACGTCGAGGGGATCCCGGTCTTCAACACCTTCCGTGCCGCGGTGGCCGAGACCGGCGCCAACACGGCGATGATCTTCGTGCCGGCGCGGTTCGCCGCCGACTCGATCCTCGAGGCCGAGGATGCCGGCATTGCGACGATCATCGCGATCACGGAGGGCATCCCCGCGCACGACGAGCTGAAGGTCTTCAACGTCCTGAAACGCAACGCGGACGCGCGCCTCGTCGGCCCCAACTGCCCCGGCGTGCTGTCGCCGGGCAAGGCGAACGTCGGGATCATCCCCGCGCAGTTCTTCAAGCCCGGCAACGTCGGCGTGGTGTCGCGGTCGGGCACCCTGACCTACCAGATCGGCAACGAGCTGGCTCGCAGCGGGTTCGGCAACTCGACGATCGTCGGCATCGGCGGCGACCCGGTCCCGGGCTCTTCGTTCGTGGACATCATCGCGCTGTTCGAGGCCGATCCCGAGACCGAGCTGATCGTCATGAGCGGCGAGATCGGCGGCTCGGCGGAGGAGGAGGCGGCCGCGTACATCGCCGAGAACGTCTCCAAGCCGGTCGTCGCGTACATCGCCGGGCTGACCGCGCCGCCGGGCAAGACGATGGGCCACGCCGGGGCGATCGTCTCCGGCTCCAGCGGCGGCGGCCAGGCGAAGATCGACGCATTGGAGGGTGTCGGCGTGCGCGTCGGCCGCACCCCGACGCAGGTCGCGGAGATCGCGATGGAGATCCTCGGCGGCTGAGGAGTCTGTCGATAGCGCGGTGTGTCGAATAGTTCGCGTCGAACGCGACTTTTTCGACACCCCACGAGCGCTCAGCGCTCGCCGCCCGCGAGCGTAGCCTGTAGCAGACCGAGCGCGCTGGCGCGGATCGTCGCGGCCGCCTCCTCGCGCGACAGACCGGCGATGTCGGTCAGCCAGACGAACGCCTCGATCCCGAGCGTCGCGCCGATGCCGAGCACGAGCCGGCGCAGCTGCGCTGTCGGCAACTGCTCGCGCAGCGGCGCCAGCGCGTCCTCGATCCAGCCGATCCGCATCCCGCGGTTCATCGGCAGGGCCGGCCCGGCGGGCCCTCCGCCGGCCTCCAGTGACAGACGCAGGACGGTGCGCATCTCCGGCTCGAACCTCAGGATCCGGCGTAGGTGATCGTCGGCGACGATGGCCAGGCGCGCGGCCGGATCGGCGGGTGGATCGGCGCCGAGCAGCGACACCTGGTCGATGTGCGGATACGTTGCGACGAGCAGCGCGCGCGTGCTCGGGAAGTAGCGGTAGGCCGTCGTCCGCGAGACGGCGGCGCGCGCGGCCGCCGCCTCCATCGTCGGGCTGATGCCCTCCGCGAGCAGCTCGCGCGTCGCGGCGACGAGTGCGTCGCGCGTCCGGCTCTTCTGGTTGACCCGGCCAGTCTGTTCATATGGTACGGTCACTTCCATCATGGTACATGACGTACCATGTGTTACGCAGCACGCGATGGAGGCGGACAGGAATGACGACCGAGACGGCGTTCGTCAGGGCCGACGGCGAGGGCGAGCGGCTGCGCTTCCTCGGTGGCGGGTTGATCACGATGAAGGCGACGGCGGACGAGACGGGCGGCGCCTTCCTGCTCTTCGAGGACCGCATGGTCGAGGGCAAGTCGACGCCGCTGCACACGCACGCCAACGAGGACGAGCTGCTCTACGTCCTGGACGGCGAGCTGCTCGTGCACGTCGACGGCGTCGAGCACGAGGTCGGGCCGCACGGCCTCGCCCTCGCCCAGCGCGGCGTCCCGCACGCCTTCCTCGTCACCTCGCCGGCGGCGCGGATCCTAACGCTGCTGACGCCCGGCAGCGCGGAGGCGTTCTACCGCGGCGCGAGCGAGCCCGCGGGCGAGGACGACGACGGCTCCGGGCCGGTGGATTTCGCCCGGGTGCGCGAGTCGGCCGAGAGCTCGGGCGGCATGCAGCTGCTCGGCCCGCCGCCGTTCGCCCGCCCTTGACGGGGGACGCAGCTCACCCGCCGGGGTGATGACGGGGCGCGCGTCGCGGTCGATGGTGGAGGTCGTTCTCAGTACTCGCCGAGGAGGCCGCCATGTCGCAACTCACCCAACTTCGCGTCCCGTCGGAGACCCAGCTCTGGGTCTCCTGGGTCCTTGCTCTCGTCGCCGTCGTCGCGCTCGCTGTGATGCTCGTCGCCGGCGTGGTCGTGCTCGCCGTGGCGCTCTGAGCTACAGGACCTTGCGCATGTCGCGCGCATCCGGCGCGCCGCCGAGCGGCTCGAAGCCGCGGCGCTCATACATCGCGCGGGCCGGGTTGTCGAGCTCGACGACGAGGCCGATCGCCGGGTAGCCCGCCACGCGAGCGTGCTCGATGCCGCGGTCGAGCAGCGTTCCGCCGATGCCGTGCGCGCGGTGCTCGGGTCTGACGGCGAGCAGCAGCTCGGGGACCGGCTCGCCGTCGTACTCGCGGGCGGTCAGGTTCAACCGGTACCAGCAAGCGCCCGCCGGGTCGCCGTCGTAGGTCGCGACGACCCCGCCGTCGCCGGGGCGGCCGAGGTCGTCGAACGCGTAGGGCGGCACGAGGACCGGCGGCGGCATACCGTCCGCCGTGGGCACGATCTGCCACGCGACGGTGAGCCGCAGCATCTCCAGCAGGAAGGCAGCGTCGGCCGGCTCGATGTCGCGGTACGCGTAGGGGGTCACGCTCACCATGGTGGCGTCTGGCGACGGACCTGTCCCGCGCGGTGGGTTCGGTCGGGGGCGCGTCGGCCGTGCTCGTGGGCCGGCGTCCGTCAGATGGCTTCTCCGAGGGGGTGTGAGTTGGTGGGGGTGGGCGCGTTCGTTCCGGGGCGGCGTGGACGAGGGCTGGTCGAGTTATGCCCCTCAGGGGGTGCATAACTCGACCAGGCATGCCCGCTTGCGTAAACGAGCGCCCGCGCCGACGCTCATCGCGCCGCGGACGCTCGGCACCTTCAGAGATGCTGTTTGACGCCGGTGATCAGCCGGGGTGCTCGCGACATCGTCCGTGCCGCCGCCGGGGGGCGAGTATCGGACGGCTGCGACCTAGGAGTCTGTCGGGATATTCGTCGGCAGCCGGGGTGGTCCAGCCGTGGTTGTGGGCGCCGCACAAATTTGAAGGCGATGCTGGTT
>Ga0136633_1000593_pt1 | contig 27808 bp, 22 predicted proteins | sample AntDrymeUQ832206_2_FD_105494 | JGI IMG/M metagenome (GOLD analysis project Ga0136633, IMG submission 105494) | Polar desert sand microbial communities from Dry Valleys, Antarctica - metaG UQ83 (22.06) | ecosystem: Environmental > Terrestrial > Soil > Desert | place: Antarctica: Dry Valley... | reverse complement strand
TGGTCGGCGCCGGCTACATCCCCAAGCTGCACTGGACTACCGCGACGGCCAACAGCGAGGGCCTGTTCTCGTACTTCCGCTACGCCGAGGCGAGCTTCATCCTGACCTGTCGCACGCCCGACGCCACCGGCTCGGGCTGGGCGGGGCAGACCGGGCTCAAGGACGTCAACCTGCTCGATCCGGTGTCGATCACCGAACGCGCGTCCGACAAGGCGCTGAGGTCGCAGAAGCCGCGGGCGATCGAGCCGGGTGACTACACGGTCATCCTCGAATCGCGTCCGGCGGCGCGATTCCTGTCGCTGCTGCTGGGCGCGATGGACGCCCGCTCGGCCGACGAGGGCCGCAGCTTCATGAGCGGCGCCGAGCGCGGGCAGACCAAGGTCGGCCAGAAGCTGTTCGGCGACAACGTCACCATCAGGAGCGTGATCAATCACCCTGTCCTGCGTCAATCGCCGATCGGCGAGGACGGCCTCGCCGCACAGGACGTCACCTGGGTGGAGAAGGGCGTGCTCAAGAACCTGTATTACAGCCGCTATTGGGCCCAGAAGACCGGTAAGACGCCCACCGCAACCCAGCCCGGGCTGAGCCTGGTGATGGACGGTGGCCCGACCTCGGTCGAGGAGATGATCAGGACCACCAAGCGCGGCCTGCTGGTGTCGTTCTTCTGGTACATGCGGCCCGTCGAGGCGATGTCGATCCTCTATACGGGGATGACACGCGACGGCCTGTTCCTGATTGAAAATGGCGAGATCACGGCCCCGGTCCAGAACTTCCGCTGGAACGAATCCCCGGTGGTCGGCCTGAATAACATCACTGCCCTCGGACCGCCGGAGCCGATGCACACCGGGGAGGCGTACGACCAGCCGGGTACCGCGATGATCCCCCCGATGCGCATCGAGGACTTCACGATGACCTCCGTTTCCCCCGCGGTCTGAGGCCTGCCATGAGCACGAATCGTCGAGCGTTCATCCGCACCGTCGGCGCCACCAGCGTGGCGTTGGCCTCGAGCGACCTGGTGGGCTTGCTGATCGCCCAGTCTCCCCAGGGACGCGTCCTGCAGTCCCGCTTCACGGGACTCTCCGATGTTGCCCTGGGCGAAGCCGCCCGGCTCGGGGCCACCTATTGCGACGTGCGCTTCACTCGCAATCTCAGTGACTCGGTCACCGTCCGCGATCGCATCGTCGGCGGCGGCGGCTTCGGGGAAGGGGGCGGCGGCGGAGGGTTCGGCGGCGGCGGCCGCAACGAGAGCGCCGGGTTCGGCGTGCGCGTCCTGCACAGCGGCGTGTGGGGTTTTGCCAGCAGTCCGCACGTGACCGACGAGCAGGTGCGGACGATCACGCGTCAGGCAGTGGAGGTGGCGCGGGCCAGCGCGGTGGCCAAACGCTTCGACGTCAAGCTGGCACCGACACCTGCCTATCAGACGTACTGGGCCACGCCCATCAAGGTGGATCCGTTCACCGTGCCGCTGGACGACAAGATTGATTTCCTGCTCGGCATCAACGAACAGTTGATCAAGACCAAGGGCATCATCCGTACGCAGTCCTCGATTGCCCAGGACTACGAATGGAAGTACTTCGCCTCGAGCGAGGGGTCCTACATCGAGCAGGAATCGTGGCGCATGGCACCGAGCTTCACGGCCACCGCGCGCGCCAACGGCAAGGTCAAGACCCGCACCTACACGGTGCAGGCCAGAACCGGCGGATACGAGGTCGTCACCGGAGGCGGCATGAGGGAGAACGCCGACCGGATCGCCGCCGAGGCGGTGGAGCATGCCATGGCGCCATCGGTCTCCGCCGGGCTGAAGGACATCGTGATGACGCCGTCGCACTCGATGCTCACGATCCACGAAATCATCGGACATCCGACAGAACTCGACCGCATCCTTGGCTACGAGGCCAATTACGCGGGTACGAGTTTCATCAAACTCTCGGACGTCGGCAAGCTGAAGTACGGCAGTCCGCTGTTCAACGTCACGGCTGACCGCACGATGGCGGGCGGTCTCTGCACGGTGGGCTACGACGACGATGGCGTCAAGACGCAGTCGTGGCCGATCGTGCGCGAAGGCCTGCTGGTCGGACTGCAGACCAACCGCGAAACCGCACATGTGATCGGCGAGCAGGAGAGTCGCGGCTGCACGTTCGCCTCCTCGTGGCGCAACTACCCGTTTCTGCGCATGCCCAACGTCCACGTCGAGCCTGGCGACGACAAGGCGCCGAGTGCCGACCAGATCATCGCCGACACCAAGGACGGCCTGTTGATCGACGGCCGCGGCAGTTACTCGATCGACCAGCAGCGCTACAACGGTCAGTTCGGCGGCGACGCGTTCTGGGAGATCAAGAACGGCAAGAAGGTCCGGATGGTGGCCGATGTGACCTACAACGCCATCACCACCGACTTCTACGGCAACCTCGACGCGGTGTCCAACAAGGGCTCGTGGGAGATGCACGGCACGACCGGGGACGCCAAAGGTCAGCCCGTGCAAATCAATCACATCTCGCACGGCGCCCCATGGATGCGCGTGCGGAAGATCATGGTGGGCGCAGCGTATCTCTGACCTGACGGTCCTGGCTCGTGCGTCAGCCGGGTCGGCCTAATTTGCGCTTGCGTTGCTCGGCCAGTCCAACATAACGTTCGCGCGCCACAACATTGTGTCACCGGCACGCTCACGCTGTGCGGGCGAGCCGAGCCGTTTCCAACCCGGGAAGGGGGAGGGGATGTCATATCTGCGTCTCGTCGTCAGGGCGGCGGTGTGCCTGGCCGCGCTGTCAATGCCCGTTACTCCGGCAGCCGCGCAAGCCACGCGCGGATCGATTGCCGGCACCGTCCGCGACGCACAGGGTGGCGCCGTGCCCGGCGCCACCGTCAGCGTCAGTAGCTCGCGCCGGAACGACAGCTTCAACGCCGTCACCAGCGAACAAGGCGACTTCAACGTCCCCAATCTCCTCCCCGACACCTACGTCCTGCGCGTGGTGATGGACGGCTTCAAGACGATCGAGCGCACCAGTGTCGTGCTCAACGCCGCCGACCGGCTCTCGGTGGGCATCCTCGAGCTCGAACTCGGCGCGATGAGTGAGACGGTCCAGGTCTCGGCTCGCGTCACTGAACTGCAGACGCGCAGCGCGGAGCGGTCGTTCTCCGTCGACTCGGCGGCCATTCAGAACCTGGCCGTCAACGGCCGCGACCCGCTGGCCTTGTCACGCCTCGCGCCCGGGATCGCCAACGCCGGCGGCATCGGCATGAACGTCAACGGCTCGCGCGGCAACGTCCACAACCTGACCGTCGACGGGGTCAGCAACCTCGACACCGGCAACAACGGCGTGCTCGGTTCGATCAATCTCGATGCGGTCGAAGAGTTCAAGCTGCTGACCAATTCCTACCAGGCCGAGTACGGCCGCTCGTCCGGCGCGCAGATCGCCGTGGTCAGCAAGAGTGGCGGCAGTAGCTACCGCGGATCGACGTACTTCTACAAGCGCCACGAGGGCATGAACGCGAACTCATGGATCAACAACCGCGACCGCGGGCGTGCGCTCGAGACCAACCCGAACAGCCGGGTCGGGCTGAAGGCGATCGACCGGCAGAGCGACTTCGGGTATACCTTCGGCGGGCCGGTGCCGCTCGGCCGCTACAACAAGGATCGCAACCGGCTGTTCTTCTTCTTTGCCCAGGAACACCAGCAGCGTTTCAATCCGCCCGCCAACCCGAACCAGGTCAAGGTCCCGACCGAACTCGAGCGCCGCGGAGACTTCTCGCAGAGCACCGACAGCACCGGCGCCCTCTACCCCTACATCCGCGACTACCAGACCAACCTGCCGTGCAGTGCCAGCGATAGCCGGGGCTGCTTCCAGCACCAGGGCGTGCTCGGGCGCATCGACCCGTCCCGGCTGTATGCCCCGGGCCTGGCGATCCTCGGCATCTACCCGCAGCCCAATGCGACCGGTGCCAACTACAACTTCCAGTCGCAGATCGCCTCGGACCGCGACCGCCGCGAAGACATCGTGCGCATGGACTGGCAGGCCACCAACGACTGGCGCATCTATGGCCGTTTCTTCAACAACACCAACAACGGCGGCAACGGCGTCGGCCCCTACGGTTCGTTTGTACTGGGCGCGAACCTCCCGCTGACGACCATCTCGGACGTGCGGCCGGTGTACAACCTGTCGCTCAGCGCGACCGGCGCGCTGACCCAGAGCACCTTCCTCGAGGTGACCTTCGGCACGGGGCACAACTCGATCGACATCTTCGATCTCGACGGGGGGTACAACCGCACCTCCCTCGGCCTGCAGGGCCTGCCGGTGCTGTTCCCGGACGGCATCCAGGACGACTACCCCCCGCAGTTCGCGTTCGGCGGCCGCGCCGGCAACAACCCCAACATCGGCTCGAACAACGCGCCGTTCTACAACTTCAACACCACCTACGACTTCCTGGCCAACCTGACCAAGGTCTGGGGGCGGCACACCTCCAAGTTCGGGGTCTACACCCAGCGCAGCCACAAGGACCAGAGCGGATTCGGGCCGAACAACGGCGTGATGAACTTCACCGACAACACCGCCAATCCGTTCGATACCAGTTACTCGTACGCCAATGCCGCGACCGGCGCCTTCAACTTCTACGAGCAGGCCTCGGTGTGGCCGGTCGGCGAGTACCGGTACTGGAACGTCGAGTGGTATCTGCAGGACAACTGGAAACCCAACAACCGGCTGACCCTGGATTACGGGCTGCGCTTCTACTGGATCCAGCCGCAGTACGACCAGGCGCTGCTGACCTCCAACTTCCTGCCCGACCAGTTCAGCCGCGGCGACGCGGTGCGGCTGTTCCGTCCAGGACGGAACGCCGCCGGTCAACGCGCGGCAGTGGACCCGGTCACCGGGCAGGTGCTGGCCGAGGCGTTCATCGGCCGCATCGTCACCAACAGCGGCGATATCGCCAACGGCTTGCGACGCGGCGGCGACGGCATTCCCGAGTACCTGATCCAGGACCGCGGCATCCACTACGCGCCACGGCTGGGGCTCACGTACGACCTGACCGGAGAGCAGGACTTCATCCTGCGTGCCGGTGGCGGCGTCTTCTACGACCGCTATCAGGGCAACATCGCCTTTGACCAAATCGTCAATCCGCCGACCAGCCTGACGCCGCGCATCACCTTCGGGCGGCTGCAGGACGTCGACCCGAGCAACGCGCTGCTGGCGCCGTCCAACCTCAACGCGCTCAGTTTCTCGGGCGAGGTGCCCACCACCTACAACTTCAACCTGGGCTTCCAGAAGAAGCTGCCGTGGAACCTGATCGGCGATGTGGCCTACGTCGGCTCCATTCAGAATCACCTCACGCGCCGCGTCAACCTCAACGCGGTGCCGTACGGCGCCGCGTTCGCCGCGGCCAACCAGGATCCGACGCGCGGCACCGCGGGCCTGCCTGGCCAGAACGCGCTGCCCCAGGACTTCCTGCGGCCCTACCCGGGGTTTGGCAACATCAACATGAGTTTCTTCGACGCCAACGCCAACTATCACGGGCTGCAGACGCAGGTCGATCGCCGCTTCTCCAACGGGCTGTTCATGAACGCGAACTACACCTGGAGCAAGGCGCTCGACACCCAGAGCGGCGACCGCGACTTCTCACGCATCGACGCCAACGACAAGCAGGCCAACTACGGGCCGGCCAACTTCGACCGCCGGCACATCTTCAATTTCAACTGGGTGTACGAGTTCCCGCGGATGGAGAATGCCGGACTGATCCTCTCGCAGCTCGTCAACGACTGGCAGCTTTCCGGCGGCTACCGCTACGAGAGCGGGTCCCCCTACACGGTCGGCTGGGCGATCAACGGCGTCGCCAACCGCAACATCACCGGATCGGACACCGAGGGGTCGCGCGTGGTCATCCTCGGCGACACCGGCTCGGGTAACAGTGCCGATCCCTACCGCCAGCTGCCGACCAACATCTGGCAGCCGGCCCCGGTGGGCAGCATCGGGCTGGAGTCGGGGCGCAACTACCTCACCCGCGCGCCGCTCAACAACCTCGATCTGTCGCTCCAGAAGTCGTTCCGATTCCTGGGGACGCGCGCCGTGCGCATCCGGGCGGACGCCTTCAATGCCCTGAACCACACGCAGTTCAACAATGTTGCGAGCACCATTCAGTTCCGGAGTCTGACCGACTTCACCCCGGTCAACCTGCCCTACGACGATGCCGGCAATCTGGTGCGGACCAACGGCTTCGGCGCGGTGACCACCGTCAGGGCCCCACGTGTGATCCAGCTGCTGGCGCGCGTGGAGTTCTGACCGCGCCGCCGCCCATCACCCTCACGAGCGCTCCGCGGACAGCCCGTGGAGCGCCCGGGCGCCCGCGAGTGCCTCGGCCGGAGCCATGTGCTGGTCGCGCATGAACCTGCGCGGCGCATAGGCGCCAAATCGCCAGCAGGCCCACCACTCATGGCCCTCACCAACCGAGGCGCCGCCGCCATTCATCGCAGGGGATCGGCGGAGCACGCCGGGGGAACGGGCGGACGCTGTCCAGCTCTTTGGGACGGCCGAATCCAAAGAGCTCGCGCACGTCCGCGAAGCACGAGAGAGGAGCGCTCGGCATCAGTCTCAACTCGTAGCCCTCGATTCGGCCCTGCTGCGCCGGCACCAGGCCCATCGTGCTCATGGCATCGAACACCTGAGAGAAGCGAAGTGGTCCCGCGTCCCACGGATCCAAACCAAGGTCGAAGATCAGTTGGGCCACCGCCTCCCGGGCGCGCGGGTCGTTGCCGGCGACCAGGATGGTGGGCGGCGTGCCGACCAGCAGCGGGTCGACGAAGAACGCCATCAAGGGCAAGTTGATCCTCACCACCCGCGCGGTCCGGTGCCGAGACTGGATGCGCTCACTGATCGTCTCGCCGGGGACGAGTTCCAGATACCCGTCCGCCGCCACCCGCTTCAGTCCGCCACTCACGTCCACGACGATCTTGCCGTCCAGCTCGCCCAGGCTGTCGGTGACCTCATCCAGCACCTTCCTTGGGACGGCGAGAACAACGATCTGCGCGCTCGCGGTTGCCTCGCGCTGGGTGGCGGCCGAGGCCTTCGACCCCGTCCTCCCCACGAGTGCGCGCACAGATTCCCGCGCGGGGTCGCGGCTGCCATAGACCACCCGATACCCAGCGCGGCCGATCGCCGGGCCGAACGTGTCTGCCAGGGTGCCCGTCCCGATCATGGCCACGACGGGCTTGTCCTGGGCCGCCACGGGTGCGGCGACGCCTCCCAGACCGACGGCCAGAAGCAGGAGCAGTGTGCATTTCATGAACTCACCTCTGTGTTGGAACGATCCGTTCAGTTGCGCGTCTCGGCGCACGACCTGTGTCGCCCTTGGGCCTAGGCGCGGTAGAGCGCCAGATCGGTTACTCCTCGAACCTGAGCACGTGCCGCACGCCCTGCAGGAGTTTCTGCCATTTGGCTTCCTCATCGTCCAGCTGCTGCCGGCCGGTCGGCGTCAGCGCGTAGACGCGAGCTTTGCGCTGACTCTCGGTGATGCTCCAGGATGACTTGACCCATCCCTCCTGCTCGAGCCGCCGCAAGGCGGGGTAGAGCGATCCCTCCTCGACGCGCAGCAGGGCATTGGACGTCTGCTGGATGTGCTGGGCGATGGCGTAGCCATGCCTCGGCCCCCCATCGAGGGTCTTCAGAATCAGTAACGTGAGCGTGCCTTGCAGGGCGTCGGTTCTTGGCGGCATCGGGAGAAACCTCACTCGATGCCTCGGCATCGATGCATAGGATTCTATGCCTAGAGACATAGGGATGCCAGCAGAGGGGTGGCGACCGAGTGCATCCCTGGGAATTGCCCGTATCCTGAGCTGGTGACCGGGGATCTGCAGAGTGTCAGTGACGCGCGTATCGACGCCTATCTCGACCACCTGCGCGTTGTGCGACGGTTGCAGCCCCTCTCCATCGAGAGCTACAGCCGAGACCTCCTTCAGTTGGCGCGCTTCGCTGCCGGGCGCGGCACCACGCCTGACGCGCTGTCGTTGCAGGACCTCGAGGCCTTTGTGCGAGCGCTCATGGCCGAGGGGTATGCGCCGAGGTCGGTAGGCAGAATGGTGGCGGGGGTGCGGGGCTACTACAAGCACCTGCTGGTCTCGCGGGTGATTGCGACAAACCCTGCAGCAGACCTGCACCCGCCGCGGGCCTGGCGTCAGCTGCCCCGGTATCTCTCTCTCGAGGAAGTGGACCTGCTGCTGGCCGCGCCGGACCTCTCTACGCCACGGGGGCTTCGAGACCGGGCGCTGCTCGACCTTCTCTACGCCACCGGCTTGCGAGTCTCCGAGCTGGTGTCGCTGCGCCCGTCGGACCTCAACCTCGAAGTGGGCTTTCTCACCTGCATTGGTAAGGGCGACAAGCAGCGCATCGTGCCGGTCGGCGAGCAGGCCGTCGCGTCGCTGCAACGGTACCTGTCGATGGGCCGGAGCAGCCTGCTGAAGGGGCAGGCCTCGCCGTGGATGTTTCCTGGCGGTCGTGCCACGAGCGCGCTGACGCGCGTGGGCTTCTGGAAGTTACTGAAGGGGTACGCCATGCGGGCCGGCGTGACCCATGACGTGTCACCGCACGTCCTTCGCCACTCCTTTGCCACACACCTGCTGGATCGGGGTGCCGACTTGCGGGCGATTCAGATGATGCTCGGGCACGCATCGCTCTCGACCACCCAGATTTACACGCATGTGCTCGAGGCCAGGCTCAAGCGCGTGTACGACGCGCACCATCCTCGGGCCTGACGGTCGCTCGCCGCGACGTTCGGCAGCTGGAGGGCGCTCCGGATGCGTAGGTACGTGCTGACCATTGTCGGCCGGCCGACAGAGCCCGTGACTGACGGTCGCGTCAGGTCTTGGCGCTCACAACCAGATAGGCCGCCACTGCCACGAACAGAATATTTGGGGCCCATGCGGCCAGCGGCGGGGCGAGGACGCCCGCACTGCCAACCGCAGCGAACAGGCTTTGCGTGGTCCAGTAGAGGATGGCGAGGACGATACCCACGCCGATGCCGAACAAGGTGCCTTTGCGTCCGGTGGTCACGCCGAAGGGAATGGCAATCATCGTCATGATGAGCGTGATGAACGGAAACGCCATTTTCCGATGCAATGCGACCTGCAGCGGTACCGTGTTGTAGCCCGCGCGTTCCAGATCGGCAATGTGCGCGCGTAGCTGCCCGACCTTGAGACGCTCCGCCAAGACGGCATCGGGTTCCTCCACACCGAAGTACGCGGGCGGCTCCAGCGTGACGGTCGTGGTGGGGAAGACGGCGAACTCGGTGACGGCATTGCGATCGCCGAACGTCCGGCTCCAGCCGAGGTCGGAGCGCCAGAGGTCGGCGTCCATGTGTGTCGTGACCCGCGCGTAGGAGCGACCCGTGACGTTCCAGCCGCGCGATCCGAACGTGTAGACGGTGAGATCCTCGAGCCGCTGCGCCTTCGGGTCGAAGCGCCCATAGTGATAGAGCTCGCCCTTGCTCCCCGCCATCCACTGTCGAGTTGCCAGGTTGAACGTCCTGGCCACACCGCTCCGGATAGTGCTCCGTAACTGCTCGGCGCGACGATTGGACGCCGCCAGGATGCTCTGCTCCATCCCGAACAGGATCGCGCTCCACAACAACGCAAACGACAGCAACGGGACACTGGCGCGATAGAGCGAGACGCCGCAGGCCTGCATCACCGTCAGCTCACTGGTCCGGGTGAGGAGCCCAACCGTCACAAGTGTCCCGACCAGCGCCGCCATGGCGGTGATGTAGTAGACGTACTGTGGCGTCGAGTAGAGGAAGAAACTCAGCAGCATCTGCCCCGTGGTTTTACCCTTGAAGAGGTACTCGCTGTAGTCGGTGAAGATGGCGATGTAGAAGACCGCAAGCATCCCCAGAAAGGTGACGCCGAAGACGCGCAGGTAAATACGGCTCAGATACCGGTCGAGCAGATTGAACGACGGCAGCACGCCCTGCGGCACTTTGATAACCATCACCACCTGCTTGGGACGTGGATCAGCCGGGCTCTGGACCTCACGCGCCTGGACGATGGGGGAGTCCGCGGTCGGTGCTCCGGTGCGATCGGGACGCGCTGGGCCGCTCAGCGAGGCGCGGCGAGAGAACAGGCCAGCCAGCACGTTCGGGACAGGCACGCGGATGCTCGGCGAGAACTCGTAACCGCGTGTCTTCAGCACCAGCAGGACCAGACCTGCGCCGCCGAGCACGACGTTAGGAAGCCACAATGCCAGCTCCGCAGGCAGGAGCTGACCTTTGGCCAAGCCTTCACCTACATACATCAGGACGTAGTACACCAGGACCACCGCGATGCCGATGACGAAGCCGGCATTCTTGCCATCCTTCCGGTGGCTCACCCCGAGCCCCAGCGCAATCAGCCCGAAGACCAGACAGGCCGCCGGGATGGTGTACTTCCGCTGAATCGCCATGACCGGGTTGTGTGCAGACATGCCCTGTTCGCGCAGTTGCCGAGCCTTGGTGCGGAGCTGAGGGATGCTCAGCTCGTTGTCGCCTGGCATGAGGCCCTGGCGCGGGAACACCGTCTCGGGATCGAGTCGAACCGTCAGCGATCCGAACGACTGGAGTTCGTACTCGGCGGGCGTCTCGGTCTTGGAGCGATGGAGGATGCCGTCCTCCAATATCAGGTCCACGCGGCGGACCTCTGGCTCGAGCACGAAGTGTCCACGGTCGGCCGTGAGCAGCTGCGTCTCGCCGGCATTTCTCGAGTCGGCCAGGAACACGCCCTTCCATCCGCGGGTGTTGACCGGGACGTCGCGCACGTACAACACCAGGTTGGGAAACGCGTCGAAGAAGACGCGGGGCCGGACGTCGCCTTCGGCTTTGGTCTGGATGATCCGGAAGATGATGTCGCGATAGGTCTGGTTCGCGCGCGGCATCGCCTCGATCATGATGTAGGCCGTAACCGCTGTCGCCAGACCGGCCATCAGGGCCACCGGTCGCAGGATGCGATACAGACTCACGCCGCAGGCCTGCATCGCCACCGCCTCGCGGTCGGCCGACAGTCGCCCGAGCGCCATCAGCAGTCCCACCAGCAGACTGATCGGGATGGTCAACGCAAGCGACGATGGCAGCAGCGTCATCAGAATCCGTCCGATGATCGGCAGCGTCACGCCCTTGGCGATCAGCTGCTCGGCCACCTCCATGATCGTCGGGATCTGGAGCAGGAACGTCAGGATGAGCAGCGTCAGCGCGAACGGCGCGAGGGTCTCACGAATGATGTAACGGTCGAGGGTGCGAAACATGTGGGGGGCGTGTGGCGGGCGGCGCCTGATGACGATACGCCCATCTGACGATCATTCCAGAAGATACGGCTGTCGCCAACCACTTAGACCGGGATGGCAAGCGCCTCGATGGCCCTTCGCTGATCGGGCGTGCCGGCGATGGCGAGCAGATCGCACGCCTCGATGGGCTGCGTCGGGTCAGGATTGGCGATCATCTGCCCGTTACGCATGATGCCCACGACGGTGGCCCCGGTGCGCGAGCGCAGGTCGAGATCGGCAAGGCATCGCCCCACCATCACGCTGCCGATGGCCACCTCTACCCACGCGAAGTCGAACATCTGGCTGGCCGCGCCCATCTGCACCAGCTTCTTGTAGTCGCTGTCGTCACCAAACAGCGGGGCATACATCTCCTGGCGCAGCTGGATGCTGACCCGGTGCACCTCGGTGACGCCGTAGTCCATGTGCAGCAACGACTGCCGCACCATTTCCAATCCGGCCTCCAGTTCAGGCTGCACGACCTCGGCCAGGCCCCTGGCCTGGAGCTGCGCCAACTGCTCGGCTCCTTCGGCCCGCGCGACGATGCGCAATCGGGGGTTGATGCGTCGCAGCTGATCGATGATCGCTTCGGTGACGCTGATGATCGGCACCGTGACCAGGACCAGGCGTGCCTTGGCGACGTGCGCCGCGTCGAGCACCACCTCCTGCGTGGCGTCGCCGAAGACCACGGCGATGCCCGTCGTCCTGGCCTGGTCGAACCGGCGATAGTCGAGCTCGATCAAGACCGACGGGAGTGCCAACCGTTGCAGGAACTGCGCCGTGAATCGTCCGACCCGGCCGCCGCCCACGATCACGACGTGCTCTTGCAACCCGCCGGTAGGCAGGTTGATCGATTGCACGGGCTCCCGGCCCGACCGTCGTCGCCACCAGCCGTAGATGGGACTGGTCAGGCCAGAGACGGCGGGGGTCAGCACCATGCTGAGAACGGCGGTGTTCAAGACGAGCGTGAACGCGTCAGGGCTGAGCGCGCCCGACGTCAGGCCGACGCGACCGAGCACGAATGAGAACTCCCCAATTTGCCAGAGCCCCAGTCCGACGGCCAACGGGACCACGTTGCGGTAGCCGAAGGCATAAGCCAGACCGCTGAAAATCAGCGACTTGCCCACGAGCACGACGGCCAGGAGCAAGAGCACCTGTCCGGCAGTGGCGAGCAGCAGGCGAGGGTCGATCAGCATCCCGATCGAGGCGAAGAAGATCATCCCGAAGACGTCACGCAGCGGGATGATGTCGCTCAAGGCCTGGTGCGCGTAGTCGGACTCGCTGAGAACCAGACCGGCCACGAACGCCCCGAAAGCGAAGGACAAGCCGAAGAGGTACGTTGCGTAACCGACGCCCAGTCCAATCGCGGTGATTGCGAGGAGAAACAGCTCTCTTGACTGGCGTTCTGCGATCAGCTGCATCAGCTTGGGGAGCAAGCGCGTGCCGACCAGGACCATCAGGGCGAGAAACAACACCGCCTTGGCCGACGCTATGCCCAAGGCCTGCAGGCCGGCCTGGGGACTGGACAGCGTGGGCAACAGGATCATCAGCGGCACGACGAGGAGGTCCTGTGCGATGAGGATGCCGATCATCACCCGACTGGACAAGGTGCCCATACGGCCCTGAGCCATCAGGGTCTTGATCGTGACCATCGTGCTGCTCAGCGCAATCAACGCGCCGAGCCAGAGCGACGGTCCCCACGCCCAGCCAAAGAGTTGCCCGACAGCGGCGCCAATCAGGATCGTCAGACCCATCTGGATCGGCGTGCCGAGCAGCGCAATCCGGCGGACCGGCCGCAGCTGCTTCAGGGAGAACTCGAGCCCGAGCGCGAACAGGAGCAGCGCGACGCCAATCTCGGCGAGCAGCTCGATGTCGTGCGTATTCCTGACGGCGCGTCCGACCGAATGCGGGCCGACGAGGATGCCAGCGAGGATGTAGCCGAGGATGAGTGGCTGTCGTAGCGCCTGGGCCACCAGGCCGCCGACGAGTCCAGCCACCATGACAATCGCGAGATCTGCGGCGATACCCATGAGGCGCGAGTTGGTGCGGGGTCGTGGCAGGCGAAGTCGAGCGAACGACGCGCCTTAGTTAGGTCGAATCACAAAACCTGTTCCGCACAGGGCGTGCACAGGCCTAAAAACGGCCCCTACATGCAGAGTCCGATAATACACATTATGTTAACTAAAGGGCGTCAGCGGTCAGGGGCGTCAAGTCGCCTCTGTCAGCTAGGCTCCGGCCTGTGGCTCACTGGTCCTCTTCCCGTTCTGGGTCCGAGGGCTGAAACGAGGCCTGGCCTTCTGCGGTCGAGCGCTTGGTGCGCAGGTCGTCGAGGATACGTTCGAGCGTCTCGATGACTTCCTCCGGTTCGACGTCGGCTTTCTTGAAGCTCAGGGAGAATGCAAACTGCTTGGTCGGGGCTTTGTAGGTGAAGGTGAAGGCCCGCGGACGGCTCGGTGTGGCGGCCTTGGGTTTGACGCGTTCGCGCACCTCCTGGCGCGTCATTCCGCCGTGCCGTGACATCTGCTCGACGAGCTCGGCCATCTTTTCCGGGTCGCTCTGCCTAACGACCTGTAACAGCAACGATTTAGAAGTAATGTCGGCCAGCCGACAAAGGTGCTTGATGTTGTCGGGCATCTGATTGAGCGACAACGACTCGGTGATCACCGTACGGCTCTTGCCCAACTTCTGGGCGAGGCGCTCATGGGTGTACCCAGCCTTCTGACACAAGGCGTACAGGGCTTCAGCCTCTTCAAAGGCCGTGAGGTCCTTGCGCTGAAGATTCTCCACCAGCGCAATCTCCAAGAGCCCCGTATCGTCCACGTCCCGGATGACGACCGGCAACTCCTCGATGCCCGCGCGCACCGCGGCCTGGTAGCGACGCTCGCCAGCGACGATCTGGAACCGGCTGCCACGCTGGCGCACCACGATGGGCTCAATCAGTCCCTGTTCCTTGACTGAGGCGATGAGTTCGGACAGGTCGCCCATGACCTGGCGCGGCTGGTTGGGATTGGGGTCGATCTGCTCGATCGGGATCATTCGACCGATGGGTGCGCCGGCCGAGGCGGTCAGTGTCTCGACGTAGTGCGCGTCGTGGCGCATGCGGACGGTCTCCGGCAAGCCTCGTTTAGACACGGCTGAGGACCTCCTCACTGACGCTGTAATACTCCGACGCCCCGGACGAATCGGGCGCGAAGCTGAAGATGGCTTCCTTGTAGGCGGGGCTCTCTTCGAGCCGCACGCTCTTGGTGATGACGGTCTTGAACACCTTCGGGCCGAACACTTTCTTGATCTGGTCGCGGATGTCTCGCGCGAGGCTGGTCCGTCGATCGTGCATCGTGATGAGCACGCCAAGGACCTGCAACGATGGATTTGCGCGAATCTGCACCTTCCCCACTGTCTCCAGCAGGTCGTCGGTGCCTTCGAGCGCAAAGTACGACGACTGGATCGGCACCACCAGGTGCGTGGCGGCGACCAAGGCGTTGACGGTCAGCAAGCCCAGCGTCGGCGGGCAGTCGATGACGATGTACGGGAACTCTGCCTCGAGCGGCGCCAGCTTTTCCTTGAGACGGAAATGGGCGTCAAGCTCGCCCACCAGCTTGGACTCCAGCTTGGCGAGGGCGATCCGAGCTGGGGCAATGCTGAGGTGTGGCTGGTTGGTCGCCCGGACGATGCTCGGCAGCGTGGTGCCGCCGTCGCCGGTCATCGCCTCGAACATGCTGGGGCCAACCGTCGCCATGTCGAGAAACGACATGGTGCTGTTGGCCTGCGGGTCGAGGTCGACGAGCAGCGTCGGCCGTCCCCGCAGTGACAGCGCGGCAGCAAGGTTGATGGCAGTCGTGGTCTTTCCCACGCCGCCCTTTTGATTGGCAATGGCCAGGATCATCGGCAGTCGGAAGCGCCCCCGCGCCATTCTACGGGAAGGCGACACATTCACATCTTGTACTTGCCCATCTCGTCCGGATCGAGACTTTCCAGCCAGTGCTGGAGGCGCTCGCTGTCCTGCGAGGTGGGCGCGTCGAAGGGGCGGGCATCGGCCAGCACGTGTTCAGCGACGTGGACAGGCGCACGCGTGCGCAACGCCAACGCCAACGCGTCAGACGGACGCGCGTCGACCGCGATCAGCTCGGTACCAACGGTCACGTAGACCAGGGCGAAGAAGGTGCCCTCGTGGACATCGGTGATGTGCACGTCGCTGACGACACCGCCCAGTGCCTCGATCATGTGCTTCAGCAGGTCATGCGTCATCGGCCGGGACGAGCCGCTGTTCTCGAGCTGCACGGCCACGGCGTGCGCCTCGAACATCCCGATCCAGATGGGCAGCGTCCGCTCGCCTGCCTCGTCGCGAAGTACGACGATGGGCATATTGGTGACCGGGTCCATCATCAGGCCCTTGATCAGCATGCGGACAGCCATCACGCTTCCACCTCGAGCACCTCGCCGCGGACACTGTTGGGGCCGCCGACGGTGATCCGGACCTGTGCGAGCTTGCCGATCCAGTCAGCGTTGCCCGCAAAATTGACGACGGTGTTGCCGCTGGTGCGCCCGGAGAGTTCGTGGTCGCGTCGGCGGCTCGTGGCGTCGATCAGGACCTGCTCCACGCGCCCAACCGAGCGCTGGTGCAGGTCGGACTGGATCTCGCGCTGTATTGCCTGCAACTCGACAATCCGACGCGTCTTCTCTGCTTCCGACACATCGTCTGGCATCCGCTTGATCGCGAGCGTCCGGGGCCGAGGCGAGTACTTGAAGCTGAACATGCTGTGGTACCCCACCGCTGCCGTCAGGCTCATGGTGTCGTCGAAATCTGCCGGGGTCTCGCCAGGGAAACCCACGATCATGTCCGTGGACAGGCAGACGTCGGGTACGGCTGCCCGTACCTCCTGGATGATCTCGAGGTACCGTTCGCGGCTGTAGCGGCGACGCATGGCGGTCAGGACCCGAGTCGACCCCGACTGCACCGGGAGGTGAAGGTGGCGACACACCTTCGGCAGCGACCGATAGGCGTCCAGCAGCCGTGTCGTCACATGGCGTGGATGCGGGCTGGCAAAGCGGATCCGGTCGACGCCGGGCACCTCGTGCACCTGCTCGAGCAGTGCGGCGAAGTCGCACGTCGCGTCATCGGGCGCCTGGTAGTGATTCACGATCTGTCCCAGGAGCTGGATCTCGCGATGGCCGCGGGCAGCAGCCTCCCGCACTTCGGCGAGGATCTCGGCTGCAGGGCGCATCCGCTCGTGGCCGCGGGTGTAGGGCACGACACAAAAGGCGCAGAACTCGTTGCACCCTTCGATGATGTTGACGTACGCCTTGATCGGGTCCCCGCGCCGGGCAATGCCCAAGGGAAACGAGACGTCCTCGTGCGGGTTGATATCGACCTGCGGGCCGAGGTCCTGGTCGAGCGCACGGGTCACCAGCATCGGCAGCTGCTTGACCTGCTGGGTGCCGACCACCACGTCGATCAGCTTGGACCGCTTCAGCAGCGCTGCCCCTTCCTGCTGCGCTACGCAGCCGGTCACCGCAATGACCGGCGTGTGTCCAACCGCGCGCGCGGCGTCCCTGAACTCGCCCAGGCGCGTGAACAGCTTCTCCTCGGCGCGCTCGCGCACGCTGCAGGTGTTGATGACAATGACGTCGGCTTCAGCCGGGTCGGCCGTCGACTCCATGCCTGCCGATTCGAGCAGACCGGCGAGCCGCTCGCCGTCGTGCATGTTCATTTGACAGCCGTAGGCTTCAACCAGATACTTTCGCGCCACGTCCCTTGCCCCTGCGGCCCGCGTCGTCCCGGCCACTTTCGCTTTCGCCTTTTGCCGCGTGTTCGCTTTCGCCCTGGAGACTTTTGCCTTTCGCTTTTGCCTTCAGGAGCGCCCGCGCGCCTTCCAGCATCGCCGAGGACGTGTCGCCCGCCATCATCCTTGCCAACTCCTCGATCCGGGCGTCCGCCAGCAGGGGCGCCGCAGATGTCAGTGTCCGTCCGCCGGTCACGCGCTTGCTGATGTGGATGTGCGCGTCGGCGTAGGCAGCCACCTGTGGAAGGTGGGTCACGCACACTACTTGCGCATGCGCTGAGAGCGCCCGGAGTCGGGCCCCCACCGAATCAGCCACGCGACCGCCGATGCCGGCGTCCACCTCGTCGAATATCAGCGTGCGACCCACGGCCTCGGGGGTATCGAGCACCTTGACTGCCAGCATCACCCTCGACAGTTCTCCTCCGGACGCGACGCGGGCCAGCGGGCGCGGCGCTTCGCCGGGGTTGGCCGACAGCAGCAGCTCCGCGCGGTCGATGCCCGACGCGCCCCACTCCCCTTCGCCACTCGCCTCCTGGAACCGGAACGAGACGTCGGCGTCGGGCATCGCCAGGTCGGCAAGTTCCGCGCGCAGACGTGCGGTAAACGGCGCCGCCGCGCGCTGGCGTGCGCTCGACAGGGCGCGGGCGCCCACCAGGTAGGCACTGCCGGCGGCGTCGGCGGCCGCCTGCAAGGCAGAGAGCTGGCCTTCGGGCTGCTGGAGCGCCGCAAGCTGGTCGGCGAGACCCTGATGGTGCCGGCGCACCTCGACCAGGGTGGGACCGTATTTACGCTTCAGGCGCTCGAGCTGCGCCAACCGGTCCTCGATCTGCTGGAGACGGTCGGGTGACACCTCGATCGAGGCCGTGTACTGACGCAGGAAGAACGCCAGGTCATCCAGCTGAGCCTTCACGCCCTCGCGCAGTGCGGCATAGGGGTGCACGGAGACATCCACGAGGGCCAGCTCGTCGAGGCGCTTCCAGACCACCGACAGGGTCTGCAACGCGGCGTGCTCGTCTTCGTAGAGGGCGGCGTAGGCTTCCTGACCGAGCCGCTGCAGTCGATCGGCATTGGCCAGCACCTGTCGCGTGGCCCCCAGGTGTTCATCCTCATCGTCCAGCGGCTGGACCTTGTCGATGTCACCCAGCTGGAACGACAGCAGTTCGATCCGGGCGGCGCGCTCGCGGGCGTCCATCTGGGTGGCGGCCACGGCGTCGCGGGCGGCGATCCAGGCGGCGTGGGCCGCCCCAACGGTCTTCCGCTGAGGCGTCAGGCTCGCCACGCGATCGAGCAAATCGAGGTGTGTGTCGGGCAGCTGCAAGGTCTGGTGCTCGTGCTGACCGTGCAGGTCCACCCATCCCGCAACCCGCTCCCGCATTGTCCCGGCCGTCACCAGCACATCGTCGATGAACGCCCGCGACCGGCCTTCCGATGAGATGTCACGGCGGATGATGACGTCGGCGCCCTCCGGGGTGGTGATGATGGCCTGCACCGATGCCGTGGAGGCGCCCGTGCGGACCATGTCGGCCGAGGCACGGCCGCCAAGCAACAGGCCGATGCCCTCGACCAAGACGGACTTGCCGGCGCCGGTCTCGCCGGTGAGCACGGTGAGCCCGCTCTCGAGTGACAGGTCGAGCGCCTCGATGACCGCGAGTTGGCGGATGCTGATGAACCGGATCATGGGCGGGAGGACGACGGCCGGCGCGTCGGACTGACGCTTCGGTCAAATGGCCAGAACTGCCACGATATCATAGCGTTGACGCTCATTTTCGGCGCGTGGTAGCCTTGCATGTTCGCGCCTTCCCAGCGGCGCATTGATATGTATAGCGGAGGCCTGTTTGCAGACGCTCTGGGTGTACGCTCTTGCCCTGCAAGAGCTAGCCGGACCCGCGGCGGAGACCGCCGAATCGGCAACTGACATCATCACCCTCATCACCCGGACCGGGCTCATCGAGCAGCTCGTCCTCGCCCTTCTCGTCCTGTTCTCGGTCATCTCATGGGGGGTGGTGGCCTACAAGGCCTACGCGTTCCGCAAGGCCGACGCGCAGACCAGGCAATTTCTCGACGTGTTCCGTCGAAGCAGCAAGTTCTCGGAAGTGCAGGCCGTGTGCCGGTCGCTCGGCGAGAGTCCGCTGGTCGGCTTGTTCCAGGCCGGCTACGGGGAACTCAATACCCAACTTCGTGGCGCAACTGGGGACAAGCCGGCGGGCACGGGCGCTCGTCCAACGCTCAAGAGTCTCGAAGCCGTGGACCGCGCACTCCTGCGCGCCAGCGGCAGCGAGTTGGCCAAACTCGAAGAGCGGGTGGGATTTCTGGCGACCACGGCGAGCATCACGCCCTTTATCGGGCTGTTCGGCACGGTCTGGGGCATCATGACCGCCTTCCAGGCCATTGGCGCGGTGGGGTCCTCCAACCTCGCGGTCGTCGCGCCGGGCATTGCCGCGGCGCTGATCGCGACGGCGGCCGGGCTCTTCGCCGCGATTCCGGCCGTGTTCTTCTACAACCACTTCACCCACAAGGTGCGTGGGTTCGCGTCGGCGATGGAGGACTTCTCGCTGGAGTTCCTGAACATCTCCGAACGCAACTTCACGTAGACCGTTCCCGGATCAGACCTGATGCCCAAGGTACAAGCAGCTGGCGCTGGGGGGATGGGACGAGGGCGACGCGGCCGGATGGTGGCGTCGACCGCTCTGTCCGAGATCAACGTCGTTCCTCTCGTCGACGTGATGTTGGTGTTGCTGATCATCTTCATGGTGGCAGCGCCGATGATGACCCGCGGGCTCGACGTCAACCTGCCGGTCGCCAAGCGCTCGCAAAGCCTCAGCAGCGAGCGCATCTTCGTGACCATCCCCCTGTCGTTTGGCAAGGACAATCGCGTCCAGCTGGACGAGGAACTGATTGGCATCAACTTCCTGGGTGAACGGATGCGGCAGGCGCTGCAAGGCAAGACCGACAAGTCGGTCTACGTGCGCGCAGACGGCGCGGTGACCGTGCAGCAGACGATGACGGTGATGGACGCCTTGAAAACGGCCGGCGTCGAAAAGGTCGGGCTGGTGTCCCGCCTGCCGGGGGAGCGGTAACGCGCTCGTGGCCTCCCCTGTTTCGACCCTGGCGCTGGCAAGCGGCATGCCGGAGCGCCGTCCCACCGGGCCGGACGGCTTCAAGCGCATGATCGGCGTGTCGCTGCTGGTCCATGGTGCGCTGCTGGTGGCGTTCGTACTGCTGCCCTCCTCGTGGCGGACGCCGGAGAACGAACTCCGCGAGGTCATGACGATCAGCCTTGGCGGTGCGCCGGGACCGCGTGCCGGCGGCCTGACGTCGATGGCGGGACGCCCGGTGCAGCAGGTGGTGCCGCCCAAGCCGGTGGACACCCCCGCGCCCATCGCTCCACCTGCCGCCAAGCCGCCTGAGATGGTCGAGCCGACCAAGGCCGCTCCGAGACAGGCGCCCAAGCCGGCGACACCGCCCGCCACGGCCGCCGAGCAGGCCCGCGCCAAGACCCCCTCGACCGGTGCCCGGATCAGCGAGGGTCAGGCCAAGGCCGACACCGGCGTCGTCAGCGACAGCATCGGCTTGTCGACGGGGGGTGGCAGTACGGGCGGGCAGATCAACCTGGGCAACTTCTGCTGCCCGGCATACGTCGGAGAGATGCTGCAGATCATCCATCGCAACTGGCGCCAGCAGCAGGGCGCGACGGGCGCGTCGGTGATGCGGTTTGTCATCGACCGCCAAGGCGCGGTGACCAACATCGGTGTCGCACGGACCAGCGGTAACTTCCTGCTCGATCAGGCGGCCACCCGCGCGCTGGCCTCCACCAGGCTGCCACCGCTGCCGGCCGAGTACACCAACGCGACGCTCACGGTGAATCTGGAATTCAACTTCACACAATGACCACAGCTCCACGTTTTCTTCTCAGCCTAGCCATCGGGGCCCTTGCCTCCACGGTGCTGATCCTGGCGGCCCCGCAGGGTCGACAGCTGCCGGCGTCGCAGCAGCCGGCGCCCTCGGCCACTCCCCCGCCCGCGAGCCAGCCGGCCCCGACGCAGCAGCCTGGTGAGATCGGCGTCAGCATCACGCTGTCGGGGGGGGCCGCGCCGCGGGTCGCGGTGCCCAACTTCATCGCGGCTACCCCGGATCTGAAGGCGGCCGCCGACACCATCGGCCAGGTGCTCTGGGACGACCTGCGCTTCGAGCGCGAGTACGACCTGATTCCGCGGGCCAGTTATGCGCCGATTCCGCCGGCGACGTCGATGGAAACGGTGCCGTTCGCGCAGTGGAAGGAACTGGGCGCCAATGCGGTGCTGATCGGCACGGTGCGGCAGAATGCTTCGAGCCTGACGGTGCAGGCGCGCCTGTTCGACATCGCCAGCCAGCGCAGCGTCTGGGCCAAGGAGTACACGGCCTCGGCCAGCAACCCTCGGCAGTTTGCCCACACGATCGCCGATGAACTGCACAAGGAACAACGGTCGCTCGGCGGCGTGGCGCGCACCAAGCTGGCGTTTGCCAGTGACCGCGACGGCGAGCAGGCGCGCGGCACGGTCGAGCAGCGCAGCATCAAGGAGCTCTACATCGCCGACTACGACGGCGAAGCGCAGCGGCGGGTGACCGTCAACCGCTCCCTGGCCATCAACCCGAGTTGGGCGCCTGACGGGAGATCCATCGCCTACACGTCCTATCGGCGCGGGTATCCCGACATCTACGTCTCCTACATCTATCAGGGGAAGATGGACCAACCCGCCGGCGGCACCGAGATCATTCACAACTTCCTGCCCGCCTTCTCTCCTGATGGCACACGAATCGCCTTCATGACCAACCGCGACGGCAACATGGAGATCTACTCGGTGCACCGAGACGGTTCCAACTTGCGTCGCGTGACCCGTCACCCGGGCAACGACTCGACGCCGACCTGGTCGCCGGCCGGCAACCAGGTGGCCTTCACGTCTGACCGCTCAGGCTCGCCGCAGCTCTACATCGTCGACGCTGACGGCCTGGGCCAGCCCCGCCGTATCACCAGCGAGTCGTGGGCCGACCGCGCGACGTGGTCACCCGCGCCCTATAACGAGATCGCTTACGCCGGTCGCAATGGTCCCGGCTTCGACATCAAGATCTTCAGCCTCGAGCAGGGCCAGATCCGCACGGTGACCGACAGCACCGGGAGCAACGAGAGTCCCTCGTGGTCGCCCAACGGACGGCACATCGCGTTTGCCTCGACGCGCGCCGGCCGGACCCAGATTTTCACCATCGCCCGCGACGGCAATGACCTGCGACAGGTCACCAAGGCGGGCAACAACGTTCAGCCCAGCTGGTCGCGTTGATCCCCTGGCGTCGGCGCGGCCCGATTTGGCGCGCGCCTACGCCACTCGTGTTGAAGGAGACGTCCCGCATGCCCGTTCGTTTCGTCCGCCTCGTCGCCCTGCTCCTGGTGATCGTCGCCACCGCGTCCGCGTGCAGCCGCAAGAAGCCGCCAGTCGCGAGACCGACACCACCGCCGCCCTCGGCCACCGCCACAGGCACGGCGCCGCCGCCCCCGCCTGCCCCGCTTGCGGAACCGGAGCCACCGGTCGCGTCAATCCCCGTGGAACCGACGATGTCGGGGACCTCGGTGGACTACAACGCGCGCTCACTCGACGAGCTCAATCGCGAGAGCCCGCTGCAGCCGGTGTTCTACAGCCTCGATTCGTCGGATGTGGGCGGCGACATGCAGGCGACCTTGCAGCGGAACGCTGAAATCCTCAAGCAGTATCCGAGCTGGGTGGTGACCGTCGAGGGTCACTGCGACCAGCGCGGAACCGCCGAGTACAATCTGCCCCTTGGCGATCGCCGTGCGCAGTCGGCTCGGGCGTACCTGATCGCGCTCGGCATTCCGGCCGAACGGATCAAGACCGTGTCGTACGGCAGTGAGTTCCCCTTCGACCCGGGCACCAGTGAAGAGGCGTACGCCAAGAACAGGCGCGCGCACTTCGTGGTCACCAGCAAATAAGGACGACTTCCATGACGCGCATCGTGATCGGCGCCCTGACCGGCGTCCTGCTCGTGGGATGGGCGCAACCGGCCCACGCGGCCAACCGCGAGCATCAGCAGTTGATGGCCGACATCCGGATGCTGCAGGAACACTCGCAGCAGCTGCAGCTGGTGCTCGTGTCGCTGGCCGACACGCTGAAGACGCTGAACGCCAAGCTCGACGATCAGGCGACGACGGCGCGCAAGCAGTTCGCGGATCAGAAGCTGCTGATCGACAATCTGAACAGCGATGTCCGGGTCGTGCGTGAGCGGCTCGACGAGAACAACACCCGCGTCGGTACCATCGGCCAGGAGCTGATCTCGCTGCGCAATGCCGTCAATGCGCTGCCGTCGCAGTTGATGCCTCCCCCGCAGCCGGTGATCATGGTGCCCGGTCCGGGCGGCACCATGGTCGCGGCGCCCCAGCCGTCCACCCCGGCGGGCGGCCTGACACCACAGCCGGGAGGCGCCGTGGTGCCTGCAGGGCCTGCGGGCGGGCTCTCGCCGCAGCGCATGTTCGACACGGCGCAGGCCGACTACGCGGCCGGACAATGGGCGCTGGCCATCTCCGGCTTCGAGCAGTTCATCCGCTCCTTCCCCACCAGCGACAGGGCCGATGACGCGCAGTTCTACATCGGCGAGTCGTACCAGCTCGATGGCAAGTTCAAGGAAGCCGTGGGCGCCTACGAGAGGGTGATCGCCGATTACCCGAGCGGCGACCGCGTGCCGCAGGCGCTGTACAAGCGCGGCGTTGCACTGAGCCTGCTCGGCGACAACGATCGCGCCCGTGAAAGCTTCCAGCAGGTGATCAGGAACTATCCGCAGAGCGAGGTCGCGGTGCTGGCCAAGCAGGTCCTCGACGGCTTGAATCGGCGACCGCGCGAGTAGCGCGGGTGAGGTCCCGGGCGGCTGTCAGATACCCGCGGCCCGACTCGTCGCCGGTCGAGACCACACGTGTACCGTCGGCGGGGTCGCCGCGGTGTGAAGGGCCCGGGATGCCCGGGTGGAGAGAGAGCAGCGTATGGGTAGCGTGAACAAGGCAATTCTGGTCGGCAACCTGGGCCGCGACGCGGAGATGAAGGTCACCGGCACTGGCTTCGCGATTGCGCGGTTCAGCATCGCCACCACCGACCGCCGCAAGGACAGCAAGACCGGCGACTGGGTCGAGAAGACCGAATGGCACCGCATCGTCCTGCTGGGCAAGCAGGCCGAGTCTCTGCAGGACTACCTGAAAAAGGGCAAGCAGATTTATGTCGAAGGCCGCATCGAGACGCGGTCGTGGGACGACAAGGACGGCCAGAAGCGGTACACCACCGAGATCGTGGCTGACCGGATCCAGTTGCTCGGCAGCGGTGGCGGCGGTGGGGCACGGGGCGGCAGTGGCGGCGGCCGGGGCGAAGACGACTACGACTACGGCGGCGGTTCGAGCCCGGCGGGAAGCACGGGCGGCACCACGGGTGGCGGCTTCGACCCGATGGGTGGCGGCGAGGGCGACGACGACATTCCGTTCTAGCGTCGTACGTCGGACACACGCAGACGACAGGGGCGCCTCAAGGGGCGCCCTTCGTCGATTTAGGTCGCCGACACGACCGGCGCCTCGCCGTCGTACAGGGCGCGCAGCGCGGCGTCGCGCGCCTCGGTCATGCTGAACGCGCGGACCGCCTCGCGCGCCTGACGCAGCGACGCTGCGGCCATGCTGAACTCCCTGAGTCCGAGTCCGATCAGGACGCGCAGCAGGACCACATCCGACGCCATCTCGCCGCACACCGCGACGCGCCGGCCATGCCGCCTGGCACCTCGCACGACCATCCGAATCAGTTTGAGCACGGCTGGGTGTTTCGGGTCGTACAGGTGCTGCACCCGTACGTCACTGCGGTCGGCGGCCAGGGTGTACTGGGTCAGATCGTTGGTACCGATGCTCAGGAATGCCGCGTACCTGGCCAGGCGGGAGGCGTCGAGCGCTGCGGCCGGCACCTCCACCATCGCGCCCGCCGACGGTGCTGGCAGACCGAGCCTCGCAGCCTCGCTCTGCAACATCAGCGTCGCCCGAGAGACCTCCTCGGCGCTGGTCACAAACGGGAACATGATGCGCAGGTTGCGCCCCTGCCCCGCCCGGACGAGCGCGCGGAGCTGTCGTCCGAGCAGTTCCGGCCGCACCAGACCCAGACGCACGCCGCGCATGCCGAGCCGTTCGCGGGGTTCCACGTCCAGGGGTTGGGACCCGCCCATCTCATCGGGGGTGATGTCGAAGGTGCGGATCGTCACTTCCCTGTCGCCCGCGTGGTCGAGCACGGCACGATAGGCGTCGACCTGAATATCTTCGCTGACACTGCCGATCGACTGGCCGCCGAGCAGCAGTTCCGACCGCACCAGGCCAAGCCCCTGCGCACCTTCTCGCCACGCAAATGGCACATCCTCGGGCCGTTCGACGTTGGCGTACAGGTGAACGGCCTGGTCGTCGGCGGTCAGGGCCGGCCCGGAGATGGAGGGCCGTGGGCCCGCCACCGGGTGCCGACGCTGGCGGAAGGCGGCCACGACCCCGGGCGGCGGATCCACCGCAATCATTCCGGTCGTGCCGTCGACGAGCAGGACGGCTCCTGGGGGCACCATCCGGGTGGCCTCCTGCAGCCCGACGACCGCGGGCACGCCCATCGACCGCGCCAGGATGGCTGTGTGGGCCGTGCGGGTGCCGGCGTCAGTGGCCAGGGCTGCCAGTCTCGACCAGTCGAGTTGCGCGGCCACCGAGACCGGCAGGTCGTCGGCCACGAAGACACACGGCTCGGCAAAGCGTGCGAGCTGTGCATTCAGCCAGTTGGTGTCGCTGTCGTCGCGCTGCAGGTTGGCGCGCATGCGGCCGAGGACGTCACTGAGGTCGCCGTGCCGTTCCTGCAGGTAGGGGTCCTCGATGGCGCGCAACCGTTGCACCAGCTCCTCCCCCGCTTCGACCACCGCCCACTCGGCGTTGACGTGGCGGCTCCTGATCAGCGCGTCGGCACGCTCCCGCAGCAGGGGATCGGCGAGCATCAGCAGCTGCACGTCGAACATCCCCGCCAGTTCCACCCCGAGTACGTGCCTGGTGCGGTCGCGGATCTCCTCGAGCTGCGCTCGTGTGTGCTCGGAGGCCGCTGCCAGTCGCGCCTGCTCGCGCTCGACGTCCTCGTTGGCGATGCGATAGCGGACGTCATGGGCGCGCAGGCGCACGACCACGGCCGGTCCGATGGCCTCGCCCGGTGCGACGGCGACTCCAGTGAGCGTCAACACGTCAGGACTCCCCGAACCCATCCGCGACCAGGGCCGCCAGTGCGGCGACCGCCGCCTCCGCATCGGCGCCATCGGCGCGGATGATGATGGTCGATCCGCGCGCGGCACCGAGCAGTAACAGACCCAGGATGCTCTTGCCATCGAGCTCGCGGGAACCACGCGCGACGCGCACCGACGCCGCAAATTGCGACGCCAGGCGCACGAACCGCGCCGCGGCTCTGGCATGCAGCCCGAGCTGGTTCGTGATCGCCACCTCTCGCGTTACCATGCGCTTACGAGCCGGCGTCGGGACGCATCAGGTCCGAGGCCACTCGAATCGCCTCGCGGGCGTGCTCGCGCACCTGCCGCGCGATGCCCAGCAGGCCCGCATTGTTGCGATCGAGGTTGGCCAGCTTGACCAGCATCGGCAGGTTTACGCCGGTGATGACTTCCACGCGGTCGTCCTCGAGAAAGGCAATCCCCAGGTTGCTCGGCGTCCCGCCGAACATGTCGGTCAGGATGAGCACGCCCGCCGGCCCCTGCACACGCGCCACCGAGGCCGCAATCTGGTCGCGCGCGGCGTTGGGATCGTCGTGCCAGCCGAGTGCCACCGCCTCGAAGCGGACCAGTTCACCAGCGATCATCTCGGCGGCGTTGACCAGCTCGTGGGCCAGTTGTCCGTGCGTCACCACGACGACGCCCAATCGCTCTTCTCCGGAATCGGTCATCGTTCCCAGGCCTCCGCGCTACTCGTGTGCAATGTCCCGGTGCCGGACCCGCAGGCGGATACCGCCCACGCTGGCCATGCGCCGCTTCAGTTCTTCGGCGATAGCCACGGACCGATGCTTGCCGCCCGTGCATCCGATGGCCACGGTCACGTAGCTCTTGCCTTCCGCGGCATAGCGCGGCAGCAGAAATGCCAGCAGATCGCCGACACGCTCCAGAAACGTCGCGTAGTCCCCGTACTGTTCCAGAAAGGCCCGCACCTCGGCGTCGCGGCCGGTGTGCGGCCGCAGTTCCGGCACGAAATGCGGGTTGGGGAGAAAGCGCGCGTCAAACACCAGGTCGGCGTCGAGGGGCACGCCGTGCTTGAACCCGAAACTGAGGAAGGTCACGACCGGTCCGGCGCTGGTGCTGCTGTCGCGCGACGCGGCCATGAACGCATGCCGCAGCTCGTGCACGGTCATGTCGGTGGTCTCGATGATCTGGTCGGCCATCTGCCGGATCGGCATCAACTGCTCGCGCTCGACCCGGATGCCTTCGCTCACCGACTGGTGCTCGGCCAGTGGATGGGGACGGCGCGTCTCGCTGAACCGTCGCACCAGCGCCGCGTCGGAGGCATCGAGGAAGATCAGCCGCGGCTCGAGACCGGGCAGCTTGCGCAGCGCCTGGTAGGCTTCCGGGAACGCCTTGAGGAGCGAGCGTTCTCTGATGTCCACGACGACGGCCGCGCGAGAGATCTCGCCGCCAGTGCGCAGGGTCAGCTCGGCAAATGTCTGGATCAGCGCCACTGGCAGGTTGTCCACG
>Ga0136633_1000592_pt1 | contig 27816 bp, 23 predicted proteins | sample AntDrymeUQ832206_2_FD_105494 | JGI IMG/M metagenome (GOLD analysis project Ga0136633, IMG submission 105494) | Polar desert sand microbial communities from Dry Valleys, Antarctica - metaG UQ83 (22.06) | ecosystem: Environmental > Terrestrial > Soil > Desert | place: Antarctica: Dry Valley... | reverse complement strand
GAAGCGTCGAGCGGTGGGATGGCCGAGGATGTGGACCTGGGGGTTGGCGAGCGCCCCGAGATAGCGGCGGGTCTCGTCCTCTGTGCTCCTGAGGTTGGAGTGGAATGACCCCACCACGAGATCGAGCGGCTCCAAGCTCTGGGGGTCCATGTCCCCGGCCCCCTCTTTGTCGAGGTTCATCTCGATGCCTCGCAGAACTCGCAGCTCCATCCCCTCCGAAGCAAGGTTTTCGTTGAGAGCGTCGACCTCCTGTCCCTGGCGCAAGAGCTCCGCCTCGTCCATGCCCCGGGCTACCTTCAGGCCCTGGGAGTGGTCGGTTATCGAGATGTAGTCGTAGCCGCGGGCTGCAGCCGCCACCGCCATGTCCCGTAACGACGCCTTGCCGTCGCTGTGGGTGGAGTGCATCTGGAGGTCGCCGCGCAGCTCGTGGCGCCATTGCTCATGGGTACCGAGCTGCTCGAGGGCCGATGCGTAGCTCCGGAAGCCCCGGCGCGCCGGCGGCGGCTCGACCTCGTCTCCCGGGTCCTCGAGCCATCCCGCGATACGGCGGGCGAGACTGGGCCCCACTCCAGCAAGGGTTTCGAGCGACTCGGAGCGAGCGGCGACGGCGGCCGCCTCCTCGGACCACATCAGAGCTGCGGAGGAGGCGCGCCCGTAGGCTCGCCGGCGGTGGCCCTCGGCCTCGTCGGCGCGCCGGCCCAAGAGCTCCGCTATGTGGAGGTTGGTGACACTCACGAGCGGGCGGTGGGGCTCGCCTAGCCCCGGCCCGCACCGAGGACGTCGGCGAGATCGAACTTGACGGGCTCTTCGAGCTGCTCGTAGGTGCACGACTCCGGCTCCCGGTCGGGACGCCAGCGCACGAACTGGGCGGTGTGACGGAAGCGAACCCCCTCCATGTGGTCGTAGCGGACCTCCACCACCCGCTCTGGGCGCAGCGGAGTGAACGAGAGGTCGCGGTCGGCCGCCCAGCGGCTGCCCTCCGCCTTGCGAGGGGTGCGACGGCCCGCCTCCTGCTCGGCCCACGCCCACGGGTGCCCTTCGAAGGTCGTGACCAGCGGCTGCAGCTCGTCGAACAGCTCCTTGCGCCGGGCCATCGGGAAGGCGCCGATGACCCCGACGCTCGCGAGCTCGCCGTCGTCGTTGTAGAGACCCAGCAGCAGCGACCCGATCCGGCCCGCGCCGCTCTTGTGCACCCGGTAGCCGGCCACCACGCAGTCGGCGGTACGTTCGTGCTTGATCTTGAACATCACCCGCTTGTCGGGCTGGTAGATGCCGTCGAGCGGCTTGGCGATGACGCCGTCGAGCCCCGCGCCCTCGAACTCCTCGAACCACTGCTGCGCGACCGCGCGATCGGTCGTGGTAGCGGTGAGGTGGATCGGGGGCCGGGCCGGGGACAGCGCCTTATCCAGAGCGGCGCGCCGCTCGGCGAAGGGCCGTTTGGTCCAATCGGTGTCGCCGAGGGCGAGCAGGTCGAAGGCCACGAAGCGCGCCGGGGTCTCCCCCGACAACAGCTTCACCCTACTGGCCGCGGGATGGATGCGCTGCTGCAGCAGCTCGAAGTCGAGCCGGTCCCCCGTGGCTCCGATCAGCACGATCTCGCCGTCCACGACGCAGCGCGGGGGCAGGTTGACGAGCATCGCCTCGACCAGCTCGGGGAAGTAGCGGGTCATCGGCCGCTCCCTGCGGCTGCCGATCTCGACCTCGTCGCCGTCCCGGAAGATGATCGAGCGAAAGCCGTCCCACTTCGGCTCGAAGCTCATCGAACCCTCGGGGAGGGCCTTGACCGGCTTGGCGAGCATCGGCTTGACCGGGGGCATCACGGGCAGTCGCATCGCGCCCATTGTCACCGACGGGCGGCCAACAAGCTCCCCGTCGGGTTTGGCCCCAGAAACGGCCTCCGCGGTTTGCGCCAAACCTCGACCTTCCGCCCGGCACAGGGGTCGCTCGGCAAGTAGCATCCTGAATCCTCGTAGCCTCGAGAGAGAGGAGCTGGGGCAGTGAAAACGGATCTCCGAGTCGTCGTACCCAATCGCCACGGCGCCGCGCTGGCCCTCTTTGACGCAATCGCGGGCGCGGGGGTCAATGTTGACGGGATGTGCGGAGACCTCCGCCGCGGAGAAAGGTGGGGGTATATCCACGTCCTCACCGATGGCGGACCCGGAGCTCAGTCGGCTGTCGAAGCGGCAGGTTTCGAGGTCGCCGCGCAGCAACAGGTCGACGTCGTCGAGGTCGGGGACCGGCCGGGCACTATCGCGGATGTCCTGCGACCATTCCACGAAGCCGGCCGCAACATCAGTGTGCTCTACATTGCAATCAGGACTCGCGTCGTTATCGGTGCCGAGGACATGCTCGAGCAACGACCGGGGGTCAAGCTGGCCGACGCCTGACCACTTTTTCCACGTGGGCAGCGCCAGCCGCTCCTGTGGTGGAAAAGATCGGCCTTTAGCGAGCCCCCGGACGGCGCGCTAGCGTCGCGGCCCCCGTTGCTATCATGCTGAGCAGCACACCCAGGTAGACAAGCGCCCGAACATCGGTCCAATCCGGGACCTGCAGATAACGCGCCAGAGCGAGAAGCTGGAGGACGCCGAGACCGACATAGCCGAAGGCGGCGACGCGCATCCTCTCGAGGTCGTTCTCCCACGCGGCTTGAGCAGCGGTTATCCCGACCGAGAAGACCCAGGCCCCCACTGCGCGCCCCGTCAATGGAGTCAGCGCCCACGGCCACAGCGAGAGTGCGCGCTCGGGTAACAAGAAGAGATAAGCCCCCAGCGCCAACATCACAAGAGCATGGATCACAAGCATCGTCCTGATCGCACCGGGCAGCGGGGCGGTTTTGGCCGGATCGCTACCCTGGGCCCGGCTCTGTGTGACCCACAACCACGCCATAGCCACCGGCACACCGGCGTAAATGGCGATCCAGGCCCATGCAATCGCTTGAGCCTGGAACGGGAACGAGCTCCCCAGATGAAAGAGCTCGAGGTGGATCAAAGTCGCTATCAGCGTCAGGGCGGTAAACACAAACACGCTCGGCACTGCGATGCGTGCATAGACCCAAACGCGCTCGCGCGCAGCCAGCCACTCGAACGCCACACTCGACCAGTAACCGGCTCCGAGAAAGGCGGCCGTAAGCGGCAGATCGATCGTCCATGCAAAGAACGACTCCGTCTGCTCGGTGAAGATGAACAATGTGCTCCCGGCGAGCAGGACGAGAAAGCCCGCTATCCACAGCAGACGCCGCATGCCGCCGGACAGCTCCCTGATACCGGCCTCTAGAGCCTCAGCCTGCGACATTGCGAGCTCCGATCTGAGCGGCCCCCTGTTCTCTGCGCTGCATCTCCAAGTAGAGGTGGATCATCCGGACGGCGATGGCGCCCTCTCCCACTGCAGACGCGACGCGCTTGATCGAGCCGCGTCGCACGTCGCCGGCCGCGAACACACCAGGCATGCTGGTCTCGAACAGCATTGGGCTTCGCTCCAGCGGCCACGACTCGTGTCCGTCGATCATCAGCTCGTCGCCGCCTGTGACCAGGAAACCCCAATCGTCGCGCAGCACCGTGTCCGCCAGCCACTGCGTGCGCGACTGGGAGCCGATCAATACGAAAAGACCACCCGCGGGCACCTCTTCGGTAGCCTCGATGGTGCGATCTTTGAGCGTGAGATGACGCAGAGCGCCCTCCCCGCCTCCTCCCACCACCTCGACGTTATGGCGCACGTCGACGTTGGGATGGAAGTTGATCTCCTTTACGAGATAGTTAGACATGCTTGCAGAGACGTCTGCTCCGCGGACCAGAATCGTGACATGGGAAGCGAACTTGCCCAGGTGCAAAGCGGCTTGCCCGGCGGAGTTGCCCCCGCCGACCACGAACACCGCGCAACCTTTCATCGCTTGCGCCTCGGCAACCGCCGCTCCGTAGAACACACCCCGACCTTGCAATGCATCCAGCGATGGAATGTTCAGGCGCCGGTATGCCACACCCGAGGCGACAATCACGCAACGGCTCCGAACCGTGGAGCCGTCGGAGAGAGAAAGCACCTTGTCGTCGCCGTCGGCACGCAGTCCCATGGCGTCTCTCATCCAGTGGAACGTGGTCCCAAAGGACCACGCCTGCAGGTATGCGCTGAACGCCAGCTTGGTGCCGCTCACTCCTTTGGGGAAGCCGAGGTAGTTGCGGATGAGCGAGCTCGTGCCTGCCTGTCCGCCCACCGCCTCCCGCTCGACGACCAGGGTCTTGAGCCCCTCTGACGAGGCATAGACCGCGGCCGCCAGGCCCGCGGGGCCGGAGCCGATGATCGTGACGTCGAAACGATCTTCTGAGGACAGCGGCTTCATGAGCCCGAAAGCGTCTGCGATCTCCATGTCGGAGGGGTCTTCCAGCACCACCGGGGGCGTCGAGAACTTGAGCTCGACGACCGGTAGATCTGGTTCTCTTAGCCCCGCTTCCGATAGCAGCTGGCGCCCCGGGGGGGACGCCGAGTTGTAGAAGCGATAGGGGATGTGGTTACGACCGAACGCATCGGTCAGCTCGTGGCTGCGGGGTGAGGTGTCTTCTCCGATGATGCGCACCGCCTCGAAGCCTCGTCCAGAAGCCGCGGCCCAATCCTCCAAGAACTCGGTCACCGAGCGGTGGAACTCCTCGTCGGGAGAATGCTCGGGGCGCAGCAGCCAGTGGTCGATGTGGCCCACGGTGAGTGCGTCGAAGACGGGATCGGCGGCGCCGAAGTCCCCCCAGCGGATCACCACGATGCGTTTCGCTCGCGGGCACAACGACCGTACGCCGATGAGGAACTCGATCCCGTCCGGATCGGAGGGGCCGTAGCCGGCGATCACGAGCGCGGTCTCGACACCCACCTTCTGGAGGTTCTCGAGCTCGTGGCGAGCGAACTGCGGCTCGGACGCCGAGATGACTCGGTAGTCCGCCGCGTAACGCTTGCGTATCTCGCCGGAGACGAGTCCGAGGTCGTGAGGATCGCGGCTCATGACGACGATGGCAGACGTCTGACCGGCCGGTGCCCCAGTATTGAGTTCCATTGCTACACCCCTTCCGCAAGCCTTCGAACAGGCCCACCCCAGGCATTCTAGGTGCGAAGATCAGGTGATGGGTCACGGTGGCGGACTAAGCGTGGGGACGCGAATGAAGAAAGACTGTGCCGCGCACCTGCGCGGTTTGGTGGCCCGGGACGAAACGATTGTGGCGGTGGGAACCGCGCAGGAGCTCCGCACGCTTGGCCCCGACATCGGCTCCGGGGGCGGAAGCACGTTCATCGTCGTCACCGAAGAGAGGGCATTGTTTGCGGAGTGGGGATCGCCCCAGAAACCGCACGAAGAAATCCGGATCAACGCAGTGACCCAGTGGGGGCGCGGGAGCCAGTACAACTGCCACGTCGTGGTCCTGACGCATCCTCGTATGACTCGTCGAGAGCCCGCACCGGCAAGAAGGTTTCTGTGGTTGACGTGGGGCCGAGCCGAGGTAGAACTCTCTCGAACCCAGACCATATTTCGGTTCAGCCGGCCCGACACAGAGGTAGCGAAGGCTATTCGGGCTGCCTTGGAAAAGCGACAGGTGCCCCATGAACTGCTGCGATTCGAGGAGAGGTCGCGGGAGGACCGTACGCGCGGGAGCCATGCGGTGATGACCGCGAAGCGGACCTGACCCACCCGCCTTGCCCACGGCTCGACCGAGGTCGCCGTCCTCCGTAGGGATGACGGCGTCCTCGTCGCCCAGCAGGATGCGCGCCTGAGCCCGCCTCGCTACGCTGAGGCGATGGAGCGCCTCAAGGCCTGGCTTCGCGCGGTGCGCGCGGTGAACCCGTTGATCACGGACGGCGCGATGGCAATGGCCGTGCTGCTCGTTTCCCTTCCCAACGGCGGCGACGATCCTCGCTTCAACATCGACTTCCGAGAGCCCGACACTCTCGGGTATCTGCTCGTTGCGGCCCAGTGCCTGCCGGTGGCGATTAGACGCATCCGACCGGACTTCGCTCTGCCGATCTCCGGAATCGGCATCGGGATCTATTCGGCGCTCGGTTACCAGGTCACCGTGAGCTGGCTCGGAGTCCTCATCTGCCTCTACTCCATCGCCGCCCATGCGTCGCGGCCCATCGCCCTCTACGGGCTCGCCTGGACCATGGTGGGCATGGCGTTCAGCTTGATTGGGAGTCCTCCCGGTGACTCGGGAGGAGCTGTTCGGCAACTACGTGATCTTCGTCACGGCATGGGTGCTCGGGGACAGGGTGCGGACGGGCCGGGCGTACACAGCCGAGCTCGAGGCCCGGACCGCGCTGTTGGAACGCCAGCAGGAGGACAACGCTCGCCGGGCGGTGATGCTGGAGCGCAATCGCATTGCCCGCGAGCTGCACGACATCATCGCTCACAGCGTCAGCGTGATGGTGGTGCAGGCAGGCGCCGCCAGAAGGGTGGCGGCCACAGATCCCGGCAGAACGCGCACCTCGCTCGAGGCGATCGAATCCATCGGTAGAGAAGCCCTTGCCGAGATACGGAGGCTGTTGGGAATCATGCGCTCTCCCGAGGAGGATGAGGTTGCCTTGGCGCCCGTGCCCGGAATCGCAGGCCTCGAGGCGCTCGTGGAAAACGCTCGCAGTGCCGGGCTTCAGGTTGAGATAGAGGTCAAAGGCGAAGTCCGCCAGCTGCCCCCGGGAGTCGATCTGTCTGCCTATCGCATCGTGCAGGAGGCTCTCACCAACGCTCTCAAGCACGGTGGGCCGAGCTCCGCCTGCGTCCGCATGATCTACGGACCAGACACCCTGGAGATCGAAGTCACAGACGACGGCCGAGGAGCCCTTCCCGCCCTTAGCCAGTCGGCCACGGTCGGCCACGGCCTGCTCGGGATGCGCGAGCGGGCGGCAGCGTTCGGGGGCGCACTCAAAGCTGGGCCGCGCCGCGGGGGCGGGTTCGAGGTCAAGGCCAGCCTGCCCCTCGACGCCACCCGGTGACCACCACCGTCGTGCTGGCCGACGATCAGGCGCTCGTGCGCGCCGGCTTCCGGATGATCCTCGAGTCGGAGCCAGGCTTCGAGGTGGTTGCGGAGGCGGCCGACGGACACGAGGCGGTGGCCGCGGTCGAGCGCCACCGCCCGGACGTCGTCCTGATGGACATCCGCATGCCGCACCTCGACGGGCTCGAGGCCACCCGCCGCCTCGCTTCCGGCGACGCGCGCGTGCTGATCCTCACGACGTTCTCCGTCGACGACTACGTCTACGAGGCCCTGCGCGCCGGCGCCAGCGGGTTCCTGCTGAAGGACGCCCCGCCGGAGGAGCTGATCAAGGCTGTGAGGGTGGTCGCCTCAGGCAACGCGCTGCTGTCGCCGGCGATCACCCGGCAGGTCATCGAGGAGTTCGTGCGCGGCGGCGCCCCCAGGGCCAGGCCCGCACCTGGCCTCCAGCTCCTCACCGCGCGCGAGCTCGAGGTGCTGCGCCACATGGCCAAGGGCCTCTCCAACGCCGAGATCGCGGCCGAGCTGGTGGTATCGGAGACGACCGTGAAGACCCACGTGGGCCGGGTGCTGATGAAGCTGCAGCTGCGGGACCGGGTGCAGGCCGTGGTGCTCGCGTACGAGTCGGGCCTGGTGCAGCCGGGCTCCGGGAGCTGAGCACTTCACCGGTGTAGCCACTCCCCAATACGGTGGCAGATGAACACTGTGTGCGTTTACCCACGGTTTCTTGTGTGCAAAGGCCCGCGGAACCCTTTTGCCACCACCCACTCCTCGATGAGGGCACCCCGCCGAGCCCAGGCTCATCATCCTTTGGAAGGATGCTCGATTCATCGTCGTTGAGGACGACGCGGCCCCCTCTTACTCCTAGCGTGAGGCCGTGCAGAAAAAAGCCCACTCGAAAGGAGCCAGGATGCTCTCGTCCGCCGAGCAGGAACGCACTCAGGCAACACAGCCGGCGTCGCGCGCCGAGCACGCGACCAAGGTCTACGGTTCGGGCCCGACGGCCGTGACCGCGCTCGACGACGTTTCGGTGTCCTTCGCCGCAGGCCGCTTCAGCGCCATAATGGGCCCTTCGGGCTCCGGTAAGTCCACGCTCCTGCACTGCCTTGCGGGCCTCGACGACCTCACCTCAGGCAAGGTCTTCATCTCCGAGACCGAGGTCACCTCGCTCGGCGAGAAGGAAAAGACGAGGCTCAGGCGGGACAAGGTGGGCTTCATCTTTCAGTCCTTCAACCTCGTGCCCACGCTCACTGCGGACGAGAACATCCGTCTGCCGATGGACCTCGCCCGCCGGGAGCCCGATGAGGCGTGGCTGACTCGGGTGATCGACATCGTTGGCCTGGGAGACCGGCTAAGGCACCGACCCGGCGAGCTCTCCGGAGGGCAGCAGCAGCGTGTCGCGGCCGCCCGCGCACTGGCCTCCAAGCCCGACATCGTGTTTGCCGACGAGCCCACCGGCAACCTCGACTCAAGGCGCGGCTCGGAGATCCTCGACTTCATGCGGACGGCCGTCAAGGAGCTGGATCAAACCATCGTCATGGTGTCTCACGACCCGGTGGCAGCGAGCTACGCCGATGGGGTCGTGTTCCTGGCCGACGAAAAGGTCGTCGATCGGATGGAGTCTCCGACCGTCGAGCGAGTCCTCGACCGCATCAAGAGACTCGAGGCCTGAGGTGTTCAAGACAACGGTCAAGGGCTTGTTGGGCCACAAACTGAGGATGGCGCTCACCGCGCTGTCCATCGTCCTGGGCGTTGGCTTCGTGGCCGGAACCTACATGCTCACCGACACCATGAACAAGACGTTTGAGAACCTCTTCGCCGGGATCACCGAGGGCGTAGACGTCTACGTCCGCTCGGAGAGCTCGTTCGAGGCACAGCTCGGAGGAAGCCGCAAACCCATTCCCGAAGCCCTCCTCGAAGAGGTCCAGGCGGTTGACGGGGTGGAGATCGCGGCCGGCTCTGTGAGCGGATATGCGCAGCTCGTGGACAAGAAGGGAGAGGCCATCGCTCCGTCGGGGCCGCCGACTCTCGGCACCAACTGGGGGCCGGAGGAGCTGTCGTCTGCGGTGGAGCTGCGCTCCGGACAAGAGCCTCGGGGACCCAGGGAGGTTGTGATCGATGCGGCGACCGCCGAGAAGCACGGCTTCCGGGTCTCAGACGAGGTCGAGGTCCTCTTCGCGGGCGGCAACCGCCGCTTCGAGATCACCGGCATCGTCGGTTTCGGAGAGGCCGACAACCTCGCCGGCGCCACGCTGGCGGTCTTCGACACTGCGACCGCGCAGAAGCTCCTGGACCGGCAAGGGCGCTTCGACGAGATTGAGGTCGCCGGCGACGGCAGCGTTACGCCATCAGAGCTGCGCGCCAACATCTCAGAGGTCCTCCCCACCGGAGTGGAGGCCGAGAGCGCCGGAAACGTTGCCTCGGAGCAAGCTTCTTCGCTGCAGGATCAGCTCTCCTTCTTCAACATCGCGTTGTTGGTGTTCGCCGGCGTGGCGCTGTTCGTAGGAGCGTTCATCATCCACAACACGTTCTCGATCACGGTGGCTCAAAGGACCAAGGAGTTCGCGCTTCTGCGAGCCCTCGGAGCGTCGGGTGGTCAGGTCATGGGCTCGGTTCTGATCGAGGCGTTCATCGTTGGCGCGATCGCCTCGGCCGTCGGCCTCGGGGCCGGGGCACTGACCGCCTTGGGCCTTCAGGCGCTGCTGGCCTCCTTCGGCATCGAGCTTCCCTCGACCGGCCTCACGCTGCTGCCCCGCACGGTCGTCGTCGCGCTCACGCTGGGGACGCTCGTGAGTGTGGTGTCCTCGTTGCTCCCGGCGCGCAAGGCAGCCCGCACCTCACCGATGCAGGCGTTGCGGGAATCGGCGCAGGAGCCAACCGGGTTTTCCACCAAGCGAGCCGTGGGCGGCGGCGTGATCACAGCAGTGGGGGCTTCGATCCTCCTCTTCGGACTCTTCGGCTCCGGCTCCAACAAGGCGAGGGTCGTGGGCTTCGGCGCCTTCGTAACGTTTCTCGGAGTAGCCGCCCTAGCCCCGCTGATCACGAGACCGCTGGCGGCGGTCATAGGCACACCAATGGCGCGGCTTCTCGGCATCTCAGGCCGCTTGGCGCGAGCGAACGCGGCCCGCAACCCCAAGCGCACGGCCGCCAGCGCCTCGGCCCTGATGATCGGCCTGGCGCTCGTGAGCCTCGTCGGCATCTTCGCCGCCTCCCTCAAGGCCACCACCGATCAGGTGCTCGAGGAGTCCCTAAAAGCCGATTTTCTGGTCACCGGGCCCTCGATGGCCGGCCCCTCCCCCATCAGCCCGCAGATCGCCGCCGACATCCGGGAACGCGGCGAGTTCTCGGCCGTTGCGCCCACCCGTCTGGGACAGTGGCGCCGGAGCTCGAACCAGCTTCTCTACCTGCTGGCGACCGACCCGGCGACCTTTGGAGAAGTTGCCACGCTGGGCGAAACCCAAGGCCACTTACAGGATCTCGAGGAAGGAGGCGTGTTCGTCTACGACCAGACCGCAGAGGGCCTCGGGCTCGAGGTGGGTGACACGCTCGAGATGGAGTTCGCTGCCTCGGGGACACAGGACATGCCCTTAGCCGGCACCTTCAGCGACAAGACCCTCGTCGGCGCCGACTACCTGATCTCGCTCACTGAGTGGAACGAGCACTTCTCCGAGCGCACCGACTACCAGGTGTTGGTGAAGTCCGCCCCCGGCGTCTCAGCGGCCGACGCCAGAGGGGCACTGGAGCAGGTGGTCGAGAGCTCCCCCAATGTGACCATTCAGGACCAGAGAGACATCAGGGAGCGCTCGTCGGCGCAAGTCGACCAGCTACTGGGCCTGGTGACCGCTCTTCTGGGGCTGGCGATCATCATCGCCCTGCTGGGAATCACGAACTCGCTGGTACTAGCCGTCTTCGAGCGCACTCGAGAGCTGGGTCTACTCCGCGCCGTTGGCATGTCGCGGAGGCAGGCCCGCTCGATGGTGCGCTGGGAAGCGGTCATCGTCGCGGTGATCGGAGCTGTCCTGGGGCTGGTGATTGGTGTCTTCTTCGGTTGGGCGTTGGTAACGGCACTGAAAGACGAGGGCCTCTCCCGGCTTGCCCTGCCCACGGGCCAGCTCGTCGCTTACGTCGTGGTGGCCGGGGTTGCGGGCGTGATCGCCGCCATCCCCCCGGCTCGCCGGGCCGCCCGGCTCAACATCCTCGACGCCATATCGGGGGCCTAGTGCCGAGTGGTGTTCTTGGTCACACAGTAGCCATTTACCACCAACTCGACGTGCTGTAGGGGGCTAGGGGGAGCCGCGCGGAGGTCCCGAGTCCGACTCCCGGCTCGGGCGCCGCGGCCCCCGGCCACGGGGCTCGCTGGAGAACCTTTCGAGCAAGCTCTGAAACGACGCCGCCATTCTCTCGCCCGCCTGGTCCTGCGATTCGAGCTGCGCCAGCAGGTCGTCCCGCTCGGTGCGGATGCCCTCGATCAGCTCGAGCTGCTGCTCGGCCCGCACGAGCTTCTTCGTCACCAGCTCCTTCTGCCGCGACAAGTTCTCGAGCTGCAGCCGCCTTTTCTCGAGCTCGGTGCGCATGACCTGCTTGGCCGCCCGTTCCTCCTGCAGCTCCCGACGGACGCGCTGGAGCTCACCCTCGAGCTGATTGACATTTCGCCGGTAGCCCTCCAATTGGGACGCCAGCTCTTTGCTCCCGGAAGCACCTTCGGCCTGCAGCAGCTGCGACCAGCGGGCACCTTCGAGCTGGTCCCTGAGTCTCTGTGATTCGACTCGAGCGTTCTCGGCGTCGCGCCTTCTCTGCTCCGCTTGCTCCAGGAGGCCATCGCGTTCACCTTCGAGTCGCTCGCGGACGTCCGATTCCTGCGTCCTGCCGTCCTGTATCCGCAAGAGGTCGGTCAGCACCCGCTTGAGCTGGCCCTCGATGGCGCCACGCTCGGCCCGCGCCGACCCCAGGCTCTCCTGCATTTCGACGAGCTCTAGTTCGCGCAGGTCGGCAAGCTCGAGCTCGCGCGCACCCAGCCCGCCCCCATCGACTGAGCGCTCGGAGGTCGTGGCCCGCACCGAATGGCGGCCGCGCCGCCCCGACAGCCTTAGCATCTCGAGGCGCGGCTGCAGTTCGGGAATCTTCGCCAGCTGCCATAGCGCGGCGGCGACTATCGCCGCCACGAGGGTCACAAGCAGAAGGTCGAGCCAGCTCAACAGCCTGATGGAGACGACGGCGGGGCCGTCAACAACGACGCTCTTGAACCTCGAGATCCCATCGCCCTCCACCCTGATCCGGTAGCTGCCGGCGGCAAGCCCCTCAAGCTGTGCGCGGCCTTGCCTGAGCGCTTTGCGCTCGAGGTGCCCGTCGGGGAACTGCACGGTGATCGCAGCTCCCGTCGGGCCCCTCAAGAATGCATCTTTAACGCTAACAGAGAGGGAATGTAGCTCCAAAGGGACGCGCCAGTGGTTGATCGGATCCCCTTCCAGCAGCTCCGGGGGGTCGGGCGCGGCGTCGGCACCGCCGACCACCGCCCGCTCCAGCCGATAGCGGATCCTTTCTTTCTCGAATCGAGCACCCGCATCGTGGATCCGCGTGGCCCGCAGCCAGGGGTCCTGAGCGGGTATCGTCCTGTGCCTCTTGCCGAGGTCGTCGACGAAGGTCGCCGACGAGACCGCGGCGATATCGAGGGAAGGGCCTCCTTCATCTGTGAAGTTGAGCGGGTAGCTCTCCTCGAACGCAATCTCCAGCAGGACGAACGTGCTGACCTCGACATCGCGAGCTATGTTTTCGATTCCGTCCGACCACAACGCAAAACTCAGTTTTCGTCCCGGCACCATTACGTCGGGTGTTTGCAGCCGAACCTCATAGACACCATCGCGCGGCAACGGAATGATTGTCAGCCCGTGGGAATCGGTCTCATAGACCTTTCCCTCCACGGACACCGCAACCCCTTCCAATCGCGGCACGGTTCGAATCATCAGGGGATTGGTGTCGGTGTCCGCCCGAGAGCTCGCTCCCGCTCTGTTCGGAGCGCAGAGGATGACGAACAGGAGGGACAGGAAAACCGCGCTCGCCCGTCGTCGGACGCCGGTCACGGATAACGGGGTCGCCCCATGCAAGTTCGTGCTCGTAGCCCTTCGTGTTAGCCGACCTGTCGGTCGTATGTTGACGATCGTGTAGACCAAGCGATGTCGATCGCCGTGGCGACCCAAGGGCTCCGGTTCCTGTGTGGGCCTGGCTGATTATGGCATACTCCCCCTGGTGCTAAGGGGAAATCTGGCCGACTTCGGGCTCCCGGAAGTCTTCTGGTTGTTGGCGCGCTGCGTCAAGACCGGAAGGCTTACCGTCATCGTTTCATCGGTGCCCAACCACGTCTATTTCGCGGACGGGCGCATCTACGCCGTCGAGTCGAGCTTTTCGCGAGAAGGACTCGGAAGCAGGCTGGTACGCGCGCAGAAACTCTCGGAGGAGGACCTCGACCGCGCGCTCGACTACTGCGCGGAACACGGTGAAAGCCTCGAGTCGGTCCTGTTCAAGTGGAGCCTCGTAAATCGCGAAGATTTCGATGCCGTTGTTCACAAGCAGATCCGGGAGGTCGTGTTTCTGCTGTTTCATATGGAGGGCGAAGAATTCGTGTTCGAAAGCGGACTTCAAGTCCTTTCGCCGCGTGTGCTGTGCGACGTTCACGAGCTGATCGAGTGGTGCACAAACGCGCTCGGCGCGATGGTTCCGGTGCTGAGAACGCCACGGCCGGGCGTGGTCGCCAGCGGCTCGATTCTGTTCACGATCGAAGAATGGAACCTCGTATCACTCGTGAACGGGAGCCGGCGCATTTCAGAGATTGCGGCGGAGCTGGGCCTCGATCAGCGCGCCGTGTTCGCCGCCCTGCGCCGCTTCGTCGCGGCGGGCCTCGTGACTCTGCTCGACGGCCGGGAGAGCGAAGGCGCTCACCCGCTGATACCTGCCCCCTCAGCCTCTGCGCTGTCGGCGCCCCGTTCTCCGGGCTGGAGACCCCCTCTGCCCCCGGCCGTGATCGACTTAACCGACGACGCCGTGCCGCGCGTGGCCCTGTAAGCAGGACCCCAATCGAGCTACGTAGTTTTGGCGACTCCCAATAGGGTCGGATACCTAGACTCGAACCTCCTTCCGGTGCGATACTGACTTCTGGAAAAAACCGGGGGACTTTGGTATGGACAAGCAAAACAAGCAACTGGACATCGCAGGCGACGGCAACACGATCGAGTGGGGCTCCGCCGATGTTCCCGAGCAAAACTGGCTGCTGGAACAGCTGTCGGAAGCGCGCGCGGGCCGCGACGAGCTGATTGCCGAGCTCGACGCAGTACGAGCCCGCCACGAGGCCGAGACCGAGCAGTTCAAGAACGCGCAGAGAAGGACCCGCCGGTGGGGCGCCGACAAGGCGGCGGGGCCCGACGAACGCCGCCTCGAGATCGAGGTCAAGAAGCTTCGGAGTCAGGTTAAGAACCTGCAGCGAGACAAATCCCAGCTCGAGGAGACTGCCTCCAAGGTCAAGTCGGAGCGGGAGCGGCGGGCCGAGGGCGAGAGCGAGATCAAAAAGGTGCGTGCCCGGCTCAAGGACGCGGACAGACGCTCGGGCCAGCTCGACTCAGTGCAGGCTTCCCTGCGCGAGGAGCGCAAGCACAGAGAGGTCGCCGAGACCGAGCTGGGGCGAGCCAAGTCCGAACAAACCGCCCTGAAGAAGGACCTTGCCAAGGGTTCGGACCTGCAGACTCGGCTCACCGAGGAGATCGCTCGGCGCGAAGAGGCCGAGGAAGAACTGCACCGCCGGGACGGACGGATAGCGGAGCTGGAAGGCCTAGCAGGCGAGCTCCACTCGCTGGCCGCAGAGCTCGAGGGCGCCCGTGCCGCTCGTACCAATCTGGAAGCCGACGCCGAAAGTCTGGGCAAGCGCCTCCGGGAGTTCGAGGATTCGGCCGCCGGTATCTCGGATCTGAAGACCGACCTCGCGACCGCTCAGCACCTCAAAGAGCTTGCGGAGAAGGAGCTTTCAGATCTCTCGACCCTGTCGCGCTGGTGGCAGACCGAGCTGCAGCGGGCACGCTCCCAGGCCGAGGAGATGGCCCTAGAGCTGCAGCAGCTGCGGCCCGAGAGCGACCGCCGGAGCAAGTTCCGGATCTAGCGAGCCGGGGCAGCGACCTTCTTCTCGCTCTCTCCAAAGGTGGCTGAGAGTAGACCGTCGCACGTGAGCTACCGTTTTCGGTGGCTGAGAGGAGACCGTCGCACGTTAACCAACCGCGTGCCGCGGCCCATTGCTGTTCGGCCCAGCCGCCTAAACGCCCACCGCTCGGTTGAGCGCCTGGAGCGTGGCCCGGCACAACGCTCCGGCGTCGTCGGAGCCCGCCAGCGCCGAGCCTGCCAGAAGCCGGCCACCCCAAGACAGAACGACTGCCGCGACCCGCTCCTCAGCGCAGGAAACGAAGTCGACCTCCTCGACGACCACACCGGGGCCGACGACGCTCCGCAAGGCGTCGAGCATCGCCTCCACGACCGCGCGGTGGGCCATCCCTGTCCCCTCGGCGCGCCCCTCGCCCCGCCGGATCGCCCCGCTCACGCTCAACGCCACTCCGGCGCGCAGCCCGCCACGGGTGCGGGTCACCTCGATCTCTTCCAGCCGCACCCGACCTTCCCCCTCTTCGGAGGGGCCATGAACCTCGTCGATCGTCGCGGCCAGGTCCTCGACGTTGACCAGCGCCCGGTCCAGCAGCTCTGTCCGCCGATCCTGGTCGAGGTCGTTCCAATGCCGCCGAAGCACGTCCACCGAGCCCTTGATCACGCTAAGAGGCGTGCGGAGGTCGTGTAACAGCCGCTCACGGGACGCGTCGTCCCTGCCCCCAACAGTCATGCTGGAATTGTGCCGAAAATGGGCCTCCGTTGCCATAGGGATTTCAGGCAGTTACTTCCAGGGGATGGTCTGCTACACTGAACGCAGGTCGCGAAAAGAGCGGCCGTGGGTCTGCCTGATGGTCTCCTCCGAAATCGAGCAGGGCGGATCCGTCCCTGTTTCCGCAAGGAGTTGAGAAACCGATGGCAATACAAGAAATCTCTCGCGCCACCTTTTCTGATTTAGGCGCGTCCCATGCTGTGGTTCGCACCCTTGAAGGCCGGGGGGTGGTCGAGCCTTTCCCCATCCAGACGCTGGTCCTGCCGGATGCTCTGGCCGGCCGCGACGTGCTGGCCAAGTCGAGGACGGGCTCCGGCAAGACGATCGCCTTCGCTGTGCCCATCGTCGAGCGCCTCGAGCCCTCAGGCCCTCGGCCCTCGGCCGTAATCCTGACGCCGACCCGAGAGCTGGCCCTCCAGGTGACAGAAGAGCTCACCGCTCTGGCTCGCGCCCGCAAGCTGCGCGTGGCGCCCGTCTACGGCGGAGTCGATCTGCGCAGCCAGGCCCGCATAGCGGAGAGGGCACATATTCTGGTCGCCACCCCCGGCCGCCTCGAAGACCTCGCCGACCGGCGGCTCCTCGACCTCTCCAAGGTCTCCATCTTTATCCTCGACGAGGCCGACCGCATGCTCGACATGGGCTTTCTTCCACAGGTCAATCAAATCGTGCGCCGACTCCCCAAGAAGCGTCAGACGATGTTCTTCTCCGCCACCCTCGACGGCGAGGCAGGCCGGCTGGCGCGCGCTTACACCACAGATGCCGTGCGGCACGAAGTGGCCGGTAAGGCTCAGACCGTCGACGAGGTCGCCCACCGTTTCGTCCCCGTCACTACCGATACCAAGGTCGCGGTCCTCGCCGCCGAGCTCAAGGCCGAGCGCGGCCTCGCCCTCGTGTTCGTGCGTACGAAGCGAGGAGCCGACAGGCTCGTCCGCAAGCTCAAGGCTCAGGGCGTCTCGGCACTGGCGTTGCACGGAGACATGACCCAGGCGGCCCGCACCCGGGCAGTAGAGCGCTTTGGTCGCGGCGAAGCGGACACGCTTATCGCGACCGACGTTGCCGCCCGAGGGCTCGACTTGACCTCGATTACCCACGTGTTCAACTTCGATCCCCCCGAGGACGACAAGAGCTACGTCCACAGGGTGGGGAGAACGGCCCGGGCCGGGCGCAGCGGCACCGGCATTACCTTCGTGCTACCCGACCAGCGCTACGAGGTCGGTCGTCTGGCCTCCCGGCTGAAGCTGGGGGTCGAATTCCAAGAGGAGGGCATGACCATCACGCCCCCGCGTGTCCTCTACGCGTCCCGCAAGGGCCGCCGCTCGCGAGGTCTGGGCCGCCGGTAATTCGGTGCCGAGTGGGTGGATAGGTGTGGCCTGGCAACCACTCACCACCAGTGGGCGAAATAGCGGCTAGCTCAGGCTGGCTCGGCCGTTCCCCGCTGCTCGAATGCGTATCTCGTTTCTTCGCTCGAGCACGCCGGCGAAGCGCTCTAACAAGTCCTGGAGCCGCGCCAAACGCTGAAGCTCGGAGCGCATCTCGATCAGCTCCTGCTTGACTTCCTCCGCAAGCTGGATGCGCGCCGCCAGCTCGAAGGCTGACCGGGCCCCCGAAAAGTCGGCGTCGGAGTCCACCTCCGAGGCGGCGGCAATCCGGCCGGCGGCGGCCACCGACGCTTCGAGCAGAGGACCCGGGCCTTCTTCCTGCTCGTCAGTCCACGGCTCGACCTCGGCAGTATCGAAAGACCGGCCCTCGGTGAGCCGGACCACTCGAAAACGTTCGGTGCCCAGAACTGCGATGTTGAGGCGGCCGTCGTCGAAGCGATCGAGAACCTGCGCCACCCTAGCCTCGGTGCCGACGGATCGCATCCCCGCCCCGTCGGCGTAGATCAGGCCGAACGGCGTCATCCGGGAGAGGCATTCTTCGATCAGCTCCCGGTAGCGCTCCTCGAAGATGTGGAGGGGTATGACCTCCGAGGGGAGCAGTGCCACGCTCAGCGGGAAGAGCCCGATCTCCGCCATGCCTGAAGGCTACGCCCTCCGATGCGGAGCACCGTAAGGTTGCCGGAATGCGCGCGCGCGAGCTCGGCATCGAGGTCGGAGACCTGCCTCCCGGGCCATTCAACGCGATCAGCGACGTCCCCGGTGTCACGGTGGGTCACACGACCCTGATCGAGGGCGAGTCCGTTCGTACCGGGGTCACCGTCGTCCTGCCCCACTCCGGCAGCATGGGCGCCGACCCCCTCTTCGCCGGATGCCACCGGATCAATGGGAACGGGGAGCTCACCGGTCTCGAATGGGTGCGGGAATCCGGGATGCTGAGCTCACCGATCGCAATCACTAACACCTTCAGCGTGGGAGCCGTTCGCGACGCGCTTTGCTCCACCGGTCGCACTGGGGGGCTGCCGGTGGTGGGTGAGACGTGGGACGGGGATCTCAACGACATCCACGGTATGCGTGTCACCTCAGACCACCTACACTCGGCCCTCACCTCGGCCGCCTCCGGCCCCATCCTGGAGGGCAACGTCGGTGGCGGGACCGGCATGATCTGCCACGAGTTCAAGGGCGGCATCGGCACCTCGTCTCGACTTGTCGAGCACGCGGACTGCGTCGTGGGCGTCCTGGTCCAAGCAAACCACGGGCGGCGGAGTCGCTTCCGAGTAACGGGGCTTCCGGTGGGCGAGCGGCTGACCGAGGCACGCGTTCCCCTTCCCACGTCCGAACGGACTTGGCCTCCCAGTAGCTCGATCATCATCGTGGTCGCCACCGACGCTCCCCTGCTTCCCCACCAATGCGAACGCCTTGCTGCGCGCACCGCCTTCGGTATCGCGCGCACCGGCGGGGTCGGCGAGAACTCCTCCGGAGACCTTGCGATCGCTTTCGCCACCGGGAATCGGGGCCTGCTGGAAGACTCGCCGTCCATCTCGCTGGCGATGCTGTCCGATGAGCTCATCAATCACCTCTTCGACGCGGTCATCGACGCCACAGAGGAGGCGATAGTGAACGCAGTACTGGGGGCCGAGACCATGACCGGCCACCGTGGGGCCACGGCCACCGCTCTCGAAGGACATGTCCTGCAGGAGGCGCTGGCCGAGCTGCGTCCGTGACGGTCGCCGCCTTGCCCGCTCGGACCCGCCTCGTTCGTCCCGTTCTCTTGGTCCTGCTGCTCGCGGGAAGCGCCTGCTCCGTGGGGGATGAAACGAAGGGTGGGCGCGCCTGGGATGCGGGAGCCGCCGCTCCCACTCCCCGCACCGAGGTGACGGCGGCCGCCCAGTCCGGGCGGATCTACGTCTCCGGTGGCTTCGTGGAGGGTGGAGCGAGCACCGGCGCGGTCGAGATCTACGACGTCGAAGAGGACTCCTGGAGCGCCGGGCCTCCGCTCCCTCTCGGGCTCAACCACGCCATGAGCACCACCCTGGGCGATGAGGTCTATGTCGTCGGCGGCTATCGGGGGCCGGGTCTCAGCAGACCGAGCGACCGGGCGTTCGTCCTGCGCGACGGCACCTGGGAGGAGCTCGAGCCGATGCCCGAGCCCCGAGCCGCAGCAGGAGCGGCCCCGGTGAATGGTCTGCTGCTCGTGGTCGGCGGAGTGGGCCCGAACGGCCTCGCCGAGAGCACCCTGTTGTGGGACCCGGCGCGCGAACGCTGGGCGGTCGCACCGGGTCTGGGCGTACCGCGCCAGCACCTCGGGGTGACGGCGCTGGGCGGGTTCGTCTATGCAGTGGGCGGCCGCACCGGCGGCGTTAGCACGAACCTGGACGACGCCGAGCGCTTCGACCTGCGCTCCGCCCGCTGGGAGCGGCTCCCCGACCTCCCCACCGCTCGCGGAGGCCTGGCGGCGGCAAGCGGGGCGGGGCTCGTGGTGGCGGTCGGCGGCGAAGCCGAGGCCACCTTCTCGGAGGTCGAGGCCTTCGATGTGAGCGCCCGGGGCTGGCGGACGCTGCCCGAGCTCCCCACCCCTCGCCATGGCCTCGGCGTGGTCACGTCGGGATCAAAGCTGTACGTGGTCGCGGGCGGCGTCCAGCCGGGGCTCACGTTTTCGAGCGCAGTGGAGGTCCTCGACCTGCGCCGGCCCCAGGCATAGTGGTGGACCTGGGTGCAGTGTCGAATGGAAGCCGTTTAACCGGGAGGAGATCGCCCGAGAGCAGTTAGACGACGTGAGCGCCTGCCTCGGCCATGGCCTCGAAGGAACGTTGATCGTCGCCCGGCTGGAGGTTCACCGCACGGACCGCGCCCCGCCTCACACTCACTCCGAAACCGAGCCTCACCGCGTCAATCGCCGTTTCCTTGACGCAGTAGTCGGTGGCGAGCCCGGCGATCACCACGCACCGGATGCCCTTCTCACGCAACAGGTCCTCGAGGTCTGTGGGCCGGTCTTGGCCGCTGGGCACATGTTTGACCGTAAAGCCCGAGTAGCCGTCTTCGCCACCCGTTCCCTTGCGCACGAGCTCGCCTTCGACCTCGAGGCTGGGGTGAAGGGCCGCCCCCCAGGACTCCGCTACGCAGTGCACGGGCCAGATGCCCCCGTAGTCCTGGAAGTGGGGCGTCTTTGGAGGGTGCCAGTCCTGGGTGTAGACGACCAGGGAGCCCGAGGCGCGGGCTGTGCGGGCCTCGTCGTTCAAGAGCGGCACGATCTCCTCTCCTCCCTTGACGTACAGGTTTCCCTTGGGATCGGCAAAATCGTTCTGGACATCTAGGACGAGCAGGGCGGTCCGGGAATCGTAGGCAACCACACGCATCACCCCCTCAGGGAATCGGCGCCGTTGATCCTCTTCGGGATGAGCCTAATCGTCTAGGCTCGACCCGTGGACCGCTTCGACATCAACACGCTCGAGACCCCCTCCCTGGGAGACCGCAGCTACCTCGTCACGGATGGCTCGGTCGCCGCGGTTGTGGATCCACAACGAGACATCGATAGAGCGCTGGAGCTCCTCGATGCGGGCGGGCTCGACCTCACCCACGTCTTCGAGACGCACATCCATAACGACTACGTCACCGGGGGCCTCGAACTCGCCCGTAAACGGGGCGCCGCCTACGTCGTGGGGGCCGACGAGCAGGTTTCGTTCGAGCGGCATCCCGTCTCGGACGGCGACGAGATCTCGGCCGGAGCGCTGAGCTTTCGAGCGCTCCACTCCCCCGGCCACACACCGCACCACTTCAGTTATGTCGTACGCAACGGGGGCCGCGACCGAGCCGTTTTCACGGGTGGGTCGATGCTGTTCGGAAGCGTCGGACGCACCGATCTGATCTCCGAGCAGCTCACCGACGAGCTGACGCGCGCCCAGTACCGCTCGGTTCGCCGGCTCGCCGCGACGCTTGACTCAGAGGTCGAGGTAATGCCCACCCACGGCTTCGGCAGCTTCTGCTCCTCTGCGCCCGCCGGCACCGCCACTGCGTCCACGATCGGCTCCGAGAGAGCGGGGAATCTCGCGCTCGTTATCGGCGACGAGGATGACTTCGTGCGCAGCGTGGTCTCGGGCCTCACGGCCTACCCCCGCTACTACGCCCATATGGCTCCCGTTAACCGCCGAGGGCCCGCACCCATCGATCTGTCGCCGCCGCAGGACATCGACCCAGTCGAGCTGCGGCGCCGTCTGGAGTCGAAAGAGTGGGTCGTCGACGTGCGCCGCCGTGTGGCCTACGCCTCGGCCCATGTAAAGGGCACCGTAGGTGTCGAGCTCGGCAACGGGTTCGCCACCTACCTCGGGTGGGTGATCCCCTGGGGAACTCCCATCACTCTGGTGGGCGACACGGCAGAAGAGGTAGAGCAGGCGCAACGCCAATTGATTCGCATCGGCATCGACCGTCCCAAGGGGCGGGCCACAGGAGGAACAAGGGTTTACGGAGCCGGAAGTGAGCTGGCGTCATATCGAGTGGCAACTTTCGACGAGCTCGCAACCGAGCGCGAGCGGCCGGACGTTGTGATCGTGGACTCGAGGCGCGACGACGAGTGGGCCGCCGGCCGCGTCGCAGGCGCGATCCACATCCCGCTGCCCGAGCTTCAAGAACGCGCCGGGGAGCTACCCAAGGCAGAGCTATGGGTCTATTGCAACGCCGGATTTCGCGCCTCGATCGGCGCTTCGCTTCTCGACGGGGCAGGCAAGCATGTCGTGCTAATAAACGACGAGTTCGAGCGAGCGTCTGACGCGGGCCTGGAAGTCGTGTACGAGTGATGGAGTCCGGCCATCAGCTCCAGTGCGTGTCGGGCCGCTCCTGACGCTCGTCGTCGACCCATAATTCTTCCAGCTTCTCGTTGAAGAAGCAGATGAGGCTCTCGATCTTGGGACACTCCGGAATCGGCGCGTCGTAGGTCCACGCGATATCCTCGTGGATCTCGCCCGCTACCTCGACCGAGTAATAGGAGGCGATGCCTTTGTAGGGGCAGCGCGTGCTTGAGTCAGTTCGCTGAAGCAGCTCCATGCGCACGTCGGCGCGGGGGATGTAGTAACGAGTCGGAAGACCCGTTTCGAACAACAGGCGGGGCCTCGTGGTGTCCGCAACGGTCTCTCCCGAGAGCACCACGCGCACGTGCCGGGAGCTGTGGAGCACGTCGATGCGCGAGTAGGGATCGCGTGCATGGACGAAGACCTCGTCGTCCTCCTCGAACCACGAGTCGAGCTTGTTCCAATAGAACGCCACGTAGTTGGACAACTCTGAAGCATCGTCGATCGGGCTCTCGTAGCCCCACACTGCGTTCTCCGACACCCTACCCGGTACCTCGATGCTCCAATACGTAGCATCGCCCTTGAACGGGCAGTGACTGCTGTGCTCGGTGCGCGACAACAGATCCATTCGCACGTCGTCCCTGGGGAAGTAGTAGACGGGAAGGTGACCGGTCTCGTGCAACAACGCCACTCTCTTGCTTTCCGCAACCGTCACACCGTTCAACACTGCACGCACATTTCGGGGGCTGAGCTCGAGCCTGACCACCTGACCTCTCCCCGCGTGGGGACCCGCCACGTCCATGTACTCGTTCTCCAGCACCTCGGGCATCTTCATCTTGGGCATGGCTTCTCTCCTTTTCTCGCCGAGTGGTGGTGAGTGGTTGCTATGCAACCTTTACCCACTACTCGGCATTTACCAGGTCAGTTGGAGCTCGTGAGCAGTCTCGACGAACTTACTCATCAGCGCCACTGTGGCATCGACGTCGGAGATCAGAGCCGTCTCGTTGACGGTGTGGACGTAGCGAACGGGAATCGAGATCGTGATGACCGGCACGCCGGCCCTCGACATCTGAATCGCCCCCGCATCGGTGCCCCCTTGCGGCAGGATCTCCATCTGATGCTCGATCTGTGATGCTGTGGCGAGCTCCTTGAAGCGCGCCACGAGACGGGGGTCCGAGATCGCGCTGGCATCCATGACCCCGATCGCCACTCCCTTGCCCAGTGCCGACACCTGCTGGCTCTTGTCTGCACCGGGAAGGTCTCCGGCAATCGTGACGTCGATCGCGATTCCGACCTCGGGCTCGGCACCGAAGGCGCTGGTGGTGGCGCCGCGCAGGCCCACCTCCTCCTGAACCGAGAACACCGCAGAGAGCGCGACCTTGGTGTCGCGTGCCTTCCTCAGGCTCTCGATGAGGACATAGACCCCGAGGCGGTCGTCAAGATAAGGGGCGGTGATCGACCTCTCGGTAATGAGCGGCTCTCGCAGCATAGTTACGGGATCGCCGACCGAGATGTTCGCCTTTACATCGTCAGGCTCCAGCGTGAGGTCGATGAAGAGATCCTCGAGCTTGAGCGGCCGCTTGCGGTCCTCCTCGCTAAGAAGGTGGATGGGCTTTGAGATCGGAGAGAGAAGCCCCACGTAGTCCTTGCGGCCCTGCACGAGCACTCGCTGCATGACCAGAGTGCGAGGGTCGAAGCCGCCGATCGGGGAGATGCGTATGAAGCCGTCGTCGTCGATGTGGCTTACGAGAAAGCCTATCGAGTCGACGTGAGCGGCGAGCATCAGACGCGGCCCCCGACCTTTGCGGAACGCGGTCAGATTGCCAAGCGAGTCGACCGAGATCTCGTCGACCAACGGCTCGACCTCGTCTCGCACGACCTTTCGAATCCGTTCCTCTCGGCCCGAGATGCCGGGCGTAGAGACAAGCTTGGAGAACAGCTCGACGTTCACGTGTGATTCTCCTCCTCCTTCGAACGGCCCCAGATCCCAATGAGTCCCGGGGCAGACCCAAACTAGTTTGGGAATAAACAATCCCGGCCTGAGCTTGTAGCGGGAAAGGATATCCCGCCCCCCGCCCGCCGCTCTTGAGCTGAGAGGCCGGCTCATGGGGCGGCCCCCGACCAAACGGAGAGACGATGAAGCAAAAAACCGCTCAGATTCTTCCCCTCCTACCCCTCGGCAGAGGGGTTGTGCTACCTCATATGGTCGTCACGCTGGCCGTGGATTCGGACGAGTCCAAGGGCGCCATCACGGCAGCTCTCGACGGCGACGGGCTCGTCTTGCTCGTTCCTCGCATCGGTGACGGTTATGCGCGCATCGGCACCGTGGCGCGAGTCGACGACGCCGGCAAGCTCCCCAACGGTGAGCGAGCCGTGATCATGCGGGGTGTCCAGCGCGCGGTAATCGGAAGCGGAGTCGCCGGCGCGGGAGAGGCGGTGTGGGTGCAGGCGGACCTGGTAGAAGATTCGGCTCCCGAATCTGCAGAGGTTTCCGAGCTGAGCAGGAGCTATCGCGCCACGATCGAGGCCGTCCTCGAAGCGCGCGGCGTGCCAGAGGCATCCGCGCTGCTGCGCGGCACCTCGGAACCGGGAGCACTGGCCGACACGGCGGGCTACTCCCCGGACCTCAGCTTCGAGCAGAAGGTCGAGATTCTCGAGACCCTGGACCCCGTCGAGCGGCTCTCGAAGGCGCTCGCGTGGGCCAAGGAGACGCTGGCAGAGCTCGGACTCAAGGACCAGATCAAGCAGGAAGTCGCCTCGGGCATGGAGAAATCGCAGCGCGAGTTCCTCCTGCGTCAACAGCTGGCCGCGATCAAGAAGGAGCTGGGGGAGGACTCCTCCGATGTCGTGGGGGAGCTGCGCACGAAGATCGACGAGGCCGGCATGCCGGAGAAGGTGGGCAACGTTGCCCACAAGGAGCTAGATCGGCTCGAGCGCACCAGCGAGCAGAGCCCCGAGGCGGGCTGGATACGCACTTACCTGGAATGGCTGGTGGAGATGCCGTGGTCTCAGCGTTCGGAGGACCGGCTCGATCTGAGCGCGGCCCGGACGGTGCTCGATGCCGACCACACAGGGCTTGAAGACGTCAAAGACCGCATCATGGAATACCTCGCGGTACGCAAGCTGCGGGCAGAGCGGCAGCTCGAGACCGCCTCCGGACGGGGCTCGGGAGCGATCCTCACTCTGGTGGGACCTCCAGGCGTGGGCAAGACCTCGCTGGGCGAGTCCGTGGCCAGGGCATTGGGACGAGAGTTCGTGCGCATGTCGCTGGGCGGAGTGCGCGACGAGGCCGAGATAAGAGGGCACCGGCGCACCTACGTCGGCGCCCAGCCCGGACGCATCGTGCGTGCCATGAAAGAGGCGGAGACGATGAACCCGGTGTTCATGCTCGACGAGGTCGACAAGGTCGGCTCGGACTGGCGCGGCGACCCATCCTCGGCGCTGCTCGAGGTGCTGGACCCGGCACAGAACCACTCCTTCAAAGACCACTATCTAGAGGTCGACTTCGACCTCTCCGAGGTTCTGTTCATCTGCACGGCCAACGTGGCCGAGACCATTCCACCGCCGCTGCTGGACCGCATGGAGGTCATCTACCTCGACGGCTACACCGAGTACGAGAAGCTCGCCATCGCGCGCGACCATCTCCTCTCACGCCAGCTCGAGCGCAACGCCTTGTCGCCCGAAGAAGTCACCATCGACGACGGCGCGCTCGAACGCATCATCTCCGAGCACACCCGCGAAGCGGGCGTTCGCAGCCTCGAGCGACAGCTCGCCAAGGTACTGCGCAAGGTTGCGGGCCGCGTCGCAGAAGCGGAGGCGGAGGTTCCCGTCACGATCTCGGCAGGGGATGTGCCCGAGTATCTCGGCAAGGCGCGCTTTCACTTCGAGGCGGCCGAGCGCACCTCCGTTCCCGGAGTCGCAACCGGGCTGGCGGTCACCGGAACGGGCGGAGACGTCCTGTTCATCGAGGCCACCGCAATGGACGGCGAGCCCGGCCTCACACTCACGGGTCAGCTCGGCGACGTGATGAAAGAGTCGGCTCAGATCGCGCTCTCCTATGTTCGCTCCCATGCGCCTGAGCTGGGGGCCGAGGGAGTGGGTTCTCGGCGGATCCACGTCCACGTCCCTGCCGGGGCGGTCCCCAAGGACGGGCCTTCGGCGGGCGTGACGATGGTCACGGCCATGGCAAGCCTGCTGAGCGGGAGGCCTGTGCGCTCCAGCGTAGGCATGACCGGAGAGGTGACACTTCAGGGCCGCGTCCTGCCGATCGGCGGCGTAAAACAGAAAGTCCTGGCGGCGCACCGCTCCGGTCTGAAGGAGGTCGTGCTGCCGCTCCGTAACGAGCCGGACCTTGACGACATCCCGACCGAGATCGCCCAGGAGCTGCGCTTCCATCTCGTCTCGGACGTGTCGGAGGTTCTCGCCATCGCACTCGAGCAGGCGCCGGCCGTCGCTGCCTGAACGCCGTACGTAGACTGTCACGTATCCGGGTCGGCTTGCTCGAGAGGAGAGGAGCGATGGTGGTCGGCAGAGTTACTTCAGAAGAGGCGGCGGCAAACCGCGACGGCTTCGTAGAGCGGGTGTTCTCTTCGGCACTCGCGACTTTCGACATATTCTCCATCTATATCGGTGACCGCCTCGGCCTCTACGCCGCCCTGCAGGAAAAACCTTCGACCGCCAAAGTGCTCGCCCATCGGACCGGAACCGACGAGCGCTACATAAGGGAATGGCTCGAGCAGCAGGCGGTTACCGGCATCCTTCGCACCGAGAACGCCGAGGCGGAACCAAGCGCGCGCACCTACGAGCTGATCCCCGGCCATGGCGAGGTGCTGCTTGCCGCCGACAGCGCCAACTACCTGGCGGCGTTTGCCCGCTTCACCGCGGGCACGCTGTCGATCATGCCGCAACTGCTGGACGCCTTCAGAAGCGGAGACGGGGTGCCTTACCGAGACTACGGCCCCGACGCACGCGAGGGACAGGCCGACACCAACCGAACGCAGTTCATCAACTTCCTGGGCACGGAATGGTTTCCTGCCGTCCCGGACGTTCATGAGCGGCTTGAGTCAGTTCCGCCTGCGCGCGTTGCCGACATCGCTTGCGGCACCGGCTGGTCCAGCATCGCTCTGGCACGCGCCTATCCGGAGATCCACGTCGACGGCTTCGACTCCGATGGCGCCTCAATCGAGCTCGCTAAGGCCAGCGCAGAACGAGAGGGATTCAGCGACCGCGTCCACTTTCACGTCAAGGACGCGTCGGACGACTCAGACGGCAACTACGACCTCGTGACCGTATTCGAAGCCATTCACGACATGGCGCGCCCGGTTGAGGCGTTGGCCACGATGCGGCAACTGCTGGCACCGGGAGGGGCGGCGATTGTTGCAGACGAGCGGACGGGCGAAGAGTTCAGTGCGCCGGGAGATGACACCGAGCGCCTGTTCTATGCATGGAGCGTCTTCTTCTGTCTTCCAACCGGAAGAGAGGACCAGCCCTCTGCTGCCACCGGCACCGTCATGCGAGCGGACAAGTTCCGGGAGTACGCGACCAGCGCCGGTTACAGCGGTGTCGAGATCCTGCCTATCGAGAACGACTTCTGGCGCTTCTACCGCCTCCTACCCTGACCCTTTCCGCGCTCAGCCTCGCCCACCGCTGCTGAGCGGGAGGAAGTCGTTAAACCCCTGCGGCCTAGTGCACCTCCCCGTAAATTCGCTCGCATTCGAGCGCCCCTGCATCCCCGCTCGCGTCGTTACTCGTCGCTCACGTACCCTCCGGGTACGCTCACTCCTCGCGCCTAGCGACCAGGGCGCAGT
>Ga0136633_1000591_pt1 | contig 27820 bp, 21 predicted proteins | sample AntDrymeUQ832206_2_FD_105494 | JGI IMG/M metagenome (GOLD analysis project Ga0136633, IMG submission 105494) | Polar desert sand microbial communities from Dry Valleys, Antarctica - metaG UQ83 (22.06) | ecosystem: Environmental > Terrestrial > Soil > Desert | place: Antarctica: Dry Valley... | reverse complement strand
GCGAAGAAGGCGACCCGGCGCCCGGCCACCAAGGCAACCGCGAAGAAGAAGAAGAAGCGGCGCTGAGAGCGGGCTCGCCCGGCAGCCGCCGGCTCAGGTCAGGCTGCACATCGACGTCGCCGCCGAAGCCTCGGCGAGCCAGGGCTTCTCGTCGATCTTGATCTCGGTGACCACGCCGTCCTGGACCCGCGCCGCGTAGCGCTGGCTGCGGAAGCCCTCTCCGACGACGGTGGCATCGAGCTCCATGCCGGCAGCGCGCGTGAACTCGAGGTTGCCGTCCGACAGCATCAGCACCTTCCCCTTCGCGCCGCCCTGTTCGGCCCAGGCATCGAGCACCCACACGTCGTTGGCTGAGATGCACACGATCTCGTCCACGCCGCTCGCCTTGATGGCGTCGTGGTGGCTGACATAGCCGGGCAGGTGCGTCTGGCTGCACGTCGGCGAGAACGCCGCCGGGACGGCAAACAGCACCACCGTACGGCCGGAGAACACGTCGTCGGTGGTCAGCGTCTTCACGCCTTCGGGCGACAACGTACGGAAAGTGGCGGCAGGCAGTCGCGATCCGGCAGTCAAGGACATGCGGCTGATCCTATCGCAGCGCTTCGGCCTGCTTTTCGAGCGTCGCGAGCACCATGGTCAGGTCGTCGAGCCGCAGGAACCCGTCCCGCCCGGGTCGCTGGTCGGCCTGATTGGCCATCCGCCATATGCTCGCCAGCTGATCGACAAGCATCGGCTGCGGGTAGCTTCCGCTCGCGGTCACCAGCTGCGTGCGCAGCGCCGCGGCCTGCGGGGCCCGCGCGTCGCTGCCCGCGGCCACCTGTGCCAGCGTCGCGCTCAGCGCCAGTGCGCGGGTCGTCGTGTCACGCAGCGCGGTCAGCAGCTGATGCTGGGCCTCGAGATCGGCCTGGGTGACCCCGTCGGCGACCACACGCGGATCCAGTTCCACCCGCAACGGCTGCGAGCCGGCGACCGCGCCATCCACCGTCAGGCGCACCGTGTACGTGCCGGGGAGCACCAGCGGCCCGAACGCGCTGCCTTCGGGATTGGCTGCCGTGGGCAGCCCGGACAGGCGCATGTCCCACGTGAACCGGTGCGTCCCGCGGTTGCGCGCGGGGCTCACGACACGTGGCCGTCCACGACCCGGCGCGCGCATCCCCTGGGCCGTCGAGGTCGCCGGCGCGGTCGGCGTGCTCCTGAACGTGCGCAGCTCCCGGCCGGAGGCGTCGGCCACGGTGATGGCGACCGACTCGGCGTCGGCTGGCAGCACATAGTCGATATTGGCGACGGCGCCAGGGTAGTCCGGCGTCTTTGACGTCCCCGGGCTGACCGCGAGTCGGGCCCGCGTGGCCTCTCGCGGCGCGAACAGGGTCGCTGCCGTCGGAGTCGCCCGCCACTGGTGCAGCCGCGCCACGTCGTCGAGGATCCAGAAGCCGCGGCCCATGGTGGCGATCACGAGGTCCTTGCGGTGCGGCCGGATGTCGGTGACTGGTGTGACCGGCAGGTCGAGCTGCCAGCGCTGCCAGTGCCCGCCGTTGTCCCACGACAGGTACATGCCGAACTCGGTGCCGGCGTACAGCAGGCCTGGCCGGTCGGGATCCTCGCGGACGACGCGGACCGGGGTGTCAAAGGGAATGCCGTTGCGACCATCGGTGAGCCTGGTCCAGGACGTGCCGTAGTCGTCCGTGCGATAGACGTACGGCGCCCAGTCGCCGAGCAAGTAGCGGTAGTACGCGATGTAGGCCGAGCCCTTGCGGTGCGGCGACGGATCGATCTGCTGCACGCGCCCGCCCGGAGGCAGATCCTTGGGCGTCACGTCGCTCCAGGTCTTGCCATCGTCGCGCGACACATGCACCGGTCCGTCATTGGCGCCCGACCAGAGCACGCCCTTCTCCAGCGGCGACTCCTCGAACGCGTAAATCGTTGCGTACACTTCCTCGCCGGTGATGTCGCGGGTGATCGGTTCGCCCGACGTGCCCTGGCCAACGGCGAGGTTGGCCGTCAGGTCGGGGCTGATCACCTCCCATGTCCGCCCTTCGTCGCGCGTCCGGTGCACCACCTGCGAGGTGTGGTAGATGACCGTCGGGTCGTGCGGGGAGATCTCGAAGGGCGACGTCCGCTGGAAGCGGTACCGGATGTCCCTCGAGGCATGCCCGTAGCGGTTCTGCGGATACACCCAGTAATGCTGCTCCTGGCCGGTCGCCAGGTTCAGTCGACTGAACTCGCCCTTGCACACGCCGTAGACGATCTGCGGGTGGTCCGGCTTCGGCTTCACGGGACCGGTTTCGCAACCGGCGCCCTGCATCCAGTACTGCAGCGGGGCGTCGGGGGCGGAGGAGGTCGGCGAGTTGCTCGGTACGATGACCGTGGTGTTGTCCTGCTGTGCACCGTACACCCGGTACGGGTACTGATTGTCCACATCCACCTGGTACAGCTCGGCGGTCGGCTGGTTGTACTGCGTGGTCCAGGTGCGGCCGCCGTCGCGAGAGACGTTCGCCCCGCCGTCGTTGGACTGGATCATGAGGTCCGGGTCGTCCGGGTTGATCCACATGCCGTGGTTGTCACCGTGCGGGGTGCCGACGGTCTCGAAGGTCTTGCCGCCGTCGGTCGACTTCCACATCGCGAGGTTGTTGACCCACACCACGTCCGGGTTCTTCGGGTCGGCGTCGACGTAGGTGTAGTAGAACGGCCGCGCGGTGAGCGCGGGGTTCGAGCTGACCTGCCTCCACGTGCCGCCGGCGTCGTCACTGCGATAGACGCCCGCTCCGCTGCCGACGGCCTCGACGATGGCGTAGAGCCGCTGCGGGTTGGCGCGAGAGACGTCGATGTCGATCTTGCCCAGCAGGTCGGTGGGCAGGCCCTCCGACGTCCGCGTCCAGGTACTGCCGGCGTCGGTGGATGTGTAGATGCCGTTCTCGCTGGCCGGGCCCCCGCTGATGATGGTCCAGGGCTTGCGCTGGCCACGCCAGGCTGCGGCGTACAGGCGGTCGGGGTTGGTCGGGTCGAAGACGAGCGAGAAGACGCCGGTGCGCTCGTTGATGAACAGCACCTTCTCCCAGGTCCTGCCGCCATCGCGCGAGCGGAAGACGCCGCGCTGCGGGCCATCGACAAACACCGGGCCAACCGCAGCGACATAGACGAGATCAGGGTTGGTCGGGTGCACGCGGACGCTGCCAATCGCGCCCACGTCCCGCAGCCCGACATGCGCCCAGGTCTTGCCGGCGTCGGTGGACTTATACACGCCCAGGCCCTTGATCACGTTGCTGCGGATCGCGGCGCTGCCGGTGCCGACGTAGATCACGTCGGGATGGGACTCGGAGACTTCGATCGCGCCGATCGAGGCCGTCTCGAAGAAGCCGTCGGAGATGTTGGTCCAGGACTGCCCGAAGTCGAGCGACTTCCAGACTCCCCCGCCGGTCGCGCCCATGTAGAACGTCCCGGGCTGAGCACGGTGTCCGGCCACGGCGGTGACGCGACCGCCACGATGCGGCCCGATGTGCCGCCAATGCAGGCCGCCCGATGGATCGAGTGGTGCGGGTGCAGCGGCGGCCACCGTCGCCGGTGCCTGCGCCAGCGGCGGCCCGGCGTGCAATGAGGGGCCCTGGATCAGGGCGGCGGCCGCCAGCAGGCCGGACAGGCGCAGGGCGAGGAACGAAACATCGATCGTCGTGAGCATGAGCGGGGACCATCGTAACAAGGGCCCTCACCCAGCCGGCAGCGGGTCTCCGGCGCTCTACGCCGCGACGGTGGCACAGGCGGCGGCAATCGCCTCCACGTGGCGAGCGTCGGTGCCGCAACAGCCGCCAAGCACCCTCAGGTGCGGCAGACGCTGCCGCAGTGACGCGTAGGACGCGCCAAGCGCCAGCGGGTCGCCCGTGTCGAGGTCAGCCGACTCGTTGAGCTCGGCATGGCTTCGGCATGACCCGTTGGCACGGATGCCCCGGATGCGCTGCACCCAGTGTTCGGCCGGGTCCAACAGGTGCGCAAAGTGCGTGGGATGGGCGCAGTTGACCATGTAGTAGACCGGGTAGCCGCTCGTGGCGCCGTCGACGATGCGGATGGCCGAACCGAGCGACTGGCCGGTCGGCAGCTTGCCGTTGGTCTCGACGGTGAACGAGATGACCAGCGGCATGCCGGCACGCCGCGCCGCGTGGGCGATGCCGATGGCTTCCTCGACGTAGTTCAGGGTCATCGCGCACAGCATGTCCGCGTTGGTGGCGGCCAACGTGTCGATCTGGACCTGGTGGTACGCCTCGGCGTGCCGCACCGTCATCGTCGTCGCAGGCACGTACCCGTCACCACGCGGACCGATGCAGCCGTTGATCACGACTGGCAGCGGCGCGAACTCGTCGCGAACGCCCTCGAGCAGTGACACGGCACGCACGTTGATGTCGGCCATTGCCGCCGGATCGAGCCCGTGGCGGGCCCCCCAGTCGGCGTTGGCCCGCCAGGTCACCGTGTCCAGCGCCAGGCCCATGCCGTACCGGCGGGCGATGTCGGCGTACGGCCGGAAGTAGGCACGCACCGTGTCTTCACCACCGGGTCTGCCGAGCAGATGGAAGGCGGCGAAGTCGGGCAGGTCGATGCCCTGCTCGAAGATCAGGAACGTCTCCATGCCGCCGTCGGTCAGGAAGATCTGGTCGTGCAGCTGTGGAAGTCTGGAGCGATAGCGGGGCATTGCGGTCCTCCTGCGCCGGCTGGCGCAGACACGCCGACGCGACACCAGCAGTGGGGACGAACCTGGACGGCCCAACGTTCCCAGCGACGAGCTGAGTCCGGAGCACCACTGCCTGGCTGTGTGTCGGGGCGACGATGGACGTTGGGACGTCGAGACGACGACGCGTATGACGTCGGCGACGTCCGGCGGTCGCGCCTCAGGATACTGCGTACGCTCCCGAGGCGCAGCAACCTCGGTCTGACGCCCTCCCGGCACACGTTCATCGACCGCCGCTGCTGTACGGCGGCGCCTGTCAGCGAGTCAGCAGGCGCTCGCGCGCCACCTGCTCGACCGTCCGGCGGTCGTTCCGCCGGCTGCGATAGGCGGCCAACGCCTGGTGAAGCGCCGCCACGTCTACGCTCCGTCGCGGACGCTCCAACTCCCGGCGCGCGACCGACGCCAGGCCTCGCATCGCGCCCAGGACCGCGCGGCTGCTGGTGGGCCTGATCACGCCGTTGGCCATCTCGTCGACCTCGGCAGCAATCACCTGCTCGGGCACCGCGAGGCTGCGGAGCAGTGCGACCAGGCCGATGGCCAGCCGCTCAGGCAGCGACTCGAGCGCATCGGCCGGCAGCATCACCGTGAGCAGCGTGGCGCCGCTCGTGCACTGCAGCAGGTCACGCCGCCCGGCATGGAGCGCCTGGACGTGCCAGTCCCCGAGGCGGGTGGTGGTCACCGGAGGGGTCGATGTGTCGGGCTCGGGGTCGAACGAGGCCAGGAGCGGGCGGGTCAGCCGAAGCGTGTACATGAAGCCAGGCAACGATGAGGGTTTTCGCAGAGGCGCTTCGCGGAGCGCCGTCACCGGGCCCAGTGTCACACGGGCGGCCGTTCCGTTGTCGCACGGCCGACGTTGTTGGTATCGAGGAGCCATGACGCCACCAGCCCCCCGAGCGATCCATCGCGCGCTTGACCAACTGAGAGACGCCCTGCCCACCATCAAGGAGGCCCCGCGCGACCACGGCACCGTCAGGCTGATCGTGCGGCGTCCGGTCGTCGAGACGCGTGAACCGCTCGAGGAAGGTCGATTCGACGTGGAGACGGGGTTGGCTGGCGACACCTGGGTCCAGCGAGCGTGCTCGCGCACCGCCGATGCCACGCCGCACCCCGACATGCAGATCACGATGATCGGCGTCCGCGCCATCGAGGCGATCAGCCCTGACCCGTCGCGCTGGCCATTGGCCGGCGACCAGCTGTTTGTCGACCTGGACCTGACCTACGCGAACGTGCCCGCCGGCACGCTCCTGCGGGCGGGTACCGTCGTCTTCGAAGTGACCGACCAGTTGCACACCGGGTGCGGCAAATTCATCGACCGCTTTGGCGTGGATGCGATGAAATGGGTGAACTCGCCGGAGGGCCGCCACCTCAACCTCCGCGGCATCTACGCGCGCGTCGTGCGCAGCGGCACGACCCGTGTCGGCGACACGATCGCGAAAGCCTGAGCAAGCTGCCTCGGCTGCACTACACTCCGGACATGTCGAGGGTATTGCAGGTGTTCGCGTCGTCCAGGATCCTGCGCGCCGGCAGCGTCTGCACCGCCATGGCCATCGCCGCCCTCGCGTGGCATGCGTCGCCGGACGCCGCCCAGACGTCTGGCACGCGCATCCACGTGTCTTTTCCGGCCTCGCTCGAAACTCAACGCATCGACGGTCGTCTGCTCGTGATGCTCTCGACCGATCCCGAGGTCGAACCGCGTTTCCAGGTCACCGACGACGCCGCGACGCAGCAGGTGTTTGGCGTCGACGTCGACGGTCTGGCGCCGGGGGCGACGGCAGTGGTGGACGCCGCCGCCACGGGGTACCCGCTGCCGAGCCTGCGGGATGTTCCTGCCGGCACCTACCGGGCTCAGGCGCTGTTGCACCGCTACGAGACGTTCCGCCGCGCCGACGGTCACATCGTCAAACTGCCGATGGACCGCGGCGAAGGCCAGCAGTGGAACCGCGCGCCCGGCAACCTCTTTTCCACACCGGTGTCGGTGACGATCGGCAAGGACGCGTCGGTCAACCTCACCCTCGACAAGGTCATCGCGCCCATCCCTGCGCCGCCGACCACCAAATACATCCGTCACGAGCGCATCCGCAGCGAGAAGCTGTCCACCTTCTGGGGTCGCGACATGTACATCGGCGCTCACGTGCTGGTGCCCGAGGGCTTCGACTCGCACCCCGAGGCACGCTATCCGCTGATGATCGATCACGGGCACTTTTCCCACACCTTCGACGGATTCCGTGAGGAGAAGCCGGACCCGACCCTGGCGCCGGACTTCAGCGCGCGCTTCGACATGCGTGGCTACAACAGATACGAGCAGCAGGCCGCGCACGACCTCTACAAGGAATGGACCGGTCCGGGGTTCCCGCGGGTGCGGGTGATCCAGATCCAGCACCCGACGCCGTTCTACGACGATTCCTACGCCGTCAACTCGGCAAATGCCGGGCCCTGGGGTGACGCCATCGTCGAGGAGCTGATCCCGCACATCGAGAAGACGTACCGCGGCATCGGTGAGGGCTGGGCCCGTTTCATGTACGGCGGGTCAACGGGCGGCTGGGAAGCGCTGGCAGCACAGGTCTTCTACCCGGAGACCTTCAACGGCGCGTACGCCGCGTGCCCCGACCCGATCGACTTTCGCGCGTACACCGTCGTCAACCTGTACCAGGACACCAACGCGTACTACCTCGAGGGCCGCTTCAAGAAGACACCGCGACCTGGCTACCGAAACTGGCTGGGGCACGTCAGCACGACGCTCGAGGACATGAACCGCCGCGAACTGGCGCTCGGCAGCAAGACCCGCTCCGGCCAGCAGTGGGATGTCTGGGAGGCAACGTTTTCGCCGGTCGGGAGCGACGGCTACCCGAGACGCATCTGGGACAAGGTAACCGGACGGATCGACCCCGACGTCGCGGCGTACTGGAAGGAGCGCTACGACCTCGTGCACATCATGCAGCGCGACTGGGAGAAGGGCCTCGGAACCAAGCTGGCCGGCAAGGTCAATCTCTACGTCGGTGACATGGACAACTACTATCTGAACAACGCCGTCTACCTGGCCGAGACGTTCCTGCGCAGCACCACCAATCCGTGGTTTGCTGGGGAGGTCACCTACGGCGACCGCGCCGAGCACTGCTGGAACGGCGACCCCGTGCGGCCCAACTACGCATCACGGCTTCGCTACCATCAGATGTTCATCCCGAAAGCGGTCGCACGCATGGAGAAGACCGCACCGCAGGGTGCCGACGTGAAGAGCTGGCGGTACTGACGACGCGGCGACAAGACCATGGCCATGCAGCTGAGGAGACCGATCGTGTTGATGGTATCGACGATGACCGCGCTGGCAACGGTGGCAGCCGTCTGGCTGGTCGCCACGCCCGCACCGCAGGCCACGCCGTCGGTGGAGCCGACGGGCTCGACCGCCGCAACCTCCGGAACTGGTGCGCCAGCCGCAGCTGGCGCGGTGAAAACGCATCGGGTCACGTGGGACCGGAGCACCGAGACCGACCTGTCGGGCTACGTCATCTCCTGGGGCGACCGTCCGGGCGTCTACACCGAGAGCAAGCGCGTCGGGGCGCAGGCGACGTCGGCCGACCTCGAGGTCGCACCAGGCACCGACGGGGTGTACGTGGCGATACGTGCGGTGGACCGCGTCGGAGTCCTCAGCGGCTACAGCAACGAGATCGCGGTCGGGCAGGCCAAGAAGGCCGGAAGCAAGAAGCCGGGGGCCAAGCCGGCCAGCAAGGCGAAGGCGGGCAAGAAAGCACCCAAGACCGAGCAGGAGAAGGCAGAGCTCCGCCGCAAGAAGCAGGAGCGAAAGAAGAAGAAGGCCGAGCCGGCTCCGGTCGGCTGACAGGACGCCAGGCTCATCGGACGCCGCGGCGGGACGTGAGGTACACGGCAAACGTCCCCAGCCAGTGCCCCCCGGCATAGTGCGCACCGGTCACGGCGGCCAGCCCGACCTCGCGGTGCCGTGATGCGGCAGCGGTGAGTGCCCCACGCCGCCGGTCGTCTGCGGGCAGCGCCGATACGATGCCCTCGAGCATCCACGCCCGACTCAGATTCAGGCCGTCGAGATGGGCCAGCTTTCCGTCGGTCTTGTCGAGCACCACGCCGGGCTCGAGCCAGGTGCCGTCCGCGCCCGTGCGCGTTGGCACCTGCGGCAGAAACGACGTCAGCCAGGCGCTGAACTCCGCGGCCGGCAGCACGCGCCGCATGAGGTCGGCTTCTGCCAGGCACGGCGAGACAAAGTCCTGTCCTGATGGTTCGTAGGTCATCGGACACGCCGTGTCGGCCAGGTAGAAGGCGCGCGACCGCTCCACCAGCAGCCGCTCGAACGCCGCATGCCCGGCCACCCGGGCCCAGTCGAGCGCCAGCCCGAACGCGAATGCGGTCTGCGAGTGCTCACCGGTCCGAATCGGCCGGGTCAACTTCGGCAGCCAGGTCATGACGCGCGCAACCGCCTCGGCCTCCATCGGCGCCAGTACCGTGCGCCACTCGCGGGCCTGCGGGCTGTCCCACTCGCGCAATTCCAGCGTGAGCTGCAGCAGCCACGCGAGCCCGTACGGCCGCTCGAACTCCTGGCGACCGGGGGCCTGCAGATAGGCCATCTCGCCCGCCACGCCCTGCCTCGTGAAGCTCTTGGCCAGCGCGGCCTCGGCAGACGCCGCCAGGGGCGTACCCGGGTAGAGCCGCGCGACGCGCGCGAGCAGCCAGTGCCCATGGACGGACGAGTGCCAGTCGAAGCAGCCGTAGAAGACCGGGGTCAGCTCGCGCGGCGCCCGGGCATCGGCGTCGGAGGCCAGCGTGTGCGCCAGCTTGTTGGGGTACTCCTGATGCACGCAGGCCAGGGCCGGGGCCGCCAGCCTCTCTGCCTCTGTGACATCCATCCGCGTCGGCGCAGTGGCCGCCTGCAGCGCGATCAACAGCGCAATCAGCATGCCGGGCAGTGTAAAGGACGCCGCTGCTCGGAAATTGCGGATTCGTGCAATTCTCTGCGGCAGCCATGGCCCAATCCCGCCGTACCTTCCTCGCCCTCGGCGCGGCCGGACTCGCGTCCGCCGCTCGGCCCGTCATCGCCCTCGCCCGTCGCCCGGCGCAAGCGCCGTCCTTCAAGGTCGGCGTGACCGACTGGAACCTGCAGAAGGAGGCCAACCCGGAGTCATTCGCGCTGGCCAGACAACTCGGCTTCGACGGCGTGCAGGTCAGCCTCGCCAGCGGGAGCGGCAGCGGGCGTACGCCGATCACCCAGGACGTGGTGCAGCGGTACCTTGCCGAGTCGCGCCGGCACGAGATGCCGATGACGTCGACGTGCCTGAACATCCTGCACACCAACTACCTCAAGTCCGACCCGCTCGGCCCGCAGCGGGTGTCAGAAGGCATCGCGCTGACCAAGGCCCTGGGCCTGCAGGTCATGCTGCTGCCCCTGTTCGGCGACGGCGCGATGAAGACGCCCGCCGAGATCGACCGCGTCGGCGATGTGCTGCGCGAACTGGCACCCGATGCCCAGAAGGCCGGGGTGATCCTCGGCCTCGAGGACACGGTCTCGGCCCGCGACAACGTGCGCGTCATGGAACGTGCGCAGTCGCCCGCCGTGCTGACCTACTACGACGTCGGCAACTCCACCAGGAACGGCTTCGCGGTCGTGGAGGAAATCCGCTGGCTCGGCCGCGACCGCATCTGCGAAGTCCATCTCAAGGACAATCCGCATTTCATGGGCGAGGGCACCATCGACTTCCCCGCCATCATCGACGCGCTCGCCGACCTGCAGTTCTCGCGCTGGGCGGTGCTGGAGACCAGCAGCCCGACCAAGGGGCTCGACGCAGACCTGCGCAGGAACCTGGCGTTCACGCGCGGCCTGATCGCGGCCCGGGCCAGGGCATGACGCGGGGCCGGCGGGGTGTGGTGGCGGCGACGATGGTCCTCGCGGCCATGACGAGCCCGCGCGGCGAGCAGGCGCGGCCGGCCGACGGATCGGCCTCGCCTCTGCCGCGGCTCGATCGCGCCACCACGATTCCGCTCGCACTGTTCCAGGTGCCGGACGGCTTCGAGGTGACGTTGTGGGCGGGCGCCGACATGGTCCGCAACCCCACCAACATCGACGTGGACCGTGACGGTCGGATCTGGGTAGCCGAAGGCGTGCGCTACCGACGACATCACGCGCGACAGCCGGCCGGCGACCGCATCGTCGTCTTGCAGGACACCGATGGCGACGGGCGTGCCGATTCGTCGCACACCTTCGTCCAGGAACCGGCGCTGGTCGCGCCGCTCGGCGTGGCGGTCATCGACAACAAGATCGTGGTATCGCAGCCTCCAGATTTGATCGTCTACACCGACGTCGATCGCAACCTGCGCTTCGACGCCGCCGTGGATCGCCGCGAGGTCCTGCTCACCGGTTTCCAGGGGATCAACCACGACCACTCGCTGCACTCGGTGACCGTGGGTCCCGACGGCAAGTGGCTGTTCAACTCCGGCAACATGGGCGCGCGCGTCACGGACCGGTCCGGCCGCACCTTCACGTCGATCGGGCCCTATCGTGCCGATCCGATTGGCCCGTGGCGCTGGCCCCACGATCCGTCGAAGTGGGCCGGCGCGCGCAGTGACGACGGGCACGTGTACGTCGGTGGCTTCCTGGCTCGCATGAACCCCGACGGCACGCACGTCGAGATCATCGGTCACAACTTCCGCAACAGCTACGAACAGTCGATCACCTCGCTCGGCGACGTGTTCCACAGTGACAACGACGACCCACCGGCATGCCGCGTGAGCTGGGTGATGGAGTACGCCAACTTCGGCTTCGCCTCCAACGACGGGCAGCGCACGTGGCAGGCCGACCGGCGGCCCGGACAGTCGGTGCCGCGCGCCGAGTGGCGGCAGGACGACCCGGGCTCGACGCCTGTCGGCGACGTCTACGGGGGCGGGTCCCCGACCGGTACGGCTTTTTACGAGAACGGCGCCCTCGGCGACGCGTGGCGAGGCACGTTGCTGGCTGCCGAGCCCGGGCGCAACGCGATCTTCGCCTACCAGCCGGAGCGCGACGGCGCCGGCTTCCGCCTGCAACGACGCGACTTCCTGACCTCGAACCCCGAGCAACGCTACGCCGGCACCGACTTCTCCGGCGGTCCGAACACGACCACCGCCGAGATTGCCACGCTGTTCCGCCCCTCCGACATCGCCGTCGGCGCAGACGGAGCGCTCTACGTGAGCGACTGGATCGACCCGGTCGTCGGTTTCCACGAGGACCTGGACGACGCGGTGTCCGGAGCCATCTACCGGATCGCTCCTCGACGCTTCACCAGCCGCGTCCCGGCCTTCGATGCCGCGACAACCGAGGGGCTGATTACCGCCCTGACGTCGCCGGCCGTCAATGTCCGGGCCATCGGCTTCGAGGGCCTCAAGGCGCGTGGCGCAGCCAGCGTGCCCGCGGTGGCGGCCCTGCTCGACGATGCCGACCCCTACATCCGTGGCCGGGCCCTGTTCCTGCTCCATCAACTGGGACCGGAAGGTCGCGCACGCGCCGGCACGCCCGCGACCTACGCCGACCCGGCCATGCGCATCGTCGCGTACCGGGCGATGCGCCGCGCCGGCCTGGACACCACCGATGTCGCCATCGGCCTGGCGCGCGACGCGGACGCCGGCGTGCGCCGCGAGGTGGCCTTGTCGATGCGCGATCGCGACGCCGCGGTGGCGGTGCCGATTCTGGCCGACGTGGCGCGACGCTTCGATGGCCAGGACCGCAGCTACCTCGAGGCGCTCGGTACCGGCGCCACCGGCAAGGAAGCGGCGCTCTACGACCGGCTGCGGCGCGAGTGGGGTGCAGGCGACGCGCGCGCCTGGTCGGCGGGTTTTGCGGCCATCGCGTGGCGACTTCACCCACCGGCGGCCGTCGACGCATTTGCGCGCCGGGCGTCGTCGACTGGGCTGTCGCTCGAGGAGCGCCAGCAAGCGATGGACGCCATTGCCTTCATCCGGACCCGCGCGGCGTCGACCGAGATGGTCGAACTGGCCGCCGCAGATGGACCGCTCAGGGCACCGGCCACCTGGTGGGTGCTCAGCCGCATGTCCAACGACTGGGCTGATCACGACCTGCTGCCGGCCCTGAAACGACGCGGTATCTTCGATCCCGATACGGTGACGTTGCAGAACGCGGTCGTACCGCCGCGCGGGGCCGAGGTGACGCGTGTGTCGGCGGCCGATGTCCTCGCCCGGACGGGCGACGCGACACGTGGCAAGGACGGCTTTGTGCGCTGCCTGGGCTGTCATGCCCTGGGCGGCGTCGGCGCCGACGTCGGCCCGGCCCTCGACGGCTGGACCCGCGGCAAGTCGCTGCCGATCATCGCCGCCGCGATTGTCGATCCCGATGCGGGCATCGCGCACGGCTATGCCGGGACGACGATCCGGACGACCGACGGCCTGACCATCGAGGGCCTGCTGATCAAGGAGGGAGACCCGCTGATGATTCGCAGCATGGGCAACCTGACACAGATGGTCCCGCTGGCGCGTGTCAGGTCGCGCGAGCGCCTGTCGCGGTCGCTGATGATCGACGCCGCCCAGCTCGGCATGAACGCGCAGGACGTCGCCGACGTCATCGCCTTCCTGAAATCGCACTGAGGTGGCCGCTACCCGCGCAGCGATCGCCGATGGCGCCGGGGCCTTCGTGATTGACGAGATCGAGGTGTCGCGTCCGCAGCAGGACGAGGTCTTGGTCGAGATCCGGGCCGCCGGCATCTGCCACACCGATCACGCGTCGCTCTCGTGGCGTCGGCCGCTGGTGATGGGCCACGAGGGCGCTGGCGTGGTGCGCGAGTCCGGCAGCAGCGTCACGCACGTGGCTGTCGGGGATCGGGTCGTGCTCAACTGGTGCATACCGTGTGGCGCGTGCTTTCAATGCCGCCGGGGCGACACGGTGCTGTGCGAGACCAGCCGCCCCGCCCACGTGATGGAACCCTCGCGCGGGCACGCGCATGCCGGCGGCACGACCTGGCGCGGAGCCGCGATCGATCGCTCGTTCAACATCGGCACCCTGGCCGGCCTCACCCTCGTGCGCAAGGAGGCCGTGACGCGCATGCCCGATGGCGTGCCCTTCGCGGTGGCGGCCATCACCGGCTGCGGAGTGATGACCGGCGTCGGATCGGCCCTCAACGTGGCGCAGGTCCAGCCGGGCGAGAGCGTCGCCGTCATCGGCTGTGGAGGCGTCGGGCTCAATGTCATCCAGGGTGCGCGGCTGGCGGGAGCGGCGCCCATCATCGCGCTCGATGCCAATCCCGCCGCTCTCGTGCGAGCGACGCAGTTGGGCGCGACGCACGTGCTCGAGATGTCGACCGACGACGTCGAGCTGACGACTGCGGTGGCCCTGGTGCGTCAACTGACGATGGGCCGGGGCAGCGACTACGCTTTTGAAGCAACGAGTGTCCCCGGCCTGGCGTTCGCGCCGCTTCTGCTGGTGCGCGACGGCGGTATGGCGCTGCAGGTCAGCGGCATCAACGACGCCGTGACGGTGCCGATGCCGTGGTTCATGTGGAACAAGCGCTATGTCACCCCGCTCTATGGTGGCTGTCAGCCGGCGCGCGACTTTCCACGAATCTTCAGCCACTACCTCGAGGGTTCGCTGGAACTGGACTCGCTCATCACCCGCACGTACGGTCTCGAGCAGCTCGGCGACGCGCTGGACGACATGCTTGCAGGACGGAATGCCAAGGGGGTGGTCGTGATGCCTGCGTCGGACCCCGGCCCTCTCTCCAGATGACACCCGCCATGTCGTCGTTCCGCACCATCGACGTGTCCGACCCGCGATTCGAGCATGAGGGCCTCCGCCATGTGACGGTGAAGAGTGCCGCACTGCGTGGACGCGGCGACGTGACCGTATGGGCGCCGGCCGATGCTATGCCGCAGGCGCTGGTGATCCTGCTGCACGGTGTCTACGGCAGTCACTGGGCATGGGCGATGCGGGGTGGCGCGCATCGCACGGCCGGGCGCCTGATCGAGGGCGGCGACATCCCGCCCGTGGCGCTGGCGATGCCGAGCGACGGCCTGCGCGGCGACGGCTCGGCGTACCTCCGCCATGGCGATGGCGTCGACTTCGAGCGCTGGATTGTCGACGAGGTGGCTGCGGCTGCCGGGGCGGCACTGCCCTCCCTGGCGCTCGATGCCCCTCGCTTCATCGCCGGACTCTCGATGGGGGGGTTCGGGGCGCTCCGGCTCGGCGCCAAATATGCGGACCGTTTCCGCGGCATCTCGGCCCACTCGGCCATCACCGACTTCGCGCAGATGGGGCTGTTCATCGAGGAAGACGGCGCCGCGTTCGGCACGGCTGCCGAGGACCACTCGGCGCTCGGCGCGATCGTCGGCGCCGGGCGCACCCTGCCACCGCTTCGCTTCGATTGCGGCATCGAGGACGAGCTGCTCGAGGCCAATCGCCAATTGCATCGGGCGCTCAGGGCGCACGGCATCGCGCATGTCTACGAGGAGTTCCTCGGCGGCCACACCTGGTCGTACTGGGAAACACACCTCGAGGCCACACTGCGATTCTTCGGGAAGATCCTGCGGCAGCCGTGATCCACACCCTGGCCATCGGCGACTACCGGTCGATTCGCGACCTCGTCCTGGGCCTGCGACCGCTGACGCTGATCACCGGGCCCAACGGCAGTGGCAAGTCCAACATCTACCGTGCGCGCCGGCGACATGCCGTTGCAGGGCACGACGCGCAAGCGGGTCGTCAGCCTGCGCCTCGGCTTCGCCGGCGACACGTTCTCGTATGCCATCGACCTCGGCCTGCCCACTCCGTCGTCGTCGGCCTTCGCTCGCGATCCCGAGATCAAGCGCGAAGCGATCTGGACAGGACCGACGCACCGCCAGGCCGCCGTGCTGATCGACCGGCGCGGCGGGCTCGTGCAGGGGCGCCGCGCAGATGGCGAGTCCGAGGTGGTGCTGAGCGATCTCGCCGGCTTCGACACGATGCTGACCCACTACGCCGACCCGCAGCGTGCTCCGGAGGCGCTCATGCTCCGCGAGCAGATGCGCGGCTGGCGGTTCTACGACCATCTGCGCACCGACCAGGAGGCTCCGGCCCGACGACCGCAGCTCGGCACCCATACGCCTGTGCTCGACGACGATGGCGCGGCGCTCGCGGCGGCACTGCAGACGATCGAGGAGATCGGCGACCGCGACGCGCTGCACGCGGCCATCGACGACGCGTTTCCCGGCGCACGGGTCGAGGTGGTGGCCGACGCGGGCAGGTTCGACGTGACGCTGCGCCAGCCAGGTCTGCTGCGGCCGCTGCGTGCCGCGGAGCTCTCCGACGGCACACTCCGCTATCTCCTGCTCGCCGCGGCGCTGCTCACGCCCCGCCCCCCGGACCTGCTGGTGCTCAACGAACCGGAGACCAGCCTGCACCCGGACCTGCTGCCGGCACTCGCGCGGCTCATCGCCGCAGCTGCCACGGCATCGCAGGTGATCGTCGTCTCGCATGCCACGCGGCTGATCGACGCACTCGCGTCCGAGCCGGCGTGCCACCTCGTGGCGTTGCAACGCACGCACGGCGAAACAGTGGTGGGCAATGTCGCGTGGCACGACCAGCCGCCCTGGAAGTGGCCGGCCCGCTAGCGGCGCGCCGCGTGGCGCGTGGCCGAACGCCGTGGCGTCAGGCGTCCAGGCGGCCGACGACGATGTCAATCAGCGTGAAGGTGGCCCACACCAGTCCGAACGTCATCAGGATGTCGCTGGGCCAGTGGGCTCCCATGCGAATCCGTGCCCAGCCACCCAGCACCAGCGCGATCCAGGCCGCAATGGAGAGCGCCATGCCGGCGCTGCGCTGTCGCGTGCGCCACGCGTAGATGGCCACCGGCAGCCAGGCGCTGAACCACGTCGTGGCAAAGGTCGAAGGAAACGAGAAGCCACTCGACGCCCGCACCACCTCGACCAACGCGGCCGTCGGCCGCGGCCGATGGACGATCTCTTTCAGCGGCTCGCCGCCGTACCACCACGCCGTGATCAGGATCGCCGCGGTCACCAGGCCCCGCAGCCTGCCACGCCATGTGGCCAGGAGGAGCGCCGTGAGGATGACGACGTACAACGCGGGACGCAGCACCAGCGCGGTGATGGACGCGGCGGGCCAGGCCGGGATGCCGACACCCTGGATGGCACGCGCCACTTCCGGATCGCCCGGCAATCGCGGGGTCAGCATCGCGAGGGCCAGAACGAGGGCAATGACGAGCAGGGGCAGTAGCCAGCGGGGACGTGAGGACGATTTCGGCACGGGCACATGGTAATGCCGGGCGGGCATGCTGGCCCCGCCTACAATGGCCGCGGACGCAGGGACGCGGCGGGCAGTCGCGCGCCGAGGAGGCATTGATGCAGACACTCACCAGGCGCGGGTTCGTGGAGGCGGTCGGCGCCTCGGCTGGTTTCGCAGCGCTGCCGCCCCCAGCGCGCGCCGTGCCGCCAGGAGCGCCGGAGCGGGTCGTCCACCTGTCGGGGGACGGGATGGCCCTCGGGCCCCGCGAGTACGCCACGCTGCTCGATACGCTGTGCCAAGGCCGCGAACCCGCGCCAGACACCTATCTGCTTGGCGGCGAGGTGGAGCAGTTCGAGCAGCATTGGGCGACGGTGCTCGGCAAGGAGGCCGCGGTGTTCATGCCCTCGGGCACGCTGGCCAATCAGCTGGCGCTGCGCGCGCTGGCGGGCCACCGGCGGCGGGTCATCGTTCCCGAGATGAGCCACATCTACAACGACACCGGCGATGCCTGCCAGACGCTCTCGGCGCTGACGCTCCTGCCGCTGGCGCCGGGCACGGCGACATTCACATGCGGCGACGTCGAAGCGGTGCTGGCCCGGACCGCTGGCGGCCGCGTCGCTGCCGACGTGGGCGCCATCGCCATCGAGAGCCCCGTTCGCCGCCTGGCCGGGCAGCTGTTCGACTGGGACGAGACGCGGCGCCTGTCGGCGCTGGCGCGCGACCGTGGCATCGGCATGCACCTGGACGGCGCGCGCCTGTTCATCGCCTCGGCGTACACGGGCATCGCGCCGGCCGAGTATGCCGCCGCGTTCGACACGGTGTACGTGTCGCTCTGGAAGACCTTCAACTGCGGCGTCGGTTCGATGCTGGTCGGCCCGAGGCGCGTGCTCGAGGGCATGTTTCACGCGCGGCGCATGTTCGGCGGCAACCTGGCCGTTGGCTGGCCGGCCGCGCTGGTGGCCAGGCACTACATGGATGGCTTCGTGGAGCGCCTAAGCAGGGCGATCCAGTTGTCGGAGGCGTTCTATGCCGAGATCGCCGGCCATCGGAAGGTGACCGTGCAACGAATCCCCAACGGCACCAACCTGACGCGCATCACGCTGCAGGGCACCGACCCGACCCTGGTCGCACGCCGACTCGCCGAGCACGGGCTGCGCCTGCCCGCCGCCGGACCGGGCGGGGTGATCACCCTGGGCGTCAATGAGACGTGGAACCGCACCACCGCCCCGGAGATGGTGCGCGCCTTCGCTGCGGCGCTGGGCTGACCCTGCCGAGACCGCCTGCCACGGCAGCGCTGGCCCGGCGCCGAGGGGCTGAACGAGCGCGGGCAACCAACCCGAAGTGGATCGGTCACAATGGGGAGATGTCCATGCCAGCGAGGCGCGCATGAGCCGACGTGCGGAGCCGCGTACCAGTGGTCCGGTGCTCGAGCGGCAATTCGTGGCCGATCGCGGCGACCAGCGTCTGCGGCTGGACCAGGCCGTCATGCGCCACCTGGCCGACGAGCCGGGCCTGTCGCGCACGCGCGTCCAGCGCTGGCTCGACGCCGGGCTGATCTCGGTGAACGGGGTCGGCGGACGGCGGGCGGCCTCGACGCTGCAGCTGGGCGACGAGGTCGTCGTCACCCTGCCCACACCCCGCATCCGCAAGGTACACGCCGCGGAAGCGCTCGACGTGCCGATCCTGTACGAGGACGAGTGGCTGGTGGTGGTGAGCAAGCCGGCAGGCATGGTCAGTCACCCGACCGGGCGGCTGCAGTCGGGCACGCTCTTCAACGCCCTGTTGCACCAGGCGCGCGCCTGGGAGGACACGACGGCGCGTCCGGGCCTGGTCCATCGCCTCGACCGCGACACGTCGGGAGTGCTGCTGGTGGCCAAGTCGCGGGCGGTGCACGCGCGGGCGGCGCGCATACTCGGCACCGAACACGCCAGCAAGACCTACCTGGCCGTGGTCATGGGCAGGCCCCCCGGGGAAGCGACCATCACCTATCCGCTGGGCAAGATCTCGGAAAAGCCGCCGCGCGTCGGCGTGGTCGAGGACGGCTGGCCGAGTGTCACCTGGGTGCAGCGGCTGCGATCCACCTGGCCCATGCCCGATGGCCTGGCCCTGCTCGAGTGCACGCTCGGCTCAGGACGGCTGCACCAGATTCGGGCGCACCTGCTCGCCGCCGGCTGGCCCGTCGCCGGCGACGCCATCTACCGGAACGCCAAAGCGGAGTCGAAACTGCCGGAGATGACGCGCGCGCAGGTCGATGCGCTGCAGGGTCAGGCCCTGCACGCCTGGCGGCTGACCATGCCGCACCCGATGACCGGGGACATGCTGGACGTGACCGCTCCGGTGCCCTCACGGCTGCAGGCGCTTGGCGTCAACCCAGGTGGATCCTGGGACGCCACTGCGGGTCGGGCTCGATCTGCCGCAACACCTCACGCGTGACCGGCGCCGTGTCGCCCTCGCCGAAGGCCATGAACTTCAACAGGTAGGCAATCGGGTTGCCTTCGGTCCAGCCGAAGTAGGCATGCGGCACGCGGCCGGTGGCGTCGCGCACGTGCAGCAGCAGCGCGGCGATGGCATTGGGGATAGCCGGGCTCTTGCAGCGCAGGACGCGGTAGGGCCCGATCTGCACACCCTCCACCTCGAGGATGTCGTCGACGAACTCCGACGCATCGCCGGGCTGCACCTCGAGGAAGAACACGTTGTTCAGGCTCTCGATGTTGTGGCTGCTGCGGGCCTCGCGCCACTTGGCGGCGTACTCGGCCTCGACGCCCTTGTCCGGGCGATTGGCGATGACACGCACCGTCGGTGCCGTCAGCGATGCCATCCAGGCGCCGGCGTTCTGGTCGAAGATCACGTGCTTGATCCGCAACTCCGTGCTGCGCAATACGCGCGAGGTCAGCGACGAGGCGATGATCGCGATGATGAAGAGGCTGGCGATCTTCAGGCCATCCGGACGCTCGATGACGTTGGCGACCGTGGTGTAGGCAAAGATCACGGTGATGGCGCCAAAGCCCCAGACGGCTCCGTGATGCTTGCGGGCGTGAATGGCCGTGGCCAGCGCCGCCGACGTCATCAGGACGAGCACGCCGGTGGCGTACGCGCCGCCCTGCGCCTCGACGTCGGCCCGGAAGACGATGGTCACCACGCAGGTGACCAGCAGGATGATGAGCACGAGCGGGCGCGTGGCACGCACCCAGTCCGGAGCCATGCCGTAGCGCGGCAGGTACTTGGGAATCAGCGTCAACAGGCCGGCCATGGCCGAGGCGCCGGCAAACCACAGGATGGCGATGGTCAGCACGTCATAGGCGGTGCCGAAGACGTGACCGAGATCGCGGTGGGCGAGATAGGCCAGCGCCCGCCCGCGCGCCTCGCCACCCTCGGCAAACGCTGACGCCGGAATGTTCAGGGTCGTGGCGACGCTGCTGGCCAGCAGCAGCACACTCATGATCAGCGCCGCGTTTGTCAGCAGGCGCCCGGTGTTGCGGATGCGTCCCTGCGGGGCCGCTTCGGTGTCGCCGGCATCACCCTGCACGAGCGGCATCACCGCCACGCCGGTCTCGAACCCCGAGAGGCCCAATGCCAGCTTGGGGAAGAGCAGCAGCGCCACCGCCACCATCATCACCGGGTTGCCGTGTGTGGCCACCAGCGCGGTGCGCCAGTTGGTGAAGTACTCGGGATGGTGCAACACCGACCACAGCTCGACGGCAAGCACGACCGCATTCAGCGACAGGTAGCCGACGACGATGACCACGGCCAGCCCGATGGCCTCGTTGAATCCCTTGAGGAAGACGGCGCCGAGGCCGATCAGCAGCAGCAAGGTCAACGGGACCGGGTGGTCGAGCCAGTGCGGCGCGAAGGGGTTGTGAATGATGTGTTCGGTGGCGTCAGCGGCCGACAGCGTGATGGTGATGACGAAGTCGGTGGCGGCAAACCCGAGGAGGATGAGCACGAGGGCCTTGCCGCGCCAGCGCGGCAGGAGCTGCTCCAGCAGGGAGATGCTGCCCTGGCCGTGCGGGCTCAGGGCCGCGATGCGCCGGTACACCGGCAGCGCCCCGGCCAGGGTCAGCGCGATGAGGACCAGCGTGGCCAGCGGCGAGAGGACGCCGGCGGCCAGGAAGGCGATGCCTGGCTGGTAGCCGAGGGTGGAGAAGTAGTCGACTCCCGTCAGGCACATCACCTTCCACCAGGGAGCGGTATGCGCGGGAGCGTGTTGCCCTGGGGCGGCTTCCGGAGCGAGGTCGGAAAGAAGCCAGGAACGAATGGTCGAAGTGGTCACGAGGTGGAGGTACGCCGACGGACCGCACCTGGTCTCGGCAACAGCCCTCCACACTACGCCGCCAGGGAGTCCCACGGCAAGCGTGCTGCCGCGTGCCGTGGGACCACCGGTGCACACGACCCGGCCGGGACAAGTACAATTTGGTGACCGGCGGTCGCCGCTGCATCCCAGTCGGCGCGACGCAGGAGGAGGCCCGCCCCATGTCCGTCAGTGTGTCTGCGCCCGTGATCCCGGTCACCAGGACCTCGTCGCCCCGTCCCCGCCCGGCCGAGGACACGCTGGGATTCGGCAAGTACTTCGCCGACCACATGCTCGTGGTCGACTACACCGACGGGCAGGGCTGGCACGACGCCCGGATCGTGCCCTATGGGGCGCTGCAGCTCGAGCCTGCCGCGGCGGTCCTGCACTACGGCCAGGCGATGTTCGAGGGACTCAAGGCGTATCGCCTCGGCGACGGGCGCATTTCGCTGTTCCGGCCCGATCGAAATGCACACCGGATGGCGTCGGGCGCCGGGCGCCTCTCCATTCCGGCAATCGACCAGCAGCTGTTCGTGCAGGGCATCGCGCAGCTCGTGGCCACCGACGCCGACTGGGTGCCGTCGGCGCCCGGCACGGCGCTGTACATCCGGCCGACGATCATCGCCACCGAACCGTTCCTCGGCGTGCGAGCCTCCAGCACCTACACGTTCTTCGTGATCACGGGCCCGGTCGGCGCCTACTACGCCGGCGGTCTGAAGCCGGTGCGCATCTGGGTGGAGTGCGAACGCGTGCGCGCGGTGCGGGGGGGCATCGGCGCGGCCAAGGCTGCGGCCAACTACGTGGCCAGCCTGCAGGTGGCCGAGCAAGCCCGCCAACGCGGATGCGACCAGGTGCTGTGGCTGGACGCCATCGGGCACGAGTACCTCGAAGAAGTCGGCACGATGAACCTGTGCCTGCTGATCGACGGGACGCTGGTGACGCCGCCGCTCGGCGGCAGCATCCTGCCAGGCATCACCCGCGACACGGTGCTGACCATGGCCCGCGACTGGGGCCTGCCGATCGAAGAACGTCCCGTGTCGATCGCCGAGGTGCGTGACGCGCATGCCAGGGGCACGCTGCAGGAAGTGTTCGGGGTCGGCACGGCTGCCGTGGTGTCAGTGGTGGGGACGCTGGCCAGCGACGAGGGCGACCTGGTGATCAACGGCGGTCAGCCGGGCCCGGTGGCGCAGAAGCTGTACGACGCCATCACCCGGTTGCAGTACGGCGTGGATCCCGACCCGCGTGGCTGGCGCGTGATCATCTGATGCGCCTGCCGCTGTACCAGGTGGACGCCTTCGCCGCGGAGGTGTTCCGCGGCAATCCCGCTGCCGTCTGTCCGCTCGAGACGTGGCTTTCAGACACCACGATGCAGGCCATCGCTGCCGAAAACAACTTGGCAGAGACGGCGTTCCTGGTGCAGACCGGGTTGGCACACTACCACCTCCGCTGGTTCACCCCGGAAGTGGAAGTGGACCTGTGCGGTCATGCGACGCTGGCCTCGGCGGCGGTGCTCTACGAGAAGATCGGGCAGCAGGCTCGGCAGGTCACCTTCGACACCAGAAGCGGACCACTGGTGGTGACCCGCGCCGGCGATGCCTACACGCTCGATCTGCCAGCCCGGCGGGCACGGCCGCTGCCACCGGATCGGCACGTGGCGGAGGCGCTCGGCGGCCAGCCCGTCGAGCTCTGGCTGGCGCGCGACTGCATGGCCGTGTACGGGACCGAGCTGGAGGTGCGCGAACTGGCGCCGGACATGGCCAAGCTCAAGTCGCTTGGTGTCTTCGGGTTCATCGCGACCGCGGCGGCCCAGCCGGCGCTCTCCCCAGGCGCCGACTTCGTCTCGCGCTTCTTTGCGCCGGCCGCCGGCGTCCCCGAGGATCCAGTGACAGGCTCGGCCCACTGCACCCTCGTGCCGTACTGGGCCGATCGCCTCGCCAAGACCACCATGGAGGCCCGCCAGGTCTCCCGCCGCGGCGGCGCCCTGCACTGCGTCATGGACGGCGACCGTGTGAGACTCACCGGTCGAGCCGTGTTCTACCTCGAAGGCACCATCACGGTCTGATCGCCTGCTACAGTTTGCAGATGCTCTTTGGCGACCACGCACAGGACGCGGTCGACGCACCCGCCACCCCCACCTGGCTGCTGCCTCTACTTCTGATTCTGTTCTTTCTCTCGGGTTTCTGCGCCCTCATCTACCAGACGCTGTGGCTGCGGCTGCTGGCCCTGGTGTTCGGGGTGACCGTATATGCCGCCAGCACCGTGCTGGCGAGCTTCATGAGCGGCCTGGCTATCGGCAGCCTGCTCGCCGGGCGTGTGGCCGAGCGGACCCGTCACCCGCTGCGGCTCTTCGGCCTGGCCGAGTTGCTCGTCGGTGCCACGGCGCTGCTGACGCCGTGGGCGCTCGATGCGGTCACCAGCCTGTATCTCGGCTGGTATCCGGCGCTGGCGGCCGATCTCGGCCGGCTCACGCTCGTGCGCTTCCTACTGTCCTTTGCCGTGCTGCTGGTGCCGACCGCGCTGATGGGCGCGACGCTGCCGCTCGTCCTCAAGTCGGCGCTCGGCAACAGCCGCGACCTCGGCCAGGAGATCGGCCTGCTCTACGGGATCAACACGACCGGCGCCATCGTGGGCGCGCTGCTGGCCGGGTTTGTCCTGATTCCAGCCACCGGCCTGCAGGGTGCTTTCAGGATCGCCGCCGCGGTGAACGCCCTCATCGGCATCGCCGCCATCCTGGCCAGCGCCAGGGCGGACGTGGCGGTACGCCGCAACGACACCAGGCCTGAACGCAGCCGGCAGGCCAGTCCAATCCTGCGTGCCGAGGACGCGGCGCCGGCTCGGCCCTCCGCTGACATCGAGGCCTCGGCGTGGACCCGACGCGCCGTGCTGGTGGTGTTCTGTCTGTCCGGAGCGGTCTCGCTCGCCCTCGAAGTGCTGTGGTTCCGAGTGCTGGTGATCTTCCTGCGGCCGACGACGTACTCGTTCACGCTGATGCTCGGCACAGTGCTCGGGGGCATCGCGATCGGCAGCTATCTCGCCACGCCCGTCCTCAAGCGAGGGCGGCATCTGCTGGCCTGGCTGGTCGGCCTCGAGCTGGGCATCGCGGTGTTCGCCCTCTCGTCATTCCAGGGCCTCAGCCTTGCCGTGCAGGCGATGACCCGGCTGCGGCAGATCCTGACCGACTCGCCAGTGCTGGCCTACCTGTCGCCGCTGCTCGCGGCAAGCCTGCTGGCGATCCTGCCGACGGCCATCCTGCTCGGCATGGCCTTTCCGATTGGCCTGCGGGTGTGGGTGGGGCCAGCCAGCCACGCGGGTGGCGCTGCCCGGCTCGCCAGCATCTTCTACGCAGTGAACGTCTGTGGCGCCATCGTCGGCGCCGCGGGCGCTGGCTTTCTCCTCATTCCGCGACTGGGCAGCGCAGGAACGCTGCTCGCGTTGTCGTCGGTCACGCTGATGGCTGCCTTCCTCCTGGTGGGCTCGCTCTGGCGGGTGGCCAGACGACAGGCGTTGACGATGTCGGCCGTGGCGCTGGCGGCCTTCGGCACGCTGGCGTTCCTGGCCGTGGATCCCTTCGAGGTCGCACTGACGCACTTCCACCGCAACGAACGCCGTGTCTGGCGGGAGGAGGGCGTGCAGACCAGCGTCGCCATCCACGAACGGCGCACCGGCCCCCGTATCCAGGACCGGATGCGCATCATGTACCTCGACGGCATGCATCAGTCCAACGACATGCGCTCGACGATCTTCAGTCACAGCCGGATCGGCTTCCTGCCCATCGCCCTCCATCCCAACCCCACGCGGGCGCTTGTCGTGGGGCTTGGTGCCGGCACCACGCCTGGTGCCATCGCCAGGTTCCCCGGCGTGGACGTCGATGTGGTGGAACTCTCGGACACGGTCATCAAGGGCGCGCACTATTTCCGCACCGCCAACCAGGGGGTGTTGACGCGACCCAATGTCCACCTGCGGGTGGACGACGGGCGCAATTTCCTGCTGCTCAGCCCACCACAGCAGTACGACGTCATCACCGCCGACGTCATCCTTCCGCGCCACGCCGGCGCGGCCAACGTCTACTCGGTGCAGTACTTCGAGCTGGTCAAGCGGGCACTCAAAGATGATGGGATCGCGCTGCAGTGGAACGGCGGCGACACGGCCAGCGAGTACGCGCTGATCCTGCGGACCTTTCGGCAGGTGTTCCCGGAGATGACCCTGTGGGGCGACGGCAGCCTGATGATCGGCATGAAGGGACCGCTGTCGATTGACCTGGACGCCTACCGTCACAAGCTCGAGAACCCGGCGATCAGGAAGGTGCTGGACAGCTTCAACCTCGGAGACGAGCGCGCGCTGCTCAGGCAGTTTGTCGCCTCGCCGGCCGATGTGAGGAAGCTTGTCGGTGACGGCCCTGTCACCACCGACGACCGTCCTCTCGTCGAGTATTTCCTGTCGCGGCCGCAAGGGGAGGCACCCATGGACCTGAGCCAGACGTACGGTGACGTCCGTCCGTTTGTGACCTCCTCCAGCCCGGTGACGTTCGTGCCGGCAGGCACGCCGTGATGACAATGCTGCTCACGGCCGAGTGAGGGCGATAGAATCGGCTGCGTGCCCGTGACCCTCGGACTCACCCGCCTCCTCGCTTCCGGCCGCCTCCACGACGCCCGTGTCGGCCTGGTGGCCAACCCCGCCTCGGTGGACGCGCACATGGTGCACGCCGTCGATCAGGTCATCGCCGCGGAGGGCGTCACCCTGGCCGCGGTCTTCGGGCCGCAGCACGGATTCCACGCCACGCTGCAGGACAACATGATCGAGACCCCGCATGGCCAGGACGCCGCGCGAGCGGTGCCGGTCTACTCGCTCTACAGCGAGACGCGTGAGCCGACCGATGCCATGCTCGATGGCCTCGACGTGCTGGTGGTCGATCTGCAGGATGTCGGCACCCGGGTCTACACCTTCATCTACACGATGGCGTACTGCCTGAAGGCGGCCGCGCGGCGGGGTCTGCCGATCATCGTCTGCGATCGACCCAATCCGATTGGCGGACGGACCATCGAGGGACCGCTGCTGGCGCCCGGATTCGAGTCCTTCGTCGGGCTGTACCCGATCGCGCTGCGGCACGGGCTGACCATCGCGGAACTGGCGCAACTGTTCAACACGCAGTTCGGGCTTGGCGCGGCGCTCGAGACCGTGGCCATGGACGGCTGGTCGCGATCGGCCTGGTGGGACACGACGGGTGTGCCGTGGGTGATGCCCTCGCCGAACATGCCGAGCCTCGACACGGCGATCGTCTACCCGGGGATGGTGCTGTTTGAGGGCACGCTGATGTCCGAAGGGCGAGGCACGACGAGACCGTTCGAACTGGTGGGCCATCCGGGCATCGACGCCGAGGCGTTCGCGCGTGGCCTGAATGCGCAGGAGCTGCCAGGTGTGCGGTTCCGACCGGCCTACTTCGAGCCGACGTTCCAGAAGCACGCCGGGGTCACGTGCGGGGGCTGCCAGCTCCACGTCACCGACCGCGAGCGATTCCGGTCGGTGGATGCGGCAATCGCCCTGCTCTGCGCCTTCCGCGATGTGTTGCCTGGGCGCGTGCTGCCCTGGCGGCCGCCTCCGTACGAGTATGAATACGAGAAGATGCCGATCGACATCCTGGCGGGCTCCGATGGCCTGCGCCGCGCCGTCGATGGCGGCGCGAGTCCGCAGGAGGTGAGCGTGGCGTGTCGACTGGATGCCAAATCGTTCGACGTGATGCGCGCGTCGTGCCTGTTGTACTGACGTGGCGCGTGCCTGGTCGGCACGCCTGCGTGTCCGGGCCGCTCGGGGAGCGGCCCCTACCGTCGTGACGGCCGTTACCGTCGTGAAGGCCGTTACCCGTCGTGAAGGCCGTTACCGTCGTGAAGGCCGTTACCCGTCGTGAAGGCCGTTACCGTCGTTCAAGGCCGTTACCTTCGTTCAAGGAGTCATCATGCGTCGTCTGTCTGCCCTCTCTTTCGCCCTCGTCCTGTCGCTCGCCGTTGCGCCCACGCTCCTTGCGCAGGTGCGAAGCGCGAACCAGCCGCCTCCTCAGAAGGCTGAAGCCGGGTTCACGCCCCTGTTCGATGGCAAGAGCCTCGCGGGCTGGACGCTCGTCGGTGGCAAGGGCGAGGGGTACGGCGTCAAGGACGGCGTGCTCTACTGCGCCAAGGGCGGCGGCGGCAAGCTGCTCACCGACAAGGAGTACAGCGACTTCGTGTTGCGCTTCGAGTTCAGGATGCCGACGGAGGGTTCCAACAACGGTCTCGGCATCCGCGCCCCGCGCGAGGGCGACGCGGCGTATCAGGGCATGGAACTGCAGATCATCGACGAGGCCACGGCCCTCTCAGGCAAGTGGGGCAAGCTGAGGGATGCGCAGTATCACGGCAGCGTCTACGACGTCATCGCGGCCAAGCGCGGCGCGATGAAGCCGGCCGGAGAGTGGAACGTGCAGGAAGTGACCGCCAAGGGCCGGCAGATCACGGTCGTGCTCAACGGCCAGACCATCCTGGACGCCGATCTGTCGACGGTGACCGACCCCGAGGTGCTCAAGAAGCATCCGGGCCTGCAGCGCACGAGCGGCCACATCGGCCTGCTCGGCCACGACGACTTC
>Ga0136633_1000590_pt1 | contig 27864 bp, 35 predicted proteins | sample AntDrymeUQ832206_2_FD_105494 | JGI IMG/M metagenome (GOLD analysis project Ga0136633, IMG submission 105494) | Polar desert sand microbial communities from Dry Valleys, Antarctica - metaG UQ83 (22.06) | ecosystem: Environmental > Terrestrial > Soil > Desert | place: Antarctica: Dry Valley... | reverse complement strand
GACCGGAGCAGCACGCTACTCCGTTGGCTCGGGGGGGAGGACTCGAACCCCCAACGACAGGACCAGAACCTGCTGTGTTACCGATTACACCACCCCCGAACGGGCCGGACCAGCCTAGCTCACGCCCGGGACCTCACCACGCCTTCGATACTGGCCTGGCGGCGGAAGCCGATGACCCGGCCGACAGCGACGGCCACGGTCTCCCTGGCCATGTACCGGGCCTCGCTCATTCCCTGGATCGGGCTGGTCTTCGTCGGCGACGAACGGCCGTCGAGGCCGAGCTCCGAAGCCATGGCCCGTATGCGGAGCGAGTGGAACGGGTCGGAGACGAGGAGCACGTCGTCGATGGCCCGCTCGTCGAGGAAGTTGGCGGCTGCGGCCAATGACTGCCACGACGACGTCCCCGACACCTCCCGCAGGACGTCGTCGTCGGGCACGCCTCGCTGGATCAGGTAGTTGGCCGAGGCGGTGGCTTCGGTGAACCGGTCGCCGGGCTGGTTGCCGCCCGTCACCACGATCACGGGCGCCAGGTCCCGCTTGTAGAGCGCGATGGCATGGTCGAGGCGGGCGGCCAGGACGGGCGAGGGGACGCCGTTGTACTGCGCCGTGCCGAAGACGACGATCGCCTCGGCTGGACGGGCCTGGTCGGCGCGGGCCGCCCTCCAGACCTGGGCGAACGTGAACGCGACGTAGAGGAAGACGGCCATCAGCAGGCCGGCGACCAGCTTGACGGCGAGCTTCACGATGAAGATTGCAGAATGTCCTTCGCTCGCCGCAGCCGCTCCAGCGTGCGCTCACGGCCAAGAACATGCAACGACTCGAACAGGGGTGGGCCCACCGAACGCCCGGTGATGGCCACCCGGATCGGCGCCTGGGCCTTTGCCAGCTTCAACCCGTGGCGGTCGGCCAGGGCGGCGGTGACGCGGTGCAGCTCCTCGGTGTCCCAGTGGCAGTCGCGGTACAGGGCGATGGCCTCGTCGAACAACCCGGCCGCCGCCGGTGATCGGACGACGGCCTTCTCCCAGGCCGCCTCGTCGATCGCCGGCTCCTCGAGGAAGAGGAAGTCGACCATGGCCGGCACCTCAGCCAGGGTCCGGACCCGCTCCTGGATCAGCGGGGCGACGGTTTCGAAGACCGCGAGGTCGAAGCGCTCCGGCGGCCAGGGTGGGTCGGTCTCCAACCACGGCAGCGACTCCCGCACGAACGTGGCCACCGGCAGCGCGCGGATGTACTCGGCGTTCACGGCGTCGAGCTTCTTGACGTCGAAGAAGGCGGGCGACGCCTTCACGTCGGTGATCCGAAATTCCGCCACCATGTCCTCGATCGGGAGGATCTCCCGGTCGTCGCCCGGCGACCACCCCAGAAGAGCCAGGTAGTTGCGCAGCGCCTCGGGCAGGTACCCTCGCTCGCGGAACTCTTCGACGGCCACGTCGTCGCGCCGCTTGGAGAGCTTCTGACGCTTCTCGTTCACGATCAGAGGGACATGGGCGTATTCCGGCGGCTCCGTGTCACCCAGCGCCTCACGGATCAGCAGCACCTTCGGCGTGGACGCCAGGAGGTCCTCGCCCCGGATGACGTGGGTCATGGCCATGTCCATGTCGTCGACCGCATTGGCCAGGAGGAACATGGCCGACCCATCCCTGCGCCGGACGACGAAGTCTTCGATGGCGGCGTGCTCGAACGTCACGTCGCCTCGGATGATGTCGTGAACGATGGTCCGGCCATCGTCCGGCGTGCGGAAGCGGAGGGCACCGTCCGTCAGGGCTCGGTCGCGACAGAAACGGTCATAGCCGGAGTCATCCTTGACCCGTGCCTTCACGTCGGCTGCGCTGCAGTCGCAGTAGTAGGTGAAACCCCCGTCCCGAAGGCGGTCGGCCGCAGCCGCGTAGGCGCCGGCCCGCTCCGACTGGCGGTACGGGCCCTCGTCCCAGTCGATGCCGAGCCAGCGCAGGGTTCGCTGGATGCCCACGATCGCCTCGTTGCGGGAGAGGGCCGCGTCAGTGTCCTCGATGCGGAGGATGAACGTGCCCCCCTCGTGGCGGGCGAACAGCCAGTTGAACAGGGCCGTCCGGGCACCACCGACGTGGAGGTAGCCCGACGGCGCAGGCGAGAAACGGACCCTGGGTGCCACGCTGGTCACGGTAGCCTCGGCACCCCATGGCCAAAGCGGTATTGACGTCGAAGTCCGAAGACTTTCCCAAGTGGTACCAGGACGTGGTGGCCAAGGCGGAGATGGCCGAGAACGGGCCGGTCCGCGGCACGATGGTCATCCGGCCCTATGGCTACGCCATCTGGGAGCGCATGCAGGCCGAGCTCGACCGCCGGATCAAGGACGCAGGAGCCCAGAACGCCTACTTCCCCCTGTTCATCCCCGAGTCATACTTGCGGAAAGAAGCGGAGCACGTCGAAGGCTTCAGCCCGGAGCTGGCGGTGGTCACCCACGCCGGCGGCAAGGAGCTGGAGGAGCCCGTCGTCGTCCGCCCCACCAGCGAGACGATCATCAACTCCTTTTTCTCCAAGTGGGTGCAGAGCCACCGCGACCTTCCCCTCCTGATCAACCAGTGGGCCAACGTCGTGCGCTGGGAGCTGCGGCCCCGGGTGTTCCTCCGGACCACCGAGTTCCTCTGGCAGGAGGGCCACACCGCCCATGCGAGCCAGGACGACGCCCGGGCGTACGCCCTGCGCATCCTCCACGACGTCTACGAGGAGTTCGCTCGCGATGTCATGGCCCTCCCCGTACTGGTCGGTCGCAAAACGGAACGGGAGCGGTTCGCCGGCGCCGACGCCACCTACACCCTCGAGGGGATGATGGGCGACGGCAAGGCGCTGCAGATGGGCACCAGTCACGAGCTGGGGCAGAACTTCGCCAAGGCGTTCGACATCACCTTCCAGTCCTCCACGGGCACCACGGAGCACGCGTGGCAGACGTCGTGGGGAGTGTCGACCCGACTGGTGGGAGCGCTCATCATGGGCCACGGCGACGACGCCGGCCTCCGTGTGCCTCCCGCGCTGGCCCCCATCCAGGCCGTCGTGGTGCTGGTGCGCGACGAGGACGGTGCGGGTGAACGGGCCGCTTCCCTCGCCGCCGAGCTTCGGGGCGGCGGGGTCCGGGTGCAGCTCGACGACCGGGTCGACACCGGGTTCGGCCGCCGGGCGGTCGAGTGGGAGCTGAAGGGCGTTCCCGTGCGTATCGAAGTGGGGCCCCGTGACCTGGCCGCCGGCACGGTGACGATGGTGCGGCGGGACATCGCCGGCGAGAAGCTCACAGTGCCCCTCGAAGGCCTCGGCGGGCGGGTGAGGGACGCTCTCGGCGAGATTCAGTCGTCGCTCTACCAACAGGCCCTCGATCGCCGGGAGTCCGGCACGGTGGAGGCCGCCGACATCGAAGAGACCCGGGCTGCGGCGCAGGGCGGGTTCGCCCGGGTGCCGTGGGATCGGATCCGCGACGCCGAAGTGGACCTTGCCGCCGACGCCCTCACCGTCCGCTGCCTGCAGCGGACGGACGGCACCATCCCCGCGTCGTCGGACGAGACCGGCCTGATCGCCACCGTCGGAAAGGCCTACTGACGGACTCCTGCTGATCTTTCGGTTCCGGACGTATCAACGCCCGCTTCCCCCGACTCTCTCCCGGCGAGCATCGGAACCAAGGGGGGACATGAGAACACCGAAGGAGATCATCGACGCGGTGGCGGCTGAACTGACCGCCGCAGGCATCCCGGTCAGCTTCGAAGACGGCTGGGAGGACCGGGGCCGGCCGGGGTCGTTCACGCCGCAGGGTGTGGTCTGCGGGGTCCTCCGCACCAACGGTGTCACCCGGTGGCCGGTCCGCTCCATGGACACGGCGTCGGTCCTGCTCGACGTGGCGCGGGTGCGCCACCTCGGCAAGCTCAGTGAGGCTGCGTTCAGCGACCTGCGCGACGGGGAGGCCAACGCCGACACCATCCAGGCCGAGCTCACCAGGCTGCGCAGCCAGTTGCGGTCGATGGAGCAGAAGGTCGACGGCGTCGCCACCACCGTCGCCAGCCTCGTCTGAGGCCGCTCAGGCTCCAGTCACCTGTTCGAGGACGAGCCGGCTGAGCAGCGCCGGCGCCTCCTCAGGAATCCAGTGGCTCACGCCGGCGAGCACCTCGAACCGGTACGGGCCCTCGACATGGCGGGCGGTGGCCTCAGCCCCCTCCCGACTCAGCGCGACGTCGCCCGTGCTCCACACGTACAGCGTGGGCACGACGACGGAGCCGACGCCGCGCAGAAGCCCCACGTCGAGGGCCCGGTACCAGTTGAGGGCGGCTCTGAGCGCGCCGGGCTCCGACATGGCGCTCACCAGCTCGTCGGGCGTCGCCGGAGTACGCGGACGCCCGCAGCGCAGCGAGCCAGGCCGCCGGCGAGCAGGGCCTCCTTGGCGATATCGGAGCGGAAGGAGGCGACGTACCCCGACTGGGACCGCTGGTCGCTACCCGGTGCCATCAGGGCGGCGACGAAGGCCAACGGATGCGGGACCGAGAGCGCTGTCGACCCCCCGAGACCCAGTGTGGTCACTTCGCGACGGTATTCGCCCGCGAGGTGCCCACACACTGGACGGAGCGGTCAGGTGTTGAGGAGGGAGCGCCACTCCCCCACCCGCCGGCGGACCTCTGCGGGGGTGAGGCGGAGGGTGGCCTCCGGGACCATGTCGACGATGGCCCGCTGGTCCCAGTAGTGGTGGGAGGCGCCGGCGAAGAGTGGCTTGCGGAACCCGACAAGCTCAGCGGGAGGTGGGTCGAGGTAGCCCCAGAGCCCGTAGGCAAGTTCGAGGTCGTGGATCACCGGCGCCCGGCCGAACAGCGAGGCCCGGGCCAGGCCGACGCCCAGGCCACCGGCCATCACGTCGTGGGAGTCCTCGTCGTCGGGGACCACCAGGCGGCCGTGGAAGCGCTCGGCCAGTATCAGGGCGTACCCCTGGTCGGGCCCCTGGTTGCCGAACAGGCGGCCCGTGGGCTGGCGGTCGGTGAGGTCACCGGGGCGGGTGGCGGTCCATCCACCGTGGCCAGGAGTTCCCAGGGCCTGGCGCGGTCGGTCGCCCTGGGCGACGGGGACGTACTCGGGCGCAGCCATGGGCTCTCCTGGTCCTGGATTCAGCTTGCGTGCAGCAGGCCGTAGACGATGGAGTCTGACAGGGCCTGCCACGACGCCTCGATGATGTTCTCGGAAACGCCGATGGTGGACCAGGTGCGCTCGCCGTCGGTGCTGTCGATGAGGACCCGGGTCACCGCCGCCGTGCCCTTGGCCGTGTCGAGGACGCGCACCTTGTAGTCGGTGAGGTGGACGCCGGCCAGCGCAGGGAAGTGGGCGCCGATGGCTTGGCGGAGGGCGGCGTCGAGGGCGTTGACCGGGCCGTTTCCCTCGGCGGTGGCGACGACCCGATCGCCCCCCACATGGACCTTGATGGTGGCCTCGGTGACGAACCGACCGTCCTCGCGCTGCTCGGTGATCACTCGGGACGACTCGAGGCGGAAGAACGTCTGCTCCCAGCCGGTCGCAGCCCGCATGAGCAGCTCGAGCGACCCGTCGGCCACTTCGAAGTGGTATCCCTGGTACTCCAGCTCCTTGAGTCGCGACAGCACGTCGGTCACGGCGAGCGGGTCGAGATGGAGGCCGAGCTCCGCCGCCTTCAGCTGGATCGTCGACCGTCCGGAGAGCTCCCCCACCATGACCCGGCTGGAGTTGCCGACCGCCGCCGGCGGGGCGTGCTCGTACAGGTCACGTCCCCGGGCCATGGCGGAGGTGTGCAGGCCCGCCTTGGTGGCGAACGCCGACTGGCCGACGTACGGCTGCTGTGCGTTCGGCGCGATGTTCACCAGCTCGGCGATGTGGTGAGCCACCGGCAGCAGGCGGCCGAGGCGCTTACGACCGATCGTGCGCACGCCCATCTTCAGGGTGAGGTCCGGGATGGCGGCGCAGAGGTCGGCGTTGCCGGTGCGCTCGCCATAGCCGTTGATGCACCCCTGGACCTGGGTGGCGCCCATGCGGACGCCGGTCAGGGTGTTGGCCACGCCGCACCCGCCGTCGTTATGGAAGTGCAGGCCGAGCTGAGCCGACGTGCGGCCGCGCACGTCGGCCACGATCTCCTCGACCTCGTGCGGCAGGGTGCCGCCGTTCGTGTCGCAGAGCACGAGCGCCTCGGCCCCGGCCTCCTCCGCAGCGGCGAGGACCCGCAGGCTGAACTCGGCGTTCGCCTTCCAGCCGTCGAAGAAGTGCTCGGCGTCGAGGAACACCCGCAACCCGGCATCACGCAGGAACGCCACCGAGTCCGACGCCATGGCCACCGCCTCGTCGAGGTCGGTCCGCAGGGCCTCGGTGACGTGCCGGTCCCACGCCTTGGCCACGATGCACACCGCCGACGTATCGGCCTCGAGCAGGTGGCGCAGGGTCTCGTCGCCGTTGGCCTTCCCCCGAGGACGCCGGGTCGACCCGAACGCCACCAGCGTGGCCGTCGACAGCTTCAGCTCCGCCGGCGCCCGCCTGAAGAACTCGTCGTCCTTGGGGTTGGCTCCCGGCCAGCCCCCCTCGATATAGGCCACGCCCAGCTCGTCGAGCTGACGCGCCACCCGCAGCTTGTCGTCGACCGTGAGCGACAACCCCTCCTGCTGGCTCCCGTCCCGCAGCGTCGTGTCGTAGATGTCGACCGATGCCGGAAGCGGCGGGATCTCAGCTCTGGACATGATCGAGCCAGTCCTTGTACTGGTCGACCTCGCCCCTCACGGTCGCGAAATAAATCTCCTGGATGGCCCTGGTCATGGGGCCGGGCTCGCCGATGACCCGGTCGTCGACCGAGCGGATCGGGACGACCTCGGCCGCAGTACCGGTGAGGAAGGCCTCCTCGGCCAGGTAGAGGTCAGTGCGCAACAGGTTGCACTCGGCCACTTCGTAGCCGAGGTCGCGCGCAATGGTCATCACTGAGTGCTGCGTGAGGCCTTCGAGGGCGCCGGCCGACACCGGCGGGGTGAGCAGGCGGCCGTGCTTGACGATGAACAGGTTCTCGCCCGTGCACTCGCTGACGTAGCCCTGGGGCGAGAGCAGGATGGCCTCGTCGTACCCGGCCTTCAGCGCCTCGACCTTGGCCATGGATGAGTTCACGTACATGCCGACACCCTTGGCCGCCACCGGGACGGCGTTGGGGTCGTGGCGCTGCCACGTCGAGATCTTGAGACGGACGCCGTGCTTGATGCCCTCGTCGCCCAGGTACGAGCCCCACGGCCAGACGGCGATGGACACGTTGACGGGGCACGGCAGCGGGTTCAGGCCCATCTCCCCGTAGCCCAGGTACACGAGCGGCCGGATGTAACAGGAGTCGAGGTTGTTGACCCGCACCGTCTCCTTGACCGCGTCCACCAGCTGGTCGGCGGTGTATGGGATGTCGATCAGGTAGACCTTGGCACTGTTGAACAGGCGGTCGATGTGGTCGCGGAGGCGGAACACCGCAGGGCCCTGGCTGGTCGCGTAGGCCCGGATGCCCTCGAAGACACCGCTGCCGTAGTGCATCGTGTGGGTGAGGATGTGCACGGTGGCGTCGTCCCAGTTGACGAGCTCCCCGTCCATCCAGATCTTGTCGACCTTCTGCAGTGGCATTTCGCCTAGACCCTTTCTGCGACGGCGTCGCCAAGTTCAACAGTTGTACCGGCCCGGCCGCTGACCGCCGCGCACGCGTGCTCCACCCGGGTCGCGGCATCCGCCTCGCCCAGGAACTCCAGCATCATTGCCGCCGACCGGATGGCGGCGAGTGGGTTAGCCCGGCCGGTGCCGACGATGTCGGGGGCCGAACCGTGCACCGGTTCGAACAGCGAGGGGCCGGTGCGCTCCGGGTTGAGGTTGGCCGAGGCGGCCAGCCCGATGCCGCCGGTGACGGCGCCAGCGAGGTCGGTGAGGATGTCGCCGAAAAGGTTGTCGGTGACGATGACGTCGAAGCGGGCGGCGTCCTCGATCAGGTGGATGCAGGCCGCGTCGACATGGCAGTAGTCGGTGCTCACCTCGGGGTGCTCGGCGGCCACCTCGTTGAACGCCCGCTGCCAGAGGTCGCCGGCGAATGTGAGGACGTTGGTCTTGTGGACCAGGGTGAGGTGGCGGCGGGGCCGCATGTGAGCTAGGTCGAAGGCGAACCGGACGCAGCGCTCGACGCCCATCCGGGTGTTCACCGACCCCTGGGTGGCCACCTCGGCCGCCGTGCCCTTGCGCAGGAACCCGCCCTCGCCGGCGTAGGACCCTTCGGTGTTCTCCCGGACGACGGTGAACGCCTCGAAGGGACGCAGGTTGACGTAGAGGTCGAGGGCGAACCGCATCCGCAGCAGGAGGCCCCGCTCGATGATGCCCGGCGGCACCCTGGGGTCACCCACCGCCCCGAGCAGGATGGCGTCGAGGCCCCGCAGCTCTTCGAGGTCGGCGTCGGGCAGGATCTCACCGTCGCGGAGGTACCGGTCGCCGCCCAGGTCATAGTCGACTGAGTCGAGGTCGACACCGACGGCGCGCACGACCTTCAGGGCCTCGGCGATGACCTCCGGCCCGATGCCGTCCCCGCCGATCACGCCGATCTTGTAGCCCACGGTCTCCTTCAGAAAAAGAAAGACCGCCCGAGTGGGCGGTCGATGAGCGTACGCCGGGAGGGCGTGCGCTCAGTGCAGTACGGAAATGGACGAGGTGAACATGCCTGTTCCCAGTGTGCCCTGCTCCCCCGCTGCGCGCAATTGGGTTCAGGCGGGGGACGGTAGCCTTCGGCCATGTCAGAGACCCACCTTTCCCAAGAAGCCTATGAGCGGCTCCGGGCCGAGCTGGAGGACCTGACCACCCGCGGGCGGGTCGACATCGCCCAGACCATCGAGACGGCCCGCGAGCTCGGCGACCTCAAGGAGAACGCCGACTACCACGCGGCCCGGGACGACCAGGGCCGCATGGAGGCACGGATCCGCCAGCTCCAGTCGCTCGTCGACAACGCAGTGATCGTCGACGCGAACCAGGCCTCGGACACCGTGGCCGCCGGCAGCATCGTGGCCCTTCGCTACGAGGGCGACGACGACGTCGACCGCTTCTTGGTCGGTTCCATCGAGGAGCGCCGCTCCGACGTCGCCGTTGTCTCGCCGGCGTCCCCGCTGGGCCAGGCCCTTGTCGGCCACCGGAAGGGCGACGTGGTCTCCTACCAGGCGCCCGGGGGCAATCTGAAGGTGGAGATCGTCGAGATCGAGACATAGCGGGAATACATGAGATAACCTGAACACATGCGACGAGTTCTCCTGGCTCTGGCGGTGCTCCTCACGATCCCTGCGTGCTCCGGCGGGAGCGACGCCGCGTCGGTTCCGGCCACCATCCCGGCCGCCAAAGGGGAGGAGGCAGCCACCGTCAACCGGGTCCTGGCTGCCCTCGACGGAGTGATGGGAGACCTGCAGCGCATCCTGATGCGAGAACGGCGCATCACGCCCGAGGTCACCGACCGCCTCAGGGCCATCTACGCCGGTCCCGAGCTGCTGAACCACATCGACGCCTTCCGGGCCGACGTCGCCAACGGTCTCGCCGCCTACAAGGACCCGCCCGGCAACCGGGTCTCCACCGTGTCCCGGCTCATCACCGCCAGCCCGATCTGCGTGTTCGCCGAGGTCACCCGGGACTATGCACCGGTCACCTCCGGCCCCCCTCCCCCGCCGTCGTCGCTGTTCGTCGTGTTGGTGGCCAAGGCGGAGGCCGACGATCCCCGCCAGCTCAACCCCACGCCGTGGACGATGCTCTACGACGGCGTGCAGAACGACGGCACTCAGCCGGAGGACATCTGCCGCTGAATGGAGGCGGCGGCGTCGAGCACCGCGGTGGCGTACCGCCGGCCGGGCGACCGGGTGGTGCGCTCGATCGGCCCCGAGACAGATACTGCGGCCACGACGTCGCCGGCGGCGTTGCGCACGGGGGCGCTGACGGAGGCCACGCCGCGCTCGCGCTCCTCGACGCTCTGGGCCCAATCGCCGGCCTCGCCTCGGAGGACCTTGCCGGCCGACCCGACGTGGAGCGGCAGCGACATCCCGACCGGCACGATCGTGCGCAGGCCGTGCGGTGACTCCAGCGACGCCACGCACAGCCGGCGGTCGCCCCGTCGCACGTACAGCTGCGCACTCTCGCCGGTGGCGTCCCTGAGGGCCTCCAGGGCGGGACGGGCCTGGGCGGGAAGGTCGAGCCCGGTGAGGCGGGGTCCGAGGATGAACCGGCCGCCGGCGTCCCGGCCGAGCAGCCCGTGGACCTCGAGGGCGACGGCGAGGCGGTGGGCGGTGGCCCGGCTCAGGCCGGTGGCCTCGACCAGGCCGGCGAGGGTGAGGGGGCGCCCCTCGACTGCGTCGAGGACGGATATCGCCTTGTCCAGCACGCCGATCCCGCTTACAGTGTCCACATGGAGAGATTAGCGTCCCAAAATGTGGGACGGCAACCACAGACCCTGGCCGACAAGGTCTGGGCGAGCCACGTCGTCCACCGGGCCGAGGGCGAGCCCGACCTGCTGTACATCGACCTGCACCTGGTGCACGAGGTCACGTCGCCCCAGGCGTTCGACGGGCTCCGCCTGGCGGGCCGCCCCGTGCGCCGCCCCGACCTCACCGTGGCCACCATGGACCACAACACGCCGACCATCGGTCTCGACCTGCCGCTGGCCGACCCGGTCTCGGCCAAGCAGATCGAGACGCTGGCCGCCAACTGCGCCGAGTTCGGCGTCACCCTCTACCCGATGGGCCACGCCAACCAGGGCATCGTCCACGTGATCGGGCCGGAGCAGGGCCTGACCCAACCGGGCATGACCATCGTGTGCGGCGACAGCCACACCTCCACCCACGGGGCGTTCGGCGCCCTGGCCTTCGGAATCGGCACCAGTGAGGTGGAGCACGTCCTGGCCACCCAGACCCTGCCCCAGGGCCGGGCGGCCAACATGGCGGTCACCATCGACGGCGACCTGCCCGCCGGCGTCACCGCCAAGGACGTCATCCTGGCTCTCATCGGGCGCATCGGCACCGGGGGCGGAGTGGGCCACGTCATCGAGTACCGGGGCTCCACCATCCGCTCGCTGTCCATGGAGGGCCGGATGACGATCTGCAACATGTCGATCGAGGCCGGCGCCCGGGCCGGCATGGTGGCGCCCGACGACAAGACCTTCGCCTGGCTCGAGGGACGGCCGCGCGCGCCCAAGGGCGCCGACTGGGACGCCGCGCTCGACCACTGGCGCGGCTTGGCCACCGACGAGGGGGCGGTGTTCGACAAGGAGGTCACGGTCGACGCCACCACGCTGCGGCCCCACGTGTCATGGGGCACCAACCCGTCCCAGGTGGTGGCCATCGACGACGACGTGCCCGATCCCGACAGGATCGCCGATGCCGGCCAGGCCGAATCGGCCCGGCGGGCGCTGACCTACATGGGCCTGCGGGCGGGCACACCGATGCGGGACATCCCGGTGGACACCGTCTTCATCGGTTCCTGCACCAACTCGCGCATCGAGGACCTGCGAGCCGCCGCCGCGGTTGTCGACGGGCGGCACGTCTCGGCGGGGATGCGGGCCATGGTCGTCCCCGGCTCGATGCGGGTGAAGGCCGACGCCGAGGCCGAGGGGCTCGACCGCATCTTCACCGCCGCCGGCTTCGAGTGGCGCGCCGCCGGCTGCTCGATGTGCCTGGGCATGAACCCAGACCAGCTCGCCCCCCAAGAGCGCTGCGCGTCCACGTCGAACCGCAACTTCGAGGGCCGTCAGGGCCGGGGCGGCCGCACCCACCTCGTCTCCCCCGCCGTCGCCGCCGCCACCGCGGTTGCGGGCCACTTCGCGACACCAGAGGACATTCGCTGACATGGAACCCGTTCGCACCATCGCCGGCACCGCCGTCCCGCTACGGCGGGCCGACGTCGACACCGACCAGATCATCCCCTCGGAGTGGCTCAAGCGGGTCGAGCGCACCGGCTTCGGCCAGGGGCTGTTCGCCGAGTGGCGGGCCGACCCTGACTTCGTCCTGAACCAGCCCCGCCACCGGGGCGCCACCGTGCTGGTGACGGGGCCGAACTTCGGGACGGGCTCCTCGCGGGAGCACGCAGTGTGGGCCCTGCAGGACTATGGCTTCTCCGCCGTGGTGTCGCCGAGCTTCGCCGACATCTTCCGCACCAACTGCACCAAGGCCGGGCTGCTCCCGGTGCAGGTCGATGCCGGCGTGGCCGAGGCGCTGCTGGCCGCGATCGAGGCCGACCCGGCGGTGGTGGTGACCATCGACGTGGAAGCCCGCACACTGCTGGCCGCCGCCGCCGGCGTCTCCACCACCTTCCCCCTCGACGACTTCACCCGGTGGCGGTTCCTCGAGGGTCTCGACGACATCGGCCTGAGCCTGCGCAACGAGGCCGAGATCGTCGCCTACGAGGCGGTCCGCCCCGCGTGGATGCCGACCGCCTCCTGATCCGGCTGGTCTCGGCCGAGGAGGTCCGCCCCCTGCGCCACCGCGTGCTGCGACCCGGGCAGGCCTTCGACGAGACCGCCTACCCCGGCGACGATCTGCCGGACACCGTCCACCTCGGCGCCTTCGACGGTGTTCGACTGGTGGGCGTCGCCTCGCTGTACCGGGAAGGCCGTGACGGGCCGGGGTGGCGGCTCCGCGGCATGGCCACCGACGCCGGCGTGCGGGGCGGCGGGTACGGCGCCGCGCTACTGGCCGGCTGCGTCGGGCATGTCGCCGCGTCAGGGGGCGGGGACCTGTGGTGCAACGCCCGCATGTCCGCCGTCGGTTTCTACCGGCGAGCCGGTTTCGAGATCCTGAGCGAGGAGTTCGACGTGCCCGGCATCGGCGCCCACGTCGTCATGGGCCGTGCCGTCACCGCACGTGGGTGAGACGGGCCTGGAGGGCCCTCGGAAACGTGCTGGTCCCTCCCGTGCGGTACGCCAGCACGGACTGGCCGTCGAGCAGGGTCTTGAGGCGGACAGCGTCCGGGGAGGTGTCGGCGAGCAGCGCTTTGAGGCGGTCGTGACGACCGACGAGCACCCAGGTGGCGGACAGCGCAGGCCCGAGCTCGGTGAGCTCCCAGAGCAACCCCGGTGAGGCCTCCGAGACGTCGATCAAGGTGACGTCGGTCAGGTCGGCGAAGCCACGAACGACCGCCTGCCAGACGCCGTGCGCGCATCGGACGACGGTCAGTCGCGGTGAGTAGATGCGGGTCGTCTGTTGTTCGACCTTGCGCACGGCCCGCTCCACCTGCTTCTCGTGATCGACCTGGACCGCACGCCGGCCTTCGGCCCGCCGAACGGCGAAACGGGCGCCGAACCCGAACAGGGCGACAGCGGCTCCGATCGCAAGCGGCGTCAGGGTTACGAAGATCAGGACCATGGCCACGACGAGTGCGACGATGAAAACGGTGAAGATCGAGGCGATGATGCCGGCTCCTTCCTCCTCCGACTTCTGCACCGCCTCGTCCACCGCGCGATCGAACTCTGCGTCGAACCACGGCGGGAGGACCCCCAGAACCAGGACGACCAGCGCAACCGCCAGCAGCCAGGGCCAGGCGCGGGCCAGCCTGCTCCTCCGTCCAAGGCCGACGGGCACCACCCGCAGATCGTCGAGGGTGATCAGCCGCCATCGCCGACCGAGCCCGCGGGTCACCGCCTCGCTCAGCACTCGGGTGGCGTCGGTGAACCCGAACCTGCGCAGGAAGAGCGCCGACCGCCTTCGCCCCCGCAACAGCCGCACGCCGATGCGCAGGGCCAGGTAGCCGGCGACGGCCAGGCCCACGATCGTCAACCACGTGTTCACGTCATCGGCGAGCGTCAGCTCGCCGTCGAGGCGGAGGAAGAACACAGTGGCCACGAGCACGAACGTCAGGGGCACGAGCGCGCCGACGCCGATGAGGACGAGCACGAGACCAAGGAGGGTGACCGGCAGTCGCCAGACCCGGTTCGGCCCGGGCGCCGGCGCAATGTCCTCCACTATCACGAAGGCGCCGTCCGACACGCCGGAAAGGGTACCGGGACGCTAGCGTCCGCGGGCGTGCCGGTCGGAGTCGTCATCGGGCTTGCCACGGCCCTCGCCACCGCCCTGGTGACGGAGATCTACTGCCACCGTGCCCTCGCCCATCGCGCATTCCGGGTGAAGCCGCGCGTGGCGTCGGCGCTCGACACCTTCTTCTGGGTCTTCGTCGGGACCGACCCGGAGACCTGGGCCGCCGTCCACCGGCTGCACCATCGATACGCCGACACCCCCAAGGATCCCCACTCCCCCCGGGAGCGCCCGCCTCTCACCGTCCTGCTCGGCTCGGCCTACCTCTTCGCGTCGGCGAAGCGGCGGGTGCCCGCCGCCACGCCCCGTCCGAGAGGGACCCTCGCCATCCGCACCGTGATCATCGCCTTCTACTTCGTCGTGTTCGGTCTGGCGCAGGTCCTGACGATCCTGGCCGTCCACCTGATCTGCTACCTGAGCATCATGGGGATGGTCAACACCGTTGGGCACCTCTACGGTCGCAAGCCCCATCCGGAATCCCCGGGGTACGACCTGGCCTGGCTCGCTATCCCCCTGCTGGGCCACGGCTACCACAACTCACACCATGCCCATCCGGCAGCGGCCCGCACGGGCCCGCTCGACCCCATTTGGCCGCTGCTGCGGGTCAGTGCTAAGGCCGGACTGATCGAGCTCGGGGACGGCGGCACCGAGCGTTCCTGTCGAGGCTGCTGCGGGGCTTCGCCGCAACCCGTTCAGAGCTGAGGCAGGCCCAGCTCGACATCCGGTCGACGGTCACCGTGTCCGTCCCCTGCCTCGTGTGTCAGGACACTATGGGGGGCCGGCCCACGGGCCGAGGTCGAACGCGACGGGGAGGGCGGTGGCTCCCCAGCTGGCCAGGTCGCCGGTGCTGGAGTACTTCGCCAGCAGAAGCCCGCGGGCCAAGGCATCCTCGGGCGCGTCCGGCTCGACCACCCGAGCGCTCGCCTCGCCCTCCCGGTCACCGATCCGGACGGTCACCCGCGGATCGGCCATCGCGTTGCGGACGAAGTCCGCCCGTTCCCGCCCACCGGCCAGCACGTAGATCGTCCGGCCTTCGGGCTCGGCGGCGAACCAGATCTCGATGCGGTGCGGGCGGCCGGTCCTCCGGCCGGTGGTGGTGATGTAGCAAAACGCCTCGACGATGCCCGAACCGTACCTGGCGCCGGTACGATAGAGACCATGGAGGATCGTGAGGTCATCGCCGCGTTCGTCCACGAGGGAGCCCGCACCGCCTTCGGGCCGAGCCTGCATCTCGAGGGTGACTGCCTGTTCCTGGACGGCTGGTGGCAGGTCTGCTTCCGGGTGACGCCCGGGGTGTTCGCCATCCGCAACGAGACCCCACCGAGGGAGACCGAAGCGCTCCGGCAGGTCGCCCTGGAGCTCACCGGCATGGGGCTGCAGCCCGTTTCCACCAACCCGGACCTGCTCTACGCCATCACCTACACCGAGATCGCCTTGGCCATCGTGCAGTGGGAGGTATGGGCGGTCGACGCAAAGACGGCACAGGATGCACTCGCCACGCGGGCCGGCCTGGACGCATTCCTGGGCGACTATTCCACCGACGAGCCGTTCAAGGAGCCCGACTACACGGCCGAGTTCGGGGGTGCGAGGCGTAGCGCCGGCCTGCCGCCGTCGATCGTCCTCACCATCGGCGTCGACGAGGACAAGATGCGGGAGCTGCAGCACCACCTCATCGACTGCCACTTCGTGACTCACACGTTCGACACCATTCAGCCCGAGATGTGCGGAGCCATCATCCCCACCGTCGTGGTCGTCGACACCACCGGCCAGACGGGCAAGGAGTTCGTCATGGAGTTGCGGGCGGTCGCCTGCGGGCGCTTCCTGCCGGTGGCGGCGGTGACCTCCGACACCCAGGTCCCCCTTGGCGCCGACGTCGCCCTCGACCCGTCCGACCCCGACACCTGGGTCGACCCCATCCGCCGCCTGCTCCCGTAAGGGCGTCGTGCCGGCGGCGGCGGGCGCCGCCGTTGGTAGGTTCGGCCAAATGTCGTGGGTGGAGGTACTCGATTTCGCGACCGGCGCCCTGTCGGTATGGCTCTTGGCCCGCCAGCGAGTCTCGGCGTGGCCGGTCGGGATCGGCAGCTCGCCGACGAGGACGCGGCGGCGAGGCGGTCCCCACCGTTGTTGTTCTGCGATACCGACGCGATAGCCACCTCGATCTGGCACGAGCGTTACCTCGCTGGCGCCGGTCCGCCGCGGTCGAGGCCCTGGCCGCCGGTCGTCGGTACGACCTGTATATCCTCACCGGCGACGACATCCCTTTCGTGCAGGACGGAACGCGTGACGGCGAGCACATCCGTCACTCGATGACGGAGCGGTTTCGCGACGAGCTGACTCGTCGGACGGACCCCTGGATCGAGGTGAGGGGCGAACCCCGAGACCGGTTGGCCGACGCAGTCGCGGCGATCGACGCACTCGGCAGGACGGATCGCTAGCCTCGGCGCATGCGCCTCGGCATCTCCGGCAAGGGCGGAGTGGGCAAGACCACCACCTCCGCCGTGTTGTCCCGCACCCTCGCCCGCAGGGGCCACCGGGTGATCGCCATCGACTGCGACTCGGACCCGAACCTCGGGGCCAACATCGGCCTCGGGGAGGAGGGGGCGGCGAAACTGCGCCCGTTCCTCGACCAGTCCGGGCCCCGCCGGCGGGTGCCCGAAGGGCTCTCGCCGGTGCAGCTTCTCGAGGAGTACGGCACGCCCGGCCCCGACGGCGTCACGGTGATGCTTGGGGCGATGGCCGAGAAGGCCGGGTCCGGCTGAACGGGGAAAGCCCATGTCACCGTGCGTGACTTCATCGAGCGGATCGAGAAGGACCTCCCCGGCACGTTCGTGATCGCCGACATGGAGGCGGGCCTGGAGCACCTGAGCTGGGCCGGCGGCACGCTGCGCTACGTGGATCTGTTGCTGGTCGTCGTTCAGCCCACGGCCAAGGTCATGATGACCGCCGACCGGACCCACAAGCTGGCCCTCGAGCTGGGCATCGAACGCATCGCCTTCCTGGGCAACCGGGCCACTGGCCCGGCCGACGTCGAGCGCATGGAAGCCTTCGCTGCCGAGAGGGGCTGCGAGCTGCTGGTCGCCATCCCGGAGGACCCCGCCGTGCCGGCGGCCGACCGGGCGTCGCGCTGTGTCCTCGACACCGCCCCGGACTCAGAGGCGGTCCAGGCCATCGCCCGCCTGGCCGAGCGCCTCGAAGGACAGTTCGTCCCGAGCGCTTGACGCTTTCCGGGCCTGGAACGACCCTGGCGGTACTTCTGGGCCCGGAAACGGCGTCTACGCCGGCACCTGGGCGGCCAGCGCCGGCGTGGGCCCCACGCCCGCACACGCATGTGCGGGCCCTTAAAGGAGGCCGATCTCCGTGATCGGCCACACCCTGACGAACGCCCGGCCGATGATCCGGGAGCCGGGGATGGGCCCGATGAACCGGCTGTCGCGGGAGTTCGCCCGGTTGTCACCCATGACGAAGTAGGTGTCCGGCGGCACGACGATCTTGTCCTGCCCCACGCACCCCGGCATCGTCTCCGTCTGGCAGATGGCCCCGCGGGTCTCGACGTCGCGTTCGATGTAGGGCTCGGCGAGCTCCTGGCCGTTGATGAGCACGCGGCCGTTGCGCGCCTCGACCGTCTCACCCGGCAGACCGATGACCCGCTTGATCAGGTCCTTGGTGGTCGTGCCGGCGTCGCCCGGGTTCTCGAAGACAATGAGGTCGCCCCGGTTCACGTCGTGGAGGTCGTAGCTGAGCTTGTTGACGAGGACCCGGTCGTTGACCTTCAGGGTGGGGGCCATCGACAGGGATGGGATGTAGAAGGCCTGCAGCAGGAACGTCTTGATGACGAACGCCACCAGCAGGGCGCCGCCGGCGATGACGACCCACTCGACGACGTTGCGGAGGCCGGACGGCTTGGGCTCGACCTCCTCCGGCTCCCGCACCTCCACGGGTCGGGCGGCCTCGGAGAGGACGGGGTCGTCTTCGATGGACATGTGCTGACGAGGCTACCCCTGGTACCGGACGAGGAGACGGCGAGCCGCCACCGCTGCGAGTTCGCGGTCGCCGTCGACCACCGCGGCCTGCGGGCCCAGGCGCAGGAGCAGTCGCTCCAGCCACGCCGGCTGGCTGGCCACGAGGGTGACCCGCAGGCGACCGCCGTCGAGCTCGGTGACCTCCTCTGTCGGGTACTGCTCGGCCACCCAGCGGGCCGAGGGGTCGAGGTCGAGGGTCACACGGGGGTCGCCGGCGTCCGGCCGGTAGGCGGACAGCTCGGGCGCCTTCGCCGGCGCCTCGAAGGTCGACTCGAGCATGGTGGCGTCGGCGACGCGGTCGACCCGGAAGAGGCGCTCGTCGTCGACCCGGTGGCACCAGCCGGACACGTACCACTGACCGGCGGCCGAGAACACCGCATAGGGGTCGATCACCCGGCGGGCGCGCTCGTCGCGGCCGAAGGAGTAGTAGTCGATCTCCACCTGCCGGGAGCCGGCGGTTGCGTCGCGCAGCGTCCGGAGGACGTCGCAGGCGACAGCGCCGAGCTCGACCTCGACCGCCTCGGCGGCGTCGACGCCCATGGCCCCGGCCAGCTTGTCGAGCCCCCGGCCGAGCGGGCCGTCGTCATCGCCGCCGGAGGTGGCCAGCACGGCGCGTCCGGCGGCGAGCAGGGCCAGGCCCTCGGCCGGCGTGAGCCGAAGGGGCCGTTCGAAGTACTCGGCATAGCGGATCCAGACCCTGCCGTCGGCGATGTCGACGTCGATGAGCACGTCGGGCGTGTAGGGATGGAGGCCGCACAGGAACAGCAGCTCGAGATCGTCGACCAGCTCGGCCTGAGTGCAGCCGAACCGTGCGCATGCGTCGTCGACCCGGGGCCCGTCCCGCGACGCCACCCAGGGGATGAGGGCCAGCAGGCGCTGGAGCCGCTCGTCGGCGCTCAGCTTCGGCATAGGCCTTCCAGCCACTCGACGAACTCGGCCCGCAGCTCGGGAGGGCCCAACACCTCGGCGTGGTCGAGGAAGCCAAGGACGAAGGACCGGAAGGCGTCCCGGTTCGTGACCCGCACGGCCAGGACGACCGAGCCGTCCGTCCGCCACTTTTCGACCGCATCGGGACCGACGTGGCCGGCGGCCCACGCGGCCTGGCCGGCGTCGACAAGGAGGCGAGCGGTCAACGCCTCCTCGGCACCCATCTGCCAGGGGGGCGGCTGGTCCCCGGCGTGGGCGGGGCGATCGAAGGCGCCTTCGTCGCCGGTCACCTCCACGTCGGACTCGAGCCGGTCGAGGCGGAACATCCGCTCCTCGTTCGCGTCCTGGTCGTGGCCGGCGAGGTACCAGTGGCCGTTGCGGAAAGAGAGCCGCCAGGGGTCGACCTGGCGGCGGCGGCCCCGATAGGTGAAGCCGATCCGCCGTCGGGCGGAGATAGCGGCGAACACCGGTCCGAGGTGGGCGGTACCGGGAATGGCCGCCACCGCACCCCCGCCACTCAGCGGACCCTGTTCCGCAAGCTCCCCCCCCAGCTTCCAGAGCGCCTCCACCCCGTTGGCCCCTTCCAGGCGGACGGCCGAGGCGGCCAGGTGCAGCGCAGCCAGCTCGTCGGGCGCCAGGCCCGGGTCCTGCAGGTAGTAGGCCTCCTTGGGGATCCGATAGCCGACGACGCCCGGCTGGGCCGCGTCGTCGACCGGCTCGACGACGACCGGGATGCCGAGATCACGAAGGGCCTCCTTGTCCCGCTCGAACGCCCGGCGGAACGCGCCGTTGTCCTCGGCGTACCCCGGGAGCCGGTGTCGGAGCTCGTCGGCGGTCAGCGGCCGTTCGGCGTGCAGCAGCGCGGCGACGAGATTGATCAAACGCTCGAGCCGGTGCACAGACCCGATGCTACGGGCGACGCGGCCTCAATCGTCATCCTCCGTTAACCTCGGGGCTGGTGAGCTCCCGGCACAGGCTCCTGCTCCTGCTCCGCAAGCACCCGGGAGTGACCGTCACCGAACTGGCGCGAGACATGGCCATCTCCGGGGTGGGCGTCCGCCGCCACCTCTCCGGACTCGCTGCGGAGGGGTTGGTCGAGCAGGCGACGTGCGCCCGCCCCGGTCCCGGTCGCCCGCCGTCCGGCTGGCGCCTGAGCTCGACGGGCATGGAGTTGTTCCCCCGCCGCTACGACAGCCTGGCCATCGACCTCATGGATGAGCTCCCACCGGAGGATCTGGCCGGCGCCCTCGCCCGTCGCAACGACACACAGGTGACCCAGTACCGGACCGCCCTCGCCGGGTGCTCGGGACTTCCCGAAAAGGTCGCAGAGCTGGCCCACCTACGCGACATCGCCGGCTACCAGGCCGAGTGGACCGGGAGCGACGACGGGCTCGTCCTCACCGAGAACAACTGCGCCATCCACCGGGTCGCCGAGCACCACCCGGCCGTCTGCGCCATGGAGCTCTCCCTGTTGCGGCAGGTGCTCGGGCCCGACGTGGAGGTGACCCGCATCTCCCACACCATGACCGGCGACGCGGTCTGCTCCTACTGCATCCGCCCGACAGCGCGTCCGGGCAGCCCTGACTGACGTCCACGACGTCCTCGCCCCTGAGGGCGGGGACGGCCCCGACGCCACCGGGCTCGTGGCCGCCGCCCGGCGGGTAGCCGACGAACTGCTGGCGCCGGCGGCCGAGGACACCGATCGGTCGGCGATCGTTCCCCGTTCACACATCGAAGCGCTCGCTGCGGCAGGACTGTGCGGGCTGTTCTGCCCGCCGGCCGTCCCGCTCGCCGCCGGCCGGGAGATCTTCGAGATCCTCGCCGGCGCATGTGGGGTGACGTTCTTCGTCTGGGTGCAGCACCACGCACCGGTGCGCATGTTGGCTGCGACGCCGACCGAGACCCTGCGACACCGGTACCTCGACGACCTCTGTACCGGCCGGCTCCTGGGCGGCGTGGCCTTCGCCTATCTGCGGCGGCCCGGGCCCCCGGCCGTGGTCGCCCGCCGCACCGCCGGCGGCTTCCGGATCGACGGCGAGGCGCCATGGGTGACGTCGTGGGGCCTGGCCGGGTTGTACTCGGTGGCCGCCCGGTCGGACGACCAGGTCGTGTACTTCGTGGTGGAGGGTGCGCCGGTGCCGGCGGTTCGGCCGTCGGCGCCACTGGCCCTGGCGGCCATGGGCGCGTCGTCGACCGTGCGGCTCACCTTCGACGGCCTGGTGGTGCCCGACGACGACGTGCTCACGGTCATGGCCTTCGACGAGTGGCAGTCCCGCGACCAGGTGGCCACGGCGCAGCCGAACCCGGCGGCGTTCGGCATCGCCGCCACCTGCGTCCGCCTCCTCGCCGACAACGACGAGGACGCGGCGCAGGCACTGGGCGCCGAGATCGACGACTGCCGCACCCGGTCCTATGCGCTGGCCGACGCCCACCGGTCCGACCCGGCGCATCTGGCCGCCATGGTCGCGTCCCGGGCCGAGAGCCTGGAGCTGGGCGTGCGGGCGGCTACCGCCCTGGTGGCCTCGGTCGGCGGGCGGGCCATGGCGTCGGGCCACCCGGCCCAGCGGCTGCTCCGGGAGGCCGTCTTCTTCACCATCCAGGCCCAGACGCCGGCCCTCCGGCGGGCCACCCTCGCTCAGCTGGTATCGAGGAGGAGCTGAGCGGCGCCAGCCCCGGCCGTTCTGCGACAGGCTCAGCTGGTGTCGCTCAGCAGCTGAGCGGCAGCCAGCCCGGCCGCTCCCGCGTGGCGGAAGAACTCGGGATCCTCGGCCTGGGTGCGGCCCATCGTCGTGACGTCGCCGACGTCGGGCCCGAGCCAGCCGTCGGCGGGGACAGGAACCAGCGCAGGATTCGATGCCAGTTCCAGTGCGGTGGTCGTGTGGTGGCTGCGACCCTGGTGCCGGGGCCGGGCATCGGCAGTCGAGTAGCGCACGGCGACAATGGGGCGCCCGCCCAGTCCGGTGACCGCGTCGATCACGGCCGCCACCTCGAGCCCGCCGAACCCGAGCCGCGATCCGGTGCCGACCACCCCGGGCCCCGGCGCAACGACCAAGGCGTCGCCGCCGGCCAATACGAGCGCGGCGTGCAGGTTGACCGCCTCCCGCTGCCCGCCGAACGCCTGCCCGCAGGTAATCGTCTCGGCCAGCAGGCCCCGGTCGACCAGGTCGGCCACCAGGTCCGACAGCGCCAGCGGCAGGGCGGCGGAATCGGTCATCACGTACGAGAGCCGGCGGCCGGGCGCAGCGTCGGTAAACGCGACGGTCACGGCTGCGAGCTGGCTGTGCACGTCGCAGGCGACCACAGGCCGGCCGCCCAGGTCCTCGCCCTCCTCGACGGTCACCCCGGTGTCGACCTGCAGGCTGGTGTAGCGCAGCTTCATCACGTGACCACCACCCGGCGCCGACCAGCCGTCCCGCGACAGGTTCCAGTGCACGACGTCCCACCCGCCAGTGCCCAGCCCGAGGTCCACCGCCGTGGTGTTGACCACTACCCGGTCGCCCACCGCCACCGGCCCGATGAGCTGGGTGAGCACGTACGCCCGCCGGCCGGTGTCGAGATCGACCCGCTGGAGCCCCGCCCGCTCTGAAGCAATAGCCGCGACGGAGGCGGTCGAGTAGGAGGGCACAGGGCCAGTCTTGCCCGCCCGGAATGCCCCCGGCGCCCGGAGCGTGATTGCCTCGCACGAGCGCCAGCGAGTGCGATCAGAGACTTGCGATCAGCTTCTCCACCCGCTCGTCGCGCGACTTGAAGGGGTCCTTGCACAGGACGGTGCGCTGGGCCTGGTCGTTGAGCTTCAGGTGGACCCAGTCGACGGTGTAGTCCCGCTTGCGCTCCTTGGCCTTGCGGATGAACTCCCCCCGGAGGCGGGCCCGGGTGGTCTGGGGCGGGGTGGTGACGGCCCGGTCGATGGCCTCGTCGTCGACCACCCGGTCGACCAAACCGCGGTCCTGGAGGAGGTAGTAGAGGCCGCGCTTGCGGTTGACGTCGTGGTACTGCAGGTCGAGCAGGGCGACCTTGGGGCTGGTGAGGCTCAGCCCGTGTCGCTCGCGGTATGCCTCGATCAACTTGTACTTGATGACCCAGTCGCACTCGCGGTCGAGGCTGAGGGGGTCGACCTCGATCTTGGCCAGGCAGTGCTCCCACATCTTGAGCGCCTGCTCCTCGAGGGGGCTGAGGCCCCGGGTCTCGGCGTAGCGCAGGGCCCGGTTGAGGTACTCGCCCTGGATCTCCAGCGCCGACAGCTCCCGCCCGTTCTCCAGGCGGACCTTGCGGGTGCAGGTGATGTCGTGGCTGATCTCGCGGATGGCCCGGATGGGGTTGTCGAGGGTCATGTCCCGCAGGACGACGCCCGGGTCTTCCAGCATGCGCAGGAGGATGCTGGTGGTGCCCATCTTGATGAACGTGGCGTACTCGCTCATATTGGAGTCGCCCACAATCACGTGCAGGCGCCGGAACCGCTCGGCATCTGCGTGGGGCTCGTCACGGGTGTTGATGATCGGCCGGCTGCGGGTGGTGGCGGAGGACACGCCCTCCCAGATGTGCTCGGCCCGCTGGCTGACGCAGTAGGTGGCGCCCCGGGCGGTGTTCAGCACCTTGCCGGCGCCGGCGTAGATCTGGCGGCTCACGAAGAACGGGATCAGGACCTCGGCGTAGTGGCCGAAGTCGTCCCGGCGGCTGGTGAGGTAGTTCTCGTGGCAGCCGTAGGAGTTGCCCGCCGAGTCGGTGTTGTTCTTGAACAGGTAGACGATGCCTCGGATCCCCTCCTCCCGCAGCCGCTGCTCGGCGCTGGAGAGGAGACTTTCGAGGATGCGCTCGCCGGCCTTGTCGTGGGCCACGAGGTCTTCGATGGAGTCGCACTCAGGCGTGGCGTACTCGGGGTGGCTGCCCACGTCGAGGTACAGGCGGGCGCCGTTCTCCAGGAAGACGTTGCTGCTCCGGCCCCAGCTGACGACCCGTCGGAAGAGGTACCGGGCCACCTCGTCGGGGCTGAGCCGGCGCTGGCCGCGGAGGGTGCAGGTGACGCCGTACTCGTTCTCGAGCCCGAAGATGCGCCTCTCCATGAAGGCCAAGCTACCGTTGGTATCGATGCAACAGACGCGCATGGTGCGTTTGACCACGGTGGGCACCTCGTTCCATGCCCGCGTCATTGCCGCCCGCCTCGGCACCGAGGGCATCGTCACCGACCTCCGGGGCAACATCGACGGCGTGTATCCGCTGGGCGACGTCTACGTCTACGTCGACCAGGAGGACCTGGCCGAGGCGAGGGAAATCCTGCTGGTGGACGACGTGGAGTCGGCTTTCGACGAGCCCGACGAGCGGTTCGAGGCCGGCGCGCCGAAGGAGCTGTGGCTCGTCCTGGGCGCCATCCTGGGCATCGCCGCCGTGGTCTTCTCCCGAATGTTCTAAGGGGTCTGCACCGGCGGCGGCGTGGCCAGCAGGGGTGCGAGCTCGGCCTCCGGGACCCGTCGGAACGCCCTGCGGGCGCTGGTGCGGGACAGGACCGCCACTTCCAGGTTGCCCGCCTCGAGCACCCGCTCCGGGCCGGCGAGGGCGGTGACTGCGGCCCGGAGGGCGGCGCCCATGTCCAGGGAGTCGGTGAGGTTGGCCTTCAGACGCTCTCCGACGGTGTCGGCGTCGCCGCCCAGCACGGTGGAGCCCTCCTCGTCGACGATCGTGCCCTCGTAGGAGATGCGGAAGAGTTGGTCGGTGGCCTGGTCGACCCCGACCTCGGCCACGAGGATCTCGACCTCCATGGGCTTCATCTCGTGGGTGAAGACCTGGCCGAGCAGCTGGGCGTACGCGTTGGCCAGGGAGCGGGCGTCGACGTCCTCCCGGGAGTAGGTGTAGCCCTTGACGTCGGCCAGGCGGATGCCCTGGGTGCGCAAGGAGTCGAACTCGCTGAACTTGCCCACGCCGGCGAACGCGATCCGGTCGTAGATCTCCGCCACCTTGTGGAGGGTCCGCGACGGGTTCTCGGCGCAGATCAGGATGCCCTGGTCGTAGCTGAGGGCGGCCAGGCTCCGGCCCCGGGCGATGCCCTTGCGGGCGTAGTCGGCCCGGTCCTTCATGACCTGCTCGGGCGCCACGTAGAACGGCATACTCATCGGGTCACCGCCTCCTGTGCTTCGCTCCGGTGCTCGCTCAACGGGGGTGCCCTTCTGCTGTCTTGCGGTCGAGGAGCTCGCGGAAGCGCTGGGCGACCTCGGAGTCCTCCACCCGCTGGAAGCCCTCGACGGTGATGGTGGCGACGGTGGGGTAGATGCCCCGCACGACGTCGGGCCCGCCGGTGGCCGAGTCCTCGTCGGCCGCCTGGTAGAGGCCCTCCACCGCCAGCTGGATGGCCTCGGCCCGGTCGAGGCCGTCGCGGTAGCCGAGCTTGATGGTGGTGCGGGCGTCGCGGCCACCGGAGCCGGTGGCGTGGAAGTCCCCCTCCTCGTAGCGGCCGCCGGTGAGGTCGTACTTGAAGATGCGGCCGATGCGCCGGCGCAGGTCGTAGCCGGCGTAGATGGGCACGACGGCCAGGCCTTCCATGGCCATGGGCAGGTTGCGGCGGATCATCCCGCCGAGCTGGTTGGCCTTGCCCTCCAGGCTGAGCGCCATGCCCTCGACCTTCTCGTAGTGCTCGAGCTCGGTCTGGAACAGCCGCACCATCTCCACCGCCGGCCCGGCGGCGCCGGCGATGGCCACGCCGGAGTGGCCGTCGGCCGGGAAGACCTTGTCGATGGCACGGGAGGCGATGCTGTAGCCCTCCGTAGCCCGGCGGTCGCCGGCCATGATCACGCCCTCGGAGTAGCGCAGGGCGACGATGGTGGTGCCGTGGGTGATCTCCACCGCGCCGGTGTTGTGGAGCACGGGCAGGTCGAGGTGCATCCGGCGCAGCAGCTCGGAGAAGCTGGGCCCGGGGTCCTGTCCACGGTCGAAGATCGGGAGGGTCATCGCCGAGCGAGGCTAGTGGAGTCCCACCGGTATGCTCCGCGGCCCATGGAGGAGCGCTTCGCAGGTGCCAAGGAGGAGGGCCAGACCCTCACCGTGGTCGGCCGCATGCTCCAGGCCGGCGAGCCGGCGCCCGACTTCACCCTCGACCGGACTGATGGCGCCGTGTCCCTTGCCGACCTGGCCGGGTCGACGGCGGTGCTCAACGTTGTGAACTCGGTCGACACGCCGGTGTGCGACATCCAGACCCGCCGCATCGACGGGCTGTTCCCGTCGGCCAAGGTGCTGACCGTGAGCATGGATCTGCCATTCGCCCTGGATCGCTGGACCGCCGCTGCCGGGGTGGCTCATCCCGCCGTCTCGTCGCATCGCAGTGAGGACTTCGGCCGGGACTACGGCGTGCTGATCAAGGAGTGGCGGATGCTCCAACGGGCGGTGTTCGTCATCGGCCCCGACGGGCGCCTGATCCACGTGGAGTACGTGCACGACCAGATGGAGCAGCCGGACTACGACGCCGCAGTGGCCGCGACGAGATGATCGGTGCCCTTGAGGCCCTCAACGCCCAGCTCCAGACGTCGTGGTTCATGCTCTGGGCCCGCCTCGAGGGCCTGACCGACGACGAGTACCTGTGGGAACCGGCCCCCGGGAGCCCGACCGTCCGGGTGCACCCCGACGGCAGGTGGAAGCGGGACCAGGTTGCGGCCGGTTCGGTGCCGACCATCGCCTGGCGCATGTGCACCCTGGCCGCTACCCAGACCCTCCGCGCCGACTGGACCTTCGGCAGCCACACCCTCCAGTGGCACGACATCGACCTCCCCGGCTCGGCCGCCGGCGCCATGGCCTTCCTCGAACGGGCCTCCGCCAGCTGGATCCAGGCCTGTGCCGGGCTCATCGATGCCGACGCCGGCAAGCCCCTCTGCGACTGGCCGGGCGGCCCCCAGGGCCGTCCGTTCGCCGAGACCCTGTGGTGGACCAACCGGGAGATGATCGCCGCCGGCGCCGAGATCAGCCTCTTGCGGGACCTGCACCCACCAGGCTGAACGCCCGCCGGCGGGCCAACTGGATCTCCTCCTGGTTGGCGTGCCACGAAAGGTACGCGGCCGCCTTGGCGAACAGAGTGGGGTCTTCCCGAAAATCAGCGAGCGCGTTGTTACAACAAAAACACAGAATCCCGCGCACTTTACCGGTCGAATGGTCGTGATCGACGTGGAGCGAAATGTCCTCACGAGGCGGTCTTCCACAAATGAAGCAGCCCCCGCCTTGCGCCTCCAGCATGGCGTCATACTCCTCTAGGGTCATCCCGTACCTCCGCTTGAGGTGACTCCTCCGGTCGGCGATCTTCTTACCGCCAGATGCGAGGAACGCCTCCCGGTTGGCGGCCACCCGCTCCGGGTTCGCCTCCTGCCACTCTTTGGTGCGCCTCCGAGCGGGCTCAGGGTTCAGCCGGTGGCGCTCCGCCTTCGCGGCAAGGTTGCACGGAATGCAGTCACCTCGAAGTAGTTCCCGCCGGCTCGATAGTAGCTCGACGGCGGCTTGAGTTCGCCGCATCTGGAGCATTTCCTCATGCCCTTATTGTATCGAATACACGTTCGGTATGCAAGCTCTATTCAGGCCACATGAACGTAACTACTGACCGCCCTTCTGCACGTACGAGCGCACGAACTCCTCTGCATTGTCCTCGAGCACTTCGTCTATTTCATCCAAAAGCTCGTCGAGTTCGGCCTTCAATTTGTCGCCCTGCTTGGTCTGGGGAGGGACAGCCTCGACCACCTCGTCGCTGCGAGTCGTGGACTGCTTCCTCTGCTGTTCACGTTCTGCCATGACTGGCTGCCTCCTACGTTGACCCCAGCGCCTCGAGAAGCTGGGCTGGTGCCTCACACTGTTGTAACAACCTATCGACGTGCGCGGCTGTTCCTCTTAGCGGTTCCATCATCGGAACTCTTCGGAGGGGGTCGGTGCCCAGGTCGAAGACCAGG
>Ga0136633_1000589_pt1 | contig 27872 bp, 32 predicted proteins | sample AntDrymeUQ832206_2_FD_105494 | JGI IMG/M metagenome (GOLD analysis project Ga0136633, IMG submission 105494) | Polar desert sand microbial communities from Dry Valleys, Antarctica - metaG UQ83 (22.06) | ecosystem: Environmental > Terrestrial > Soil > Desert | place: Antarctica: Dry Valley... | reverse complement strand
GCGGCCTTCAATCTCATTCCCTTGCCGCCGCTGGATGGCTCGGCGCTGATCGAGCGCTTCATGCCCAAGCAATGGTTCAACGGGTGGCTGAAGATGCGCAACTACTCGATGGGGATCCTCCTGGTAGTCATGCTGGTCGGGTCCAGTCGCGGCTGGCTCAGCCAGTTCGTCTTCGCGCCCGCCATCGGTCTCTGGACCCAGTTGCTGGTCTAGGGGCTCCGTCCCGCACGTACGATCCTCCGCGTGACCAGGGTTTTTTCGGGGATTCAACCGACCGGGGACGTTCATCTCGGCAACTACGTCGGCGCCATCCGCCACTGGGTCACCGACCAGCACAACCACGAGGCGCTCTATTGCGTGGTCGACCTCCACTCCCTGACCGAACCGCGTCCCCCGGAAGAAGTCCGTAGCAAGACGTGTGAAGTGGCCGCGATCCTCCTGGCCAGCGGGCTGGACCCTGAGGTCTGCACCGTGTTCGTCCAGAGCCATGTGCCAGAGCACACGGAGTTGTCATGGTTGCTCTCCTGCGTTGCCACCGTCGGTGAGCTGCGCCGCATGACGCAGTTCAAGTCCCGGTCGGACGAGACCGAATCGGCTACGGCCGGCCTGTTCGGCTACCCGGTGCTCATGGCCTCCGACATCCTGTTGTACGACGCGGACCGCGTTCCCGTCGGTAGCGACCAGCGCCAGCACCTCGAGTTGTGTCGCGACATTGCCAACCGCTTCAACCACCGCTACGGCCAGACGTTCACCGTCCCGGAGGCCGCCGTGGCGCGGGTCGGGTCCATGGTGATGGACGTACAGGAACCGACCCGCAAGATGTCGAAGTCGCGCTCCTCGCCCCAGGGGATGATCCTTTTGCTCGAAACTCCGGAGTCGATGACGCGCAAGATCAAGCGGGCGGTGACGGACAACGAGTCGGAGGTTCGTTACGACCCCCTGGAGAAGCCGGGGGTGTCGAACCTGCTCGAACTGCTGGCCGTGGCGACGGGCGGCGCGCCCACTGCGCTGGGCGAGCGGTACACCTCCTACGGGGAGCTGAAATCGGACACCGCCGAGGCGCTGGTCGAGTTCCTGCGCCCCGTCAATCAGCGGTTCCGGGAGATTCAGACCGACCCCGGCTGGGTGGAGGACGTGCTCCGGAAGGGCGCGGACCGAGCCCGCTCGCTAGCGGCACCCACTCTCACACGCGCCCGCGAAGCAATGGGGCTCTTGCCTTGCTAGAAGACTCCCCGTCCAATATTTCGAGGGGGCGGGTTCAGAGGTGGTCCAGGAGAGCGGCCCATCCCCCTTCGTTCGGCTTAGGGATCACATGGTCGGCGAGCTTCAGTGCCGCGGGGTGGGCGCCTTCCGGAACAAGAGACAGATCCGCCCGGCTGAGCAGCTCGACGTCGTTGGGGCCGTCGCCGAGCGCGATGACCCGTTTCGGGCTGAAGCCGGCGTAACGGCACCAGGCCTGAACTCCTTTCCACTTCGAGCGGCCGAGGGGCGCAACAGTGATGGTGGCCGTCCCCGGGACATCAAAAGAACGATCGAGGTGGGTCTCCGCCAATCCCGCGATCTGCTCCGCGGCCGCCGCAAGTTGCCCGTGAGGAAGACCGATCAGCGAGAACATGAAGACGGGTTCGTCGCGGGCGAGTCGATCGAGGTCGCCGGTGCGAACCGCGTCGGCCAGCGACTCCAGATGGTGTCGGCTGGTCGAGGGGGCTGCGCTCACCACGACTTCGCAGTCCGGCTCCTCCACGTAGAGACACGGGTCCAGACCCACGTCGCGGAAGGCGGTCAGCACAGCCACGGCATGGTCGGGGATAAAGGGCTCTGCGTGGAAGCGCTTTTGCGTAGCGAGGTCCACCCCGATCGCGCCGTTGAGTACCACCGCGGGCGGCAGGACACCGAGGGGTCCGAGGGGCCGAAGCGTGGCGCCCCGACGGCGACCGGTAGCCACTAGGAGCGGGGTGCTCGAGGCCACCACCTGGCGCAGAGCGGCCAGGGCCGTCGGGTGGATCTCATTCTCGAGATGCCACAGGGTGCCGTCGAGATCAGTCACTACGAGATCCCCGGCCGCCACGCCGCCAACACTCCCAGACGCCGTCTCCCCCGCGGGCGTCCGCGGGCAGCGATGTGGCCGCCGGTACGCTCGCAGTGGTGAGCGCCCGGGCCCTGGTCTCCCCGACGACCGGCTCGCCCCAGGTGCAGATCGAAGGCTTCGAGGGGCCGGTCGGCCTGCTGTTGCAGCTGGTCGCCTCGCAGGAGTTGGACCTCTACGAGATCCGCCTCGTCGACCTGGTCGACGGCTTCCTGACCGAGCTGGAACGGATGGGCCGCATCGAGCTCGAGCCGGCGACGGAGTTCCTCCTCGTCGCCGCCACGCTTGTGGAGATGAAGGTTCGGGGCCTGCTGCCGAAGCCCGAGTCGACCGATCTCGACGAGGAGCTCGCCAAGTGGGAGGCCCGGGATCTTCTGTTGGCTCGGCTGCTGGAGGCCACCACCTTCCGCGGGGCGGTCATCGCGCTCGAGCGGCTGGCGGCGCGGGCCGCTCGCTCACACCCGCGGCGCGCCGGAATAGAAGACCGATTCGTCGATGCGGCCCCTGACCTGCTGACCGGAGTCACGCCGGCGCGTCTACGGGACGCGCTGGTACGAGCCCTGACGCCGAAGATCGAGCCCCACGTCTCGCTCGATCACGTCACGCCGATCCTCGCCAGCGTGGCCGAGGCGCTGGAGGAGCTCGTGGAGATCTTGTCGTCGCGCGGCAGAGCCACCTTTCGCGTACTCACCGCAGGGATCGACGAGCGCATCCAGATAATCGTCCGGTTCCTCGCCCTCCTCGAGCTCTTCAAGCAAGGAGCAGTTGAGCTCGAGCAGTTGGGCACGTTCGGCGATCTCGAGGTCGTGTGGTCGGGGGATGAGAGGACCCGGGACCACATCACGACCGACGAGTACATGGTCAAGGACGAGGAGACGATCTAGTGGCTACCGAAGAACAGCGCGCCATCGAGGCGGTATTGATGGTGGCGGAAGAACCGGTTGAGCCCGGCCTCCTCGCCCAGCTGCTGGAGGTGACGCCGGGCCGGATAGACGAGATCTGCGAAGCGCTCCGGGTTGCCTACGACAACGAGGACCGGGGCTTCGTACTCCGGCGCGTCGCGGGCGGTTGGCGTTTCCAGAGTCACGAGGACCTGGCGGACTATGTCGAACGCTTCGTCGTGCAGGGCCAATCCGCCCGGCTGTCCGCCGCGGCGCTCGAGACGTTGGCCATCGTTGCCTATAAGCAGCCGGTGAGCCGGGCCCAGGTCTCGGCCATCCGCGGCGTGGAGGCCGACGCGGTGATGCGCACCCTTCAGACCCGCGGCTACATCGCGGAAACGGGACGTGACCCCGGGCCCGGGCAAGCCGTCCTGTACGCGACTACGGAGCGGTTCCTCGAGCGACTCGGCATCGACTCCCTCGCGGACCTGCCGCCGCTGGGAGACTTCGTTCCCGACGGCGATCTGGTGGCAGGCCTCGAGCGCGAGCTGGTGGAACGCGGCTGACCGCCCCGACCAATCAAGAGCTGCAGCCGAATCCGAAACTGCAGAAGGTCATCGCCGAAGCCGGGATTGCGAGTCGCCGCGCCGCAGAGCGCCTCATCGAGGCGGGCCGGGTTTCTGTCAACGGCGAGACAGCGGTAGTCGGAAGAAGAGTCGATCCCGATAAGGATTCGGTTCAGATCGACGGCGTTCCGGTGCCCACCCGCCCCGGGCTCATTCATTACCTGTTGAACAAGCCCCGAGGCGTCGTCTCCACCGCGTCGGATCCCGAGGGCCGGCCCACGGTCGTGTCGCTCGTTCCACTGGAGCCCCGCGTCTTTCCGGTGGGCCGGCTCGACACCGACAGTGAAGGTCTCCTGGTGCTCACCAACGACGGCGATCTCACGCACCGGCTGACCCATCCCTCGTTCGGTGTGCCCAAGGAGTACCTCGCGCAGGTAAAGGGGCGTCCGGCTCCGACCGCGATCCGGCAGCTGCGAGAAGGCATAGACATGGAGGACGGCCGCACCGCGCCCGCGAAAGTTGCGCTCGTTGCTCCGACCACTTTGCGGCTGGTGATCCACGAGGGCCGCAACCGTCAGGTTCGACGGATGTGTGAAGCGGTCGGTCACCCCGTGGTGCGCTTGATCCGGACCCGCATCGGTCCGGTCAGTGACCAGCGGTTGGCGCCAGGGGAGTGGCGGCTGCTCGAGATCGACGAGGTTCGGGCCCTCAACGCGGCGGCGGCCGCAAAGACGCGAAAGCAGCGTCGACAAAGCCTCTAGCCTCAACGCTTATGGCCGAACTACCTCGCACCCGTAAACGCCTGCCTCTAAGGGCTAATTCGCAGTTCGAGGAACAGGCGGATGGCACCTGGACCGCCAGCTTCGAGCTCCTGGGCCTGAACGTGGTCGGCCCAACAGAGGAGGCCGCCTGGGAGGCGCTACGCGACGCAGCCAATGCGGAGCTGTCCTCGAACGAGACGGCGGCGAAGAAGATGGGGGAGTGGGCGGAGAAGAACGCCATCGAAGAGCCCATCCCCGAAGACGAGCTACGTGAACGCGACGAGTTGCTGGCGAAGTCCCATGCGGCGTCCAAGGAGCTGAAGGCGCTTTCCGATTCAGACTTCGACACGGCCATCGCCTCGGCGAAGCCGATCCTGGTGGATTTCTGGGCTGAGTGGTGCATCCCCTGCCACATGATGACTCCCGTTCTCTTGGAAGTCGCCAACGAGCTGTCCGACCGGATCGACGTGGCGAAGTTCGAGATCGACTCCACGGAAATCGATCCGTCGAAGAGCTACTGGGAGCGCTACGAGATTCGCGGCATCCCCTGCCTGATCCTGTTCAAGGAGGGCAAGGAGCTTCACCGGATCGTCGGCGCGGGACGTGACAAGGACCAGCTGATCAAGGAGTTGGAGACCGCCCTCCCTTGAGCCATGGCACCAGGAGTAGCGCGTGGCGGTAAGGGCGCTCCGCGGCGCCACCACGGTCGACGCGGACACCCGCGAGCAGGTGGAGGAGCGGGTCGCGGAGTTGCTGGCGGAGATTCTGTCTCGCAATGCAGTGATGCACGAGGACCTGATCAGCATGTTCTTCACTTCGACGGACGACGTCACCTCGATGTTCCCGGCCACCGCAGCCCGTGGCGTCGGGATGGGCGACGTGCCGCTTCTGTGTTCCCAGGAGCTGAAGATCGACGGCGGCACCCCGCGGTGCATCCGGGTGCTGGTGCACCTGAACACTGAGCAGGCGCGGGAGCACCTTCATCACGTCTATCTGCGCGGCGCCTCCGGTCTCCGCGACGACCTGCCGGAGTGAGCGGCCCCTTCGCCATTGAAGGGGGCACGTCGCTACGCGGGACTGCCTCGGTCCCCGGCGACAAGTCGATCTCGCACCGCGCGCTGCTGATCGCCGCGTTGGCGGAGCAGCGATCCCGGTTCCGCAATTTGTCCCACGGTGAGGACGTGCGGTCCACCCGAGGATTGATCGAGAAGCTCGGGGCGCGCGTGACGGAGGACGAGACCGAGGTAATTGTCGATCCCGGCCATTCTCCGGGGGGGGAGGCGCGATCGATCAACTGCGGCAACTCAGGCACCACGATGCGCCTGGGCGCCGGCGTGCTGACCCGGGCCGGCGGCGTCTCGACGCTGTGGGGAGACGCCTCGCTATCCGCGCGCCCGATGGCGCGGGTGCTCGAACCGCTTTGCTCGATGGGGGCCTCGGCACGGAGCACCGACGGGCATGCGCCGATCGTGATCGAGGGGGGCGACCTACACGGGATCGACTTCACCGCCCCTGTCGCAAGCGCACAGGTGAAGGGCGCGGTGCTCTTCGCCGCGCTGGGAGCGGAAGGTGCGACAACCGTCCGCGAGGTGGTGGCCACGCGGGCCCACACCGAGGAGATGCTCCTCCAAGCCGGTGCGGACGTGACCATCGCCGAGGGTTACGTCCTTATCCGTCCTAGTTCTCTCGGGCCCCTCGACCTCGATATCCCGGGTGACCCGTCAGCCGCCGCGTTCTGGGTGGTCGCGGCGTCCATCGTCCCGGGTAGCCAGGTTCGGATCGAGCGTCTCTACCGAGGGCCGGGGCGCGGTGGCTTCATCGACATCCTCCTGCGAATGGGAGCCGACCTCAGCATCACGGAGCGGGGTCCGAACCTGGTCGACATCGAGGCCCGGTCGGCGGAGCTGCGGGGAACCGAGGTCTGTGATCCGGGCGAGATTGCCGCCACTGTCGACGAACTGCCTGCGATCGCCGTGGCCGCCGCCTTCGCCGCCGGGACCACTGTGATTCGAGGCGCAGGGGAGCTGAGGGTCAAGGAGAGCGATCGTCTCAGCGCGATCCATGACGGCCTCACCGCGCTCGGCGCGGAGGTGGAACAAACTGCCGACGGCCTGGTGATTGAAGGCGCCGGTCCTGCAGGCTTGGCGGGTGGGAACGTGGATGCGGGCGGTGACCACCGAATTGCCATGGCGATGGCGGTGGCGGGCCTTGCTGCTCGGCACACCACTGAGATAGCCGGGTGGGATTCGGTTCGGATCAGCGACCCGGGTTTCGAGCGCCAAATAGGCAGACTGCGCGCCGCGTGACGAGCACAAGCCAGCCTGATGAAGCGCTCATGGTCGTCGCAGTCGACGGCCCCGCGGGCTCAGGGAAATCCACAGTGGCGCGGGCGGTCGCCGACAAGCTGGGGCTGTCGTATCTGGACACCGGAGCGATGTACCGATCGGTGGCGCACGCCGCGTTGGCCGCGGGAATGAGCACCGATGATGCCGTCGCGGTGGCGGAGCTGGCGCGCCGGGTTCGCATCGACGTCGGCGAACGCGTCATGGTCGATGGCGGGGACGCGACGGATGCCATTCGCAGTGCGGAGACGACGCGAGCTGTTACCGCGGTGGCCGCGAATCCGGAGGTCCGCGCCGAGATGGTCAGTCGCCAGCGCGCCTGGGTGGAGGAACACGGGGGCGGGGTCGTCGAGGGCCGCGATATCGGCTCCGTCGTCTTCCCAGACGCGCGGCTAAAGGTCTTTCTCACCGCAGATCCTGCGGAACGGGCTCGCCGCCGGGCGGCCGAAGCAGGTCAGGCCGTCGCCACGGACATCGCCCGCCGGGATGAGGCTGATTCGACGCGTGAGCACTCTCCGCTCACCGCGGCCGAGGACGCCGTCACGATCGACACGACAGATCGCGACATAGAGGACGTCGTCGACGAAATCCTGGGGCTGGTTGCTCAGCGCCATCTCCCCGGCAAGGGTTGGTAATTGACTCCGCCCAGCAAGTCAGCTCTGGCCGCCTATGCGGTGGTTCGCGGTATAGCCGTGGGGTTCAGTCGCGTTTGGTGGCGGCTCGAGGTGTCTGGGACTGAGCACGTGCCTTCCGAGGGCGCATTCATCCTGGCGCCCATCCACCGCTCGAACGCCGACTCGCTGGTCGTGGCTGCGCTGACCGGCCGTCGCCTGCGGTATATGGGCAAGCACACCCTCTGGAAGTACAAGCGGTTGGGCCGCGTGTTCACGGCATTGGGCGGATTCCCGGTTCGTCGCGGTGCGGCCGATCGCGAAGCGCTTCGCAAGTGCGCAGAGGTGCTCGCGGGTGGAGAGCCGCTCGTTGTCTTTCCGGAAGGCACCCGCCAGACGGGCCGGATGGTGCACGACCTGCAGGAGGGAGCGGCCTACCTGGCGTCGCGAGCCGGCGTACCGATCGTGCCGGTCGGCATCGGCGGCTCAGAGGACGCGCTGGTCAAGGGGTCGAAGAAGATCAAGCGGGTTCGGATCCGCGTCGTGGCCGGCGAGCCACTTGTGCCGCCCCTCATTGATGGCCGGGTGCCCCGCAGTGCGGTGGCCCGCCTCAGCGCGGAGCTGAAGGAGCGACTGCAGGTTCTGTTCGATGAGGCGCAGGCGCTGTCAGATTCACCAGAACGTCTCCCGCGGTGACCTTGCGGTCCTGACCTAGAGCGGCCTTCGGGTCGGGCAGGGCGAACGACGCCACCGAAAATGCGGACGTGAGGCTGCGCACCAGGTCACGGAGCTCTGGCGGCAGGGGAAAGTACTCGTCCTCTTCGGTGACTGAGACCTCCTCCACTCCATCTCGCGGTGCCAGTCGCTCGATCACGGCCCGCACGACTTCCTCGGGCGCGGAGGCGCCGGCGGTGACAGCGACGGTTCCTTCCAACCCATCGGGGACCTCCTCCGCTCCGTTGACGCGGATGACCGGCCGGCCGCCAGAGGAGACGACGCGAACCAGAGCCATCGTGTTGGAGGAGTTCTCCGAGCCGATCACCAGAATGGAGTCGGCGCGTTGCGCGATCTCCTTCAAGGCGGCTTGGCGGTTGGTTGTGGCGAAGCACAGATCGCTCCGACCGGGCATCCAGGTCCTGGGGAACTTCTTCACCAAGGCATCGCGTACTCCGGACCATTCGTCATGGCTCAGCGTGGTCTGAGCGAGAAGGGCGATGTCGGTGCCAGGGTCCTCCAGCGCAGCAATGTCGGCTTCGGTTTCGACGAGTCGAACCGACTCTGGCGCTACCGCCATGGTGCCGATCGCTTCGTCGTGTCCCTCGTGTCCGACGTACACGACGGTGTAGCCGCGCTCCGCTCGGGTTTTGACCTCGTGGTGCACCTTCGTAACCAACGGACACACCGCATCGACGACCATCCCGCCTCTGGCCCGTGCCGCTTGCACGACCTCTGGGGCGGACCCATGCGCGGAGAGCATCAGGGGAGCACCTTCGGGGACTTCGGCCACGTCGTCGACGAAGACCACGCCGAGGTCGCGAAACCTGTCGACTACGAGCCGGTTGTGCACGATCTCGTGGTAGCAGTACACCGGCGGCGGGAAGGCACGAACCATCCAGGCGAGCGCCTTGATGGCCATGTCGACGCCCGCGCAAAAGCCGCGGGGCGCAGCCAGAAGAACTTTGTCGACCACGAAGCAACGTTACGGCGGCGTTCGCGGAGGGTTCGCGCGGGGCCCCCGTAGAATGGGTCTATGACACTGCCGCAGGTAGTGGCGGTGGTTCCGGGGTCGCCCGCGGCCCTCGCCGGCCTCACAATCGGTGATGAGATCGCCTCGATCAACGGGGTAGTGCCGCGCGACATCATCGAGTACCGACTTCTCACCGACGAGCCGGACCCGGAGCTCGACCTGCGGCGCGGCGGCATGGATCTCACGGTGACCGCCGTCAAGGACGCGGGTGTGGCCCTGGGCGTGGAGGTCTCTTCTGCGGTGTTCGATCGCGTCCGGACCTGCGACAACCACTGCGAGTTCTGCTTCATCTATCAACTTCCGCCGAATCTTCGGAAGAGCCTGTACGTCAAGGACGACGACTATCGGCTCTCCTTCCTTTACGGGAACTTCACCACGCTGACCCGTTTCACCGAAGCCGACCTGGAGCGGGTCGTCACCGAGGGTCTTGGTCCGCTCTACGTGAGCATCCACGCGACCGATCCGGAACTGCGCTCGCGCATGCTGCGTAACCGGCGAGGTGCGACGAGCTTGCGGTGGTTGCGCGCCCTGCTCGACCACGGAGTTGAGGTTCACGGTCAGATCGTCGTGTGCCCCGGTATGAACGACGGCGCCGCGCTGGACGACACGTTCGCCGGCATCATGGATCGCTTTCCTGAGCTGGCTACTGCCGCGGCGGTGCCGCTGGGCGTGAGCCGCTGGTCGAAGGAGGCCGGCTTACGTCCACACACCAAGGATGAGGCGCTGAAGGTGTGCGGGGCGATCGATCGCTGGCAGAGCGCCTTCCTCACCGGGGTGGGTCGACGGACCGTCTTCGCGGCGGACGAGTACTACCTGCTGGCCGATCGCCCCTTTCCGGAGGTCGAGGAGTACGAGGGCTTCACCCAGCACGAGAACGGCGTCGGTATGGCCCGGGCTTTCCTGGCCGAGCTCGCGGGTGAGACGACCCCGGCTGATTCCGACGGCATCGCGGCCGAGCGAGCCCCGGCATCAGGATTCTTCGCCTCCGTGGACGGCGCACCCGCCGACGGTTACCGCGCTCCGAGGACCCTCATTCCGGTGTCAGCCTCTGGCGCGGTGCCGCCGTGCGGGACTCCCGGCCCCAACCCGGTTCGGGCCGACAGCGGGCCCGCGGTCATCATCACGGGTGAATACGGAGCACGGGTTTTGAACGCCGGTCTTGCAGCCATCGGCCGTGACGACGTGGCGGTCGAGCCGGTAAGGAACAGCTTTTTCGGCGGGAACATCGCCGTGTCCGGCCTGCTGGCCGGCGAGGACATCGCCAAGGCGCTGCTGAGCATCGGAAATGGACAACGCGTGCTCCTTCCCGATGTCTGTCTTTCCAATGGGCGCTTTCTGGACGGCGCCTCAGTCGAGGACCTCCCGCGCCGGGTCGAAGTGATTCCGGCCGACGGCGGATCGCTGCGGGCTGCGCTGGCCCTCCAGGCGGTGGCGGCGTGAGTGTGCCGCGCGTCGCGGTCGTCGGACGCCCCAACGTCGGGAAGTCCACACTGGTCAATCGTTTGATCGGCCGTAGTGAGGCGATCGTGGAGGAAGCGCCGGGTATCACCCGTGACCGCAAGGACCTGGAGGCGGAGTGGATCGGACGGAGGTTCACCGTCACCGACACCGGCGGTTGGCTCGACACGTCACACCCTCTGGACTCGAAGGTCAGCGCCCAAGCGGAGCGCGCTTTGGACGAGGCGGATCTGGTGCTCTTCGTGCTCGATGCGACCGTCGGGGTGACTGACGAGGACGACCGTGTCGCGGACATGCTCCGACGCCGCACGCGCCCCGTGTTGGTCGTGGCCAACAAGGTGGACGGGCCTAACCGGGAGCCCGATGCCTGGGACCTGATCCGCCTGGGTCTTGGCGACCCCTTTCCCATCAGCGCGCTCCACGGTCGGGCGACGGGGGACCTGCTCGACGAGATAGTGGCGCGCCTCCCCGGGGCGGAGAGCGACGGCGGGGAAGAGCCGGAGCCCGGCGGCCGACACGACGGGGTGTTGTCCCTGGCAATCGTCGGGCGGCCCAACGTCGGCAAGTCGACGCTTTTCAACCGAATGGTCGGCGATGAGCGCTCGGTTGTTCACGACATGCCCGGTACTACCCGCGACACCATCGACACCGTTATTGAGACCGAAACAGGCGAGAAAATGCGGGTCATAGACACCGCAGGACTTCGGCGCGGCGCGCAGATGGCCTCTGGGACGGAGTACTACTCACTCATTCGCTCGCTTCGTGCGATCGACGGCGCAGACGTGGCGGTGCTGGTGATCGATGCATCACAAGGGGTGACGCAGCAGGATCAGCGCCTCGCCGAGCGAGTCGACGGGGCAGGTAGCCCGATCGTGGTCGCCCTCAACAAATGGGATCTGCTCAACACCGAAGAGCGGGAAAAGCTCAGCGAGCTGGTCGACGACCGCTTGGCCTTTGTGGCCTACGCACCTCCGATCCGCATCAGCGGCCTCACTGGTCGGGGCGTGCATCGGTTGCTACCGGCGGTTGCCGAATCGGCCAGCGCTTACCGTCGCCGCGTGCCGACCGCCGAGCTGAACCGAGTGCTGCGCACGGCCCAGTCCGAGCACCCCTCGCCCCACGGGCGCGTCCTGTACGCGACACAGGGCGCCACGGATCCCCCGACGTTCACCCTCTTCACCACGAAACGGTTGCCCGCGACTTACATGCGGTACCTGGAGCGCCGCATCCGAGAGGGCTTCGGATTCGGCCCCACCCCCCTGAAACTCCGCGCCCGCCAGCGGGGCAGTTGATGTGACGACCCGTCTGCTCGGTGGCGGATGGGGATGGGGTCCCCATCCGCACCGCGATGAACGCTTGCGCGAAGAGCAGATCAACCCAGCGCGCTTGCGCGAGGAGCCATAGATATGGAGCAGGTCCCCCTGCTCGTCGTAGTGGCAGCGGCCTGTTTGGCGGCCTCGGCGGTCTGGGGACGGTCGGCCTTGCGGCTGGAGCGGGTCTACCGGCGGCTGGAACGACAGGAAGGCGTAGGGCACGAGGCGGTTTCCGTCGTTCGGGTCGCGTTCCGGAAGGACGCGACGTTCGCGCTCTTGATGTGGCTAGTTGCCGTGTCGACGGGGGTTGCCGCACTGGGTCAGCGGTTTCGCCCCGCCTTGGCGCTCGCCGTCATACCGGCTGCCGTGACGCTTTGGTACTCCAGGCAGTTCCTGGGTCAGGCCGCGCTGTTCGAGCAGCGGGCGAAGTTGGAGCGCCGGGCCGAAGAGGTGCTGTCGCAGGAGAACCTGGCGCCGATGCTGTGGTCGGCGCGCCTTGCGCCCGACGAGTTGCCCTCGATGCAGGGCTTCGAGGTCGGATCCGTATACGAGCCCGGCTCCGGGAGCATGGCCGGTGACTTTTACGACATCTATCCCATCGGTGACACGCGATTGGCGGCAGTGATCGGCGATGTCGCCGGGCACGGCATCGAGCCGTCGATCACCGCCTTCCAGGTGAAGTACCTGCTGCGGGTGTTCTTGCGCCAGTACCGCGATCCGGCCCAGGCGCTCGAGGAGCTGAACGCGCTGCTGTCCACTCAGAACAAGCCCGAGGACTTCGTGTCGATGTGCGTCGCGGTGTTCGACCAGGTAGCAGGGACGCTGCGCTTCGCGTCGGCGGGGCACCCCGCGGCCTGGGTGTGGCACGACGGCGAGGTTCGCGCCCTCAGATCCACCGGGCCCATGCTGACCCTCGATCCCAAGGGAACCTTCATCTCCCGGGATGTCCCCATGGAGCCCGGCGACCTCCTGCTCATGTACACCGACGGCCTGGCCGAGGCGCGCCAGGGCGAGGAGCTGTTCGGCGAGGAGCGGATCGGGGCGATGCTGCGACGCGATCCCGGCCGCGATACCGACACGCTGTGCAAGGCCCTGCTCGACGCAGCCCAGGACTTCTCCGCCTCCGCGCTGTCGGACGACGTCGCCATCCTGGCCATCCGGCGGATCTGAGCAAGCAACCGGCCAGAATGACTACTCATGTCTGAGATCAAGGACGCGGCGGACCGGGCGCGTCAAGGCAATCTGGCGCGGGGGGCTGAGAAGCTGGCCGCCCAGAACAAGCTCTTCGTCCGCGACCGGCTGAACCTGCTCCTCGATCCAGAGTCGTTCCGCGAGGACGGCCTGCTGGCGAACGCGATGGCGAAGGATTTGCCCGCCGACGGCGTGATCACCGGCGTCGGCACGGTCGACGGCCGCCCGGTGTGCGTCATGGCCAACGATCCGACGGTCAAGGCCGGCTCCTGGGGAGCCCGCACCGTCGAGAAGATCGTTCGCCTCACCGAGTACGCCCTGAAGCACGAGCTTCCTGTCGTCTGGTTGGTCGACTCGGCGGGCGCACGGATCACCGACCAGGTCGACCTCTTTCCTGGGCGGCGGGGCGCGGGCCGAATCTTCTACAACCAGGTGAAGCTTTCCGGAAAGGTCCCGCAGGTCTGCTGCCTGTTCGGTCCGTCGGCCGCCGGCGGGGCCTACATCCCGGCGTTCTGCGACCTGGTGATCATGGTGGAGGGCAACGCGTCGATGTATCTCGGTTCGCCCCGGATGGCCGAGATGGTCGTCGGCGAGACCACCACCCTCGAGGAGATGGGCGGCGCTCGTATGCACGCCACGGTGTCGGGTTGCGGCGACAACTTGGCCGAGGACGACGCCGACGCGATCGACCAGGCCCGGGCCTACCTTTCCTTCCTTCCCTCGTCCTGGCGGGAACAGCCCCCCGTCTATGCCCCGGTCGCGCCGGCCGCTCCGCTCACGCCTGGTTCAGTCCCATTGGAGGAGAAGACCCCGTACTCCATGCGGGAGTTCATCGACGGCTTGATCGACGAAGACAGCTTGTTCGAGATCAAGCCGCTGTTCGCGCCGGAGCTCATCGTGGGCTTCGCCCGGATGAATGGTGCTTCCGTGGGCATCGTCGCGAATGATCCGGAGGTCAAGGGCGGGGTCCTTTTCACCGACTCAGCCGACAAGGCGGCGCGATTCATATGGTGCTGTGACGCGTTCAACGTCCCGCTCATCTTCCTGGCGGACGTGCCGGGGTTCATGATCGGTACTCAGGTCGAGCGAGAGGGCATCATCCGCCACGGAGCGAAGATGATCACCGCCGTTTCGGAGGCGACCGTGCCGAAGTTCTGCGTCGTGGTCCGCAAGGCCTACGGCGCAGGGCTCTACGCCATGGCCGGGCCGGCCTTCGAGCCGGATGCCTGTCTGGCTCTGCCGGGCGCCAAGATCGCGGTCATGGGGCCCGAGGCCGCCATCAATGCGGTCTACGCCAACAAGATCGCGGAGATCGAAGACCCGGAGGAGCGCGCCGCCTTTGTCGAGCGGATGCGCAAGGAGTACGAGGCGGACATAGACCTGCTGCGGCTCGCATCGGAGTTGGTGGTCGATGCAGTCGTCGAGCCCGAGGATCTTCGGGACGAGCTCTTGTCGCGGATGGAGCGGGCCCAGGGCAAGAGTCGCGAGTTCTCCGACCGTCGTCACGGGATCACCCCCGGTTGAAGTCGATGGTTGGAGCCCTCGACGTTGACGCGGTCCGGATCCGGGAGGTAGGCCCGAGGGATGGGCTGCAGGTTGAGCAACCGCTGGCGGTCGAGGATCGAATTCGACTCATCGAGGCGCTCGTGGCCGCCGGGCTGCGCACCATCGAAGCCGTGGCGTTCGTGTCCCCCAAAGCCGTGCCCGCCATGGCGGACGCGGCGAAAGTCGTATCCCTTTTGCCGAAGCTCGAGGGCGTCACCTGGGTCGGCCTGGTGCCCAACCGCAAAGGCGCGGAGATGGCCCTGGAGTCCGGACTGGACGTGATCAGCCTCACGTTGTCTGTCTCCGAGGGATACAACCAGCGCAATGTCCACATGTCGGTGGAGGATTCGATCCGTCAGCTCGAAGAGATCTGTGGGCTCACCGGAAAAACACCGGTAGAGGCCGTGCTGTCCTGTTCGTTCGGGTCGCCCTACGAGGGTGACATCGCGCCAGACACCGTGGCGTCAGTGGGTCGGCGCTGCATGGATGCGGGCGCCGCCGGCCTCACCCTGGCCGATACGACCGGGATGGCCACGCCGCGTCGTATCGAGGAAGTCCTGGCTGCGGTAGGGCACAAGGTGGGACTGCACCTCCACGACACCCGCGGCACCGCCTTGTTGAACGCTCACACGGCCTATCGCTGCGGCGTCCGCGATTTCGACACCGCAGTCGGGGGCTTGGGTGGCTCACCTTTCGCCGAAGGGGCGACGGGCAACCTGGCGACCGAGGACCTCGTATACCTGATGGACGATCTCGGGATCGAGACCGGCGTCGACCTGCGCCGGCTATTGGACGCGTCGCGCCTTGCGGCCGAGCTGGTGGGGCACTCCGTGCCGAGCCGGGTGGCGTCCGCGGGTCCGCGCCTCGACAATCCGGCCTGAGCGATGCCCTGGTGCGAGGGCTGCAACCGCTACCTGAGCTCGCCGACGGTGAACCCCGACGGCTCATGTCCGAAATGCGGGCGCCCAGTGGACCAGGTGGCAGATGATCAGGTAGCGGGGACCCAGCCCGCGGTGGGGCTCAACCCGCGAGCGCCATGGCATTTCAAGGTGCTGGTCGGCGCGGCGGGGGCTTATCTGGCGATGCGCGCCGTCCAGGGCATCGCCTGGGCCCTTCAGCACATTCCCTGAGAATCACTTAGCGGATCAGATTCTCCAGCCGGCGTTTCGCGCTCGACAGAACGCGCTCGATCTCCCAGAGATCGGAGGCGATGCCTTCTTCCTGACCGTCGGCGGGAGCGGCCGCCTCCGCCAAGGCGCGAAGACGGCGGCTCAGTTCCTCCAAGGAGGAGGCCAGCGAGGAGAGCTCAGCGGGGGAGGGCGGAGTGGAAGGCACGGGGCATTCTCGCAAGCCCGCGGTCGCCCCGTAACCTTGTTTGTTGATGCTCCGCCGTGTTGACCTTCGCGGAGCCGTCGATCCCGCTCACAGTGCGGCGGCGATGGCCGATCTGCGCGCTCGATTGCCGCGGCCCGCGGTGGTCGACGATCCTCCGGTCCAGGCCGTAGCCCGCATCTGTGACGAGGTTCGCGACGGTGGTGACGCGGCAGTCCAGGAGATCACCCGCAGGATTGATGGCTGCGAACTCACCTCCCTCACGGTGGATCCCGCGGAGTGTCAGGCCGCGCTCGGGGCTCTTGGCTCGGGACTTCGCGACGCACTGAACATTGCCAAGGCCAGGATCGAGTCCTTTCATCGCCACACCGTGGTTCCGGAGTCCACGTGGTCTGAGGGCGGCGTGACGGTCACCTCGCTCCCTCGGGCCGTGGACCGAGTCGGGGCATACGTTCCTGGTGGCACCACTCCGCTGATCTCCAGCGTGTTGATGACAGTCGTGCCCGCCAAGGTCGCGGGGGTTGCTGAGGTGGTGGTCGCGACTGCACCCGGCGCCGACGGACGTCCCGCCCCGGCCATCCTCGCGGCGGCCGCGCTGGCCGGCGCCGATCAGGTGCTCGTCGGTAACAGCAGCGCGCTGGTGGCTGCCATGGCCTACGGCACCGAGACAATCGGCCGGGTGGACGTGATCGTCGGCCCGGGCGGTCGGTACACGGCGCAAGCCAAGCGGGAAGTGGCCGCCCGTGGCTTGGTCGGCGTGCCGGCCAGCTTCGCCGGACCGTCTGAGGTCGTCGTAATCGCGGATGAGTCCGCTACCCCCGAGTGCGCTGCGGTAGATCTGATCGTCCAGATCGAACACGGGCCCGACGGTCTGGCGTGGTTGGTCTGTTGGTCGGAGGCGGTTGCGGACGCGGTCGAATCCATGGTTGAGAAGCTGGCGGCGTCGGCCGCCCGAAGCGATGTGATCGCCGGCAATCTGGCGAGCAACTCCTACATCGCGCTGGTGGACGGGCCCGCCGAAGCGCTAGCCGTGGCGAACGCGATCGCGCCCGAACACCTCCAGCTCATGGTCCGGGACCCCGCGCCGCTGCTTGCGGGCATCCATCACGCAGGTGCCGTCTTCTGTGGAGAGCTGTCGCCGGCCAGCGTGGGCGACTACGTCGCGGGGCCGAGTCACGTCCTTCCTACCTACGGGTCAGCCCGATTTGCCGGCGCGTTGGGCGTCGCGGATTTCCAACGTCGTATGCACGCCGTGACGGTCGATCAGGAGGGTCTCGACACGCTGGCGCCCGCGGTGATCGCCCTGGCCGAAGCCGAAGGCCTCGGCGTGCACGCCGAATCCGTACGTCTGCGGTCCAGATAATGACGGGTTCGCTGCCGGCCGGCTACCACTCGCCCCAGCTGGATGTCGAAGTTCGCCTGAACACCAACGAGTCCCCTTGGCCGCCGCCGCCCGACTTCGCCCGTCAGCTATCTGACGAACTGGCGCGAGTCGACCTACACCGGTACCCGGAACGTGAGGCAGTCAAGCTGCGGGAGGCAGTCGCGGGGCGCCATGGAGTGGAGGCATCACAGGTCTTCTGCTCTAACGGATCCAACGAAGCGATCCAACTTCTGCTGTCCGTGCGGGGCGGCGCTGGAAAGACCGCAGCGCTCTTCACACCGACGTACACGTTGCATTCCCATCTGTCTCGGCTGACCGGGACCCAGGTGGTCGCCCACCCGCGCGGCGATGACTTCCGGCTGAGTCCCGAACTCGTCAAGGAGGTCGTGGTTTCCGGATCTCCCGACGTGGTCTTCCTCTGCATCCCCAACAACCCGACCGGCACGCTCGACGAGCCCGCTGTTATCGACGCAGCTCTCAGCGGTTCGTCGCTGGTGGTGGTCGACGAGGCATACGGCGAGTTCGGCGGAGTTCCGTCGGCCGCGCCCCGCGTGGCGCACGAGGACGTCGCGGTCGTCCGGACCTTCTCGAAGGCCTGGGCCATGGCCGGCCTTCGTCTGGGCTACGCGGTCGCGGATCAGGACCTCGTGACTGCGATGTTCGATCGGGCGCTGCCGTACCACCTCGACGTCGCCAAGCAGCTGGCGGGCCGTCTCGCCCTGTCCTACGAGAGCGAGATGGCGGAGCGAGTCGAGCGCATCGTCTCCGAACGGGCCCGGGCGCTGACCGAGCTTCGAGGCCTGGCGGAAACCGTCTGGGACTCCGCGGCCAACTTCATTCTCTTCCGCCCGGCGGCGCCGGCGAAGGCGGTGTGGGACGGCTTGGTCGAGCGGTCTGTCCTCGTACGTGACCTGTCGTCCTTACCTGGGCTGGAAGGATGCCTGCGGGTCACCATCGGCACGCCCGCGGACAACGACCGCTTCTTGGAGGCCCTGGGCGAGATCGTGGCCGGGTCCGCCGGAATGACCCCGCCCCGAAAATGAACGGACAGGAATCAGCAATGGCATCTCGAACGAGCAGGATCGAGCGGCAGACCAAGGAGACCAAGATCGACGTCGCCCTCGATCTGGACACTGCGGGAGACGTCGAGGTGGAAACCGGAGTGCCGTTCTTCGACCACATGCTTGCCCAACTGGGACGGCACGGCGGCTTTCAGCTGCGCGTCGCCGCGGAGGGGGACCTGTCGGTCGACACCCACCACACCATCGAGGACGTGGGTATCGCGATCGGCCAGGCGTTCGCCGAAGCGCTGGGAGACAAGGCCGGTGTCCGGAGGTTCGCCTCCGTCTCACTACCGCTTGACGAGTCGCTGATCGACGTAGCGCTCGACCTCTCGGGCCGGGCGTTTCTGGCCTACGGCATCGAGTTCGCCCCTGATACGCCGGGCCTCGGTGACCCGGCATTCGAGCCCCAGCTGGCCGAGGAGTTCTGGCGCGCTTTTGTGACCTCCGCCGGGATCACTCTGCATGTCACCTTCCGTTCGGGGCGCAACACCCACCACATCCTCGAGGCCTCGTTCAAAGCCGTGGCTCGCGCCCTGCGCGACGCGGTGCGCATCGAGGGGGGAGGCATCCCCTCTACCAAGGGGTCCTTGTGACCGTTCGGCTCGCTTGACGCGACAACCCCGCATCGCGGTGCTCGATTACGGCATCGGGAACCTGCGGTCTGCAGAGAAAGCGCTGCAGCGAGTGGGGGCGGATGCCCGCCTCACCGCCAACCCCCAGGAGGCCGAGTCGGCGGACGCGGTCGTGCTGCCGGGAGTCGGTTCGTTCGGACCCTGCGCCCGCGCCTTGCGGGCCAGCGGACTGGCCGACGTGGCGACCGCGGCCATTGCCGCCGACACTCCATTCCTGGGCATCTGTGTCGGGCTCCAACTTCTCTATTCCGGCTCCGACGAGGACCCTGAAGAACCGGGACTGGGAGTGATCGATGGCCGCGTGCGCCTACTCGAGGGGGACGTCAAGCGGCCCCAGATGCAATGGAACGTGCTGCGAACCGGCGAGGGCCAGTCCCAAATGCTGGCCGGGCTGGATCCTGACCCCTGGCTCTACTTCGTGCACTCGTACGCCCCGGAGCCCACGCCGGAGACGGTCGCCTATTGCGACTACGGCGGGACGGTGGTGGCGGCCATCGAGCGCCACAAGCTGTGGGGCGTGCAGTTCCACCCCGAGAAGTCCGGCGACACCGGGCTCAGGGTCTTGGACAATTTCGTGCGCGGTTGCACCCGATGATCGTCTATCCCGCCATAGACCTGCGGGCCGGTCGAACCGTCAACCTCGTCCAGGGTGATTTCGATCGCGAAACCGTCTACGACGCCGATCCTGTGGCGCAGGCGCTCGCCTTTGCGGCGCAGGGCGCGCAGTGGATCCACGTCGTGGATCTCGACGGGGCGCGGGAGACCGGCGACAGCCAGGAAACTATCCGAGCGATCTGCAACGGGGTCGAGATCCCCGTGCAACTCGGCGGCGGGGTCAGGGACCTTTCGCTATTCCACACGGGGGCGGCCCGGTTGGTGCTCGGCAGCCTGCTTCTGCGAGATCGGGCGGCGGCTCGGGGGCTGCTCGAATCGGCGCGGGATCGGTTCGCCTTGGGACTCGACCACCGAGCAGGGCGCCTACGTGTGGCCGCATGGCAAGAAGAGTCCGCCCATGACTTAGACAGCGTCCTCGGGTGGCCCGAGACGGCTCTAGCGGCAGCAGTCGTTGTCACCGATATCTCGGCGGACGGCATGCTCGACGGACCGGGCTTCGAGCGACTTTCCGGCATCAAGGCCAGATGTCCCGTTCCGCTGATCGCGTCGGGTGGGGTGGGGAGTCTGGACGACGTCGTCGCGTTGCGCGAGTTGGGTGCGGACGGAGTGGTTATTGGCCGAGCTCTCTATGAGGGACGCTTCACTCTGGAGGAGGCGATATGCGCAGCGTCCGGGTGATCGCCTGTTTGGATGTCGACGGCGGGCGCGTCGTGAAGGGCACGCGCTTCACCGAGCTACGCGACGCGGGCGACCCCGTGGAGCTGGCCGCCCGCTACGGCGCGGAGGGGGCGGACGAGGTGTGTTTCCTCGACATCAGCGCGTCGTCCGAAGGTAGGGACACGATGGTTGAGACGGTCAGGGCAGCCGCGGAACAAGTCTTCATTCCTCTGACGGTCGGGGGCGGGGTGCGGTCCGTGGAAGACGCCCGGCGGCTGCTAAGGGCGGGCGCGGACAAGATCGGCATCAATTCGGCGGCGGTGGCCCGACCCCCGCTGGTAGGCGAACTAGCGGCGGAGTTCGGCGCCCAGTGCGTCGTGGTGGCGGTTGACTCACGAGGCGGGAGAGTGCACACGCACGGGGGCCGAAGGCCGACCGAGCTGAGCACGGTCGATTGGGCTTACGCCTGCAGCCAGTTCGGCGCCGGCGAGATCCTGCTCACTTCCATGGAGCGCGACGGCACGCGGGCCGGGTTCGACCTGGAGCTCACCCGCGCCGTGGTCGACGCAGTCGACGTTCCTGTCGTGGCGAGCGGCGGGGTCGGAACCCTCGACCATCTCGTCGCCGGCGCGATCGAGGGTGGAGCTGACGCGGTGCTTGCCGCGTCGATCTTTCACTTCGGTGAGTTCAGCATTGCGGAGGCCAAGCAGCACATGGCCGCCGCCGGTGTCCTGGTACGCCCCGTCTCATACCCGCCCAGCTAGCGCTGGCGGGAAGAGCCGGTCACAGATATAGGCCGGTGCCCTCGTCGTTGCGCTCGCTGGCCAACGCGTGGATGTCGCGCTCGCGCAGGAGGATGTACTCCTCTCCCTGGACCTCGACCTCGTAGCGGTCCTCCGGGCTGAACAGCACCTGGTCGCCCGTCTGGATGTTGCGGACGTGCGGCCCTGACGCAACGACCTCCGCCCAGACGAGCCGTTTGCTGATCTGCGCGGTGGCCGGAATGAGGATGCCGCTCTTGGAGCGGCGCTCCCCGGCCGCCGGGATGAGAACCAGGACCCGATCAGCCAGCATATGGATCGGTTGCTTGTCGGTCCTGCTGGTCTTCTCATTCCGCGGCACGCCTTCAGGTTATGTGCGGATGTGCCGAGTCCGACGCGGGAGACTTGCCCAATGCCCGGGGGCCTCGATGAGATCAAGTACAACTCCGACGGGCTCGTCCCGGTGATTGCGCAAGAGGCCGGAACCGGTGACGTACTGATGCTCGCCTGGATGAACGCCGAGACGCTGACGGAGACGCTGTCCACAGGACGAATGATCTATTGGAGCCGCTCGCGCCAGGAGCGGTGGGCCAAAGGAGATACCTCAGGCGACATTCAGCAGGTGGAGTCGGCGGCCTACGACTGCGACGCCGACGCTCTGCTGTTCCGTGTGGTCCAGCAGGGCGCGGGCGCCTGCCACACCGGTAAGAAGACCTGCTTTCACAACACTCTGTCCATGCACGAGCAGCCTTGACCCTTGCCCCCGGGTAACACCTCCACCAGCCGCGACCAGTTCCATTCCCTGGCCCGAACCGCGACCGTTGTGCCCGTTTGGCGCGAGGTCGTCGCGGACTTGGCGACGCCAGTGGCGGCGTACCTGAGGCTCGTCGGCGACCAGGACGGCTTCATCCTCGAGTCGGTGGAGCACGAGCGGTGGGCGCGTTGGACGTTCGTCGGGCGCAACGCCGCAGCCACGCTGGTCTCCCGGGACGGAAGGGTCGACATACCCGCCGAGCTGCCCGGAGTCGGTCCGGTCAGTGGAGACCACGGGATGCTGGCCACCATGGAGCGCCTGCTGGACCGGTTGCACTCCCCAGCGATCGAGGGGTTGCCGCCGTTGCACGGCGGCCTGGTCGGATGGCTCGGGTACGACGTTGTGCGGGAAGTCGAGCGACTGCCCTCGCCGCCGGGCGACGATCGAGGCCTACCGGACGCGGTGATGTCGGTCATCGGTGACGTGGCCGCCTTCGACCACTGGCGCCAACGCGTCACTCTCATCCATAACGTCATCGTGGGCGACGCTCCTTCAGAGCAGTACCTCGACCGGGCCTTCGATCAGGCCGTCGTGGCTCTGGACGCCCTATGTGCCGATGGCGCCAAGCCGCTGGAGGAGCCGGTGCTGCTTCCGCCTGCTCCGGGGCAGGCTCCGCCGGACGTAGCCCGCTCGGTCTCCAGGGAGCGGTTTCGCGAAATGGTGGAGGAGGCGAAGGGCCATATCGAAGAGGGCGACATCTTTGAGGTCGTCGCGTCCCAGCGATTCGATCTGGAACTCGGCGCCGACCCGTTCGACTTCTACCGGGTGCTGCGCCAGGTGAACCCCAGTCCGTACATGTTCTACGTCCGCGATCCCGAGGTCATCCTCGCCGGGTCGTCGCCGGAGATGCACGTTCAAGTTCGGGACGGGGTGGTCACGACCAGGCCCATCGCGGGAACCCGCCGCCGCGGACGCGATCTCCACCACGACGCCCGGATGGCGGGGGAGCTCCAAGAGAGCCCCAAAGAGCGCGCCGAGCACCTCATGCTGGTCGACCTGGCCCGCAACGACATCGGCCGGATCGCGTCTCCCGGGACAGTGCGGGTGGACGAGCTCATGACGCTGGAGCGGTACAGCCACGTCATGCACATGACCTCCCAAGTGTCAGCCGACCTAGCCGCGGACTGCGGGCCGATCGATGTCCTGAGAGCCACGTTGCCGGCAGGGACGGTTTCGGGCGCGCCGAAGGTGAGGGCGATGGAGATCATCGACGAGCTTGAGGCCACGCGTCGGGGCCCCTACGGGGGGGTCGTTGGCTACGTGGACTTCTCCGGCAACCTGGACACCGCTATCACCCTGCGCACCTTGGTGGCTCGATCCTCGAATCCGACCGGGCAGGCCTGGGTGCAGGCCGGCGCCGGCCTAGTGGCGGACAGCGACCCGGCCGATGAGGATCTCGAATGCGCGAACAAGGCCGCGGCACTTCTGTCCGCGGTCTCCACCGCGAGAACCATGCGGGACGCATGGGCTTGAACCCGTGAGGCCGAACTTATGAGCGAGGCTGTCGGGGTGCAAGCCGATCTCGCCGAGCAGGAGCGCGCCCTCAGTGAAGGGGTGGGCGCGGTCGTCCGTCGAATCGATGTCGTGGATGTGACCGGCGAACAAGCAGTCAAGTTCCTGGACGGGCAGCTTTCCCAAGACATCTCGGCCATTGCGACCGGGAGCTCGGCCTGGTCCTTCGTCCTTCAGCCTCAGGGCAAAGTCGTCGCGCTGGTGCGCGTCACCGTGATCGGACCCGAGGTGGTCCTGCTCGACACCGACCTGGGGTTCGGGTCAATTCTGGTCGAACGGTTGAACCGTTTCCGGCTGAGGGTCAAGGCCGAGCTGTCCCACCGAGAAGTCGACGCGGTGTCGGTCCGAGGGCCGGCGGCCGCGGACCTGCCTCGACCAGCGGGCCTCGTTCTGGACTCGCTTTGGCCGGACTGGCCGGGATGGGATCAGCTCGAGGCGACTGACGCACCGGACGGCGTAGCGGCCTGTTCGATCGAAGCATGGGAGGCGACGCGTATTCGCGCCGGGCTGCCCCGCAACGGCGCGGACCTGACCGACAAGACCATTCCGGCCGAGTCCGGTCTCGTGCCGATCTCGGCCAGCATGACCAAAGGCTGTTACGTCGGACAGGAACTGGTGGCGCGCATCGACAGCCGCGGGCACGTGAACCGGCACCTACGGCGCCTCGAGGTCCGGGGTTCGGTGCCTCCACCCGGCGCCGAACTGGTGCACCTCGATAAGCCGGTGGGCACGGTGTCCTCATCGGCCTTCAGCCAGCTCGCCGGTCAGCCCGTGGCGTTGGGGTACGTCCGCCGGGAGGTGGATGCCGGTGCCGTGGTGCAGGTGAAATGGCCTGAGGGCGCTGCCGACGCGACGGTGCTCGGGGCAGCTGTGCACGGACCGACGGAAAGGTGATGGCCGAGAAGTGATCACCAATCGCGCCCGATTGATCTCTCTTCTATTTGTGGCGGCGCTCGCCACTGCTTGCACGCGGGGCGCGGTGGACGAGCTGCCCGCCCCGCCGACCACCGGGCCCACAACCTCCAGCACAGCTCGCCCGGACCTTTCGGGCGTGGCTTTGGCCGGGGTGCCCGGCACCACCTCCACCACCATTCCGCTCGGTCCGGGCGAGGCGACGCTGCAGGGGATCGTCACGGGGCCTGACGGCGCCATTCCGGGCGCGACGGTGCTCGTGGAGCGGCTCGTGGGAGACGGCGCGGGAGCGGCCATGGTGGCGGCCGGACCGGACGGACGGTGGACCGCCCCGTCGATCCTGGGGGGGCGGTACCGCGTCCGGGCATGGCGTGCCCCAGATCTGGCGCTCACCACCCCGGAGTCCTTCTTCTTGGAGTCGAAGGAGACGCGCGACCTCGAGGTGAAGGTGCAACTCTTCTCCGGCGTGGTCGTCACCTCAGCCGTCGCACCCTCACCCCCGGTCATAGAGGAGACCGTTCGTCTGGTCGTGCGGACCTACACGCGCTCGGTCGATGAGCGCGGAATCGTCCGCAACCAACCCCTGCCCTCGGTACAGCTCGAGCTGACCGGCTCCAGCAACTGGCGGGTCGAAACGGCGAACCCCACCTTCGCGGATGGCACTGGTAAGGGTGAGTGGCTCCTGCGTTGCGAGAGCCTCGGGACCAATCCGCTGTCGGTCCGCGTCGGCGGTGGGGGCGAGGCGCTGGCTTTGAAGCTGCCCGCCTGTGCCAGCTCAGACGTCCCACCGATCGCGGGCGAGGGCGAGGAAACCAACGAGACGGGATCGACTACAACGACGACACGACGGCGCGGCTCGACCTCTACCACCGAGGACGGATAGATCGGGTGCTCGATCAGATTCTGGCCCACCACCGAGAGCGAGCCGCGGACGATCCACGTCCCACGGACGTTCTGGTTGAAGCGGCCCAGGCCGCCGGTAGCCCCAGGTCGTTCGCGGCAGCCCTCGGAGAACCCGGCCTATCGGTGATAGCGGAGGTCAAGCGCCGCTCTCCATCCAAGGGAGATATCGCCCCGGATCTGGACCCCGCGGTTCTGGCGCGTGCTTACGCCGCAGGCGGGGCGGCCTGTGTATCGGTTCTCACGGACGAACGGTTCTTCGGGGGATCGCTAGATGACCTGGCCGCGGCTCGGGAGGCGTCGGACCTGCCGGCCCTGCGGAAGGACTTCACCGTCTCTGCCAACGACGTATGTGACGCGCGGCTGGCCGGTGCGGACGCGGTGCTGCTTATCGTCGCCGGGTTGACGAAGTCAGAGCTGTCGGACTTCGCCGCGTTGGCCGGGGAACTGGGCATGGACGCCCTGGTCGAAGCCCACGACGAGGATGAAGTGGAGGCCGCGGTATCCGCCGGGGCTCGGATCGTCGGCGTCAATCAAAGGGATCTTCGCGACTTCTCGGTGGACTCGGCGCGGGCGGCGCGGCTCGCCAAGCTGATACCCGAGGGCGTGCTCAAGGTGGCCGAGTCCGGGATCTCGGGTCAGGGTGACGCGATTCGGGCGGCAGACGCGGGTTACGACGCGGTACTGGTCGGCGAGGCCCTGGTGCGTTCCGCCGATCCAGCGGCCCTGGTACGGGAGCTCCGGTGTTCATAAAGGTCTGCGGCACGACCAATGAGTCGGACGCCCTGCTGGCCGTCGCCCTGGGCGCCGATGCGGTGGGGTTCATATTCGCCCCCTCGCCGCGCCAGATCGCCCCGGTAGTGGCGGCCGACATCGTTCGCCGGCTTCCGCCGGACGTCCTGACCGTGGGTGTGTTCCGCGACGAGTCTCCATCGCGGGTCTGCGAGATCGTCCAGCGAGTCGGCCTCGGAGCGGCGCAGCTGCACGGGCATGAGACTGCGAGCGACACCAGGTACGTGCGCGAGCACGTTCCCGTGGTGATCAAGGCGTTCGCGGCCGGCGATCCCGCGCTGGCGCAGTCCGCGGGATACGGCGCGGACATGGTGATCCTGGATTCGCCCCGGCCCGGTTCGGGGGAGGTGTTCGACTGGGCGCTGGTCGATGGGGTCCCCGACGGAACCCGCCTGGTGCTGGCCGGCGGGCTGGATCCCGACAATGTCGCTCGCGCCGTAGAGACGGCCCGACCGTTCGGAGTCGACGTGGCGACCGGCGTAGAGGCCGCCCCAGGCCAGAAGGATCCGGCCAAGATGCGGGCCTTCATCGAAGCCGCCAGGGCAGCAGGGGAGCGCTTCGTCCCGCCATGGGACGGCGGTACACGGATGGATAGCCCGGACAATCCCGATCAGCCCTATGACTGGGCGGAGGACGTGTGAGCCTGCCGGGGAGATTCGGCGAATTTGGAGGCCGATACGTCCCCGAGGCGTTGGTCCCCGCCTGCCAGGAACTCGAGACCGCATTCATCGAGGCGTGGGGGAGCGCCGACTTCCGGAAGGAGCTCGACGGCCTGCTGCGCGATTACGCGGGCCGGCCGACACCGATTACGGAATGCCCGCGTCTCTCCGAGGAGTTGGGCATCAGGTTGTTGCTCAAGCGGGAGGACCTGACCCATACCGGGTCCCACAAGATCAACAACGTTCTCGGACAGGCCCTGCTGACCCGCCACATGGGCAAGAAGCGCTTTATCGCCGAAACGGGCGCGGGTCAGCACGGCGTCGCGGCGGCCACCGCGGCGGCCCGGTTCGGCCTCGAATGCGTCGTGTACATGGGTGAAGTCGACGTCGCCCGCCAAGAGCTCAACGTCTTCCGAATGCAACTGCTCGGGGCGGAAGTTCGCCCGGTGTCCTCCGGAAGTCGGACGCTGAAAGACGCCATCAATGAGGCGCTACGGGACTGGGTGGCCAGCGTGGAGTCCACGCACTACTGCATCGGATCGGTCGTCGGTCCGCATCCGTATCCCTTCATGGTTCGAGAGCTGCAGCGCATCGTGGGGGATGAGGCGCGGCACCAGGCCCGGCACCTGCTCGGCGATGATCCGGACTACGTGGTGGCCTGCGTGGGCGGGGGATCGAACGCCGCAGGAACGTTCGCCGGATTCCTGGACACGACTTCGAGGCTGGTCGGAGTAGAGGCGGCGGGCGGCGCGGCGGTTGCCCACGGCGTGCCCGGCGTAGTGCACGGGTCGAAGTCGCTGCTTCTCCAGGATGAGGAAGGACAGGTGGCCGAGGCGCACTCCATCTCCGCCGGCCTGGACTACCCCGGCGTCGGCCCAGAGCATGCCCATTGGGCGTCCTCGGGCGCGGTCCAGTACGAGAGCGCGCACGACGCCGAGGTGCTGACTGCGCTGCGGCGACTGGCCGAGACCGAGGGCATTCTCGCCGCGCTCGAGCCGTCGCACGCCCTGGCGTGGATCATCCGCTCCGCGGGCACTGACGCATTGCCGACCGGCTCGACCGTCGTGATGACCCTGAGCGGCCGGGGCGACAAGGACGTGGCCCAACTAATCGGCATGGCCTAGGGCGCTTACCCGTCGTCCGGAGGCGCGGGCCCGTCGGTCGACCCCTCACTTTGCTGCGCACTTAGCGCCCCAATTACGCTCGTTTCGGCCCCTTGGCCTCAAGGGGTGATCGCGACAGCTCCTGACTGCGGAGGTGTCGCGTGGCTGGCAGAGGGCGTCAACGGATAGCGGACTCGGTCGTCGAGGTGGCTGTTGAGGCGATCGCTCGAGGAG
>Ga0136633_1000588_pt1 | contig 27896 bp, 31 predicted proteins | sample AntDrymeUQ832206_2_FD_105494 | JGI IMG/M metagenome (GOLD analysis project Ga0136633, IMG submission 105494) | Polar desert sand microbial communities from Dry Valleys, Antarctica - metaG UQ83 (22.06) | ecosystem: Environmental > Terrestrial > Soil > Desert | place: Antarctica: Dry Valley... | reverse complement strand
CCTAGAGGTAATAACCCTGAGCCTGGTCGACGCCGAGCCGGCGCAGAATCTCGACGGTCGAAGCATCCTGCACATGCTCGGCGACCGTCTGCTGGCCGAGTCCGTGCGCCATCGTGACGATCGCCTCGAGCAGGATCTGGTCCGTCCTGCTGGCAGGCAGGTTGCGGATGAACTCGCCGCCGATCTTCAGGAGGTCCAGGGGCAGGTACTTCAGGTAGTACAGGCTGCCGAAGCCGGCGCCGAAGTCGTCCAGCGCGACCTTGCATCCGAGGCCCTTGATCTGGGCGAAGAAGGCGCGCGCACGATCCATGTTGGCGATCGCCGTGGTCTCGGCGACCTCGAAGACGATCGACGCGGGATCCCGGCCGCACGCGGCGAGCTCATGCTCGATGAACTCGGGAACCCGCGGGTCGGTGACCGAATCGCCGGAGAGGTTGATCGCGAGTGCCCTCCCGCGCTCGTCGGGGCCGTCCTTCAACGCGTGGTGGATCACCCAGCGGTCGACCTCGCGGGCGAGGCCGAAGCGCTCCGCGGTGTGGAGGAAGGTCCGCGGAAGGATCAGCTCGTCGCCGTCGCGCAGGCGCAGCAGCGTCTCGCGCTGGCACGTCTCGCCGGTCGTGAGGTCGACGATCGGCTGGTAGTGCAGGACGAACGAATCGTCGTCCAGCGCGTCGCGGATGCGTGTCGCCCAGCCGCGCCGCGTGGCGCGCGCGCCACCGCCGGCGCCGGCTGCCGGGTCATACGATACGCAGGCATCGCCGCCGCGCCCCTTGGCCTCGTACATCGCGACGTCGGCGAGCACCATGAGGTCAGCGCCGCTGGCCGTGGGATCGTCGCCGAACAGCGTGATCCCGGCACTGGCCGTCAGCGCACGTCCCGGTGCGACGACCACGCCGCTGTCTTCTCGCAGCGCGCGCAGCAGCTCCTCCAGCAGCACCTTGGCCTGCGCTCGAACCGGCGCGCGGCAGCAGGATCGCGAACTTGTCGCCGCCGAGCCGCGCGAGGATGTCGGTGCCGCGCAACCGGTCACGCAGCAGCTGCGCCGTCTTGACGAGCGCTTCGTCGCCGACGTTGTGGCCGAACGTGTCGTTGATCTGCTTGAAGTGGTCGAGGTCGAGCATCGCCACGGCGCCACCGCCGCCGTAGCGCCGCACGTATGCGAGCTGACGCGACAACTCCTGGTGGAAGCGACGGCGGTTGAACAGACCGGTCAGCGGATCGTGGTCGGCGAGGTACTCGAGCTGGCCGTCGAGCTGCTTTCGCGCACCGATGTCCATCGCCTGCCTGATCGCGTGCAGCGGGGTGCCCGAGCTCGATCGCACGAGCGTGACGGTCACGATCACCCAGACGACGTGCCCACGGGCATGGATGTAGCGCTCTTCGAGTTGATAGCGCTCGATCGCGCCGTCGACCAGCTCAGCCATCCGACCGTCGTCCTCGTCGTGATCGTCGCGATGGGTCAGAGCCGCGTAGTCCATCTCGACCAGCGCGTTGCGCGAGTAGCCGGTCAGCTCGGCCATTGCCTGGTTGACCCGCACGAAGCGGCCCGGTGCGCCCGGAGAGACATCGACCAGCGCCATTCCGATCGGTGCGTCCTCGAACGCGCTGCGAAAGGCCTCGGCGTCCAGCGGGTCGCCGGGTGTCCCGGCAGCCGCGCGCGCCGGGCGCTGCTCGCCCGCGCGAGGCAGCGCGGGCAGTTGGTCAGCACGAGGCAGTGCGCGCGGCACTCGATGGCCAGCCGACAGCTTGGACAGTGCAGGTAGGTCATCGCGACCGTCTCACGAAGCCAATCGAGGTCAAGGGCATGGCGCGGCCGAGCCTTTCGACGAGGGACGGACAAACGAGCACGTGCGTCGCAGTCCGCCGCAGACGGCCACCATGTGACCGTCGAGGCGTCTCACCCAGTCTCCGCAACCCCCTCGCCGCACCAAGAAGTGCAGCGATCACAGTCGCGCTGGTGAGGGTATCGCACTGGCGCTCGTCGGCGGACGCGCACGGTCACGTGGCGGGGCGCGCCGATGAGCTCGATCGACTCGATGTCGGCCTGCGTCTCGCGCGCGTCGAGAAACGTGCGGGCGACGGGCGACGGGCCCTCGCAGTTCCACTCGGGCCTGATGGCGTGCCAGACGACGGCCGGCTCGGGCGCGGCCGCGAGTGCCTGCTCGTCGCTTCGGAGGACCGCGGCGAGGAAGCCGATCATGAGCTCGACGTTCTCGCGGCTGGAGGACATGCGCCCGCGTTCGTCGCCCGGGCCGAGCGGGGCGCGCCCTATTCTCCGGCGAGTGCCCTCCGAGCGCCTCGCGATCGCCCACGTCACGCCGTATCCGTGGGACGGCGGGCGGCAGGACATCGCGACCTACGTCGAGCGCGTGACCGCCGAGCTCGCCCAGCGCGGGCACCGCGTCGTGATCGTGGCGCCGTCGCGCTCGCACGACGCGGTTCGCGAGACGCGCCAGGCGCTGCGCGCCGCCGCGGAGGACCCCGGATCGCTGCTGCCCGAGCCCGGCGCGCCGCCGCGCGTGCTCGCGGTCGGCGACGCGCTGCCCGACCTGCCCGGATCCGCGCGCCGCGTGCCCGCCCTGCCCGTCGACGTCTCGCGCACGATCGAGGATCTGCTGACGATCCTGCCGCTGGACGTCTGCCACGTCCACGAGCCGTTCGCGCCCTCGACCTCGAGCGCCGCGCTGCGCTACTCGCGCGCGCTCAACGTCGGCACCTTCCACACGCCGACCGAGCGCCTGCTGTCGACGCAGGTGGCGCGCAAGGTCGTCCGGCTCGTGCTCGGGCGCCTGGACACGCGCACGGCCAGCTACGGCGCCACGCGCGAGCTGATGCAGCGCTTCTTTCCTGCCGACTACCGCGTGCTGCTGCCCGGCGCCGACGATCCTGCGCCGCGAGCCGCGCGCGCGCCCGACGCGCCCGTGCGGATCCTGTTCGTCGACGACGAGGAGCGTGCCGCGCTGCGGCTGTTCTTGCGCGCGCTGCGCCGCCTGGACGCCGAGTCCCCCTGGGAGGTGACCGTCGTCTCCGCGCGCGGGCCGTCGAGCAGCACGCCGCTGCGCGCCGACCTCGAGAAGCGCGTGCGCTACGTGACCCCCGACGAGCTGAGCGAGGCCGACGCGCTCGCCGGCGCCGACCTGCTCGTCGCGGGCTCGGACGGCGCGGCGCCGGCGCCGGGCCTCGTGCTGCGCGCGCTGCGGGCTCAGCTCGTGCCGCTCGCCTCGCGCCTGGCGGTCTACGAGGAGCTGCTCGGCGAGGGCGCCCACGGCCTGCTGTTCGAGCCGCGCGACATGGAGACGCTCGCCGCGCAGCTGGGCAAGCTCGTCGACGATCCGGCGCTGCGCACGCGCCTCGCCGCCTCCGCCGAGCCGCTGCGCGGGCGCCTGACGTGGCCGCGCGTCGTCAACGAGCTCGAGGAGGTCTACGCCGGCCTCGCCGCGCGCCGCCATGCCGTTGGCGGCAACCCGGAGATCGCGGCGCGCCTGCAGGGCCGGCCGCGCATCGACGTCGACCTGCACATGCACACCGACCACTCGCACGACTGCGCGACGCCGGTCGAGGTGCTGCTCGCGACGGCCCGCGACCAGGGGCTCGGCGCGATCGCCGTGACCGACCACAACGTCATCACGGGGGCGCTGGAAGCCCGCGACAAAGCGAAGGAGTTCGGCGTCAAGATCATCCTCGCGGAGGAGGTCAAGACCGCCGACCAAGGCGAGGTCATCGGGCTCTTCATCAAGGAGCACATCCCGCGCGGGATGACGCTCGCGGAGACCGTCGCCGAGATCAAGCGCCAGGGCGGCCTCGTCTACGTCCCGCACCCGTTCGACCGCATGCACGCCGTGCCCGACTACGAGCACCTGCTGGGGATCATCGACGACATCGACGCGATCGAGGTCTACAACCCGCGTGTCGCGATCGGCTCCTTCAACGAGGAGGCCGAGCGGTTCGCCGCCAAGTACCGCATCCTCGCCGGCGCCGGCTCGGACTCCCACGTGGCGCCCGGGCTGGGCTCGGTGCGCGTGCGGATGGCCGACTTCGACGGCCCGCAGGAGTTCCTCGAGGCGCTGCGCGAGGCCGAGATCACGACCAAGCCCTCGTCGCTGCTCTACGTGCAGGCGCTGAAGTTCCTCGAAACGAAGGCGACGCCCCCGGGGGCGCGCGCGGCGCGGCGCGAGCGGCGGGTGCGGCGGGCGACGCGCAAGTCGTGATGCACGCGCAGGGTCGTCCGTCCGAGCCGTCGAAACCACGGGCGAGCATGCCCGCGACCGACGACGAGATCCGCGAGAAATACCTCGAGCGGGCGATCCGAGAGCTCAACACCCTGACGCGCGAGCTGCAGAACTGCGCGCAGTGCCCGCGCGGGCACCTGCAGCCCGTTCTGGGCTCAGGCCATCCGCAGGCCGACATCGTGCTGCTCAAGCACGCGCCGATGCCGCCGGAGATCGAGGAGGGCGTCGCCTTCTACGGCCGCGCCGGAACCGCGTTGATGAAGGCCTTCAAGCGCCTGGCGATCGATCCGCTCGCCGTCTACGGGACGCTGTGCGTGAAGTGCCCGGTCTCGGACACGTCGCTGGCCGACCCCGGCTGCGTCGTGCGGCTCGCCGAGGAGCTTGCGATCGTGCAGCCGAAGATCGTCGTCGTCATGGGCGAGGACGCGCTGGCGATCCTCAACGACCTCGACCTGCCGCTGTGCTCGCAGGTGCACGCGCAGCCGGGCGAGATCCAGCGCCTGACGCCGTCGATCGAGGCGCTGTACGTGCCGAACATCGACGAGGCGCTCGACGAGGAGACCGCCAAGCGCGCCTTCTGGTCGGCGTTCCGGGTGCTCGGCGCGTGGTACGCCGACCTGCCCCCGTACTGAGCCCGGATCCGCCGAAGGTCGTGGCCAGGCTCACGCGCCCGCGCCGCCGACGCCCTGGGCCGGCAACGCTCGCCCTGGGGATGCCGCTCGCAGCGCTCGCCTATTTTCTCGCGGCGCCTGCGCTGCCCGCGCTGCCGGCCGGAGACACGGCGGTCCTCATACCCGGCGCCGCCGGCCTGCTGATGGTCGCGGCGACGGTCCTGTCGCTGCTGCCGGCACGCGACGCGCTGATCGGCCCGATGCTGATCACGCTGGGCGCCGGGCTGCTGATGGCGACGCTGAACGCCGCGGGCGCCGGCGCCGGGGCGAACGTCGCCGAGGCGCTCGCCGCGGCCGCGGCCGGGCTGCTGTTCGCGCGCTCGCTGCGCGCCCCGGCGATCGCGCTCACCGTGCCGCTGTTCGTCACGGTGATCGACGCGTGGTCGGTCGCGAGCGGGCCGAGCTCGCGCCTGTTCGCCGCGGGCGCGAAGCGCGGCGATCCGCTGAGCCTCGACCTGCCCGGCTGGGGCGGCGCCGGCAGCGGCGGCCAGATCGGCCTCAGCGACGCGCTGTTCCTGGCGATGTTCGCTGCCTGGGCGCTGCACTTCGGCTTTCGCCGCCGCGCCACGATCGCCGGCCTCGTCCTCGGCCTGCTCGCCGCGCTCGTCCTCGGAGTCGTGCTCGACCGCGCGATCCCGGCGCTGCCGCTGCTGGCGGCGGGGCTGCTGCTGCCCAACCTCGACCGCGCCGGCCGGCTGCTGCGCCACGCCTGAGGCGGTCGCCGGCCGGGCCGGCGAGCGCTACGGCTCGAGCAGGATCTTGCCGAGCTTGCCGCCGCCGGCGAAGCGCTCGTAGGCCGCGGCGACGTCGTCGAGCGCGAACGTCTCGGCGACCGGCACGCGCAGCTCGCCGCGTTGGAACAGGGGCAGCACCTCGCGCTCGACCGCGCGGGCGGTCGCGGCCTTCTCCTCGAGCGGGCGTGCGCGCAGGGTCGAAGCCATGATCCGCCCGCGCTTCCCCATCAGCGCGAGCAGGTTCAGCTCCGCCTTCGCTCCCGCGGAGACGCCGATGACGACGATCCGGCCGCCGGTCGCCAGCGCCTTGAGATCGCCGGGCAGGTTCGGCGCGCCGACGAGCTCGAGCACGACGTGAAACGGCCCGTGCTGCTCGAAGCCCTCGGGGTCGATGACCTCGTGCGCGCCGAGCTGTTCGCACGCGTCGCGGTTGTCCTCGTTGCGCACGGTGGCGGTGACGTGCGCGCCGGCCGCGCGCGCAAGCTGGATCGCGGCCGTCCCGACACCGCCGGCGCCGCCGTGGACGAGCAGCCGCTCGCCGATCCGCAGTCCGGCCTGGGTGAAGACGGCGTCGTGGGCGGTGGTGAAGACCTCGGGCAGGCCGCCGGCCTCGGGAAAGCCGACCGCGTCGGGCACCGGCATGAGCTGGCGCTCGTGGACGACCGCGAGCTCGGCCTGGCCGCCGCCGCCGGCGATCCCCATCACGCGGTCGCCCTCGGCGAAGCGCGCCGCGCCCTCCCCGAGCGCCTCCACGACGCCTGCCAGCTCGAGCCCGGGGATGTCCGGCGAGCTGCCGGCCGGAGCCGGATAGTGGCCCGCGAGCTGCATCATGTCGGCGCCGTTGATGCCGGCGCCGCGGACGCGGACGAGCACCTGACCGGCGCCCGGCTGGGGATCGGGGTGCTCCTCGACGAGGATCTCGCCGTCGCGGATCGTGGATGCTCGCATAGCGGCGCAGTGTACGGCCGCGGGGTGCATCGGCGGCCAGGGGTTGCGCCGGGGTCTAGGGTTGTCGCGTGGCCCTCCCCGCCGAGGCGTACCGGCTGACGAACATCTCGTCGAAGGCATACGAGCATCCCGCCGACCGCGCCGCAACCGCCGCGCTGGGCTCGATCCCGATGCTCGACCTCGTCGTGCGCAAGCTCATCGAACTCGGCTACGAGCGCGCGCTGCGCCAGACCTATCTCGGCTCGTCGGTGCGGCTGGGTCCCGATCAGCTGCCGCGCATCTGGGGGGCCTACCAGCGCGCGCTGGCGGCGCTCGACATGCCCGACGAGTACGACCTCTACCTCACCCAGTGGCCGCTCGCCAACGCGGCGACGATCGGCTCGGGCAAGCCGATCATCGTGCTCAACAGCGCGACCGTGTCGCTGCTCGACGAGCGCGGCATCGAGGCCGTCATCGGCCACGAGCTCGGGCACATCCTCTCCGACCACGTCCTCTACCGCACCGTGCTGATGATCCTCATCCAGCTCGGCAACTCGATCCGGCTGCCGATCCCCGGCGGCCACCTGCCGCTGATGGCGGTCCGCTACGCGCTGCTGGAATGGTCGCGCGCCGCCGAGCTGTCGTGCGACCGCGCCGCCGCGCTGACGACGCGCGACCCGCGCGTGGTCTGCTCGATGCTGATGACGATGTCCGCCGGCGCGGCCGCCGACGAGCTGAACCTCGAGGCGTTCACGCGTCAGGCGATGGAGTACACCGAGGGCGGCGCCGGCCTCGACCGCCTGCAGCGGATGTTCTCAGACCTCAACCTCGATCACGGCATGCCGGTCAAGCGCGTGCACGAGCTGATGGCCTGGGTGCGCGGCGGCGACTACGACCGCATCGTCGGCGGCGAGTACCCGCGCCGCAACGAGACGCCGCGGCCGCCCGCCGCCGAGGCCGCCGACGCCGCGGCGCACTACACCGACGTGTTTCGCACGATCTTCAAGGAAGCCGGCGACCACGTCTCGACCGCCGGCCAGCAGTTCAGCGACTGGCTGCGCAAGCAGGGGGATGCCTCGCCGAAGAGCAAGCCAGGCGACGGCGACCCGCCGCCGGCAAGCGGGTCCTGAACGCCGAGCTGCCCCGGGTCGGCGCGCGCTGACACCGGATACGGTATATGTCCCACATGGCTGTTCTCGGCGATGAGCTGCGCGCTGTGCGCCGGCGCCACGGCGTGACGCAGCGCTCGCTGGCCCGTCGCGCCGGCACGACGCAGGCCGCCATCAGCCGCATCGAGTCGGGGATGGAGTCGCCGAGCTTCGAGCGCTTCGCCCAGCTGCTGCTCGTGCTCGGAGAGCGCCCGATCCTCTCGACGGCAGCACTCGAGCACGACCTGGATCCGGGAGAGCTCGCGTACGGCCGCAAGCTGACGCCCGGCCAGCGGCTCGCCGAGTCCGCATCGTGGAACCTCGTCGCCAGATACCGAATCGACTACACCGTCGTCGGAGGCGTGGCGGTGCAGGTCCATGGCGATCGTGCCGCCGCTGACCACGCGGCACGGCGAGCTGCACATCCTGCGCGACGTCCCGGGCGCGCCGTCGTACGCCGACCTGCGAAGCCGCGCGCTCGTGGTGCAGCTGAGCGGCATGCGTATCGCGATCGCCGGGCTCGACGACCTGATCGCCATGAAGCGCGCGAGCGGCCGGCCGTCTGACATTCGCGACATCGCCGCGCTGACGGCGACGGGCGAGGGCGGCGGGCGCTGAAGTAGCCTGCGCGCCGTGGACCTCACGGCCTCCGAGATCCGGGTGCTGGGCTGCCTGATCGAGAAGCAGCGCACGACGCCGGACGCCTATCCGCTGACGCTCAACGGCCTGCGGACCGCCTGCAACCAGTCGACGGCGCGCGACCCCGTCGTGCGCTACGACGACGCGACGGTGCGCGAGGCGATGACGCGGCTGAGCCGCCGGCGCTGGGCGCGGCTGGCCGGTGGCGGCCGCTCGCCGAAGTTCCGTCACCTGCTCGACGAGGCGCTGACGCGCGCGCCCGACGAGCTCGCGGTGCTGTGCGTGCTGATGCTGCGCGGGCCGCAGACGCCGGGCGAGCTCAAGCAGCGCGCCGACCGCCTGCACCCGTTCGCCGACCTGCCGGCCGTCCACGAGACGTTGCGGGGGCTGATCGAGCGCGAGCTCGTCATGCAGCTCGACCGGCGCCCCGGCCAGAAGGAGGAGCGCTACGCGCACCGCCTCGGCGACGACGGCGACGACCAGCCGTCCGTCACGTCGCATGCCGCCGCGCCGTCTCCGCATGCGCCAGGTCACGGCGGGGTCCCGGTCCCGTCCTACGCGGCACCTCCCGCGGCCCCCGCGCCGCCGGCCGCGGCGCCGGCGCCTGGGCCCGACCGCGCGCTCGAGCAGCGCGTCGAACGGCTCGAAGCCGAGGTCGCGAGGCTGCGCGCGGAGCTGCGCGCGCTGCTCGACGAGCTGGGCTGATCGGCCCCCACCACGATTGGCCGGTACGCGGCGCGGTCGATACGCTGCGCGCTGCCGCCCGTCCCCGTGCCCAAAAGGACCTCGATGTCACGGCTCACGCTCGTCACGCTCGGCATCGTCGCCGCGCTCATCTCCGCCGCCCCCGCCGCCGCGGCGCAGTCGCTGCCGGCGGTCGCGAAGTCGCTGACGGCGAAGAAGCAGGGAGCGTGCACCGCGACGACCTACCGCGCGCCGCTGACCGGCTTTCTCGACGTGCGCCTGCGCGGCCGCGGCGACTGGGACCTCGAGCTGCGCAACGCCGCGGGCCGCGCGCTGGCGAGCTCGCTCGGCTTCGGCGGCCGCGAGGTCGCCCAGGCGTGGGTGCGCGGCGGCCAGCGCGTCAGCGCGCGCGCCTGCCGCGGCCGCGGCGCCGGCGCGAATGCCGTCACGACCTTCCGCCTCGCGCAGGTTGCGCTGCCGAAGCTCCCGCTGGGCCCGGTGCAGCTGCTGCGCGTGCACGGCACCGACAAGCAGCTGCAGGCGCTCGAGTCCTCCGGCCTCGACGTGACCCACGCCAAGGGCCTCGGCTGGGCGGACGTCGTGATCGCCGGCGTCGGGGAGCTCGCGGCGGTCGTGACGTCCGGGCTGCGCTACTCCGTGCGCATCGCCGACCTGTCGAAGACCTACGCGAGCGCACGGGCGGCCGACCGCGCCTATGGCGCGCGGGTCGGCGCCTCCGGGTCGCCGCTGCCGACGGGCCGCACGTCCTACCGCACCTACGCCGACGTGCAGAACGAGCTCAAGGCGCTCGTCGACCAGAACGCGGGCCTCGTGCGTAAGGTCGCCTTCGGCACCTCCTACCAGGGCCGCGAGATCTCGGGCGTCGAGATCTCAAAGAACGTCGGCGCGGCCGACGGGCGCCCCGTGTTCTTCCTGATGGCGCTGCACCATGCGCGCGAATGGCCGTCGATGGAGGCGGCGATGGAGTTCGCCCACATGCTCGTCGCCCAGCAGGGCGACGCGCGGATCGCGAGCCTGCTCGCGCGCGAGCGGATCGTGATCCTGCCGATGGTCAACCCCGACGGCTTCGTCTCCTCGCGCGGCGCGTTCGATCCCGGCGACAGCCTCGCCGGACAGGACCCGAACGTCACGCTCGTCGAATCGATCGCGCCGCCGGGCGGCCTGTTCGCCTACCGGCGCAAGAACTGCAACGGCGAGCTCACGCCGTCGCTGCCCTGCGAGCTGGCGTGGGGCGTGGACCCCAACCGCAACTACGGCTACGGGTGGGGCGGCCCGGGCAGCTCGTCGGACGTCACGTCGCAGAGCTACCACGGCCCGGGCCCGCGCTCGGAGCCGGAGGTCCAGGCGGTCTGGAACTTCGTCCGCACGCACCACGTCACGACGCTGATGACGGTGCACAACGTCGCCGCGCTCGTGCTGCGCCCGCCGGGCACGAGCGGCGCCGGGCAGGCGCCCGACGAGGCCCGCCTGAAGGCAATCGGCGACCAGATCGGCGCCGCTGCCGGCTACACCTCGCAGTACGGCTTCCAGCTCTACGACACGAGCGGCACGACCGAGGACGACTCCTACGCGGCGACCGGCGGCTTCGGCTACACGGTCGAGATCGGCCCGCCGGACGGCAACTTCCACATGCCCTACCAGACCGGCGTCGTCGACGAGTGGACCGGCCAGAACCCCCATGCTGCCAACCGCGGCGGCCTGCGCGAGGCGCTGCTCGTGGCCGCCGGCGCGGCAGCGACCGACGCCGATCACGCGGTGCTGCAGGGCAGCGCGCCCGCGGGCAGGATCCTGCGCCTGCGCAAGCGCTTCGAGACGCTGACGAGCCCGTTCTGCCAGAGGGGCGTCGAGCCGGTCGTGAACATCGGGCTGCCGCGGGTCTGCCTGACCGGCGAAAAGGGGCCGATGGCGATCGGCGACGAGCTCGACGCGCAGACCACGGTGCCGCCGGGCGGCGCGTACAGCTGGCACATCGGGCCGTCCACGCGCCCGTTCGTCGGCGCGATCCCGGGCCGCAAGGAGGCCTACACGCTGACCTGCGAAGAGCCGGGCGGGACCGTCCTCGAGACGCTGTCGCTCGTCATCGACCGCGGGCAGGGCGTGGCGCTGAACATCGGCTGCGGGGCCAGGCCGACGACGCTCGGCAACCGCAAGCGAGTGGGCGGCGATCCGAACGCGCCGCTGCTGTCGACGGCTCCCGCGATCAACGGCGTCGCGGTCCCGGTGGGGCTCACGACGGCGAAGGCCAAGCCGAAGACGCGGGCCCAGCGCCTGGCGGCGTGCAACCGCAAGGCGAAGCGCATCAAGGCCGGCACGCGGCGGCGGGCGGCGCTGCGGTCGTGCACGAAGCGCTTCGGCAAGAAGCCCGCGGCCAAGGAGCCCGCCCGCAGGATGCGCTGACCCACGGGCCCCGAGAACGTCGAGAGGACGATCGGGCGCGCCCAGCGCACCCTATCTGCGTTTCACCCCGGCGATCCCGGCGTGACCGTCTCGGACCGGCGTGCGCTGTGGCGCGACGAGCCGCGCTGACCCGTACGCTCGCCCCCGTGTGCTGGGACCCCATCGTCGGGCGCGGGCGGCGGCCGCTCGCCCCGGCTCGCCCGAGGTCATGATCGCCGCCGGGGCCGGCGACCTGCTCGACGGGCTGCTCGACCTCGCGAGCCCGTGGGCGTACCTGCTCGTCGCGCTGCTCGCCGGCCTGGAGGGCGCCGCGCTCGTCGGCCTCGTGCTGCCCGGCGAGGCCGCGATGCTGCTCGGCGGGGTCCTGACGGCCAACGGCCGCGCCGAGCTCGGCGTGATGATGGCGGCCGCGAGCGCCGGCGCCGTGATCGGCGACTCGCTCGGCTACGCGCTGGGACGGCGCTTCGGCGAGCCCATCCGCCGCAGCCGCCTCGGCCGGCGCATCGGCGAGGAGCGCTGGAAGCGCGCGGAGGACTACGTCCGCGACCGCGGCGGCCGCGCGGTGTTCGTCGCGCGCTTTGTCGGGATCCTGCGCGCGCTCGTGCCCGCGATCGCCGGCATGACGCGGATGCCCTACCGGACGTTTCTGCCCTACAACGCCGCCGGCGGGGTGCTGTGGACGTGCGGCTTCGTCCTCGCCGGCCACCTCGCCGCGGGCTCCTACGAGCAGGTGGCGCGCGTCGCGGGGCAGGCAGGCCTGCTGCTGCTCGCGATCGTGGTGCTCGTCGGTGCCATCGCGCTGGTGGCGCGCTGGATCGCTCGCCACCCCGAGCGCGTGACCGAGCCGCTGGGGCGGCTGTGGAACCTTGCGCCCGTCCAGCGCCTCGCGTCGCGCTACGAGCGCCAGGTCGCGTTTCTCGTCGCGCGGCTTCGGCCCGAGGGGACGCTCGGACTGCTGCTGACGGCCCAGCTCGCGCTGCTGATCGCGCTCGGCGTTGCTTTCGGCGCCGTGCTCGAGGACGTCATCGAGCGCGAGGAGCTCAGCACGATCGACGCGCCGGTCGCTCGCTTCGTCGCGGCGCACCGCGAGCCGTGGCTGACGAGCGTCTTCGAGATCACGACGTGGGCGGGCTCGCTGGCGGTGCTGATCCCGCTGGTCATCCTCGTCGGCTTGGGGCGCCGCCGCGTGGAGTCGAGCAAGCGGCCGCTGGTGTTTCTCGCAGCGATTCTGTCCGGCGCGACCGCGCTGTACAGCGCCATCAAGCTCGTGGTCGCGCGACCGCGCCCGGAGGACTCGCTGGTCGAGGCCGCCGGCTACGCCTTCCCGTCCGGTCACGCCACCGCCGCCGCCGCCACCTGGCTGGCGCTCGCCGTCGTCGTCGGCCGCGGCGCGACGGCGAGCTGGGGCCGCCGGGTCCGGCTCGTCGCGGCGGCGCTCGTGATCGCCGTCATCGTCGGGCTGTCGCGGGTCTACCTCGGCGTGCACGCCGCGACCGACGTGCTCGGCGGCTGGGCGCTCGGCAGCCTGTGGTTCGCGGCGGTGCTGACGACGGTCGCGGTGCTCGACGAGCGACGCGCGAAGCGCAGTCCCTCGCCGCCTGACCCGCCGGCGGATCCAGATTGAGCGCACTCAGGACTTGTCGGCGGCCGCCAGCGCGCCGATCGGCTCGGCGCTCCCGACCCGGGTGAAGCGGCTGGTCAGGTGCAGCACCGCGTCGCCGGCGCCGGGCGCGCGGATGTCGACGCGGTACTCGCGCAGGACACCACCCGTGTCGATGCAGACGCTGAACGGCAGTGACTTGATGCCACGGCTCTTGCGATCGAACTCCGCGCGCCGTGATGGCCGGGCGCGGCGGCGGATGCGCGCGAAGTCAAGCCTGCCCGCGTAGCGCGTGCAGGTCCGTCCCGCGACCGTGCCCGTGCCGGTCCTGCGCACCCCGACGCCGTCGGTCGCGACGTACTGCAGGGAGTCCGCGGGCCCGTTGGCGACGAGGCTCGGCCGCTGGCGCCGGTAGCGCCCCCGGCCCGCCGGCCGCGCGAACGTCGCCGAGCGGTCGGAGAAGAAGTCGACCTCGCTGCCGCTGCGCCCCTGGGGCGCTTGCACGTAGTGGACCCGGTAGCGGCTGCGGACGTGGCGCAGGTCGATCAGCCCGCCGCCGCGCGCCCGGAAGCCGCTCTGGCCCGCGGGCACGCCCTCGGAGCGGTAGCTGAGCGTGAACGCCGCGGTGCCCTTGCGCTTCATCGTCTCGATCGTGCGCTTCAGCGCGGCCGCGCCCTGCCGTTCGGCGCGTGCGGAGTCCGACTCCGAGCCTCCGCCGCCGCCGCACGCCGCGAGCGCCAGGGGCGCGGCGGCGAGCAGCACGGCGACCTGTCGCGTGAGCATCGCCGCAGTATCGCCGCTGCGAAAGCCCGGCGGATCAGGCCGCGGGCGGCGGCGGCGCGCCGACGCGCTCGAGCAGCGCGACGCACTCGATGTGCGGCGTCTGCGGAAACATGTCGACGGGCACGACACGCCGCAGCGCGTAGCCGGCCTCGACGAGCTGCGCCGCGTTCGGAGCGAGCGTCGTCGGGTTGCAGGAGATGTAGACGATGCGCCGCGGCGCGGCCTCGATGATGCGCCGCACGATCTTCTGCGACAGGCCCGCGCGCGGCGGGTCAACCATGCAGACGTCGGGGCGGCTGGCCTCGTCGACGAGCTCGCGCAGCGCCAGGCGCACGTCGCCCGCGAAGAACGTCGCGTTCTTGATCTCGTTGCGCCGCGCGTTGGCGATCGCGTCGGCGACCGCGGGCTCGACGATCTCCAGGCCCCACACCTCACCCGCGCGGGCGGCGACGCTGAGGCCGACGGTCCCGATTCCGCAGTACAGGTCGAAGACGCGCTCCCAGCCCTTGAGGTCGGCGAGCTCGGCCGCGATCGCGTAGAGCTTCTCGGCCATCTCGGTGTTCGTCTGAAAGAACGCCAGCGGTGAGATCGCGACCTCGAGGCCGCCGATCTCCTCCAGCAGCGCGGGCGCGCCCGCGATCAGCGACGTCTCGCCGACGGCGGTGCTCTCGGCGATCGCGTCCGTGCGCGTCCACATGAGGCCGTCGCATTCCACGGCACCGGCCAGCGAGGACGTGTCGAGCTCGCCCGGCCCCGTCACGATGCGCACCTGCAGGGCGCCCGTGCGCCGGCCCTCGCGCACGACGAGGTTGCGCAGCAGCCCCGTGTGGGTGCGGCGGTCCATCGCCTGCAGGCCCTGTTCGCGGCACCACGCCAGCACCTCGTCGCGAGCGCGGTTGGAGCGCTCGGACGCCAGCAGGCAGTCCTTGACCGCGACGATCGTCTCCCACGAGCCGGGAGCATGAAACCCGCACAGCAGCTCGCCCTCGGGGGACGTTCCGAAGGAGTACTCGAGCTTGTTGCGATAACGCCACTGCTCGACGGCGGGAACGATCTCGTCGAGCACATAGCCCTCGAGATGGCCGATCCGCGTCAGCGCGTCGTTGACCTGCTCCCGCTTGACGGCGAGCTGGCGCTCGTAGGGCAGCACCTGCCACGGCGCGCCGGGATGATCGGCCAGCGGGTCGATGCGCTCGGGGCTCGGCTCGAGCACCTCGAGCGTGCGCGCCTCGGCATAGCCGCGCTTGCGCTTGGTGACGACCGCGCGGACGAGATCGCCGGGGATCGCGCCGGAGACGAAGACGACGTAGCCGCCGCGGCCGTCGCCCGGCGCCTCGAGGCGGGCGATGCCGTTGCCGCCGTAGGCGAGCGCCTCGACGCGCAACTCGAGCTCGGCACCGCGCTCGGGGCGCGTGAAGGTTGAGGTCTCCATGACCCCCAGGATAGGAGCGCCGTCAGCGACCGCGTCCGGCACTGCCCGCGCGAACCCGCGTGAGCGCCCGCCGCGCGGCCCGCAGGCGGTCGGCGAGCGCCGCCCGCGCGCCGTCCCGCCCCCCTGCGAGCGCCGTCCGCATGCCGGCGCGGCGGGCGTGCAGCGCGTCGGTCGCCTGCCGGCGCGCCACCTGCATGAAGACCGCGCCGAGGCCGGCGGCGTCCTCACGCGTCATGCGCCCGTACGTAACCGCCGCAGAGCCCGCCCGGCGCAGCAGCTCGCCCGCCGTCACCGCAGCAGCAGCTCCAGCAGCGCCTTCTGCGCGTGGCGGCGGTTCTCGGCCTGCTCCCAGATGCGCTGGCGCGGGCCGTACAGCAGCTCGGCCGTGATCTCCTCGCCGGGATGGGCGGGCAGGCAGTGCAGCGCGATCGCATTCGGCGCCGCGAGGTCGAGCAGCGCCTCGTCGAGGCGATAGGGCGCGAGCGCCGCGCGGCGCTCGTCGGCGGTCGCCTCGTCGCCCATGCTGACCCACACATCGGCGTAGATCGCGTGGGCGCCGGCGACCGCCTCGGCGGGATCGGTGCTCAGCACCGCGCCCGGCGCGCCGGTCAGCGTGTAGCCCTCCGGCGACGCGACCTCGACCTCGACGCCGACGCGCGCGCCGACGAGCGCCAGCGAGCGCGCGACGTTGTTGCCGTCGCCGACATACGCGACCTTCAGGCCTTCGAGGCGTCCGAACTCCTCGCGCAGCGTCATGAGGTCGGCGAGCGCCTGGCACGGGTGGTGGCCGGCGGTGAGCATGTTGAAGACCGGCACGGTGGCATGCGCGGCGAGCTCCTCGAGCAGCTCGTCCGGACCGGTGCGCACGCCGATCGCGGCCATGTGGCGCGACAGGATGCGCGCGGTGTCGCCGACCGACTCGCCGCGCGAGAGCTGCAGCTCGCCCGCGCGCAGCACGACGGGCTGGCCGCCGAGCTCGAACACCCCCGCCTCGAAGGACAGCCGCGTGCGCGTCGAGGGCCGCTCGAAGATCAGCGCGATGCTGCGCCCCTCCAGCGCCCGCGAGGACAGCGGCGCGGCCTTCAGCGCATCGGCGCGGTCGAGCAGCTCGATGATCTCGTGGCCCTCGAGCTCGGTGCCGGTGAGCAGGTGACGCGTCAAGTCGGGCAGTCTATGTGCCATGCGGGTCCTCAGCTGGAACCTCTTTCACGGTCGCGCCGTGCCGGGCGCGGGGCACGATCTGCGCGCGGCGTTCGCACGCGCGCTCGCCGGCTGGGACTGGGACGTCGCGCTGCTCCAAGAGGTCCCGCCGTGGTGGCCGCCGGCGCTCGCGCGCGCCTGCGACGCCGACGCGCGCAGCGTGCTGACGTCGCGCAACGCGCTGCTCGCGGCGCGCCGGTTCGCCGCCGAGCGCCGGCCCGACGTCATCAAGTCGGGCGGCGGCGGGGCGAACGCGATCCTTGTGCGCGGCGGCGCCATCGCGGACCACCGCCACCTGCTGCTGCGCCGCTGGCCCGAGCGGCGGGTCTGCCACGCCGTCGCGCTGCACGACGGTTCGTGGTGCGCCAACCTCCACGCGCAGGTGCGCCCGCCCGAGCGCGCGCAGGCCGACATCGTCCGAGCGGCCGCGGCCGCGCTGACGTGGTCGCGCGGCGGGCCGACCGTGCTCGGCGGCGACTTCAACGTCCGCCGCCCCTCGGTGCCCGAGTTCGAGTGGCTCGGCGGCAACGGCGTCGACCACGTGCTCGGCCACGACGTGACCGCCGGCGCGCCGGCCGAGCTTCCCGAGCACGGCCGGCTCTCCGATCACGCCCCGGTGATCGTCACCGCCCTGCCGCGCGGGCACGCCGCCGCGAGGTAAGGTCGCGGCGACCCGGGAACGACCCAAAGGACCGCCATGCCCCGCCGCACCCCGTCTTTGCTCGCCTGCCTCGCGATCGCCGCCGGCGGTCTGATCGCCGGCTGTGGCTCCGACGATGACGAGGGCGCCGGCACGTCCTCGCCGCCGCCCGCCTCCGCGCCGGAGGCCACCGGTCCCGACACCGGCTCGACCGGCGGCGAGGTGAAGGTCACGATGAAGGACATCGAGTACGTCCCGAAGGCGATCACCGCGAAGGTCGGCCAGAAGATCGTCTGGGAGAACACGGACGGAGAGATCCCGCACACCGTGACGGCCACCGACGGCGCCGACTTCGACTCGGGCAACATGACGTCCGGCGAGACGTTCGAGTACACGCCGACGAAGGCCGGCAAGATCGACTACGTCTGCACGATCCACGCCAACCAGAAGGGGTCGGTCACGGTCCAGTAGCGGGTCGCGAGCGCGCTCAGCCGGGACGCAGGCCGAAGCCGCGCAGCATCATCAGCGCGCGAGCCGACGCCGAGCCCGGCTTGGGCAGCACGCCGAGCTGGGTCGCGGCGTCGTAGAGGTCGAAGAACGCCCGGATGCGCCACAGCCGCGTGCGCTCCTCGTCGAGCTCGCAGTAGAAGATCGCCTGCACGACGATCGCGCGGCCCGACGCGGGAAACTCGCCGAGCTGCGCCGTGTGCGTCGCGAGCACGCGCACGGGCGCCGCGACGAAGCGCCCGTCGGTCAGGCGCTCACCGGTCGATGCCAGGCGGGCATCCGGAGCGCCGGTGCGCAGCCGTGCGGCGTGCATGGAGAGGGCGGCCGGGCCGATCAGCGGCTTGAACGTCAGCGGGTCCTCGTAGTGCAGGTCCGGCGCGCAGGTTGCGGCGATCTCGCGCGCGAAGTCGCTCGCCGACCACGCCGCCTGAAAGCGGTCCAGGAGCGCGTCGACAGTGCTCACTCCGCGAACTCCGCCACGCCCTGCAGCGGCGAGCTCGCACGGGCGTGCGTGCGCCGCGCGATGCGCCCGGCGCCGCGCGCCAGCACGCCGGCCTCGACCGCGAGACGGATCGCGTGCGCCATCGCGACCGGATCGGCTGCTCGCGAGATCGCGCTCGCGCAGAGCACGGCGTCGCAGCCGAGCTCCATCGCGAGCGCCGCGTCGGATGCCGTGCCGACGCCCGCGTCGAGGATCACCGGCACGCCGGCAGCCTGCACGATCAGCGTGATGTTCGCCGGGTTGGCGATCCCCATGCCGCTGCCGATCGGCGAGCCCAGCGGCATCACCGCAGCGCAGCCGACGTCCTGGAGGCGGCGTGCGAGAACGGGGTCGTCGTTGGTGTAGGGCAGCACGACGAAGCCGTCGTCGACGAGCTGCTCGGCGGCCACCAGCAGCTCCGGCGCGTCGGGCAGCAGCGTGCGCTCGTCGCCGATGACCTCGAGCTTGACCCAGTCGGTCCCCAGCGCCTCGCGCGCGAGCTGCGCGGTCAGCACGGCGTCGCGGGCGGTGAAGCAGCCGGCCGTGTTGGGGAGCACGTCGACGCCGCGCTCGGAGATGACGTCCAGCAGCGAGCCCTGCGTCGCGGGGTCGACGCGCCGCATCGCGACCGTCACGAGCTCGCACTCGCAGGCTTCGATCGCATCGCCGAGCGTCGCCAGCCGTGCGAAGCCGCCGGTGCCCAGCAGCAGGCGCGAGCGCAGCTCGCGGCCGGCGATGTGCAGCGGCGCGGTCATCCGCCCTGCGTCGCGGTCACGATCTCCACGCGCGCGCCGTCGGGGACCGTCAGCGTCGGCCACTCACCGCGGCGCGTGACCTCGGCATCGACGGCGACCGCGATGCCGGCCGTGGCCGGATCGATGTCCAGGCGCAGCAGGACGTCGCGGATCGTCGGGTTCTCGCCGCCGTCGGTCGGCTGTCCGTTGACGTAGATCACGCGGCCGCTCGCTCGCGGGCAGGGGCGAAGCGCTGCGCGGCGAACGGCGCCGCGACGTCGTCGCCGGCCAGCGCCCCCGCGACGATCTCGGCGCTGACGGGCGCGAGCAGGATGCCGTTGCGATGGTGGCCGGTCGCCCACACGAGCCCCTCGGCCTCGTGCGCGCGTCCCAGCACCGGCGCGTTGTCGGGCGTCGCGGGTCGCAGGCCGGCCGCCGTCTCCTCGACGATCAGCTCGTGGATGCCCGGCACGAGCTCGCCGGCGTCGCGCAGCAGCTCGTACAGGCCGCCCGCCGTGACGCTCGTGTCGAAGCCGCGCTCCTCCATCGTCGCGCCGAGCACGTAGCGCCCGTCGCCGCGCGGCACGAGGTAGCCGCCCTCGAAGCGCACGATGCGCTCGAGCAGCCCGGGTCCGGCCGGGTCGCGCAGGCGCATGATCTGGCCTTTGACCGGGCGCAGCGCGAAGCGCGCGGCCTCGGGCACGCCGGCGATTGCCCCGCTCCACACACCGGCCGCGACGACGACCTGCCGCGCCGCGACGAAGCCCCCGCCGGCGAGCTGCACGCCCGTGATCCTGGCGCGTTCGAACGTGATCCGCTCGACGGGCGTGTGGGTATACAGGTCAACCCCTGTGCGGCGGCTTGCCTCAGCGAGGGCGATCCCCGTCGTACGGGGGTCGACAGCGTGGTCACCCGGTACCGCGAGCGCGAGCCTGACGGTCGGCGTGAGCGCCGGCTCGCGCTTGCGTGCCGCGCTGGGCAGCAGCCGCTGCACGTCGAGATCCAGCTCCTCGCGCAGCGCGAGCTCGCGCTCGAGCGCCTCCGCCTCGTCGCGATCGCGCGCGACGACGAGCGCGCCGCAGCGGCGCAGGCCGGGATCGATGCCCGACGCCTGCGCCAGCTCGGCCGCGAAGCCGGGCCACATCCGCGCGCTCGTCAAGCCCAGCCTGAGCAGCGCGAGCTCGCCCGGGTCGGCCTCGGTGACGGGCGCGAGCATGCCCGCGGCGACGTGCGTGGTGCCGCCGCCGAGCTCGCCGCGCTCGAGCAGGCAGACCGACGCGCCGCGCTGGGCGGCGCGCCAGGCGACGGCGAGCCCGATGACGCCGCCGCCGATGACGACGACGTCGGCTGATGCTGGTGGGTCCTGCGGCATTGCACCTCGCTTCGCCGGCATGACCCGGATCAGCTGTTGACGGTCGGCATGGCGCCCTCTCAGCCCGCGCTCACGGGCTCCCGTAGCCGTCCATTCTAGCGCCACAGACCGCCCGGCCGGCGCGCGTTGCGACAATGGGCTACGTGCCCGTCCACAGTGATCGCACGGCCCGCCTGCAGCGGGCCGTCCTGTACCTCGTCTGCTCGCTGCGCCCTGGCGGGCACGCGCTCGAGGATGTGCTCGGCCCCGCGCTCGCCGGCGGCGTCGACATCGTCCAGCTGCGCGACAAGCAGGCCGGCGACGACGAGCTGCTGGCGGCGGCGACCGTCGCGCGGCGCTGCTGCGACGACGCGGGAGCGCTGCTGATCCTCAACGACCGCGCCGACCTCGTGGGGGCAGCAGGCGCCGACGGCTGCCACCTCGGCCAGGACGACATGAGCGTCGAGCGGGCGCGCATGCTCGCGGGCGCGGATGCGCTCGTCGGGCTGTCGACGCACTTTCCGGCGGAGATCGATGCCGCGGGCGCCGCGGACTACGTCGGCGTCGGGCCGGTGCACGCGACGCCGACGAAGCCCGGCCGCGCCGCGGTCGGCCTCGAGCTCGTGCGCTTTGCGGCCCGGCACGCCCCGGTGCCGTTCTTCGCGATCGGCGGGATCGACGGGGCCAACGCCGCCGCGGTCGTCGCGGCGGGAGCGACGCGGATCGCGGTCGTGCGCGCGATCGCCGAAGCGGCCGATCCGCGCGCGGCCGCGGAGCGCCTGCGCGACGTGCTGACCGCAGATCAGGCCCATGGGCTCGCGTAGCCGCAAGCGCGGCCGCGCCGCCGCGGGCGCGACCGGCGCCGGCCCCGAGCCCGCCGGATCCGCTGCGCCCGCCGGCGATGACGACGCGCTGCGGCGCGGCTACGCCCGCGGCCGCGCCCGTGACGACGCGATTCGCGCGAGCCTCGAGCCGCTTGCGCCCGGCGAGCGGCCGCGGGTCGTGACGGTCGCCGCGATGATCGCGTTCGCGTTCGCGATCGCTAACGTCGTCGCGACGCTGACCGGCGACGACCTCTCCTCCGATCAGGGCGACCCGACGCTCTTCGCGGTCATCACGACGGCGATCCTCGTACTCGCGGGCGTCGGGATGCTCGCCCGCAAGTACTGGGCGGTGCTCGGCTTTCAGGTCATCCTCGGCCTGCAGATCGTCGTCTTCTCGCTCGCGCTGCTGCGCGTGCAGCGATGGTGGCTGGCGATCCTCATGACGATCGCGATCGGGCTGCTCGGCTGGCTGTTCTGGAAGCTCATCCGCGCGATGGCGCGGCTGCAGATGCCAGACCGCGACTCGCTGCTGCCGCCGCGCGAGCCCTGAGCGGACCCCGAACCCGCCACCCCGACTCGATAGGCTCGCGGACGATGGCCGACTCCTCCTACGACTGCATCGTCATCGGCTCCGGGCCCGGCGGCTACGTCGCCGCGATCCGCGCGGCGCAGCTCGGGATGAAGACCGCGGTCGTCGAGTCCGACCAGGTCGGCGGGCGCTGCCTGAACTACGCCTGCATCCCGGCGAAGGCCGTGCTGCGCGTCGCCGACGTGCTCGGCGAGATCCGCCAGGCGGCCGACTACGGCATCACCGTGTCCGAGCCCGAAGTCGACTTCGCAGCCGTCGGCGCGCGCCGGCAGAAGGTCGTCAAGACGCTGACCGGCGGTGTCGCCGGCCTCATGAAGAAGAACGCGATCGACGTCATCGAGGGCCACGCATCGGTGACCGACGACGCCAACGTCAAGGTCGGCGGCAACTTCGACGGCACGGAGATCGCCGCCAAGCACGTCATCCTCGCCACCGGCTCGGTCAAGAAGGCGCTGCCCGGCACGCGCTTCGGCGGGCGTGTCATCGGCACGGAGGAGGCCTGGGCGCTGACGGAGCTGCCCGCTTCGCTGGCCGTCGTCGGCGCCGGCGCGTCGGGCACCGAGATCGCGTCGGCCTACGCGCGCCTGGGCTCGGACGTCACGCTCTACGAGGGCCTCGACCGCGTGCTGCCGACCGAGGACGCCGAGATCTCGAAGATCGCCGAGCGCGGCTTCAAGAAGCAGGGCATCAAGGTCCGCACCGGCGTCTTCGTCGAGAACGTCGAGAGCGGCGAGGACGAGGTCCGCTTCACCGTCGCGGGCGAGCCCGCGAGCGCACAGTGGCTCGTGATCGCCGCCGGCCGCGCGCCCGACGTCGAGGGGTTGGGCCTCGAGGACGCGGGCATCGGCCTGACCGCCGCGGGGCTCGTCGCCGTCGACGGCGCGATGCGCACGTCGCTGGCGAGCGTCTACGCGATCGGCGACCTCGTCCCGGGTCCCGCGCTCGCCCACAAGGCGTCCGACGAGGGCGTCATCGCCGCCGAGGACGCCGCCGGCCTGACGACGCACCCGATCGACTACATCGACGTCCCGCGCGCGACCTTCTGCTCTCCGAACGTCGGCAGCTTCGGCCTCACCGAGCAGCAGGCGATCGACGCCGGCAACGACGTCGTCGTCGGGCGCTGCAGCTTCGGCGCCGTCGGCGCCGGCACGGTCTACGGCGACCGCAGCGGTCTCGTCAAGATCGTCGGCGACCGCACCTACGGCGAGCTGCTCGGCGGTCACATCGTCGGAACGCGCGCGACCGAGCTCATCCAGGAACTCGTCAACGTGCGCGCGCTGGAGGGCGGCTTCGGCGAGATCGCGCGCATGGTGCACGGCCACCCGACGCTGTCGGAGGCGGTCATGGAGGCCGCTCGCGACGCCGACGGCTGGATCATCCACGGCTAAGCCTGAATCCACAAATCCTCGGTCGATCCAGGCTGAGCCGTCCGCATCCCCGGCCGACGGCCCGGCCTTCTACTTCGACCTCTTCAGCCCGCAGGCCTATCTGGCGGCGGAGCGCGTGCTCGTCGCGCTGCCGGTCCGTGCCGAGTGGATCCCGCTCCTGGCGTCGGACCTGCCGGGCGCCGACACGCTCGAGGGCTTTCGCTGCGACGCCGACCGCGAGGCCTTCTTTGACCGCGTCTCCCGCCTCGCGCAGCGCCGCGGCCTGCAGCCGCTCGTCTGGCCGCAGCCGTTTCCGTTCGACAGCACGTTCGCGATGCACGTCGCCACGTACGCCAAGCAGATCGGCCGCACCGTGCCGTTCGCCCAGGCCGCCTTCCGGCAGGCATTCGCCGGCGGCCGCGACCTCGGCGTGCCCGACAACGTGCTGATCGCCGCGGCGGCCTGCGAGATGCATCCGACCGCCGTGCTGAAGGGCGCGGAGCTGCGCTCGATCGCCGACCGTCTCGCCGCCGCGACGGCGCTGGCAGCGCAGCGCGGCGTGCGCGACGTGCCCGCGGTCTGGGTCCCCGGCGGCGAGGTCTTTCACGGCGACGACGGCCTCGAGCAGGCCGCGCGCGCACTCGGCGCGTGACGGACGGCTTGCAGAACACCAACCTTGCCGACCGGCGAGCTACGTTGGCGGGGGATGAAGGCCAACCGCCACTACCGGCTGCTGTACACGCGCTCCAGCCGCAGGCCCGCGCAGCTCAGCCCGACGCGGATGGACCACATCGAGATCGTCGACATCGCGTCGGGCGAGGTCGTCCTGTTCTGGGACCTTCCCGCCCCCGACGCGGCCCGCCGCGTGCGCCGCCTGCGCGAGGACCTCTCCGTGCTCGACGTCGAGGACTTCGTCGACCGCTGGTGCGCTGTAGACGCCTGACTTCAGGCTCGTTCGGCGTTCCCGCTGACGGCGAGCCCCGCGCCGAGGCCGACCATCACGACGCCGCCGGTGCCGCCGATCGCCGCCAGGCGCCGTGGCGAGCGCACGAGCCAGTCGCGCGCCGCGCCCGCCGCGATCGCCCAGACGGCGTCGCAGATCACGGCGATCGTGCAGAACACCGCGCCGAGCGTCAGCAGCTGCAGTGACACGGCGCCCGCCGAGCGGTCGACGAACTGCGGCAGCACCGCGATGAAGAAGACGATGACCTTCGGGTTGGCGACGCCGACGACGAACGCGTCGGACAGCATCCGCCGCATGAGCTTCGGCTCGACCGGCGCGTACAGCGCGTCCGCCAGCGTGCGCCGGTGGCGAAAGGTCTGCACGCCGAGAAAGACGAGGTACAGCGCGCCGGCGAGCTTGATCGCCGTGAAGACCGCGATCGACTCCTGCACGATCGCCCCGACGCCGACCGCGACGAGCACGACCTGGACGTAGACCCCCGCGGTGTTGCCGACCGCCGTCGCCAGGCCGGCGCGGCGACCGAGCGTCAGCGAGCGCGTGACGACGAACAGCACGCTCGGCCCGGGCACGACGATCAGCACGAACGCGATCAGCATGAATGTCGCCAGGTGATCGGTCGGCAGCATGCAGGCGAGCGTAGCGCCGCGGCTACAGCCGCGCGAGCACCTCGCGCGCTGCGCGCTTGCCCGCGCTGATCGCGCCGTCCATGTAGCCGTTCCAGTACGTCGCGGTCTCCGTGCCGGCCCAGTGGATGGGGTCGCGACATCAACCGCGCGAAATCCAACGATTGGTGTTTGTCGCCACCCGGCGCCGATCGCCGGCGCCGCACGCCGCGGGCCCGGCCACCGTGCGGGCGCGCCTGTAAGTCGCCGCGGCGGACCGCCCGATCCAGCGGTCCTGGCGCGCACCGATCCTTGCCGGTATATACCTCGGCGCGGAGAGTGAGGGAGTGCCGCAATGGACGACGAGGAGCAGTCAGCTCGACGCTTGCGAGAGAGTGCTGCTTCCTCGCGCAAAGCGATAGCCGCTATCCAGGATGAGGATCCCAGTGCTGGTCGCTGATCGCGGACATCAGAGTCGCGCTGGGCTCAACCGGCGTCTGGCCACGGGGGCGATACTTCGACAGCATGGCCAAAGACCACGAGCACAGACCCGTCGAAAACGTTCAATCGCATGAGGCGCCTTCCGAAGCACCGCTGCGCGATCTTTACATGAGCCTCGACGATGCTGAGCGGGACCGTGCGGCCGCGCCATCAGGCGAACGAGACTATGCGAGCCCGCTCGTAATGCCTAATCGGTCAGGGTGCGATCGAAGCAGCCGACGATGTGCCGTTCGTACTCCCCCGGACGAGCGGTCGCCGCCCCCACGTGCGGGACGCCGCGGACGACCCACTCGGCCTTCGGCGCCGGGATCGCGCGGAGGTACGCGCGGCTGGCCGACTCGCCCGGACTGGAGCGGCGCGAAGCTGGTGCTCGCGATGCCGTTCCTCGTGGCGAATACGGCAGCCCGGCCCCGCAACCGGAGCGGCGGGACCGGTCGAACGATGAGGGGCGGCCGGGCGCCCAGGTAGTCAGCGCAACGTCCGGTCGAAGAACCCGGTCACCCGGCGCGCGTACTCCTCGGGCATGGTGCGGATGCCGGCGGTGTGCCCGCCCTTCGGAACCTCCCACTCCTCGGCCGGCCCGCGAGCGGCGGCCAGGTATCCGGGGGTCTTGTTGTCGACCTCGCCCTTCGCGGCGTGGATCAGCAGGATCGGCCGCGGGGCGATGCACGCGATGTAGGTCGTCAGGTTTGCCGGCGGCGTGGTGTTCGAGAACACCGCGAGCGCGGCGGTCTTGACGGCGAGCAGCGGGGCGTTGACGACGCGCTCGACGCCGCCGATGTCGGCGAGCTCCTCGGAGACCACGCGGGCCCCGGCACCGTCGGACACCACGGCGGCCAGGTCCTGCGTGGCGGCCGCGGTCTGGAGCATCATCTCGCCGCCGACCGACAGCCCGAGCCCACCGATGCGACCCGGCTCGACGTCCGAGCGGCCCTTGAGGAAGCGGACGCCGGCCTGGATGTCCTTGTCGAACGTCCAGCCGAACGAGTGCGGATCGCCCTCGCTCGCGCCCTCGCCCCGGCGGTCGAAGAGCAGCACGCCGTACGCCTTCGGTGACGCATTCACGCACCTCAGCGACGGCCGCGCCCGCGTCGAGGACCTGCACGTCAGCGTCTGCGCCGTCCTGCTCGCCGAGGCCTGCAACATCAGCCTGCACGACGTCGCGCACCCCGGCGTCCCCGCGCTGACCTACGCGCGGCTGGCATGGGTCAGCCAGAACTACGTGCGCGCGGAGACGATCGCCGCTGCCAACGAGCTGCTACTCAAGGTTCACGCGCGCATCGCGCTCGTCGCAGCGCTCGGCGATGGGCACATCGCGACGGTCGACGGTATGCGCTTCCGCGTCCCGGTCCGCTCGATCCATGCGGGTCCCAACCCGCGCTACTTCGCGACCGGCCGCGGCGTGACGTGGCTGAACTACATGAGCGACCAGTTCGCCGGCCTGCACGCGATCGTTGTCCCCGGCACCCTGCGCGACTCGCTAATCGCGCTCGACGGCCTGCTCGAGCTCCAGCCGCCCGGCGCCGGCGGCCCGACGATGATCATCACCGACCAGGCCGCCTACTCCGACCAGGTCTTCGGCCTGTACTGGCTGCTCGGCTACCAATTCAGCCCGCGCCCCGCGGGGCTGCCCGACCAGCGCTTCTGGTATTTCGACCGCGACAACGGCTACGGCGCGCTGCACGGCCTCGCACGCAACCGCATCAACACCCGGCTGATCCTCGCGCACTGGGACGACATCCTGCGCGTCCTCGGATCGCTCTCGACCGGCACGGTCCGCGCGAGCGAGCTGCTGCGCGTCCTGCAAGGCGGCGGACGCCCCACGCCGCTGGGCCGCGCGATCGCCGAGATCGGGCGCGCAGCCAAGACGCTGCACCTGCTGCACTACGTTGACTCGCGGTGTGGCCGGGCCCGCGGCCGGATTGATGGCGGGCCTGTTGAGGGAACACCGCGCTCTCGCGGGTCGTTCGGACCAGCGGCGCCGACGTGGGGCGTGGCTGGCGGGTCGTTGTCGTCCAGCTCGCTAGCGGCGCGTGGTCGCGGGCCGCTTACCGTTGGCGACTGGTGGCTGCGCGGGCGTCGCTGTGGGCTGGTGGCCGAGGGCTTTGCCCTCGATGAAGAAGATGTTGGGGTAGGGCTCTGCGGCCGGCGGCGGGGTCGGGGGGGCGGTTGTGTCGGGTGTGTCGGCCATCGCTTCAGTGTACGGCGACGGCGACGGCGAATCCAAGGACCTCGATCACCACGCCGACGAGGCCTGCGACAAGGCAGCGCTGCAGCACCAGCACGCCGGCCCGGTTGGCGATGCGCCGCTGACGGTGCGACTCGGCGATGCGTAGGAGATACACGCCGGGGTTGTCACGGTCTCCGTATGCCGCGGTATACAGGTGATCGACGTCGACGCTGAAGCCGAAGTCGCGGATGGCGAGCACAGCGATTGCACCCACGAGTGCTGCCGTCGCGCCTGCGATGCCCAGGCAGACCAGTATCGCGTGCACCGCGTGCGTGCCGAACGAGAGTCCGTCGCCGACCGCCGGGGCGGCGAGAAGGGCAGCCAGAGCGCCCGCGCCAGCGAGCAGCGGCGCGGCCCGTGAGCGGAGGTTGGCGACAAGGTCGCGCTGCTCATCGAGTGCGGCGCGCGCCAGGTCGTAGACGACTTCCTCGAGCGTTGGCGGCATCGCGGCGACGGTGTGACAGGCAGCGGACGGCGGCCGACCGGCACTATCACACAAGGCCCGAGGAACGAGCGCCCATGGCCTGCGCTCGAACGGAAGACCCCGATGCCGCAGGTGATCTGGCAGTGGCCGCGCAGATCAGCTGGCAGCGGGCCTGGCTGGGCCCGCCGGACCTCGTCGGCGCGGGCCGCGGTCTTAT
>Ga0136633_1000587_pt1 | contig 27899 bp, 23 predicted proteins | sample AntDrymeUQ832206_2_FD_105494 | JGI IMG/M metagenome (GOLD analysis project Ga0136633, IMG submission 105494) | Polar desert sand microbial communities from Dry Valleys, Antarctica - metaG UQ83 (22.06) | ecosystem: Environmental > Terrestrial > Soil > Desert | place: Antarctica: Dry Valley... | reverse complement strand
CTCCCGAGCCAGGGTCGAGGTAGGACGGACCGGGGCCGGCCTCGCCGATCCAGCCTGCGTCGGCCTGGGGAGGGATGACGTAGCCGAGATGCTGGAGCGAGTAGAGGACGTTCATCGCGCAGTGCTTGATCCCGTCCTCGTTGCCAGTCACCACGCAGCCCCCGACCCGGCCGTAGTAGGCGTACTGGCCGGCCTCGTTCACCATTGACGAGTTGCCGTAGAGGCGCTCGATGACCCTGGTACAGACCGACGTCTTCTCCCCCAGCCAGATCGCGGTGCAGAGGACGAGGATGTCGGCCGCCATGACCTGGTCGAAGATGTCGGGCCACTCGTCGCGCTCCCAGCCGTGCTCGGTCATGTCGGGCCACACGCCAGTGGCGATGTCACGGTCGACGGCCCGGATGACGTCGACCGTGACGCCCTGGCGCCGCATGATCTCGATCGACCGGTCGGCCAGCCCCTGGGTGTGCGAGGGCTCGGGCGATCGCTTGAGCGTGCAGTTGATGAACACGGCCCGCAGGTCGCTGAAGTCCCATCGGGTCTGGCGGCAGAGGTCGTCCTGCTCTGGGGAAAGCGTGGTCATCGTCGGCTCCTCGAGGGGTGGGTGGCCCGCAGCGTTACACGCGCCCTGGTGCCGGCGCAGCCGAACCTACGATGGGGCGCCCGACCCCGTGATCAGGAAGGTGAGCGAGCTCTGACCAGGCCACGGAGGCGGAGGGTCGTTGTCGCCGTGGCGGCGGGCCTGGGCCTGTGGGCCGCCTTCACCCTGTTTCACCTTGTCGCCGCCGCCGAGGCGGGCGCACGGGGACGCTCTGCCCTCACCCGCGCAGAGGCCAGTCTCTCGGCGCGGGACACCGACGCCGCCCGCAGAGAGCTGATCGCAGCGCAGCGGGCGTTCACCGAGATCAGATCGGAGATCGCCGCCCTGGGCCCCGCGGCCTCGGTGGCGAGAGCGATGCCCCTACTCGGCCGTCAGGTCAAGGCCGTCGACACCTTCGCCACCGTCGGCCTCGAGCTCTCGACGGCGGGGCTGCCCCTGGTGGACGCAGCCCATACCATCATCAACCCGCCCGACGAGCGGCTTCCGATCTCGGCGGCGATGGACGCCCTCCGAGCGACCCAGCGGTCTCTGGGCCCAGCGGTTGTTGCCGTCGCCGAGGCGTCGGACGAGGTCGCCCGTCTCGAGGACTGGTTCCTCATCGGGCCCCTTGCGGACGCCCGCGACGACCTGGTCGCCCGGCTTCCCCGCATCCGTGACCGGGCGCAGTCTGCCGACCAGGGCGTGTCGGCCTTGATGGCATTCGCCGGCGACTCCGGCCCGAGGCGGTACCTCTTCCTCTCCCAGAACCCCGACGAGGTTCGCCCGACCGGCGGCTTCATCGGGACCTACGGACTGCTCACGTCCGAGGGCGGCGTGATGAAGCTCGAGCGGTACGACGACATCCATCGTTGGGCCCAGCCCCGCCCTCAGGCCGACGTGCCGGTGGACAAGGTAGGTCCACCGTACCGGTACCACGACCCGCCGCTAAGGCGGACCATCGCCAACGTCAACACCGGGCCGGATTGGCCCCAGGCGGCCGAGCTCGCGGCCACATTGTGGGTGGCAGGGGGTGAGGCCCCGGTCGACGGTGTGATCTCGTTCACGCCGGCCCTGATCGCCAGAATCCTCGGCGTGGTGGGGCCGGTGGCGGTCCCCGCCTACGACGAGACGGTCATGGCCGAGAACGTGGTCGAGCGCCTCGACTACCACACCCACATCGCCGATCCTCTCGACCCCAACCGGAAGGATTTCGTCGCCGTCGTGGCGGAGATCGTCCTCCGCAGGCTCTTCGATGCTCCGGCGTCGCAGTGGGAGCCCCTGGGCCGCGTCATGGGTGAGGCGTTCGAGGCCAGGGAGGTGCTGGCCTGGTCGACCGACCCCAAGGTGGCGAGCGTCCTCGCCGAGCGCAGATGGGACGGAGCGTTCACCACCCACCCCGGAGATTTCTTCTTCAACTCCGAGTTCGAGTACGTCGCCAAGAACGGGCGCGGCCTCCGACGGGTCTACGACCACGTCGTGACCGTCAAAACCGACGGGTCGGCGCGGGTGACCACCCGCCTCACCCTCACCAACACCGATCCCTACGACCCCTACACCAACGTCGGCGCACTGGCGTACATGACCGTCTACGGTCCCCTGGGGGCGGTCCTCGATCAGGCCGCCTCCGATCCCTTCCGCTTCGACGAGCCCTCGCTGGCCGGCCATCCGGCGGCCGGATGGTTCAAGGCCGCTGCTCCCTCCGGCGGGCAGACGACTCTGACCGTCGTCTGGGATGTGCCCGACCTGGTCAGGCAGGTCCCGGACGGAACGTGGGAGTACACACTGCGCTGGAGGAACCTGCCGGATCACACCGGCGACATCGTGAATCTCAGCGTCGAGCTCCCTCCGTCCTGGAGGTGGTCCGGGAATTCACCTCCGAGCCGGTTCGCCCTCGACCGGGAGATGGTCGGCTCGTGGCGACTCCACACGGGCGGCTAGTGCCGCCGAGGGGTCAGGTGCGGAGCTACTGGGCGCGTCGTTGGAGGAGCGGGTCGACGGGGTCGGGTTGCGGTTGGTGGAGTGGGCGCGGGGTCGGTCTGTCACCGTTGGCCGCTGCGTGCCTGTGGCCTCGCCCCGACCGGCGTCCCGAGGAGGATTCGTCGTAGCGGTACGAATGCCCGTAGCCGTAGCCGTATCCGTAGCCGTAGCCGGCGCGCACCTGGTTGAGAACGAGGCCGGCGATGTGCGCATGGCCCTGTTCCAGCTGCTCGAGCGTCTCGGCCAGGGCTGCCTGTTTGGTGACGCCGGCCGATGCGACCACCACGGTGGCGTCCACCCAACGGGCCACCACGACCGCGTCGGTCACAGGCAGGGTCGGGGGGCAGTCCAGGAGCACCACGTCGCAGACGTTCAACAGTGATCGGAGCATCGTGGCCGTCCGCGGCTGTGCGAGCACCTCCGACGGGTTCGGCGGCTGCGGTCCGGACGCGAGGACGCGCAACCCCCGTACCTCGGGCACGTCCTGCAGGGCCTCCGCCGGCGTCGTCTGCCCGGACAGGATGCTGGTGATGCCGACGTTGTTCGAGAGCCCGAACAAGGTATGGAGACGTGGCCGGCGCAGGTCACAGCACACGATCACGACGCGGGCACCCGACAGGGCGAGCGCCACGCCCAGATTGGCCACCGTGGTCGTCTTTCCCTCGGCGCTGAACGGGCTGGTCAACTGAACCATCGACGCCGGCTGTTCGAGGCCGATGGCCAGCAAGGAGGTACGGACCCGGCGGTACGCCTCGGCGGCACCACTATGAGGGTCGGCGAGTGAGATCACCTGCCCCCCGCCGGCTCCCCGGTCGGACTCGTACCTGGGAATCAGGCCGAGCACCGGACGCCCACCCGCAACCCGGTTGAGATCGTCCTGGCTGCGCACCGAGTCGTCGAGACCATCGACGACAAACGCAGCAGTCGCGCCGAGAAGCAGCCCGAGGACCACGCCTACCGCAAGGTTGAGCATCGGCTTGGGGCTTGCGGGCGACGACGCGGCGACGGCGGGCATCACCACCCGCGCCCCCCCGTCCTGCACCGACGCGTCGACCTGCAGCTCCGAGAGGCGCTGCTTGAGGGGCCCGACCTCCGCGATCAGTGCATCGCGCGAGACCCGCAGCTCCTGGCCGGTGACCAGCTGCTGCTCCGGAGCGAGCTGCTGGATCCTCCCGCTGAGGGCCTCGATGCGGCTCTGGAGATCGTCGACGCGAGGCTGGAGCTGGCGCGTCTTCGCGTCAAGGTCCTTCACCGCCGCCTCCCGACGGGCCTCGATGAACGCCTCTGCGTAGGCGTTCGCCAGCATGGCGGCCCGTTCGGGATCGGAGCTCTCGATGCTCAGCTTGATGATGTCCGACCGGGCATCCGCTCCTGCGGACACCCGGGGGGCTTCTCCGGCGGCGCTGCGGACCTTCGTCCGCACCTCGTCGCTCTTCATCAGCGCGATGTCCGACCGCACGGCCCGCTCCGGATCGACGACCGGTGCTCCGTCGGCCTGGAAGATCGACTCCCGTTGTTGCGACACCAGGACCTGCGCACCACTGCGGTAGACCGGCGACTGGAACTGCGTGACCGCGACCGAGAGGACGACGAGTCCCAGGCAGACGCCGGACGCCAGCTTCCATCGGCGCCGTAGGACCAACAGCCACCGACGAAGGTCGACATCGGCCCCCAATTCCGACGGCGGCACCCGAGTATTCTACGCCAGCGGCTGACGTGCCGGCCCAGCGTGGCGGGGGCTCGAGCCGTCTTCTACACTCGGCGGGCACACGAGGCGGGGCCCAGACGTCCCGGAACGTCAGGCCTGGGGAAGGAAACCCGTTGCAGCCCAAGCGTCTCTTCGATCCCTCGGTAGGAGCCGGTGCGGCTCACCCCTGCGGCGGTCGCCCCCGCCGCTCCCGCCGCTGAGTGACCGCCGAACCGGCGGAGCTCCGGGACCAGCTCAGGGTGCTCAAGCGCCGGCGCACGCCGATCCTCGCCGTGGCCGGTGTCGCGGTCGTCGTCGCCGTCGCCATCGGCCTCCTCCAATCGCCGACCTACACCAGCTCGTGCGATCTCCTCGTCGTGACCCAGCGGTCCGACCCGGTGTTCGGGTTCTCGCTCGACCAGTCCCCGGACCCCGAACGCGTGCTGCAGTCGAGCGTGGCCCTGCTCGAGAGCGCGCAGATCAGGGCGGAGGTCACCCGGAGGGCCGGGCCTGGCCCCCTCGTCTCCGCCCGGGCCCAGCCGCACTCGAATGTGGTTCGGGTCACCGTCACCACCGGCGATCCCGCCCGTGCTGCGCTGCTGGCCGAGACCTACGCCCGGGTCTTCATCGACGACCGCATCCGTCAGGCGTCGGAATCGTTGGCAACCGCATCGTCCAAGCTCCAGCCCAGGATCGACGAGCTGCAGTCGAGAATCGACACCGTCGCCGAGGAGGCCGACCGGCTCCCGCCGGAGCAACGGGCCGCCAGCGTCTCGAGCCTGCAGTCCCGCCGTGACGCGCTGATCTCGGAGCAGGTGCTGCTGAAGCAGCGGCAGACGGAGCTCGAGGTGGCCAGCTCCATTCAGGACGGCAACGCACGGGTCATCAACCCGCCGGTGGTGCCCTCCTCCGCGGCCAGCCCCGCTCCGCTGCTCAACGCCGCCATGGGCCTCGGGCTCGGCCTTGTCGCCGGCGTCGCCCTGGCCATGATCCTCGACCACCTCGACGACTCCATCCACGACGTGGGCGATGTCCGACGTCTCGAAACCGGGGTCCCCGTGCTCGCCGAGATCCCGCGTTCCACCACCGACCGCCGAACCGGCCCGGGTGGCCGGCAGCCGGGGGTGCTGGCGGCCGCAGATGCCTATGCGCAGCTGCGGACGTCGGTTCTGGCCGCCGCCGGCGAACGGCCGCTCCGGCTCCTCCAGGTCACGAGCCCGTCGCCCGGCGAAGGCAAGACCACGACGGTGGCGAACCTCGGCGTGGCGTTCGCCGGCATCGGCCTCCGCGTGGTCGTGGTGTGCCTCGACCTGCGACGGCCGGCTCTGCACGACGCATTCGGCCTGTCGCGGGAGGTGGGCTTCAGTTCTGCGATGGACGGAAAGGTCTCCCTTTCCGGGGCCCTGCAACCGGTCCCCGGGCACGACCGCCTCACCCTGCTGGCTGCGGGCCGCACACCGGCCGACCCCACTGCGATGCTCGCGTCCGCCCAGACCGACCGCATCCTCACGATGTTGGCCGAACGTCACGATCTCGTGCTGATCGATTCGCCCCCCCTGCTGCCTGTGGCCGACGCCTCAGTCGTGGCCAGCCGGATGGACGGTGTGCTGGTGGTCGCCGCGGCCGGGTCCACCGCTCGCCAGGAGCTCCTCGACGGCCTTGCCATGCTCGACCAGGTCCGCGGTCGCGTCCTCGGGCTGGTGTTGAACGGCGGCCGGCGGGCGGTTCCCCTACGGCCGTCGGACCCAGGGCGGGCAGATCCGCTGCGCCCGGCGGCGCAGTTCACGTCTGCGACGGAGAAGGTGAGTGGCTACTAGACCGGCGGCGGCGGCCGGCGTGATCGGAGGCGTCGGCGTCGTCGCCGGGATCCTGGCGGCGCTGACCCCGGACATCGGTTTCATCGGTGTGGGAATCGTGCTCGGAGCGCCCCTCGCTCTTCTCGTCGCGACCATGGTCCGCATCCCTGTGCTGGTCCTGGCGCTCGTCGTGAGCTGCCAGCTCACAGGTGGGCGATTTCCGTTGCTCGGCTACCACTTCCTCCCCGAGCACGTCGTGTTGCTCCTTCTCGGACCTGCCCTCCTGCTCCGCTCGACGGGCTGGCTGCTGAGACGGATGGCGGCCTACGAGGCGCTGCTCCTGGCCTGGGTCGGCTGGAACGCAGTGGTGTCGCTCGTCTATGCCGTCGACACGGGGGCGAGCATGGCGATCGTGGCGTGGATGTTCCTCGCCTGGCTCATCCTCTGGTGCCTGCGCAGCTGCTTCCTTGCCGATGCGGAGGCCCGCGACCGCGCCGTCCGGCTCGGTGCCTCGATCGCCGCCTCCCTAGGCGTCTTCGCCTTCGTCCTCTGGGTCCTGGCCCAGCTCACGGACATCCGGGTGGCCGTCCAGCCGGACTACGTCACCGGGAGCGTCGCCGCCAAGGGGCTGGCGTCGGAGGCGAACTTCCTCGGCAGCCAGCTGATGTTCTGGCTGTTCCTGGTCGTCCGGGCCCGGGTCCTGAAGCGCTCGGCCATTCCGGTGTGGCAGGTGTGCGGTCTCGTGCTCGGCATTGCCGCCAGCCTCACTCGGGCGGTGTGGCTCGCCGCCGCGCTGATGATCGTAGGGGCGGCCGTCGCATCGGCTTTCTCCGCCCGCCGGTCGGCCACGGGTCCCCCGTCAGGTGCCCGACGGCCCTCGGCCCTTCGAGGCGCGCTCGCCGGCCTCGGGATCGTGGCGCTGCTCCTGTCCATCGGGAGCCCGGCGGCACAGAAGCTGCGGGTGAGCCTGGACTTCGGCTCGGTGACCGGGCGCGCCCGGGTCGACACGTGGAAAACCGCCTGGAACGACATCCGGGAGGAGGGCTCGCTGGTGACCGGCCTGGGCACCAACAGCTTCGGCCAACGGCACGCCAGCCCCACCCTCGCCGGCGAGCCGGACTACCTCGGCAACCTCCCCCTGGCGACGTTGTACGACTCGGGGATGATCGGTGCGGCTCTCCTCACCGCCGCATTCGTCGCCCTCGTCCTCCGCTCCTCGACTGTGCCCGGGCGCATCTTCAACCTGCTGTTCGTCGCGCTGCTAATGGTGGTGGGCGCTGCGACGAGCCCGGTCTGGTTCGGCTTCGTCTGGGCCGTCGTGGCGATCTTCGACAGCGAGCCGCAGGCCCCGAGATCACCGGAGGTGGACCCGGCGGTCGAACCGACGGGCTCCGCCGATCCGTCGCAAAAGGTCGAGGTCCCGGCCTAGCGCTACGGCATCAGAAGAAGAAGCCGCGAATGGCGCCGGGCAGGGCCACGGAGCGGTCGCCTGTCGTTCCCCAGGCAACACTCGACCCGAACCGGACGAACCAGACGCCGCTCGATGGTCGGAAGACGGCGAGGTCCGTCGACCCGTTCCCGTCATAGTCTCCCGGTACGGGAACATCGCCGGCGGCACCCCACGCCGGGCTCGCGCCACCCTGCACGTACCAGACACCATTCGACGGTCTGAAGACAGCGATCGCAGTGCGCCCGTTGCCCTCGTAGTCGCCGGGTACGGGGATGTCGCCGACCGCCCCCCATGCGACCTGGCCGGGCGTGCCACCACGGATGAACCAGACGCCGTTCGACGGCCGGAAGATCGCGAGGTCGGTCGTGCCGTTGCCGTCGTAGTCGCCGGGCACGGGGATGTCGCCGACCACTCCCCACGCGACCTCACTCGGCGCGCCGCCCCGGATGTACCAGACGCCGTTCGACGGCCGGAACACCGCCAGGTCGGTCGTGCCGTTGCCGTCGTAGTCGCCGGGCACGGGGATATCGCCGTCCGCCCCCCATGCGACCTCACTTGGCGCGCCGCCCCGGATGTACCAGACGCCGTTCGACGGCCGGAACACCGCCATGTCGGTCGTGTTGTTCCCGTCGTAGTCGCCGGGCACGGGGACGTCGCCGCTCGCCCCCCAGGCGACCTGGTTCGGGCTGCCTCCCTGCACGTACCAGACGCCGTTCGACGGTCGGAACACGGCGACGTCGCTGGTGCCGTTGCCGTCGAAATCGGCGTTCACACTCGCGTCCTGCACCCGCCAGTGAAGGTCCACCCGACCCCGCTCGCCTCCGAACCCGTCGACCGCGATCTGGTAGGTCACGCCGGCGGTGGCCGTGAACTTGACGCGGCTGTTCCGGCCGATCGCCGGGTCATCGTCGTCGGCGGCCACGAAGGTGAGAGAATTCGCGGAGTTCCCGGCGTAGACGGCCAGCAGCGTATTGAACGTGGAGCCGACCGTATCCACCACGAGAGCGCCGTCGATCGGCGCGTTCCATCGGAACCAGACCGAGCCTCCACCCGGGTTGCCGGCGTGGTTCGGTTCGCCCGCCTCCTTGGTCGCTCCCACGTTCGTGCCGTCGAGCGCCGCACCGCTGGTCCCGGTGATCGCTAGGCCGTTGGCGAAGAGGTCGTTGGCGGGCGCAGAGCCACCCGTGATGGTCAGGCTGTCGGTGGCGGCCACGGAGACATGGCCGAACTGATTGACGGCGCGGACGCCGAAGGTATGGGTGCCTACACCGACCGCGGCCGGTGGCGTGACCATGACCGCTTCGCTCTCCCCTCCGAGCTGCCCGTCATTGGCGACGACTCCGGCACTGGAAAAGGCGCCGCCGTCCAGATTTCGCTCGACCGAGGCCACCCGTGAGATGGTCACCGGCTGGCGAGACCCACCAGGAGGAAAGGCGGTGTTGCCGGCGACCGCGGCGTGCGTCGGCGTCGTGTCCGTGGTGGGATCGGGCGCGTACGGCGTGATGGACGCCGTACTCGTCCGGACGACGTCGACCACCGATCCGGGTCCCGCGCCCGGAGCCGGGTTGCGCCAACCGATCGCACCCCGGGCCGAGGTGGAGACGTCGACCGAGGAGCTCTCCTGCTCCCCGCCCGTGCCCATCATGGACACATCAGTTGCGATTCCGTCCGCGTTGCACGAGGCGTTAGCGACCTGGAGGTACCCGGACACCGTCGCCGCGGTGCACGGGCCGTACTCGTCGACGGCGCCGAAGATGTGGCCGGTCTCGTGGGCGGTGACCAGGTTCATCCTCCCGATGCCCCACCCGTTGTTGTCGTAGGTCATGACCATGAACGGCCCGTTGAGATAGGCGTAGGCGAAGGAACTGTTCGAGAACCTGCCGTCCTCGTCGTTCAGGCTGTCCACGACGAAGATGGTGTAGGCCCAATCGGTCCCGAGTGCGTCGCGCCGCCCGTCGGCGAACGACCTCGCCGTGCTGAAGAAGTTCGTCGGCGTGGCGGCCAACCCGTAGCCGGCGAGAACGTCGGCAATCCAGAGCTTCTGATCGCTGTCGGGGCGGGAGACCGGCTCACACGAGGTCGAGCGCACGCCCTGGTTGTCGATTTGGAAGCCGAGGCTCGGGCGCAGGCTGCGTGCGGTCCAGAAGTCCAGCCCCTGGCTGATCTCCGACAAGACGGAGTCGCGCCGGCCCTGTGACCAGTTCTCGGTCTGGGGATCGGCGGGCCCGCAGTTCCCGCTGCCACCATTCGACTCGACGAAGACCACGCTGACCGCAACATTGCCGGCCATGAATTCCGACGTCTGGGAGTTGCTGGGCGTTCGGAGCGGCTCTCCTCCTCCGTCGTTGCCTGTCGGAGGCGGAGTGCGGGCGTCGTCGCCCATGTCCGGCGGCGTCGAGGCCGCCGGCGTCCTGCTCACGTTGGGATCGGCCGCCTGTTGGAACACCGTGTTCCACGCTTTGACCGCATCACGGGCGGGTGAGTCGAGGGGAACCGTGGCCTCGTCGACGAGCGACCTGGTGAGAGTGCGGACTGCGGGGTTCTGGAGGAGGGCGCCGGCAGCACCGGGGGAGACATGGGCGATGAACCCGGCCGGCGGATAGGCGAGGACCGGATCGGCCCCGACGGCGCGTGCTGCATCGAGCACCTCGTTGAAGCGGGCTGCGTACGAGTCCGCCAGGAGGACGAGGGCTGCATCGCCGGCAGCCGACGGGGAACGCTGCGCGACCACAGCCGGCTTCCGGCCCACGAGGCCGGAGCCGGCCGCGCCACCCGCGCCACCCGCGCCCGTGGCCAAGATGGCCAGCAGTGCGACCAGAAAGACGGCGCGCCGCAGACGACCCGACCCAACCCGATTTCGTCCGCCGCTCATGACTTCTGCCCCAGTTCTGCACGCGCATGTGGCCCGCGCCCCCTGCGACGGTACACCTGCAGCCGACCGTTCAGTTTCATTCGCCCTGCTCGGCCGCCCCCCACGCAGTGGACATCGTGGTGTGCGACCATCTCGAACCTCTTGCGACAGCGATGAGCAGGGCCTCATAGGCGTCGGCCACCGTGGCGAGGTCGAATCGGGCACGGGCTCTGACCTTGGCCGCCTCGCGCCGGGACTGGTTCTCCGGGTCCGCTTCGTCGAGCACCCGAGCGACGACGCTCGCCATACTGGGCTGCACCATCCCGAAATAGTCGCCGGTGTTTCCGAGCGCCTCCCGGTTGAAGGGAGTGTCCAAGGCGACGATGCGCGCACCGCAACCCATGGCCTCGATCAGGGCCGGGTTGATGCCCCCGACGCTGTGCCCGTGCAGGTACACCAGCGAGTCCCTGAGCAGTGACATGAATTCCGCCCGGTCGTCGACATGGCCTCCCAGCACCAGACGCTGGTCCTGTGCGGCGAGCCGATCAAGAGCGGCAACGACCGGCGACCGGTAGTTGGCGCTCCCGAGGACCAGGAGCGCGTGGGGGAAGTCGGTCTGCAGGTACGACTCGGCGATCCGGTCGATGTTGTTCTCCGGCACCAGCCGGCCGGCGATCACCAGATAGGTGCGGGGCTCCATCGAGAAGCGGTTGCGCGTCGCCGGGAGGGGGGCCTCCACGCCCGGCCAGCAGTACGGGATGACGGTGGAGGGGGCGTCGAACCGGCGCTGGTAGACGTCGCGCATGGCCACAGAGTCGGCGATCAGGCCACTGGTGCTGACCCTGGCCATGCGGGCGCAAGCCCAGAACACGCCGTGCGCGACCGCGCCCCACTTGGATCGGGTCCATTCGAGGCCGTCGGTGTTCAGCACGATGCGCCGGCCCAGCACCCGGGCGAAGAGGCAGGCGGGAGCATTTGCGACGTTCACCACCAGCAGGACGTCGTGGCGGGCGGCCGCCGAGGCGGCAGCGGCCAGCCACCCGTGGGACAGCGTGGCGAACTGCTTGGAGCGCACCGCCGGAAGATGGCGGCAGGCGACCCCCTCGAACGCCGGCAGACGGGGGACCTCGTCCCGGCGGCAGTACATCGTCACTGCATGGCCGCGCCGGGCCAGCTCGGGAAGAAGGATCGTCAGAAACGTCTCGTAGCCGCTGTACGTCGACGGGATCCCCCGGGCGCCGAACACGCCGATCCGAAGCGGCTTCTCCGGTGGCCCGGTCACACGGCGCTCCCCTGCGACAGCGAAGCGGCACGAAGGGCGTCGAGGACGGCCTGTGCCGTCCGATCCCATGAGAACCGGTCGACCCGACCGCTCCCCCGACCGCGCATGTCCTCCCGCAGCGCAGGATCGGCCGCCAAGCGGATGAGTGCGGACAACCACGACGACGGGTTCCCGGCCGGGCAGACGATGGCCGCGTCTCCGGCGACCTCGGGCAGAGCGCCACGATCGCTCACCACCACCGGCACGCCGGCGGCCATCGCCTCGAGGACCGGCAACCCGAACCCCTCGACCATCGACGGGAAGCACATGGCGTCTGCCGCTGTGTATTCCGCAACCAGAGCCGGCAACGACACGTACCCGGTGAAGGACACGCTCGGCCCGAGCTGCCGCTCGATGTCTTTCGCGAGCGGATTGCCAGGCTCCACGGTTCCCACGATCCGTAGATGCATGTCCACCCCGGCCTCCCGCGCCGCTCGAACGGCTGCGGCGACGACGCCGAGGTTCTTCCTCGGTACGACATTGCCGACCGCCAGCACCCGGAAGGCGGAGCCGTCCGGCCGCGCCTCTCGGGGGCGGGCCACAAGCTCTTCCTCGAAGTCCACATCGAGGGCCGCTCCCACGACACTGATCCGCTCCGGAGCGATACCCAGGGTCGCGACGAGTTCCCGCTTCGTGGTGTCGGTCAGCACCAGCAGGTGGGCCGCCCGCCGGCAGGTCATCCCGACGGATGTGCGATGGCCGACGCGTGTGCGCAGCGGCAGCCAGAAGGCGGCCTCCGCGTACCAGGGCGAGATGTCGTGCACCATCGCCACGACCGGGCGCCTGGTCGGCGGCATCGTGTAGGTGACGAAGACGGCTGCCGCGTCGATTCTCCGGATGATGGACGGGAGGTCGAGAAGGAGGCGCCGGGAGCTGTGCCCGCTGACGACGTGGACCGGTTCGGTGGTCAGCCGACCGACCTCGGCGCATCCGGCGGACGTGACCGCGTACTCGATCTCCTCAGGCGCGGCGAGGGTCGTGATCGAGCGGACGACGTTTCTGGTCCATGTCTCGTTGCCCGTCTCCCGCCGCCCGAGGTGATGGGCGTCGAACAGCAACCTTCCACTTCGCCCGCTCCCGTTCACCGCGGTTGGGGCACCAGGCGGCGCAGGGCCAGGCCCGTCCTCATGCACGCGACCGCCAACCGGCCGCGCACGGGGCCTCCCTCCCTGACAGCCAGCCGTCCGAGGGCCGCGCTCCAACGGATTCCGGCACCGCTCGCGCCCTGCTGATGGACGGCCGAGACGTCGGTCAGGACAGCGAAGCGGGCACCCTGCTCCGAGGCCGCCACTCCCCACGCCACATCCTCGGCGTACACCAGCTCGTGCTCCGGGACGGGGCCGAAGTGGTCGAAGGCGGCGCCGTCCAGGAGCAGGCACGCCATGCACAACCATCTTGGCTTCAGTCCGGCGCGCAGTTGCCGGCGGGTGTGGAAGACGCCCTGCGAGCTCGGCCGGAGATGGCTGAGGAACAGGAAGTAGCGGGCGAAGCCGCCGAGCGTGGCCGGCCCCCCGGCCGTGCCGACTTGTACCCGTCCGTCGGTCCCGAACAGGAGCGGGCTGACAGCCGTGCATTGCCGCTCGGCCAGCGCCGTCCGGAGTTGCGCCAGTGCCTCGGCCGAGGGGTCGACGTCGGGGTTTAGTAGGAGCACCACCGGATGCGGCTCCGACGTTGCGACTGCGGCATTGACGGCGCCTGCGAACCCGCGGTTCTGCTTCAGGAGAAGCACCCGGGCACCGAAGCGATGGGCGACGTCGACCATCAGGTCCGGCTGGCTGCCGTTGTCCACGAGCAGCACGTCCCAGTCGGCGAGCGCGCCACCTGCGAGCAGGCGCTCGATGTGGGAGGCCAGGTCGTAGTTGACGACGATGGCGAGGGGGCGGTTATCCAACGGGCTCGACCGATCGAGCAGTGATCCTGCGACTGGCCCGCAGGTACGAGAACGCCTGCATGGCCACGGCGACCCCTAGTGCGCATGCGGCGACCGCAGCGGCCTCTGCTGGCCCCCCGTTGAGGGTGAAGACGGTGTGACCGACGAGAGCCACCGAGGCGGCGACGCCGGCTGAGACGGCAACCGCGACCGCCCCGGACCGCACGTAGAGGGCGGCTCCGATGGAGTACGACACAGGCAGGAGGAGGTAGAACGCGATGAGTCCGGGCAGCGCGCCGAGCGGAAGGTCCAGTCTCGGGAAGAGGCTCGGCCCGATGCCCCGCACCAGCAGCGTCGCTCCGAGAAGGACAACCGCAGTGGAGGCGACGGAAAGGATCAGGGGACGGACCAGGGCTCCTCGCTCGCCGACGCTTACCCGGTTGGTGATGACGCTGGTCCAGGGAAGGAACACGTAGGTGCAGACACCGAGAATCCGGTATAGCGCCTCATAGGCACCGGCGGCGGCAACGCCGAGTCGGGCGCTCAGGAAGTAGGTGTCCGACCACATCAGCACGAAGCTGGAGACGATTCCGAGACACGGGACCATCCAGACCCGGACATCGCGGACGACACGCACTGCCCGGCGGACCGAACCGATGTACGGCCGGGACAGAGCCAGGGCGGTCGCCACGCTGACGACCGCCAGCAGGACGGCCTGGCGGAACAACACCAGGCCGAGGATCAGCCCCAGCTTCGGCACGTTGCTCCACAGGAGGTTGAGCCCCGCCGACCCGACCTCGTCGCCGGCCACCTCGTACTCGGCGGCACGGAACTTGTCCGCTGCGACCAACGCCGCGGTGATTCCAGCGAGCCCGACAGCTGCGAGCACAGCCCGCTGCGGACGGTCGACGAGTCCCCAGGCGACGAACGCGACAGCGACGAGCAACAATGCGCTCAGCTGCGTGAGCGCATGGCCGTCGGCGCGCAGACAGGCCCGCTCCTCGGGGGGCCGACCGGCGTCGATGCACACTCGGGCCAGCCCCAGGTCGCCGAACTGGAGCAGGGCCTGCGTCGCGGAGATGGCGAGCACGACGATCCCGAACTCGCGGGGCGCCAGCCATCGTGGGAAGAGGAGGAGCTGGACGCCGGTGAGCACCAGTCCGGTGGCGATCATCACTGTGTAACGCCGCCACGAGAGCCGGGACCGGCGCGGGGCCCCGTCGGCGATGCCGAGCGTCGCCCTCATGCCCGATCGCCGCCGGTGGACTTCGGCATGGTCGGTGGGAGGCTGGCGGTCAGAGCTTGACGACAAGCGCCTGGCCCGTCGGTAGGGCTAAGAGCGTCTCCGGCTTGTCGGCGAGGAAACCCTCGACGGCCCGGCGTTGGTCGGCGTAGTCCGCCCACCCGTAGTCGTCGAGGACCACCATGCCGCCGGGAACCATGCGGGTATAGGCCGACGCCAACGCGTTGACGGTCGCCTCGGCCGCGTTGAGATCGAGATGAGCGAAGGCGAGCGGCCCGGTGTCGACCTCGTCGAGCGTCTCTGTCACGTCGCCGACGACCAGCGAGACCTGGTCGGGCCACGCCGCAAGATAGGCGCGAACCTCCTCCTCCGACGTGTCGGCCAGTCGTCCACCGAAGCCGGCCTTGTGCTCCGAGGCCGTCAGGCTCCCGGTGGGGATGCCTGCGAAGGTGTCGAAGAGGAAGAACCGTTGCTGAGGACCAAGCCGGGCGAACGACAGGACCATGAAGGCCGAAGCCCCCCTATAGACCCCGAACTCCGCGAAGTTCGCCCCCAGATCCTGACACTGCATGGCGCAGCGCGTCAGCACCCAGACGCGCCAGCGGAGATCCTTGGGGCCCTTCTCCCAGCGGGGCGCCGTCTCCCAGTAGAGGCGGTCGAAGGCGGCGTCGTCGAGGAACGGGGAGTGATGGGCGGTGGCCATGCCGTCGGAGCGATAGACGAAGCGCGGCTGCAGCCGGTCGAGGACCGAGTTGGGCACGAGTTCCCGGAGGAACACTGCGGGGCGTTGCAGCTGCGCCGGGAGGCGTTCGATCCGCGACCCACTGCGTACGGGGCCGCTCACTGCACCGACCTCTCCACCTCGGTCCGGCGGCGGAGGACGAAGACGGCCTGGTCGCCGTCCTGCTTGGCGTTGAGCTCCCGCGCCCGCCGGTCGAAGTCGCTCAGGTCCGAGGCCGAGAACATCGGCGACGGTGCCACCTCCGGGCGTGACGGGTCGCGGAGGGGAATGCCCCGCCGGTACTGCTCGCTTCCCCAGAACTGGAACGAGGTCGAGTCGTAGATCACCTTGGTGACGGCGAATCCGGACCGCTCGGCGAGGAGGTCTATTCCCCGGGCGCTGAAGAGGAAGATGTGCCGGGGGGCATCGAGCTGGACCCAGTGGACCCCGTAGGTTCGCCATGCCTGGGCGCCGACCAGCGGCACCCGTACGAGGACCATCCCGCTCGGGCGAAGCAGACCCAACGCGGCCTCGAGGACCTCGACCGGCGATTCCATGTGCTCGAGTGAGTGGTGGAACATGACCAGGTCGAACTGGCCTCCGACCTCCTGTGGTGTGGCCTTCAGCAGCACTGTCTCGTCCTTGGACGCGACCGATCCCGGGAGATGGGCGTCGATGCCGGTGAGGTTCCGGAACCCGTAGCGCCGCAACCGTCGGAGGCGACGGCCGGCGCCGCACCCGATGTCGAGCACGGCCGCCTGAGGCCCGATCCCCGAGCCGCCGAGCACCTGGACCCAGGGCTCGACCTGCACGCCGACCGCGCGAGCGCCCCGGACGACCAGGCGGGCAGCGGTCTCGCCGCTGGCGACGACGCGCATCGCGGCGCGACGGACGCCCTCCACCGGTGCGCGCGGCGAGGGACCACCGCCGGCCATGAAGGAGTAGTACTCCTGGGGGTAGTAGTCGCCCAGGCCGCTGGGCACGTCGGCCAGCGCGAGCGAACCACAGTTCCCGCACTCCCGGTACTCGAACGAGCCCCCCATGCCGAACATCATCTCGGTGGCCACATGGGACGCGACCGGCTCACCGAGCCCGCAGACCTCACATCGGCCAGGCACCCCGCCGGCGCTTTCGTCCTTCACGGTCGGGACTCGCTCCGTGGGCTGACGGACAGCCTCACTCAGCTGCGGCCAAAACCGCGGCGCCGAGAGGCCTGGTAGAGCAGAGCCCCCACCAGCGGGACAAGTCCGAGGAGGAGCATGCGACTCGATGTCCCGGCCGGGGTTCCACTGTCGTCGTCGGTCCTTGACTGCCCTTGGGCCGCCTGGTCCAGGGCGCCGACGTCGCCCGCTGTCGCCGCCGCTGTCGCCGCCGGCTGCGGTGCGGCCGGCGGCTCGGTGGCGGCCGCCGACGGGACCGGGGTCATGGACGCGCTGGGCTTCGGGGCGGTCGCCGGCGCCTGATCTGCGATCCCTCCCGCCGACGGCACCCCGCATGGAGACGTCGCACAGGGGGTCTCGGCGGCGGGCACGGTCGGGCAAGGGGTGGCGCCACATGGTCCCTGGGCGGCCGGGACGGGAGCACACGGGTTGGCGCCGCATGGTCCCTGAGCCACCGGTACGGACGCACACGGGTTTGCTCCACACGGTCCCTCGACGCCGGTGACCGGCCCGCAGGAGATCGCCCCGCACGGGCCCTGCTGGGCGAGGGCGGGCGTGGGAGCGGCCTGCGCCGTCGTCACCTGAGCGCCGAGCGTGACGGACAGGACGACCAGCACGAACAGGGTCATCCGTACGGCGTGGCTGATCGCGGTCGCCGTGGTCATGCCAGATCGCCCGTCCGCGCTCGAGATCCGTCCACCAGCCGGTCCGGCGCCAGGGTCCTGCCACCGCGGTGAGTCCGCCGGCCAGGCCCGCGTCGCACGCATGCATGGTAACCGGTGGCGGATCGTGCCCGGCTGTGAGCAGCGGGTTCGGAGAGATGCCCGGCGAGTGCGCCCCCAGGGACTCGAACCCTGAACCCACAGATTAAGAGTCTGTTGCTCTGCCAATTGAGCTAGAGGCGCATATCAAACATCTTGTCCTACCGACGCCCCCGAGGGTGACCGAGGGGACTTGAACCCCCGACCTCCAGGGCCACAACCTGGCGCTCTAACCAACTGAGCTACGGCCACCATGCGGCGGTCAAGCATGGCATACCGCGGCGTCCCCTGGACGCGGTATCCAGCCCTGGTCAGATCAGGCGGCGCTCCGTGGCCCATCGGGTGAGGTCGTGACGGTTCGACAGCTGGAGCTTGTGCAGCACCGAGGACACGTGGGTCTCCACCGTGCGGGCCGAGATGACCAGTTCCTTGGCGATGGCCTTGTACGGATAGCCCCTGGCGATCAACCGCAGGACCTCCTGCTCCCGGGCTGTCAGCTGGTCGAGGTCCGGGTCGGCGGAGGGACCGGGGCTGGCGGCGAAGGCGTCGAGGACGAAGCCGGCCAGCCGGCGCGAGAACACCACGTCGCCGTCGGCGACACGGCGGATGGCGTCGGCCAGTTCGGGCCCGGAGATCGTCTTCGTGACATAACCCCGCGCTCCTGCGCGGATCACCCCGATCACGTCCTCGGCCGCATCGGACACCGACAACGCCAGGAAGCGGACCTCGGGCGCCTGAGGAGCCACCCCCTGCACGACGGCCCGGCCGCCCCCGTCGGGGAGATGGACATCGAGCAGGACGACGTCGGGCCGGCGCTCGAGGATCATCTCCACCGCAGCCCGGACCTCGGAGGCCTCCCCGACCACGTCGACCGCATCGCCCAGCTCGGCTCGGACGCCCGAGCGGAAGAGCTCATGGTCGTCGACCAGGAAGACCCGGGGCCTGCCTTCCACGGTCATATCCGCAGCTCCACCTCGGTGCCCTCCCCCGGCGTGCTGCGCACCACCGCCTCGCCTCCGTGCCGGGCCATTCGGTCGACGATCGACTCCCGCACGCCGTGGCGGTCGGGCGCCACCGTGGTCAGGTCGAACCCGGCGCCCCAGTCCCGCACGAACACCGACGCGGCACCGTCGCGCACCTCGGCGTAGACGGACACCGTGTCGTCGCCCGACCACTTGGCTGCGTTGACCATGGCCTCGCGGGCTGCGGCCACCAGGGCCCGCAGGCGGTCGTCGAGGGGAAGATCACCGACGGCCACGACGTCGACGCTGACTCCGTGGAGGCCCTCGACCTCCTCCCCCGCCCGGGCCAGTGCCGCGGCGAGGGAGTCGGCGCCGGGCAGGTCCTGCTCGTTCTCGAAGAGCCATCCCCGCAACTCCCGCTCCTGGCGACGGGCCATGGTGACCACGGCCCGGGGGTCGTCCGCATTGCGCTGGATGAGGGCCAGGGTCTGCAGGACAGAGTCATGAAGGTGGGCGGCCACCTCGGCCCGTTCCTCCGAACGGATTCGCTTACGACGCTCCGTGGCCAGGTCGCGGCCCATCCGGACCCAGAACGGGCCGGTGATGAGGGCCAGCCCGCCGACGATGCCCGCGCTGGCCAGCACACCCTGGCGCACGGCGGAGAAGGCGTCGCTGGCGGCCAGGAACGCGCCGACACCGCTGACCACGAGGACCACACCTAGGCCGATCCGGGCCAGGGCGGCGCGGCGGGAGCGCACGTCGAGGGGAGCCGCCCCCGTGCCCGGACGCGGCAGCCGGTCCACGACGCGCAGCACCGAGGAGCGGTCCTCGACGCCGGCCTGGCGCCAGATGACAGCCAGGCCTACTCCTGCGAGCAGCAGCGGCCAGACCAGGGCGTCGCTGAACCAGACTCCGGTCGACCGGACCAGCAGGATGACGCCCAGGACGATGGCGCCGATGGCCAGCACCTCACCGAGGTCCTTGCCGCCCTCCGTGGCCGCCGACTGGGCGAGGGAACGGTCACTGCCGTCTTCCGGGAGGAGGAGCCACGCCACCACGTAGATCAGGGCACCGGTGCCACCCGCCACGGTCAGCGCCACGATCGCGACCCGTACGACGAGGGGGTCGAGCCCCATGGCCCGGGCCAGGCCGGCGCAGACCCCGCCCACAAGCCGCTCACTGCGGCTGCGGCTGAGCCGTCGCAGCGGCCGGGTGGTCTGGGTGCTCACCGGTTCGATGATCCCATGGGCGGCACGCGCTGACTACGGAAGAGAGTCCGTACCTGCGCCTCCGTACCCCTACGGGATCGACCAGGGACGTCCCGGATGGATCATGCTGATCGACAGGCCGCACGATCACCCCATGGAAACCGTGAACGACACCCTCCCACCGGCCGAGCCTCCTCCTCCGTACCGGCAGCCTGGCAACCGGCTGACCCGCTCCACCGACGACAAGGTGGTGAGCGGGCTCTCCGGCGGGCTCGGCCGCTGGTTCGGCATCGACCCGATCGTGTTCCGCATCGCCTTCGTCGTCCTCACGCTCGCCGGAGGGTCGGGCATCCTGCTGTACATCGTCGGCTGGCTCCTGATCGCCGACGACGCGGGGGGCGCCCCCCTCAACCGCTTCGGGAACGAGCGGAACTCCAAGTTGGTCGCCGCCGTCCTGGGCGGCCTGGGCCTGCTCCTCCTGCTCGACAACATCGGCGGCGACGACAACCTCCCGCTCGGTGTGGTCCTGGTCGGCCTGGGCGGCCTTTACCTCTGGTCCCGCCGGAACTCGGAGGCGGGCGGGGGCCCGCCCGCCCCTCCTGCCCCTACGAGCCCTCCGAGCGCGCCCACCGACGCCGTCTCCGACACCGCAACGTTCTCATCGGAGCCGGATACCGTCGTCTTCGCAGCGCCACCGCCGGTTCCCGCCTCGCCGATGGCAACCACCATGGCGCCTGAGCCTGGTTCCCGGGCGCCACGGCCCCGTTCCGCCCTCGTGCCGGTGACCCTGAGCCTGCTGGCCGTTCTGGCCGGGGGGCTCACGCTCGTCGGCGTCTCGGCCACGACCGGCCTGGCCCTGGCCCTCCTCCTGACGGGCGGGGCGCTGGTGGTCGGCGCGTGGCGGGGCCGGGCCCGTTGGCTCATCCCCGTCGGCCTGGTCCTCTCGATGGCGCTGGCGGCGGCGTCGGTGATCGACGTCCCCGTGCGAGGCGGTGCCGGCGAAGTCAGCTTCCGGCCCGTCACCCTCGAGGAGATCCGCTCGCCCTACCGCCTGGGGGCCGGCGAGCTGGCCCTCGACCTGAGTGCGTTGGACCTGCGGGGCGGGACCGTGACGATCGTCGCCTCTATCGCCGCCGGAAGCCTCGACATCGTGGTGCCCGCCGACGTGGCCGTGGAGATCGACGCCCACGTCGGCGCCGGCGACATGATCCTGCTGGGTCGGGAGTCGGAGGGGTTCGACGTCGACCGCGAGGTCTCCGAAGTCGGGCGCGAAGGCGCCGGCCGGCTGATCCTCCGGACCCGCGCCGGCCTCGGCATGGTGGAGGTGCGACGTGCCGCAGCATGACCTCGACGTCTTCTCGCTGATGGCCGGGGTGGGCTTTGCGGGCCTCGCCCTGTGTGCCTTGCTCAGTCAGGACGGCGCCATCGCCGACCGCTGGACCTGGCCGCTCCTTCTGATCCTGGTGGGAGTGGTGGGCCTCGTCGCCAGCCGGCGCGGCTCGAAACCGTAGGTTTTCGCCGGTAGCCTGGTCCGGTGACCAGGGCGCGCTCCTTCCGGCTCTGGACGGTCGTGCTCTGGGCGCTGTGCCTGATGGCGGCCACCGGCGGTCTGGCCCACGGTCGGGATCACGCCGCGTCCGACAGGGCCGCCGCTCCGGTCGTAAGGATGATGTCGGCCACCGCCGACGCCGCGGTGCTGCCCGCCAAGGTGGCCGACGAGGTCAGGGTGGTCGCCCAGCGCGCCCCGCTCCGCACGCTCGTGCTTGCCGCCTGTATGGCCGCCCTGGTCGGCCTCCCCGCCGCCCTGCGGCGCAGGGTCGCAGCCGCGGCGCCGATGCACCGGCCGCTCCGGGCCCGCCGCCACGCCATCTCCCTGAGGGCACCTCCGCTCCAGTTCGCCGTCTAGCGAACTGTCTGTCGCCCGCGCCCTCCCGGGCCCGGGCCGAGCCGGAGGTGTCACGCATTGAAAGAAGCTGCGCCGGCGCGCCGCCGGCGTCCTGGTCCGCTGCACCCAACGGCCGCGAACGCGCCCTGCCACGTGAGGGCCGGCGAGCGCAGTTCAAGGAGAGACGGTGACCGACCAGATCCATGAGCAGGAGCTGCCGGGTATCGGGCGCCGGTACTCGGTACAGGCCGAGGGGGCCGAGGTCAGCGTGGTGATCCACCACAGCGGGCGGCGCGACGTCTACCTGTCGGACCCCACCGGCCACCACCCACCGAGCGTCGCCACCTTGAGCGACGACCAGGCGCGGCGGCTGGGTGCCGTCCTGGCCGGCGCGTACTTTCAACCGACGCTCACCCGTCAGATCGAGGCCGTGGTGGGCGGGTTGGTCATCGACTGGGTCACCGTGGTGGAGGACTCGCCGGGTGCCGGCCGGTCCATCGCCGACCTGCAGGTCCGGCGGCGGACCCGCATGACGATCGTGGCCCTTTTGCGGGGCGACGAGGTGGTGGTGGTGCCGGAACCGTCGGAGGTCCTCGAGGCCGGCGACCGGGTCGTCGTGGTCGGCCGGCCCGAGGACCTGGACGGATTCGTGAGGCACGTCGCCGGGTGATCACTCCCGGCCCTTCGGGGCTGCTGGCTGCCACGGGCGGCGAAACCGGCAAGGAGCTGGTGGCGCTCGGCGCCGCCCTGCTGGTCGCGGGTCTGCTGGCACGCGCCGGCCGCCGCATCGGGCTGCCGACCATCCCCCTGTTCATGACCGCCGGCATTCTCACCGGCCCCTACACGCCCGGCCCGGTCCTCGTGCGGGAACCGGCCGACCTCGGCCTGCTCACCACGCTCGGGCTGATCCTCCTGCTGTTCCACCTGGGTCTCGAGTTCTCCCTCGACGACCTGCTGGCCGGCGGCCGTACGCTGCTCATGGCCGGCGCCGCCTATCTGGCCATCAACCTCTCCGTCGGAGCGGCCATCGGCGCGTCCATGGGATGGGGTGGCCGGGAGGCGCTCGTCATCGCCGGCATCGTCGGCATCTCGTCGTCAGCCATCGTCACCAAACTGGTGATCGAGCTGCGCCGCCTTGCCAATCCGGAGACCGGCCTGCTGCTCGGCATCGTGGTCGTGGAGGACGTCTTCCTGGCCATCTACCTGGCCGTCCTGCAGCCCGTCCTCGGAGAAGCCGAGGGCATCGGCGAGGTGGTGGCGTCGGTCGCGAAGGGCGTGGTTTTCCTCCTCCTGCTCGCAGCCGTGGCCCGATGGGGACGGGGCCCGGTCGGGCGACTGCTCGGCACGGGCGACGACGAGCTGCTCACCGTGTGCTTCGTCGGTCTCGCCATCCTCATCGCCGGTGTCGCCACCAACGTCGGCGTGTCCGATGCCATCGGCGCCTTCCTGGCCGGGCAGGTCGTGGCGGGGACATCCGTCGCTCACCGGGTCGAGCGGCTCGTGCTCCCGCTGCGCGATCTGTTCGCCGCCATGTTCTTCTTCGCGTTCGGGCTGAGCGTCGACCCCGGCGCGCTGACCTCGGTGGCCGGTCCCGTCCTCGCCGCCGTAGCCCTCACCACCCTCGGTTGCATCGTGGCCGGGGTGATCGCCGCCCGCATCAAAGGCATGGGCCCGCACGCGGCGGTCAACATCGGTCTTACCGTCCTCGCTCGCGGCGAATTCTCGCTCATCCTGGCCAGCCTCGCCGTTGCCGCCGGGCTCGACGGTCGCCTCGGACCGTTCACCGCCGGCTACGTCCTCGTCCTCGCCATCGCAGGCCCGCTGGCTGCGTCCCGTTCGCATCTGTTCGCCCGCCGCCTACCGGCGCGCCTGTTTCCCGCCCCCGCCATCCTTGGAAAGGACATCTCATGACCCCGCCCACAGTCGTCGAGCCCGACACCTCCGATCGCGCCCGCCACCACCTCCGGCTCGGTGCGGGCGCGGTGGCCCTCGGGCTCGGCACGGCCGTCGCCCTCGCCTTCCTCGTCGGTCTATCCGGCAGCTCGTCCACCGTTCCCCGGCTGACGTTCGAGAATCCGACCCGCTACGCCATCGACGTCGAGGTGAGCCCCGGCACCGGCAGGGCATGGACATCGGCCGGCTCGGTTCGCCAGCAGTCGACGGCCGACGTGAACGAGGTGACCGACCAGGGTGATGTGTGGCTGTTCCGGTTCGACAGCCAGGGCCAGACCGGTGGCGATCTGCGCCTGACCCGCTCGGAGCTGGAGGCTGCGGACTGGCGGATCGTCATCCCGGCCGACGTCGGTACCCGCCTGGCAGAGGCCGGAGCGCCGCCGACGCCGTAACGGACCACTCGCAGGCGAGACTGTTCCTCCATGGCCACCGAACTCGTACGTCAATGGGCTCTGAGGGCGGTCATCGTCGGAGCTCCGGTGGTCCTCTTCGCCGCCCTCCGCCCCGATCCGTTCGTCGCAACCCTCAAGAGCCCGGCTGCACTGCTGAGGATCGCGCTGCTGACCGTCGTACTGGTCGTCATCTCCCGACTGCTGCGGCGCTTCGTGCCGAGCCCGACGGTGCAGGCCGCTGTCCCCGCAGTGCTGGCCATAGGCGTGCTGGCCCTGGTCGTGCTGCCCTACTTCCGGGACGTGACGGTGGTCGAGACGCTGCCGACCTCGGCGGCCGAGCTCGGGCTCGCGCTCCCGGCTGCGACCGTGCCGACGGGCGCTCCTGCTGCGACCGTGCCGACGGCCGCTCCTGCTGCGACCGTGCCGGCGGCCGCTCCTGCGGCTGCGCCCCCACCTGCGCCCACCACGACCGTCCCCGCCGGTCCGATGCAGGTGACGACGGGGAACCTGCGGGGCATCGACCACCGGGCCAACGGCGCCGCCGCCCTGTACCGCCTGGCCGACGGCACCGCATTCGTCCGCCTCGAGGACATCGACGTCCAGAGCGGTCCCGACTACGTCGTTTATCTGGTGCCGGGAGCCGACCGGCGCACTCCCGGGGTGGGCGTCGACCTCGGCGCGCTGAAGGGCAACCAGGGCACCCAGAACTACGCGGTGCCGCCGGGAATCGACGTATCCGCCCCTCACACTGTGCTGATCTGGTGCAGGGCCTTCGCCGTGCCGGTGGCCAACGCCACCCAGTCACCGGTTTCCTGAACCGCCGAACACGAAAGGTACAGACAATGTTCAACTTGCAACTGTGGCTCTCACCCGTCCGCAACCAGACATGGGTTGCCGCCTCCTTCGGACACCGCTAGGAGATGCCCGCGCCCACGCGGTCCCTCACCCCCAACGACGTCCACGACCATGTCCGCCGTCACTGCTTCACTCCTGGCGACCGGCCCGGCCGGGTAGGGGTGGAGCTCGAACTTCTCACGCTGCCGGTCGATGACCCGTCCGGTCGGCCCTCCGCTGCCGACCTCCTAGCCGGCATCGACGGTGTCGCCCTGCCGGGGGACGCCCGGCTCACCACGGAGCCCGGGGGGCAGATCGAGCTGAGCAGCCTCCCCCACGTGGGGGCGGCCGCTGCGATCGACGCCACCGCCGCCGATCTCTGCGTCCTGCGCACAGCGCTGGCCACGGCGGGGATCCAGACGATCGCCGTCGGGCTCGATCCCGCCCGTGCGAACCGCCGGGTGGTGCACACTCCCCGCTACGACGCCATGGAGGCCTACTTCGACGGCGACGGTGGCGCCGGCCTGGCCATGATGTGCGGTACCGCCTCGGTGCAGGTGAACCTCGACCTCGGCGACGTCGCCGGACTACCCCGTCGATGGCGCCAGGCCCACGCACTCGGCCCGGTGCTGGTGGCGGCGTTCGCGAACTCGCCGCTGGCCGGCGGCCGTCCCACGGGCGCCTCCTCGTCCCGTCAGCAGATCTGGGCTGCGCTCGACCCCACCCGCTCGGCACCGGCGCTGACGCTCCTGCCTCCCGCAGATTCCTGGGCCCGGTACGCGCTGGCCGCCCGGGTCCTGCTCATACGGGCGGGTACGGAACGGTACGTAGCGGTTCGCGACGACCTGTCCTTCGCCCGGTGGATGGCCGAGGGCCACGAGCTCGGCTACCCCACCGACGAGGACTTCGCCTACCACCTGACGACTCTGTTCCCGCCAGTGCGGCCGAAGGGGTGGCTCGAGCTCCGGATGATCGACGCGGTGCCCGACCCCTGGTGGCAGGTGGCCGTCGCCGTCACCACTGCGTTGCTCGACGACCCCGAGGCATTCGAGATCGCCGAGCGGGCGTGCCGGCCAATGACGGAGTGCTGGGCCGAGGCCGCCGCCCACGGGCTGGGCCACCCCGGGCTCGCATCCTCGGCGCGCACGTGCTTCGTCGCCGCGGTCGAGGCCCTGCCCCGGCTCGGCGTCCACCGTGCGATCGTGTCGGCCACGGAGGCGTTCGTCGACCGCTACGTGGATCGCGGCCGCTGCCCCGGCGACGATCTGCTCGCGGCATGGAGCGCCGGCGACCGTCCCATGGCCGTCACGTCGTCCCGCTGAGGGCCAAGCGCTCACCACGAGGCAGGATCGGCGGTAGCTCGTCCGGTCGGGCTTGACCGTAGAGGCCAGGTAAACCTTGTGCCCTCACATGCCATTCGCCGAGGACGTGGCGTCGGCCGGCTCGCCAGCCGACGCCCCTCGTCGCCGACCGCCACGAGGGCGAAACCGATCCTTGGGCCAGAAAGACCTCAGCCGCCGCTCACGCCCAGAGGCGGGCGGGGTACCTGCCTTGAGAGACGAGCCCGGCGATCTGCGTGGTGACCCCGGCGACGTCGTCGGCGTAGGTGACTCCGAGGAACCGCTCAGGCGTCGGTACGACCCGCACGCGGGCCTGCCCATACGCACCCAGACGCGCGACTGCGTCGCCCACGAAGAACTCGGCACTGGGATCGTCCCCGTGGTTCAGGAGGAATCCGGCGAACTCCTCGGCGAGCACCTGGCAGAACGACGCTCGAAAACCCCACAGGTTGGCGGAGAACAGCTCGTCGCCGGTGAGGGCCACCCCTTCCCGACACGAAACCCCGTCGTCGGTGGCCTCAACCTCGTGGAGCTCCCTGATCGACGTGAGGAAGCCGCCGGCCACCTGGCAGACGCCACGCGAGACGCCCCCGTTCTCCGACAACGACTCGCGCAGGCGAAAGGCGACGAGCACGTGGTCGCCGTGGTCGCCGGCCAGCTCCCGGCCCAGCAGTGCAAATGACTCGTGGCCGTAGAAGTCGTCGGCGTTGACGACCGCGTATGCGCCGTCGACCTCCTCGCAGGCGGTGAGCACGGCGTGACCCGTTCCCCAGGGCTTGTCCCGGCCTTGGGCTTTCTGCAGTGCGTAGCGCACTGCCACGTGGCGTCCGCACCCACGGCCCACATGGGCCTCGATTGCCTCCGCGCTTGCGTCCGAGACGACGAAGACCACGTTGTCGAAGCCACACCGAAGGGCGTCGTAGATCGCGTAGTCGTACAGAGCCTCACCCGAGGGTCCGATCTCCGCCACCTGCTTCATTCCGCCGAATCGTGAACCGCGGCCGGCTGCCATCACTACGAGCGTCAACGCCATGTCTTCTTGCCCTTACCCAGGCTGTCCACAGTTCACTGCCGGCGCCCCATGTAGTCGACACCAACCTGGGCCAGTGCAGCCCGTGATCCTGGCGGCGGATGACGAGGCTCAGGAACGGGGCGTGCTGCCGCTTGCGCTCTCTCCGGTCTGGCGTTGAAGCGGGATGGCGAGCGCTTCCTCGTGGGCGCGGCAGTCCCGCAGCATCGACGGGGCGTTGCGTGTCGGTCCCGGGACACGACCGGCACGCAGGACAGCAGCGAGTCGGCGCCGAGCAGGTCCACGATGGCCGCCGCTGACTCGGCTCACCAAGAAGGCGCCTCGCCGCGTTCCCGGCGCCGGGTGGCACGGCTGAAATCTGGCCCCGGCGGGAGCGCAACCGCCGCCGGTCGGCACGCAGGCGCCCTCCTGGATCTTCCGGGCCGCCCAGGCGATGAGTGTCGATCGAGTGACCGGTGAAGTCGCCAAGGCGCTCGACGCAGCGGGCATCGCGACCAACCTGCCAAGGTCCCTCGACCCAGGCCGGGACCTCCATCCCGGAAGCCCTGGGGTCGACCTGAGCCCTGCGACTCGCCCCTGGGTAGGCCCTCCGCTTTCAAGTCTCCCGGCTCCCCTCGAGCTACGGGGATATGCGGACACTGAGGTGGCCCGGCAGACGCCCGCTGAGGTGAGTTTCTCGGCGCTCGGCCCTCGCCGAACACGTGCGTTCGGTCCTCCGCACGCGTGGGTACAGTTCCGTCGTGACTCAACTTCTTGATTGTCTGGACAGGTTGGGGGCGGCGCGGACGGAGAGGGGCACGAGCACTCTCTACATCCTCTACGTCATCATCGCCGTTCTCGTCATCATCGTCCTCTTGAGGATCCTCGGCGTCGTCTAG
>Ga0136633_1000585_pt1 | contig 27910 bp, 24 predicted proteins | sample AntDrymeUQ832206_2_FD_105494 | JGI IMG/M metagenome (GOLD analysis project Ga0136633, IMG submission 105494) | Polar desert sand microbial communities from Dry Valleys, Antarctica - metaG UQ83 (22.06) | ecosystem: Environmental > Terrestrial > Soil > Desert | place: Antarctica: Dry Valley... | reverse complement strand
CGCCCGACAACGAACGCGCATCACTGGCCGGAAGCTCACTCACACCGCCCAGACTACCAGCACGCAATCACAACAATGTTAAGAGTCTGTTACACCGGCGTATTTGACACGCGCCGTGATACCCGCGTGGTCGGACATCTTTTCCGTCGACGGCGATCTATTCGGCTGCGAAGACGTGGCGTTCGACGGTGCTGTTCGTTGTCCCGGAGGGTCCCGTCTGAGGCGTGCTGCAAGGAATCGGGAGCCTGTACCCCGGAGGGATTCGTACCGTAGGCAAAGACCGTGAGATTGCCCTCGGTCACGGAGGAGTCCACGGGCGATCGGCGGCCGAGGCACAAACCCCCGCCCAGTTCTTTCGGGCCAGGGTTTGCACTTCGACCACCAATGGAGACGGCGGGAATCGAACCCGCGTCCGCGATCGCGTGGCGGTGGCGTCTACGAGCGTATCCGGCGCTCTGATCTCACCCTCGAATCGCCTCGCCGGCGGGGTTTTCGAGGGCCAGCTCCCTGAGATGTCCCCGGTTCGGCGGGAGCGGACCTCCCCGGGTAAGCCGACATATTTGTTTCCGGCTAACCCCGCGGCCGGCAGGCGAGGGCCAGAACCTGCCTAGTAGATCTCTCTACGAGGCGAGGGTGAACTCGTGAGAGTCCGCACTTATGGTTTGCCAGGTGTTTTACGAGGCCTCCTGGCACCTCGACTCGCAACCACCGTCACGAAGCCGACCACGTCGAAGCCATGTCGTCCCCGTGTTGGTGCACGACCAGTCTAGAGCACCGGGCAGGCCGCCCGGACGATCGTCTCAGCCCGGCGGCTGGGCGGCTGGCGGCGCGGGGACGGCCGGCTCGGCCGGGTCCGGCGCGGGCTCCGCGGGGACGGGCGCCGTCGTCGTGGGCGCCGGCTTGGGCGGCGGCGTCGTCACCGTGACCGGCGGGGCGACCTTGACGGTCGTCGCCGGCGGCGGCGTGACGGTCCGCGTCTTGACCGTCGTCGTCTTCGTGACGGCGGGCGCCGAGCGGTCGTCGTCGTCCTTGCCGCCGCCGAAGATCGTCGTGTCGCGCCCGCCGCCCGACGCGGACCCACCCGCCAGAAGCTCGGGCACGGTGAAGACGACGGCGCAGATCAGAAAGCCGAGCAGGCCGGTGACGACGGCCAGACGCCAGCCGCGCATCCGCCTGCCGGTCCCGTGGTACTGGATCTCGCCCGGCTGCGCGACGCGCGTGGCCGGGTCGGCGACGGGCTCGAGGGCCGCGCGCTCGTCGCCGGCGGACCCGCCCGCGCCGTGCGTCGCAGACCAGTTCGCATCGGGCGGCTGCGGGTCCTCGGCGCGAGCGCTGCGCAGGACACCCCGCACCGGCACCGCGCGCGCGACGGCGTCCGTCGGCTTGGCCAGCGCCTCCTTGAGGACCGCGACGAGGACGGGCGTGAACGCCGCCGCGGCCAGCGTGCCCGGCGCCCACAGCTTCGACGACGCGTACGCGGCGGCAGCCGACGCGCACGCCGTCAGAAACAGCGTCTTCACATCGAAGCCGGCGCCGGTGGACGCGGTGGGAGCGCTGTGGGTGCGGGAGTGTGGGTGTGGGTGCGTGTAGTCAGGCATGCGAATCGTGCTGCCGCGTGGTCGGAGACCGCCGGCGGCGATCAGGTCAGGCCGACGACGTATCGTCGCCGCGGAACTTCGGCTGCCCATCGTGGGCGCGGGTCGATCACGCGTCCACGAACACAGTAGCCGGTCAACTCAAGCGGGCCTTAAACGTAGAGCGACGCAGAGGCCGGGATTCGCTTTGAGGACCCATTCCGCCTGGTCGCACCCCGAAGGGGCGCCCTGACTTCAGGGTGGCGCGGCCTCACACCTCAGCGGCCTCGCTCTTGTGCGGTTCCCAGCTCCGCGTCGCTTGGCGAAGGTAGCGCGCGGCCGCGTCGGCGCGCAAGAGCCGATCCGCACAAGATCTCGCATGTTGCGTGAAATAGTCTGTTACGACATGACCTCCGAAGACGTCTCCTGGGACCTTTCACCGCTCGTCCACGGCGAGGGCGACGCCGGCGTGGACCGCCTCCTCGACGAGGCCGCGACCCGCGCGCAGGCGTTCGCGCAGGCCCACGCCGGCCGCGTCGCAGAGCTCGACGGGCCCGCGTTCGCCGCCGCCGTCGGAGAGCTCGAGGAGCTCTCCGAGCTGGCGGGGCGCGCGGGCAACTACGCGATGCTGCGCTTCAGCATCGACACCGCCGATCCGGCGATCGGCGCGCTCATGCAGCGCGTGCAGGAGAAGGGCACCGCGATCGAGACGCAGCTGGTGTTCTTCGAGCTCGAGTGGGCGGCGCTCGACGACGCGCGCGCCGACGAGCTGATCGCCGCGGAGGGCCTCGAGACCGCGCGCCACTTTCTGCGCTCCGCGCGACGCTACCGCCCGTACCTGCTCAGCGAGGCCGAGGAGAAGATCCTCAGCGAGAAGTCGGTCACCGGCGATTGCGCCTGGGGCCGGCTGTTCAGCGAGCAGGTCTCCGCGCTGACCGTCTCGCTGCCCGGCGAGGACGAGCCCGTGACGCTCGACAGCGCGTTGTCGCGCCTGCAGTCCGGCGACCGCGAGGTGCGCCGCACCGCGGCCGAGAGCGTGACCGCCGCGCTCGAGCCCGGCCTGCGCACCCGCGCCTACATCTTCAACACGCTGCTGCACGACAAGGCCGTCGACGACCGCCTGCGCCACTACCCGAACTGGCTTGCGGCCCGCAACCTCTCCAACGAGGCCTCCGACGAGTCCGTGCAGGCGCTGCTGAGCGCCGTGCGCAACCGCTACGAGCTGGCGCGCCGCTGGTATCGCCTGAAGGCGCAGCTGTTGGGCATCGACCGCCTCGCCGACTACGACCGCATGGCGGCCGTCACGCAGGACGAGGAGGAACCGGTCGCCTGGGAGGACGCCAAGGAGCTCGTGCTCGCCTCCTACGACGAGTTCACGCCAGAGCTCGGCGACCCCGCGCGCGCGTTCTTCGACGAGCAGCGCATCGACGTCCCGCCGCGGCCGGCCAAGCGCGGCGGCGCGTTCGCCGCCTACACCGTGCCCTCCGAGCACCCGTACCTGATGCTGAACTACACGGCCAAGCGCCGCGACGTGCTCGTGCTCGCGCACGAGATGGGCCACGGCCTGCACGCCGAGCTCGCCCGCCCGCGCGGCATCTTCGAGCAGGGCACGCCGCTGACGCTCGCCGAGACGGCGTCGGTCTTCGGCGAGACGCTCGTCTTTCGCCGCCTGCTCGAGCAGGCCTCGACCCCGCAGTCGCGCCTGTCGCTGCTGGCGGAGTCGATCGAGGGCTCGATCGCGACGGTCTTCCGCCAAACGGCGATGAACCGCTTCGAGGATCTCGTGCACACCGCGCGCCGCGAGGAGGGCGAGCTTGCCGTCGACCGCTTCAACGAGCTGTGGGTGCATTCGCAGGAGGAGATGCTCGGCGACAGCGTGCAGGTCACCGACGGCTACCGCATGTGGTGGTCCTACGTGCCGCACTTCATCGCGACGCCCGGCTACGTCTACGCCTACGCCTACGGCCAGCTGCTCGCGCTGTCGATCTACAAGCGCTATGTCGACGAGGGCGAGTCCTTCGTGCCGAGCTATCTCGAGCTGCTGCGCGCCGGCGGCTCGCGCAGCCCCGAGGAGCTCGGTTCGATGGTCGGTATCGACCTCGCCGATCCGGGCTTCTGGGACAGCGGGCTGGATCTCGTCGAGGCGCAGCTCGAGGAGGCCGAGGAGGCCGCGAACGCCTCGCTGGCGCGCGGCTGAGGCGGGGCGGCGCGCGGCCGGCGACGAGCCCGCAGGCCGCGCGGGCGCCGGGTATGGCCGAGGGGCCCGAGCCGGGGTCTGCGGGTTGTCACAATGGATGCATGAGCGCTCAGTGGCCATCACCGGTCCCACGTCCCGCGAGTCCGCCCGCGGACGACGCGGACGCGGCCGCCCCTGCCGCCGGCGAGGATCACCTGGCCCGGGCCGCCGCCGCGGACCCGCTCACCGGGCACGTCTACGACCCCGATCCGACGCCCGACACCCTCACCGGCATGCCGGAGGAGCCCAAGCCGCTGTGGCGGCGCATGCTCGGCTGGCTCGTCGCGATCGGCCTGCTGGCGCTGAAGTTCGGCAAGGGCGCCTTCATCCTGCTCAAGGGCGTGAAGATCTTCACGACCGCCGGCACGATGCTGGTCTCTGTCGCGGCCTACAGCCTGATCTGGGGCTGGAAGTTCGCCCTCGGCTTCGTGCTGCTGCTGCTCGTCCACGAGATGGGCCACGTGATCCAGCTGCGGCGCGAGGGCATCGAGGCCAGCGCGCCGATGTTCATCCCGTTCCTCGGCGCCGTCGTGATGGCGAAGTCGCTGGGCAACGACGCGACGGCGGAGGCCCGGGTCGGCCTCGCGGGGCCGGTGCTCGGCACCCTCGGCGCGCTCGCCCTGCTGCCGATCGCGCTGAACACCGGCGACGACTTCTGGATGGCGCTGGTGTTCACGGGCCTGTTTCTGAACCTCTTCAACCTGCTGCCGGTCGTGCCGCTGGACGGCGGTCGCGCGATGGCGGCACTGTCGCCGAAGATGTGGGCCGTCGGCCTGATCGGCCTCGTCGCGCTGACGTTCGCCTTCCCCAACCCGATCATGTTCCTGATCCTGCTGCTCGGCGGCTACGAAACCTACAAGCGCTGGAAGGCGCGCAGGTCCGGCGATCCCGAGGTGCTGGCGTTCTACAAGGTCAAGCCCGCGCACCGGGTCGCGATCGCGTCGGTCTACGTGGCGCTGATCGTCGTCTGTGCCGTCGGCATGCAGCTGACGCACATCGAGCGCAGCATCCCCTCCTGAAGCCCGCCGGGCGGCAGGCTCGATAGCTTCTCGAGTCGTGTCCGAGATCACGGTCGAGCGCCTGACCAAGCGCTATGGAGAGACGCTCGCGGTCGACGACCTGTCGTTCGCGGTCGAGGCCGGGCGCGTGACGGGCTTTCTGGGACCCAACGGCTCGGGCAAGTCGACGACGATGCGTGCGCTGCTGGGGCTGATCCGGCCGACGAGCGGCCGGGCGCTCGTGCTCGGCAAGCCGTTCCACGAGCTCTCCAATCCCGTGCGCACCGTCGGCGCGTCGCTGGACGCCAGCGACGTCCATCCCGGCCGCACTGGACGCAGCCACCTGCGCACGCTGTCGGCCGCCGCGGGGCTGCCCAACAGCCGCGTCGACGAGGTGCTCGACATGACCGAGCTGACCCCCGCGCGCGACCGCCGCGTGAAGGGCTACTCGATGGGCATGCGCCAGCGCCTGGCGCTCGCGGCGGCGCTGCTCGGCGACCCCAAGATCCTGATGCTCGACGAGCCCGCCAACGGCCTGGACCCGCAGGGCATGCGCTGGCTGCGCGACATCCTCGTCGCGCTCGCGGCCGAGGGGCGCGCCGTGCTGATCTCCAGCCACGTCCTGTCGGAGGTCGAGCAGACCGTCGACAGCGTCGTCGTGATCGGCGCCGGCAGGCTCGTCATGCAGGGCACGCTGTCGGACCTCGTCGCGGGCGACTCGCGCCCGGCGCTCGTGCGCACGCCGCGGATGGAGGAGCTGCGCGAGTTGCTGGAGGACTTCGGCGCCAGCGTTCGCCGCGACGGCCGCGCCGACACGATGCTGGCGCACGGCGTGTCGTTGGAGGAGATCGGCACGCTCGCCGCCGAGCACGGCATCCCGATCTACGAGCTGACCCGCGCCGTGTCGACGCTCGAGGACCGCTTTCTCGAGCTCACCGGCGAGAGCGGCAACGTCCGATGAGGATTCTGCGCTCGGAGTGGCTGAAGACGGTCTCCGTCCCGACGACGTGGCTGCTGCTCGGCGCGATGCTGCTGATCGAGGGGCTGGCGGCGGGCCTGCTGACCGGCCTCAGCGAGCTGAAGGACCTCAAAGCGCGAAACCCGGCCACGCTGCTGATCGGCACGCCGCTGCCGACGGTGCTGATGTTCACGCTCGGCGCGCTGCTGGCGACCAACGAGTACCGCCACGGGACGGCCAACCAGACGTTCGTCATCACGCCACGGCGCGAGCGCGTGATCGGCGCCAAGCTCGCCGTCGGGCTCGTGGTGGGGATCGCCGGCGCGCTGCTGTACATCGCCGTCAACGCGGGGCTCGGCCTGTCGATCCTGTCCAACCGCGGCGTCGAGGTCGACGGCGACCTCGCCGTGAACATCTACAGCGGGGTCGGCGTCGGGATCGTCCTCGGCTGCCTCTTCGGCGTGGCGCTCGGCGCGCTGCTGCGCAACCAGATCCTCACGATCGTGACGGGCCTCGTGCTGTTTCTCGTGCGCGGCGTCGTCGCGCTGTTCATCGGCACGGACGTCGGCAAGTTCTTTCCCGGCGAGGCGCTGATCTCGCTGCAGGGAACGCCCGGAGCCGACGCGGATCTGCTGAGCCAGGTCGATGCCGGGCTCGTGCTCGCGGCGACGTGCGCCGTGCTCGCGATCGCGGGCGTCGTCGTGACGCGCTACCGCGAGATCAGCTGAGTGCCGGAACGACGGTTCGCAACCAGACAGGAGCCTTCAGCCTCCGGGCGGGGTCGGTGAGTGCGAGCGCGTGCCACAATCCCTGCGATGGAGTACGCGTGATGACCTCGGTACAGCGAACCCTCGAACCCTCGACCACGTATACCGCGGTACTGACTGCCGGCGAGGATGGCTTCGTGTGCGCACAGATCGCCGAGGTGCCCGAGGCGATCAGTCAGGGGCGCACGGTAGATGAGGCCAAGGCGAATGTCAGAGAGGCCCTGCAACTCGCCCTCGAATGGCGTCGTGATGAGGGGAAGGATCTTCCAGCCCGTGCACACGTGACGCTCGTCCCGGTCACCGTCACTCCGTCTTAAGGCGTGCTCAATGGGCATCGGCGCCCCGGGCGTCGTCAGCGTTTTTCGATGGGCGGTATGCCGAGTTGGCTGCAGATCGTGCGCGCCACGCCGACGCCGATCTCGCGATGGCGCGGCACAAATGACTTTGCTCGAGTCTCGACGTGCTGCCAGGCCTCATGTCCTCCACGGCTTCGGCCGACTACCGGCTGGACACCGTGCGAGCGCAGCCAACGCTCCAGTTCGCGCCGCTTCACCGTTTGCTCGCCTGGCTGTTTCGGTTCGCGGTTGGGGCGCGCTGACGTCCAATCTCGTCGCGGTGTCTTTCGACATCCGCCCGAGTCCAGATCGGGGTTGCCGCGACCTCGACCCACGAACACATATACGTGCGCTTGGGGCCGAAGCCGCCGAAGTCCAATCCGCTCCCAGATCCTTCCTGGCGCCACCTGTTCAGCTGCATCTTGCTGACACCAAGTATCTCGCAAGCCTCTTTGGAACCGACAAGGTCGAGGTCTGTAGTTAGCCATCGCTTGGGCTGTGTCATGTGTCCAACGGTAACGCAACGAGCGCTCTCGGTCAAGCGGCACGACGATGTCAGAACATGTTCTCAGCGGTTCGCGTCGCTGATCGCGCGCGACAGGTCGCGCTTCATCTCGCGGTCCTTGATCGACTCGCGCTTGTCGAACTGGTTTTTGCCCTTCGCGACCGCGATCTCGACCTTCGCGCGGCCGTTTGAGAAATACATCCGCGTGGGGACGAGCGTCAGGCCCTTCTCCTTCGTCGTCGCCTTGAGCTTGTCGATCTGGCGGCGGCTGAGCAGCAGCTTACGGTCGCGGTCGGGGTCGTGGTTGTTGCGCGACGCGGGCGCGTAGGGCGGGATGTGGACGCTGACGAGGTAGACCTCGTCGTCGCGAATCAGCGCGTAGCCCTCCTTCAGCGTGGCGCCGCCGTTTCGCAGCGCCTTGACCTCCGTGCCGAACAGCACGAGGCCGCACTCGACCCTGTCGCGCAGGTCGTACTTGAAGCTCGCGTAACGATTGGATGCGACGTCGCCCGGGGCGACCTTCTTCTTCTTGCCCTTGGCCATGAGGTCAAGCGTAGTACCGTGGCGCTCATCCACACATCCGGGGGGTTCCTGCACGAGGAGCTGAGAGGGCGCTGCCTAGCGCCGACCCGACGAACCTGATCTGGGTCATGCCAGCGAAGGGAGATCACATGGGACAGCGCTCCACGTTTGCACCGGACGCCGCATGCCGCACGCAGATGCATCTTGCCCGCCAGGACATCGTCTCGCCCGAGATGCGGCGCGTCGCCGAGCGTGAGCACTGCGCGCCGGAGCTCATCCGCGACGAGGTCGCGCGAGGTCGGATGATCATCCCCGCCAACGTTCATCACGAGGCGCTCGATCCGATGGCGATCGGCCTCAGGTCCCGCGTGAAGATCAACGCGAATATCGGCAACTCGCCGACGACGTCGTCGCTCGACGAGGAGGTGCAGAAGCTGCGTCTCGCCGAACGCTGGGGCGCAGACACCCTCATGGACCTCTCCACCGGCAAGCGCATCGAGGAGACCCGCGCGGCGATTCTCGCGGCGTCGACGGTGCCGATCGGCACCGTCCCGATCTACGAGGCCATGGACGGCCTCAGCCATGCTGAGGAGCTGACGATCGAGCGGTTGCTGGAGGTCATCGCGCGTCAGGCGCGCCAGGGCGTTGACTACATGACGATTCACGCCGGCGTGCGACTCGAGCACCTGCCGCTGTGCCAGCACAGGGTGACCGGCATCGTCTCTCGCGGCGGCGGCCTGCTGGCGCGCTGGATGGTCCATCACAAGCGCGAGAACCCGCTGTTCGAGGCGTTCGACGAGATCCTCAAGATCTGCCGTGAGCACGACGTCTCGCTGTCGCTGGGCGACGGGCTGCGGCCGGGGTCGATCGCCGACGCCTCGGATGCCGCGCAGTTCGCCGAGCTCGACACGCTCGGCGAGCTGACGCTGCGCGCGTGGGAGCGCGACGTGCAGGTCATGATCGAGGGCCCCGGGCACGTGCCGATGGACCAACTGGAGATGAACGTGCGCCGCCAGCAGGAAGTCTGCCACGAGGCGCCGTTCTACACGCTCGGCCCGCTCGTGACCGATATCGCGCCGGGCTATGACCACATCACGTCGGCGATCGGCGCCGCGATCGTCGGTTGGCACGGCACGTCGATGCTCTGCTACGTCACCCCAAAGGAGCATCTCGGGCTGCCGAACGCCGACGACGTCAAGCAGGGCCTGATCGCCTACCGCATCGCTGCGCACGCCGCGGACCTTGCACGCGGCGACAAGCGCGCGGCGCAGTGGGATCGCAAGCTCTCTGAGGCGCGCTTCTCGTTCGACTGGCGCGAGCAGTTCGCGCTGTCACTGGATCCCGAGACCGCGCAGGCGATGCACGACGAGACGCTCGGCGACGACTACTTCAAGTCGGCCGAGTTCTGCTCTATGTGCGGGCCGAAGTTCTGTCCGATGCACAACTTCAAGGACATCGACTGGGACGAGATCCGCGCGGTGGTGGACGCACGCAAGGCCGAGCGGGCGGCGGCGTAGATCAGCCGAGCGGGTCGTCGTCGGCCTTGCCCGGCGCGAGGTCGACGCGCCCCCGCGCGGTCTCGATGCGCTCGACGCGGACGCGCATTCGATCGCCGAGGCGCAGGGTCTCCCCCGTGCGCTCGCCGCGCAGGATAGTGCCCTGCTCGTTGAGCTCCCACCAATCGCCGCGCAGCCGGCGCAGCGGCAGCATGCCCTCGTGGCCACCGCCGAAGCGCACAAACGCGCCGGCGCCGATCAGGCCCGTGACCTCGCCGTCGAACTCCTGATCGGAGCCGTCGCGAAACAGCTCGCTCTCGAGCAGGAACGCACGCGCGACACGGTCGGCGAGCCGCTCGGTCTGCATCGCCTCGCGCTCGCGCGCCGAGGACCACGTCCCGGCCTCCTCCATGTCCGCTCCCCGCGGAGGCTCCTCGCCGCCGCCGACCGCGCTCAGCAGCGCGCGGTGTGCGATCAGGTCGGGGTAGCGGCGGATCGGCGACGTGAAGTGGCAGTAGTACGTCAGCCCGAGGCCGGCGTGGCCGAGGTTCTTCGGGCTGTAGATCGCCTGCTTGAGCGAGCGCAGGATCAGGAACGTCAGTGCGTCGCGGCCGCCACGTGCCCCGGACGGGGTATGTCCCGTGCGCTCGACGTGCTGCCCGACCAGGCGCGAGCAGGCGGCGACGACGTCCGCCGCCTCGGAGGGCGTCATGTGCTCGCGGGCGGGCGGCGTGGCGACGCCGAGCGACGCGAGCTGCTGCACGAGGCGCAACGCGCTCGCGCCGTCGGGCGGCTCGTGGACGCGGTACAGCGTGGGGACGCCGCGGTCGGACAGCAGCTTGGCGACCTGCTCGTTGGCGGCGATCATGAGGTGCTCGATCAGCCGGTGCGACTCGGTCTGCTCGCTCGGGCGCGACTCGGCGACGTGGCCGCCGGCGTCAAAGCGAAACTCCGGCTCGCTGGTCTCGATCTCGAGCGCGGCCTGCGCGAGGCGGCGCTCGTGCAGCGCGGCGGAGACGGCGCGCGCGGCGGCCAGCGGCGCCGCCCACGGGTCCTCGGCCGGCTCGCTGCCGGCGAAGATGCGATCGACCTGCTCGTAGTCCAGCCGCGCGTCGGAGCGGATCGTCGAGCGGTAGAACGACGCGCGCCTGACCTGGGGCCCGTCGAAGTCGATCTCGACCGTCACCGCCGCGCGTTCCTGCCCGGGCACCAGCGAGCAGGCGTCGTTGGACAGCGCCTCGGGCAGCATCGGCTCGACGCGGCCGGGGACGTAGACGCTCGTCGCGCGCCGCGCCGCCTCGCGGTCGACGAGCGAGCCTGACGGCACATACGCGCTGACGTCGGCGATGTGCACCCACACGCGCGTCGCGCCGTCCTCACGCTGTTCGGCGGAGATCGCGTCGTCGAAGTCGCGCGCGGTCGCCGGGTCGATCGTGAACGTCGTCAGGTCGGTGAGGTCGCGCCGCGCGACGGTCGCGTCGGGTCCGCGGTCGCGCGCCTTCTTCGCCGCGCGCTCGACGGCGGGATCGAAGCTCCGGCGCAGCCCGCGGTCGATCATCAGGGCCTCGAGCACGTCCCCGGCGACGTCCGGGCGCCCGAGGCCGCGCACGATCTTCGCGTGCCCGCCGCTGCGCGAGGCGGGCCGCGCGAGCACGAGGTCGCCGACGCTGTGGCGCGGATCGCGCTCGACGATCATGCGCCCGCCGCGCTCGCCCGGCCGCGAGCGGGTGAAGAACGGCTCGGCGACGAGAAAGCGGCCGCGCTTGTCGAGCACCGCGACGATGCCCTCGGCGGGCGCAAGGCCGGCGGGCGGGGTGGGCGTGCGCCCCGGGCTCGTACCGCCGGGGGCCGGGCGGGCGGGGCTCGCCGGGCGTGCGGGCGGGGAGCGCTTGTCGGAGCCTTTGCGCCTGCCGGCCCCGCGGCCCTTGCCGTCGTCGGAATCCCCCTCGGGCCGCGTCGACCAGACGCCGTCCTCGTCGGCCGCCGAGCGCCCACCGCGGCCGCCGGGCCGCGCGCGCTCACCGGAGGCGCCGCCGCCGCGTCCGGTCGCGGGACGCTTGGGACCCTTGCCCGGTCGCTGCTTCTTGCCGCCGCCGCCCGAACCCGCCGGCCGTGGCCGCTTGCTCACAGCTTGGGCGCCAGCACGGCCAGCGCGCGGACGAGCGCCTCGTCGCGACCGCGCGTGTCGGGGTCGTCTCTGACCGTCACGTCGGGCTTGATCCCGCTGCCCTGCTTGACCCCCGCGCCGCCGAGGTTGCGTCCGCTGGGCAAGAAGTACTGCCCGACGGTGATGTCGATGGCGCCGCCGTTGGCGAGCGGCATGATCTCCTGAAAGACGCCCTTGCCGAACGTCTTCACGCCCACGATCGCCGCGCGCTTGCGGTCCTGCAGGGCTCCGGCGACGATCTCGGCCGCCGACGCGGTGCCGCCGTCGACGAGCACGACCGTCGGCATCCTGCCCGCGACCGTCGGCCCGCGGGAGAACAGCGTGCGCTCCTCGACTGCACGCCCGCGCGTCGTGACGATCGGGCCGCTGGCGAGGAACATGCTGGCGATCAGCTGCGCCTCGCTGACGAGGCCGCCGCCGTTGCCGCGCATGTCGAAGACGATGCCCTTTACGCCGCGGCGCTTCTGCTTGCGGATCGCGGCCGCCATCTCCTCATGCGCGGTGCGCGGGCCGAACGTCGACAGCGCGATGTAGGCGACGCGCTGCCCGCCGGCGTTCGCGAGCTTCGACGACACGACAGGAATCGAGATCGTGGCGCGCAGCACGCGCTTGGTGAGCGAGCGCTTGCCGCGACGCACGCGCAGCACGACCCGTGTGCCTTCGCGCCCCTTGATCAGCGCCGTCGCAGCCGCATCGGCGAGCCCTGCTATCCGGCGGCCCTTGGCATGCGTGATGACGTCGCCGACCTCGATGCCGGACTTCTCGGCCGGCGACTTGGGGTAGACGGTCTCGATCCGCAGTCCGTCCTTGACCCCGCGCACGGCGACGCCGATGCCCGAGAACTGGTTGTTGATCGCCTGGTTGAACTGCGCGTACTCCTTCGGCGAGAAGTAGGCCGAGAAGCGGTCGTCGAGATCGTCGACGGCGCCCTTGAGCGCGGAGTCCGACAGTTCGCGCCGCGGGACCTTGCGGTAGTACTTGGCGGCGACCGCGTCGAGGCCCTCCGTCACGACGCGCTGTTCGTCGTCGCCGACGAGCGCGTCGGCGACCGGGTCGGGCAGGTAGCGCGGGTGCGCGCCGAGCCAGATGCCGGCGGCGAGCACGGCGATGCAGGACAGCACGGCGACGACCTTGGACGTGAGCAGGCGGGTCAACATGCGCGCTTCACCCTAGAGGTCCGGGTCCTGCGACCGGCCTGCAACCCCGGCGTGGTCAGCGGCTGCGGATCAACGCGGCGCGCCGCAACTGGGTGCGCAGCGTCCCCTTGCTCGTCAACAGCTTGGTGTCGCCGACGGCGACGAAGTTGACCTTGCCCTTGCGCACGCCGAAGGCGACGTGCGAGTTGCGGCCTGCGACGCGGTAGACGCCCGGAACCGTCCGGCGCAGCCGCCGGGGGAACTTGCGCCGCAGGGCCTTCAGCGTGCTGCCACGACCGATCCCGAGGCGCTTGTGGCCGCGTGCGGTCGTCGCGGCAAAGCCGACGCGGCCGGACTTCGTGAACGCCGCGAGCATGCTGCCGCCGCCCTTGACGCAGTAGCGCAGCACCCCGCGCGCCGTTCGCGCCGGCGGGCCGAGGACACGACCGACGCGCTCGCGCGTGGCGCGCAGCGAGAGCTTGCCGACGGAGCTCGGGCCGACCTTCAGCGACCTCGCGACGCAGCGGGTGCGCTGCTCGTCATCGGGCTCGCTGCCGTTGGGCACGCGTGCGGCGAAGACCTCCTGGTAGGGGGAGTGCTCCTTGTCGGTCGGCGGCAGGTTGTTGAGCTGCGTGTCGTTCCAGAACGGGATCGCCACGTCGTCGTCGGCGACGAGGCCCTGGTAGTCGCCGATGAACTTGCCCGACACCGATGTCGGCGCGTTGACCGCCGGATCCCACATCCGGCTCGAGGCGCGGCGGTCGGTGAACGTCCGCCCGCCGTCCTCCGAGCGCGCGAGCCACGTGTCGATGAAGTAGTTCGCGGGATCGTTGCGGCGATCGAAGAAGGAGATGTTGACCTGGCCGGACTCCGTGATCGCCATCCACGGCTGAAACTGGTCGGCGTCGCCGTTGCGCGGATCCTGGTTGACGCGCACCGGTCCGGTGTACGAGCGCCCGCCGTTTGAGGACTTGAACAGGACGATGTCCGAACCGCTCATCGGACCGAGCCCGTCACCGCCGGCCTTGTAGTCCTTGCCGGCGATGTTGTTGGCCTTTTTGGTCTTCAGCAGCTCCGTCAGCGACTCGACCGACAGCTCTCCGGACTTGATCTGGCGGCCGACCGCGGGCAGGTTGCCGAGCAGCGGCGTGCCCGTCGCGTTCTGCGACGCGGCCGCGACGTAGACGTTGCCCTGCGAGTCGACGCCCGACGTGGGGATCGAGAGGTTGCGAAAGGCCTCGCCGGCGAAGGGGGCGTTGACGCCGGCGATGCCCGCGATCGGCGCCGCCAGCGACCACAACGCGCCGCGGTTGTTGGACTTCGACTGCATCAGCGCGTTGAGCTGGTTGTCGTACCAGGTCGCGTAGACCTCGCCCCTGGGCCCGATCGCGATGTGGCAGCCGATGCCGGAGATCAGCGTCTTCTGGCTGACCGGGAAGGGCAGGTTGTCGCCGGGCGTGATGCCGCCCCACGTCCTGCCGCCGTCGCGCGAGCGCATCACGACGATCTGCTGCAGCGGGACGGCGCCGGTGCCGTCGAAGCTCCAGCAGATGTACATCGTGCCGATCTTGCCGTCGCGCGGGTCGTTCGGGCCGCCGTTGACGTCGGTGTGGTTGTCGACGGCGATCCAGTTCTTGTCATCGAGAAACAGCCGCGTCGTCAGCGCGTTGACGCGGTTGTCGTGCACGACCGTCGGCCCGCTCCAGTCCTGGCCGGGCCGCTTGACGTGCACGGTCATGTTGAAGCCCTGAAACGCGTTCGTCCCGCCCGGCGCGTCGAGGACGTTGATGTAGACGTTGCCCTCGTCGTCGAAGTCGATCGTCGGGTCGGAGGTCGTGCGGTAGGTCACCTCGTTGCTGGGATCGCACTGCCCCGGCGCCGCGCAGTAGCCGGGCAGGTGGCCGAGGTCCTTCCAGCTGCGCCCGCCGTCGAACGACTCGTACGTGCCGACCTTGAAGAGGTACTTGGCGTTGTTCTCGTACATCTTCGAGCCGGCCATCAGGTGGTTGTGGTCCAGCGGGTCCATCGCGATCGTCGGCTCGGAGTGCGAGGTGTACTTGTCGCGCGACGCGCGGTAGTTCCTCGAGCCCTTCGGCGCCGCCGCCTCGAGCTGCGCGATGCTCTGGCCCTTGCGGGTGACGAGCGTCGCGCCGGCGCTGTAGGTCTGCGAGCCGAGTGTCGTGTAGGGCGTGATCGCGACGTAGAACGACCCGCTGGCCTTGTCGATCGCCACGCTCTCGGCGGCTCCGAGGGTCTGGCCGTCGCCGGTGACGAAGGCGCCGCGCGTGCCGTCGGCGTTGCGCCGGTAGACGTAGAGGTCGAGGTCCGACAGCGCGCCGAAGTCGCTCACGGTGATGTTGACCGCGCCCGGCCGCTGCTCGTAGAAGGCCGGCGTCGTCGCGACGTCGAGCGCGAAGACGTCGCAGCCCGAGGCGGGGTTGAACCTGCCGTCGGCGCCGAAGCAGGCGGCGCCGTCGTCGGCGAGCAGGGTCTCCGAGCCGATCTTGACCGCCCCGCTCCAGCCGACGGAGCCTCCGCCGGCGGCGTCCGGGGTGATCGTCCCCGCTGGGGGGCTGGCGGCCCCGGCGGCCGGCGCGGCGCACAGCGTCGCGATCACAGCAAGCAGCGCCGTGATCCTCCCTCCGCGGATGGATCCCCTGAAAGCCATGGTGCAGCCGGCGCGAATCTACCATCGCGGGCGCCCATGGAGTCAAATGCCGTGCGAAACCGGCGAGTCGGCTCCGGCCGGCGTCGGGTCGCGTGCTTCGGTCATCAGGCTGCCGACGACCATGGCCGCGGCGGTGTTGCCCGCGGCGTAGAGAACGGCTGCACCTGCACCCCTGAGCAGGCCCGCCCTAACGCTCCGCCAGCCGCGGGGTCCTGGTGGCCCCGGTCGCTACACGCGCAGAAAGCGGCGCAGCGAGAGGCCGGAGCCCGCGGCGGAGACCGCGACGCTCGCGACCAGCAGCACGACGATCAGCACGCCGAAGTTCAGCGTCTCGGGCGCGGCGATCAGCGAGAAGTCGGCCTTCAGCGGATCGATGAACGCGACCTTGCCGACGAGCAGCAGCAGAATCGCCATCACGCCGCCCATCGCGCCGACGATGATGCCCTCGATCACGAACGGCCAGCGGATGAACCAGTCCGTCGCGCCGACGAGCTTCATGACCTCGACCTCGCGGCGGCGCGCGAACAGCGACAGCCGGATCGTGTTGGAGATCAGCAGGATCGAGGCCATCACCAGCAGGCCTGCCAGCAGCGCCATGCTGAGCTTCACGACGCGCGTCGCCGACAGGATCTTCGTCGTCTCGTCGCGGCGGTTCTTGACCTCGTCGATCGCCGGGTCGATAACCGTGCGCTCGCCGTTGGCGGAGATCGGCGCGAGCGTGTCGCGCAGCTTGCCGACGTTGCCGGGCTCGTCGGGCGTGACGCGGAAGGTGTCGGGCAGCGGGTTGGAGCCCAGCAGCGCGTAGGCCTCGGGGTTCTGCTTCTTCTCGCGTGCGTACGCCTCGGCCTTGGAGACATAGGTCACGTTGCCGACGTACTTCGTGTCCTGGGTGAGGATCCGGCGCACGCGCTCGACGGCCGCGTCGGTCGCGTTGGGCGCGAGGAAGACGTCGACGAGGACCTTGCCGCGGACCTCGTTGGCCGCGCCCGTCGTCGCCTGCACCATCGGGATGAAGACGCCGAGCACGAGCATCGTCACGAGCACCGACGCCATCGCCGCGAACGACGGCACCGCGTTGCGGCGCAGCGAGCGCGTGGCCTCGCGCAGGAAGAACGTGACGCGCACGGCTCAGCTGCGACCGAGGTCGTGATACGCGTTGTCGAGCAGGTCGCCGAACTCGTCGGTCGTCTGCTCGCGCTGGGCGTACAGCCCGCTGGCCTCGTCGCGGATGATCCGCCCGCCCTGCAACTCGATGACGCGGCGGCGCATGCGGTCGACCATGTGCGAGTCGTGCGTCGCGACGAGCACCGTCGTGCCGGTGCGGTAGATGCGGTACAGCAGCTGCATGATCCCCAGCGACGTGTGCGGGTCGAGGTTGCCGGTCGGCTCGTCGGCCAGCAGCAGCGGCGGGTGGTTGACGAACGCGCGCGCCACGGAGACGCGCTGCTTCTCGCCGCCCGACAGCTGGTCGGGGTAGTTGTGCAGCTTCGTGCTGAGGCCCGTCAGGCGCAGCACGTCGGGCACCTTCGCGCGGATCTCCCTGCGCGTGGCGCCGGTCGCCGACAGCGCATAGGCGATGTTGTCGTGCACCGTGCGGTTGGGCAGCAGCTTGAAGTCCTGAAAGACGACGCCGATGTTGCGGCGGTAGTACGGGATCTTGCCGCGATCCATCGTCTCCAGCGGGCGGCCGGCGACGCGGATCGTCCCCGCCGTCGCGTCGCGCTCCTTGATCAGCAGGTTCATGATCGTCGACTTGCCCGACCCGGTCGAGCCGACGAGAAAGACGAACTCGCCCTGGCGGACGCTGAACGTCGCGCCGTCGAGGCCGATGTCGCCGGTCGGGTAGTGCATGCAGACGTTGCGGAACTCGATGATGTTCCGGGCGTCCGGTGGCAGGTCGGCCGAGCGCGCCGGCGGCTGGATCGGCTGGCCCTGAGCGCGGCGGCGGGCGGACGGCAGGTGCGCGGGGCGCGTGCGAAGGTGGCGCTCTGAAGCGGACATGGCAGTGACCGTAGCGGGCGGACGCCGGATCCGGGACAGGCGCACGGGGTCTTGCATGGAGCCCCCGCCAGGCACCCTGGCAAGCGTGTCCGGGCCGCGTGCTCAGCCCGGCTGATGCAGGAACGCGACGAGCCGGCGCGTCCCGCCGGCGCCCCGGGTCAGCACGACGCGGCGCATGCCGCCGAAGCCGGTCGCGACCGCTCGGTAGCCGTCGACCCGGCCGGCCCGGCCCGATCGCATCCAGCCTCGCGCGAGCGCGCGCGCCTGCGGACAGCGCAGGCCGCGTCCGATCGCGCGCACGTCGCGCGCTCCGGCGCCGACGTCGCCGCAGCGCCGCGAGGTGCGCGGCGCGGGGATCGCCTGCCAGTCGGGTGACTCGTCCGGGCCGGCGTAGGACGTCAGCCGGCGCAGATGGCGGCCCGCCGCCGTCATGAGGTGGATGTCGCCGTGGGTGGCGTCCGGACCGCTCGTATAGACCAGCGCCTTGCCGTCGGGACGCCATGCCGGTCCCTCGTCATGCACCGCGTTGCGCGTGAGCTGCACGCGGCCGGAGCCGTCGGCGGCCATCGTCCAGATCTCCATGTCGCGCTCGGGATTCGCGCCGCCGACGTCCGCGTTGCTCTCAAACGCGATCCGCCGTCCGTCCGGCGACCATGCGGGCGCCGACTCCCACGCGCCGGCGATGTCAAACACCGTCTTTGGGCCGCTGCCGTCTGCCTCGATCGTGAAGATGCCGCGGTCGGTGTCCCCGGTCGGCGACAGGATCGCGGCGAACGACACCCGCTTCATATCGGGCGACCACGCCGGATACAGCGGGTTGTTCGGCGGCTGAAAGCGCAGCGCCGGCATCTCGCCAAGCAGCCCCATCTGCCAGATCGAGCCAACCAGGCGCCCGGGTCCGCTGCGCCGGAACACGATGCCCTTGCCGTCCGGCCGCCACGCCGGCTGGCTGGACGCCTGGCCGTCCGGGGTCGTCGTCAGCCGGCGGTGCCCCGTGCCCGCGGCCGTCATCCGCGCGACCTCGAAGTTGACCGTCGCGTTCGGCTTGCGAATCGAATAGGCGATGTGCCTCGCGTCCGGCGACCAGTCGCCCTGGCGGTCGAGTTGCGGATTGGTCGTCAGCCGCCGCACGTCCGTGCCGTCGGCGTTCATGCTGAACAGATCGAACGCCCGCTCGGCGCCGGGCGGCGGATCGGCGCGCTCGCTGGAGAACGCGATGCGGCCGTTGAAGACGTCCGCGGGCGCGACTGGGGCGGTCGCGAGGCACGCGATCACCGCGAGCGCCGCGGCGGCACGCACGCGGCCCAGCGGCCCCTGGATGGCATGGCCGGCGGCCACGCGATCCACCCTACGCTACACCTGCCCGCAGCGGAAGCGATCGGGTCAGGCGTCGTCCTCGCCCCAGCATCCATCGCGGCCGCCCGCGCCGCCGGCAAGCGGGTCGCTCGAGCATGCGCAGCCCTCGCCCCGCCAGGCCTCCAGGCCCTCGGAGACCGCGACGCCCGCGATCAGCAGACCGACCGCCGGATCCAGCCACCACGCGCCGAGCAGCGCGTTGCCGAGCAGGCCGAGCAGCAGCGCCCCGGCGAGGTAGGCGCACAGCATGTTCTGGCGGCCCTCCCCCTTGGTCGCCGCGGAGCCGATCTGGTCGGAGATGCGTTGCTTGGCGATGCCGAGGACCGGCATGACGACGAGGCTCGACGCGCTCAAGGCGATGCCCAGCCAGGTGACGTCGGGACGTGCGCCCTCGATCAGCGCACGAACTGACTCGATGCCGACGTACGGCGCGAGGATGAAGAACTGGATCGCGACGAGCTTCTGCGCGCGCCGCTCGGCATCCTCGGAGAACATTCTGGCGCCGGTGAAGCGCCACACGATGATGGCGCTGGCGAATCCCTCGATCGCCGAGTCGATCCCGAAGCCGATCAGCGCGACCGAGCCGGCGAGGACGCCGGCCAGGATCGCGATCGAGCCTTCGAGCGTCATGTACGCGAGGCTCGCCCACGACAGGACCTTCACGCGGCCGGCGAGCCGGCGATAGGTCTCGCGATCGATGACGGGGGCGGTCGCGGAAGGCGCTGCGCCCGGCACGGCAGCGGACGTGCTCATTTCGTCGCCTCGACCACGGCGCAGACGGCCTCCAGCAGCGCACGGCCGTCGGCGGTGACCGCGTACATCACCATCTTGCCTTCGCGCCGGCTGGAGACGACACCGGCACCGCGCAATGCGCGCAGATGGTGCGACACGAGGTTCTCCGGGCGTTCGGCGATCCACGCCAGGTCACAGACGCACAGCTCGTCGGTCCTGGCGAGCGTGATCGCCAGCGTCAGGCGCGTGGGATCGGCGAACGCCTTTGCGCGCTCCGCCAACGAGCGCGCGGTCTCGGCGTCGAGTCGTCCCGCTCGCAGGCGCTCCGCCTTTGAAAGATCCAGACACAGCAGGTCACAGCGGTCGTCGGCCATGGCGCGGCATCATAGCCACGTCTCAACATACATTGGTATGAAGGTCAGCCACGCCGACGATGACTACAGCGCGCTCTTCAGCGCCCGCTCGACGGCGTTGAAGCCGAACGAGCCTTCCAGCCGTTCCGCCAGGCGGCCTTGTTTGTCAAACGTGAACAGCCAGGGCTCGGTCTGCAGGCCGAATCCAAGCAGCGGCCTGCGCAACCCCCGCTTGGGATCGTTGTCGTTGAAGACCTCTTGATGGATGAACTCGATGCGGTCGCCATAGGTGGCCTTCAACTGCAGCGCGATGTCGACAACCGGCCCGCATACGCGCGACTCACACAGCGCGGGTGTGGCGAAGAGCACCGCGACGGGCTTCTTTCCGATCACGTCGGCGAAGTCGACGTCGTGCATGTCGTCGAACGGGCGGCGCGTGTCGATCGCGGCCTTGTCGCCGCTCGCAGATGCCACGGTCTCGGTGTTGATCTTCGGCGCTCGCTCGCCCGGCCTCGGGATCCGGTCACGGCGCGTCGGCACGACGGTGACCTGCGTGGGAGCGACGACAAGTCCGATCTTCGTCGTCGTGACTACGAGCACCGACTTCTTGCCCGGCGTCTTGAAGGGCACGAACGCCTCGTAGATGGCCGCGAAGATGTCCTTCTCGCTCGCAGCCGTCTGGCTGCGATACGCCGGATCGGTGACGAGCAGGTCGGCGGGCGCGGGGAACGGACCCTGCGCCTCCGAGTTGGGGCTGTCGGCGACATACACGGCGGACTTGCCGTACACGAATCCGGTCTTCTCGTCGATGACGCCAAACGCGAAACGGTTCTCACCAGGGGTGAACACCGAGCCGGCCAGGCCGACCTGCGGGCCGACCGCTCCGATGCCGTCTGCCACCTGCTGCAGCGACCGGCCCGCGGTGGCCGGGAAGTCGCTGACCTTCGACTCGGTGGCGCCCTTCAGCTGCGCGCGCAGCGACGCGGAGGATGCTGCCTGCGGCGCGCGCGGTTTGTCCTCGGAGCTGCCGCAGCCGGCGACGAGCAGCACGAGGACGACGCCGACGACGATGTGTCGTGGAAGCACGCTCGGAGCGTAGCCAACGGCTGCCGCTGCCCTCCCGGTGCACACAGGTCACGGACCGCCGCGTGCGTCGATGCCGGTGGACTCGTCTTCGTCGCCGTCGAGGTCGTCGTCGGGATCGGCGGCGCCCTCGGGATCACCGTCGGCGGCGTCGTCGCCGCGGCGGCGGTCGCGGATGTTCTGGACGAGGAGCACCGCGACGATGATCACCAGCGGGGCGAGGTACAGGATCCCGACGTAATCGCCGACGTGAGCGAGGAAGATCATGGCCTCACCGCGTCCGACGGGGCGCCGGGATGCAGAGGCCGTCCACGCCGAGCATCCTACGGAGGGCTCGCCGGAGCTACGCCTCCGGCAGCTCGAACATCCGCGCGAGCGCCGAGCCCACGCGCTCGCGCACGACGAGTGCCGAGCGCTGCACGTGCGCGCGCATGAACGCCGCCGCCGCGTCGGCGTCGCGCGCCTGCACGCAGCGGACGATCTCGAGGTGCTCGGCGATCGTCGCGCCGATGCGGTCGTCGGTCGTGAAGTCGTAGATGCGCAGGACCCGGATGCGGTCGTTGAGGTCGCCGAGCAGGGCGTCGGCGACGTCGTTGCCGCTCGCGGCCGCGAGCGCGCGGTGAAAGCCCTCGTCGGCGTAGACGAAGTCCGGGCCGCGCGGCAGCGTGCGCGTGTCGTGCCAGGCCGCCTCCAGCGCCCGCCAGTCCTGCTCGATCGTCTCGATGCTGCTGAAGATCGTCGAGCCGCTGCAGGCCGTCCTCGCCTTCGCGCGCGCCTGCGGCATGGCGATCATCCACACGCGCGAGGGCCACCGCCCGGACCTCGCCGACTGCCCGCCGTCGAAGCTCGCGCGCGGCCGCCTCGACACGCCGATCGGCGCCGAGGGCCCGAACGGGCGGATTCTCGTCCGCGGCGAGCATGGCCACGGGATCATCGACGAGCTCGCGCCACTGGGGGGCGAGATCGTGCTCGACAAGCCCGGCAAGGGAGCGTTCTTCGCGACCGACCTCGATCACATCCTGCGCAACGCGGGCGTGACGCATCTCGTCGTCACCGGCGTCACGACCGAGGTCTGCGTCCACACGACCGTCCGCGAGGCCAACGACCGCGGCTTCGAATGCCTCGTGCTGTCGGACTGCGTCGCCTCGTACTTCGCCGAGTTCCAGGAGGTCGGGCTGCGGATGATCGCCGCGCAGGGCGGGATCTTCGGCTGGGTCGCGCCGTCGCAGGACCTCATCTCCGCCATGCAGCCGCCGGTCGGGCTGTCCCTCGTGCCGATCACCACCCAAGGAGCCTGAACCGATGACGACGATCCCCGCCGGAATGCCGCGCGTCCCCTTCTGGACCCGCGGCGATCTCAACGCCACCTCCGGGTTCTTCATCAACATGCTCGTCAACGTCCTGGTCCTCACGGGGCTGTCGATCGGCGTCGTGAAGATCCCCGCCGACCAGGTGACGAGCATCCTGCTTCCAGCCCTCGGCCTGCAACTGCTGTTCGGCAACTTCTTCTACTTCTACCTGGCGCGCAAGCTCGCCAACAACGAGGGCCGCACGAACGTCACGGCGATGCCCTACGGGCCGAGCGTCCCGCCGATGTTCATCGTCACGTTCGTGATCATGCTGCCGATCTACCTGGCGACGAAGGACCCGCTCAAGGTCTGGTCGGCCGGCATCGCGTGGGCCTTCATCATCGGCCTGATCATCCTCGCGGGCGCGTTCGTCGGCCCGACGGTGCGCAAGTACACGCCGCGCGCGGCGATGCTCGGCATGCTCGCCGGCATCGCGCTGACGTTCATCTCGATGCGCCCCGCGGCGATCATGTGGGAGGCGGCGTGGATCGCGATTCCGGTGCTCGCGATCATCCTCGCCGGGTTCTTCGCCAACGTCCGGCTGCCCGGCAACATCCCGATCGGCCTGGCCGCGCTGCTCGTCGGCACGGCGATCGGCTGGATCGGCGGCTTCATGGAGGGCGGCAGCGTCACCCAGGCGGCGAAGGACATCTCCGTCGGCCTTCCGGGCCTGGAGTTCGACAAGCTCTTCGACGGCCTGAAGGAGCTCTCGCCGCTGCTCGCCACGGCGATCCCGCTGGGCATCTTCAACTTCAGCGAGGTCATGAGCAACGTCGAGAGCGCCGCGGCCGCGGGCGACGACTACAACCTGCGCCACGTCCTGCTCGCCGACGGCACGGGCGCCGTCGCCGGCTCGATCATGGGCTGCCCGTTTCCGCCCGCCGTCTACATCGGCCAGCCCGGCTGGAAGAAGGCCGGCGGCCGGATCAGCTACTCGCTCGTGACCGGCATCATGATCTTCGCGCTGTGCATCCTCGGGATGTTTCCGCTGCTCGCGGCGCTGCTGCCATTGCCGGCGATCGTCCCCGTGCTGCTGTTCATCGGCCTCGTCATCGGCACGCAGGCGTTCAGCGCCGTGCCACGCGCGCACTACCCGGCGATCCTGCTGGCGGTGGTCCCGAACATCGCGGCATGGGGCTCGGGACTCGTCGACAACGCGCTCGTGGCGGCCGGTACGTCGGCGGCCGAGGTCGGCGCCGCCAACCTCAACGGCGCGGGCGTGATCACCGAGGGCCTGCACACGCTCGGCCAAGGGGCCGTGCTCGCGGGCCTCGTGCTCGGCGCGTTCGCGGTGTTCCTCATCGACCGGCGCTTCGTGCACGCCGCGATCGCCTGCGGCGCAGGGGCACTGCTGACGCTCGTCGGGCTCATGCACGGCGAGAAGGTCACGTGGTTCGATTCCCAGCCGAAGGTCGCCCTGGGCTACGCCTTCGGCGCCGTCGTCTGCCTCGGCTTCCACATGCTCAGGCTGCCGGTGCGCGAGCGCGACCCGTCGGACCCCAACGACGTGCCCGACGACGAGTTCGTCGAAGGCGGGATGCCACTCGAGGAGCCCGTTGCCGAGCCGGAGAAGAAGGTCGCGGTGCCGGCATGAGCCACGCGGCGAGGGCGACGCCCGTCGCGCTCGTCCACGGCGTGGGCTTCGGCCCGTCGACGTTCGCGCTCGTCGGGCGCGAGCTGCGGCGGGCCGGGCCCGTCGTGATGGTGCAGCGGCGCGGCTACGGCGCGCGGGCGGCGCTGGCGCCACCCGCTCGCGTCGAGGACCACGTCGCCGACCTGCTCGACGAGCTCGACGCGGCGAAGTTCGAGCGGGCCGTGGTGGCAGGCGTCAGCGGGGGGGCGACCGTCGCGCTCGCGGCGGCCCTGTTGGCACCCGACCGGGTCGTCGCGGCGGTCGCGCACGAGCCCGCCGCCGGCAGCCTCGCGCCAGAGCTGCTCGAGCTCATCGCGAGGTCGGTGCGGGCGGACGGCACGGCGCTCGTGCGGGCGCTCGCCGGGCCACGCACCTGGGGGCGCCTGACGGCCGCCGAGACGGCGGAGCTGGACGCGATCGCGCCGCTCGTCGAGGCCGATGCCGCCGCCTACCTCGCGTGGGAGCCGAAGCTCGACGCCACGCCCGCCGGAGCCCCCGTCATCACGACGGTCGGCGAGCTCAGCCCTCCGCTGCGCCACACCGTCGCCCGGCGGCTGCAGGAGCGTGCGGGGGCGCGGGTCGTCGTCCTGGCGCACTGCGGTCACCTGGCGCAGCTCGACGCGCCGGCGGCGTTCGCCGCGGTCATCGCCGAGGTGGCCGGGCGCGACATGCCCGCGCTGGTGGGCGCCGGCGCGCAGCAGACGGCAGATCAACCGACATGTGAGGAGCAGCGATGACGACGATCGACGCCGCCGGCGGCCTGGTGCGGGCCGAGCCATACGCATGGCCCTACACCGGGACGATCGACTTGCGGCACACCGCGCTCGTGCTGATCGACTGGCAGGTCGACTTCTGCGGCCCGGGCGGCTACGTGGACTCGATGGGCTATGACATCGAGCTCACGCGCGCGCCGATCGGAGCCGTGCAGACGGTGCTCGCCGCGTGGCGCGCGCATGGCGCGCCCGTCGTCCACACGCGCGAGGGCCACAAGCCCGACCTGTCGGACTGCCCGCCAAACAAGCTCTGGCGCTCCAAGCGGATCGGCGCCGGCATCGGCGACGCCGGCCCATGCGGGCGAATCCTCGTGCGCGGCGAGCCGGGCTGGGAGATCATCGACGAGCTCGCGCCGATCGACGGTGAGATGGTCATCGACAAGGCGACCAAGGGCGCCTTCTCGAACACCGACTTCGATCTCGTGCTGCGCAACCGCGGTGTCCACAGCCTCGTCATCACCGGCATCACGACCGACGTGTGCGTCAGCACGACGATGCGCGAGGGCAACGACCTCGGCTACGAGTGCCTCGTGCTGTCCGACTGCACGGCGGCGACCGATCCCGCCAACCACGAGGCGGCGCTGCGCATGGTGCTGATGCAGGGCGGCGTCTTCGGCGCCGTCGCGACGAGCGCCGCGCTGCTGAAGGCGCTTCCGGCGGCCGCGGCGACGGCACGGTGAGCATCGGCAGGCTGCTGGCGGCTACCGCGACGGCTCGTCGGACGCCGGCCAGGTCGTCGCACACGCCTACGAGCGCGCGCGGTCGGCCGCGCAGCCGGCGTGGATCTCGCTCGTGCCGTGGGCGCAGGTGAAGGCGTCGCTGGGCCGCCTGCGCCGCGCCGACGCCGCGCTGCTGCCGCTCTACGGGATCCCGTTCGCCGTCAAGGACAACATCGACGTCGCGGGCGTGCCCACGACGGCCGCGTGCCCGGCCTACGCCTACACGCCGGACGCGGACGCGTTCGTCGTCGAGCGCCTGATGGCGGCCGGCGCGATCCCGATCGGCAAGACGAACATGGACCAGTTCGCCGCCGGGCTGACGGGGACGCGAACGCCGTTCGGCGCGTGCTCGAGCGTCGTCGACGCACGCTACGTGTCCGGCGGCTCGAGCTCGGGCTCGGCCGTCGTCGTCGCGGACGGCACGGTCCCGTTCGCGCTGGCCACCGACACCGCTGGGTCCGGGCGGGTGCCGGCGGCGTTCAATGCGATCGTCGGCCTCAAGGCCACACTCGGGACGATCGGCACCCGCGGGGTCGTCCCGGCCTGTCGCAGCCTGGACTGCGTGTCGCTGATGACCACCGGCGCCGGGGACGCGGCGCGGGTGCTTGACGTGGCCGCCGGCCCGGACCCGCTCGACCCCTACTCGCGCACCGGCGTCGCGCGCCTGCCGGCGTCGGGAGCGTCGAGCGCACGGATCGCGGTGCCACGCCCCGAGCAGCTGACCTTCTGCGCAGATCGCTTTGCAGCCGCCGCGTGGCAGCGCGCGCTGTCACACGCGCGAGCCCTTGGCTGGGAGCTCGTGGAGATCGACCTCGAGCCGTTCGCCGAGGCGGCCCGGCTGCTGTACGAGGGCCCGTGGATCGCCGAGCGCTATGCGGCGATCGGGCAGTTCATGGCCGACAACCGCCGCCGCGTCGATCCGATCGTGCGGCGCGTGATCATGACCGGGCGCGAGTACAGCGCAATCAACGCATTCGCAGCCGCGCACCGGCTCGCCGAGCTGCGCCTGGTCACGCGAGCGGTCTGGGAGCGGGCCGATGCCCTGCTGTTGCCGACGGCCCCGACGATCTTCACCGCCACGGAGATCGCGGACGAGCCGATCGCGCGCAACTCGCTGCTTGGCATGTACACGAACTTCGTCAACCTCCTGGACCTGTGCGCCGTCGCAGTCGCTGGCGGCACTCGCGAGGACGGGCTGCCGTTCGGGGTGTCGCTGATCGCACCGGCGGGCGCCGACCGTGCGCTGCTGGCGCTGGCCATGCACTGGCGTGCCGAGGAGGCGACTGGCGAGGTTTCCGACGATCGCGACGTCGTCCGGCTGGCGGTCGTCGGAGCACACCTGTCCGGCGAGCCGCTGAATCACCAGCTCACGGGCGCCGGAGCTCGCCTTGCCGAGACGCTCGCGACGGCACCGGGCTACCGGCTGTACGCGCTGCCGGACACCGAGCCCGCAAGGCCGGGCATGGTCGGCGGCGGGCCGAGCCACGGGCCCGGCATCGAGGTGGAGCTGTGGGAGCTGCCGGCGGCGGCCTTCGGCGCGCTGGTAGCGGCCGTCCCGCCTCCGCTCGTGATCGGCACGGTGGCGCTCGACGACGGGCGCGCGGTGAAATGCTTTCTGTGCGAGGCCGACGCCGTCGTGGGCGCGATCGACATCACGAGGTTCGGCGGTTGGCGGGCGTACCGGGCGTCGCTTGATCTGGCGGAAGCCGGAGTCGGTTGAGAGCCGAAGTACGAAGAAGTCTCCGGAGTGCTGCTCAGGGCGCCCGTCTCCACAGGTTGGGAAGCAACGGCATTCCCATCGCGCCGCGCGGCGTTCTGGCGCGCCTCGGCCGCGCGCTGGCACGGCGCGGCTTCAGGGCTCCTGCATGAGGCGCTGGGCCCTCTAGTCCGGCTCGCCGCGCGTTCGAGCTGCGCCGTTGGGCTGCGCGGGAGCCCGCGTGTCCGCCAGCAGCTCGAGCAGCTCTCCGATCTTCTTCTCGCGCGCGACGGGGTCTGGCAGCGGCGCGTCGGTGTTGATCGTGTAGCGATTGCGCCGCCCGGTCCGCTCGCGCGTGATGTAGCCGGCGGCCGCGAGCTCGACCACGATGCGGTGGGTCGCTCGTTCTGTGATCCCGACCTGGTCGCCGATGTCGCGTAGGCGGCTGCCGGGGTCGTGGGCGATGCAGACGAGCACCCGCGCATGGTTGGTCAGAAACGTCCAGCTGTGCAAGGTCTCAGCGGTCACATTCAAAAGCTTAACCTATCTAGACATGAATTTCATGCTATAGTTGACGCAGATCGCGGGTTCGGCATTCCGAACCGCACAGGCTCGGTGCCGAGCATCCCCACCGCGATCCACCCGCCGTCTCGCCCTACGCGCGATGGCGTGATCTCGATCAAGCGGCTCTGCGTATCCGGCGGTGGACCATCGCCGGGAGTGGGACGTTCTTAGCCTGGATTTCCGGGGTGCCGGATCGTCCGGTTGTCGCGGCAGATTCTGATTGATTGCCGCCGGCTTGGGCGGGTTTGTTGGGGCTGCGATGGCGTTCGCGGGCGAGTGGGCTGGAACT
>Ga0136633_1000584_pt1 | contig 27944 bp, 23 predicted proteins | sample AntDrymeUQ832206_2_FD_105494 | JGI IMG/M metagenome (GOLD analysis project Ga0136633, IMG submission 105494) | Polar desert sand microbial communities from Dry Valleys, Antarctica - metaG UQ83 (22.06) | ecosystem: Environmental > Terrestrial > Soil > Desert | place: Antarctica: Dry Valley... | reverse complement strand
GCTCAGCGAGATCACGATGCGGTACGCCGTCGACGAGATGGTGACGTCGGAGCGGCGGACCCAACCAGTCAGCCCGTTGGGCCGCTCGGGGAGCCGGATCAGCAACCAGTCACCCTGCTCGCCGACGATCGGCATGGTCATCGGGTAGCCGTACCAGGTGCCGGCACGGCTCACCTCGACGCCGGCGCCTCCCGGCGCGTCGTAGGCGGGGATGTCGCCGTTGATGGGCGTAGCCAGGAGGGTCTCGACCGGCACCGGCGGCTTCGGGGCCGTGGTGGTTGTGGTCGGCGGGACGGTGGTGGTGGTGGTCGGCTCGGCTTCAGCCCCGATGGTGTCGGAGCCGGGCCAGGCCTCGGCCACCACGATCCCACAGGCCACGAGGAGCACGCCCACGATGAGCGCGAGGAGGCTGCGCCTCTTGGTCCGCTCGTCCACTCCGCTCTCGGCCACACCAAAGGGAAGCACATCGCGCGGCCTCAGTCACGGTCAGGGCGCTCCTCCGGGCACAAAGCCCACCCGTGAGCCACCCCGGGTTTGATGCAGTGCTCGTTCCGTGGCCTTCGGGCCTGGAGAAGGAGACTGTGTTCCATGGGTTGTCCCCGGAGTACTCAGATGAGCTTCGCCGTCGAGCGATCGATGAGGTCCTTGAGCGGGGCCGCAAGGTGCCCGAGGTCGCCGATCAGCTCGGGATCGCTTCTCCGGAGTCGCTGCGGCGCTGGGTCCGCCAGGCCGAGGTCGACCGCGGGTTGAAGGCGGGTCCGACGTCGGAGGAGCTGGCGGAGATCAAGGCGTTGCGCAAGGAGGTGGCCGACCATCAGCGAACCATCGAGATCCTCAAGGCGGCAACCACCTATTTCGTCCAGGAGGCCGACCCGCGACCGCGGTGATGGTCTCTTTCGTCGAAGAGTTCAGAGCCGTGTGGCCGGTGGCGGTGATGTGCCGGACGATCGGCCTGTCCGAGCGCACCTATCCACCACTGGCTCGTGGACGAGACCTACGTGAAGGTCGCCGGTCGCTGGCGGTATGTGTACCGGGCGGTCGATCAGCACGGCCAGGTCATCGATGTCTACGTCTCGGTTCGACGGAACACGGCTGCTGCGGCCCGGTTCTTCCGGAGCGCGATCGGTTCCCATGGCGAACCGGTCGAGGTGACTACCGGCGGCTCTGTTGCGTTGATCGATCGGAGGCGCGCTTGAGGCGCTGCGGGTCCGGTGACGGGTTCAGATGGTGCTGGCGAGTTCGTCGCAGGCAGTTGCGAGCCGGAGGTGGTTAGTGGCGACGCCGTCAGGCTGAGGTCGGCGCCAGGGAGGCGAAGGCACGGGCGCGATCGAGAGCGGCCAGGCGCTCGTCGCTGTCGACCGCCCCGACCAGCGCATAGTCAGCGGCGTGCTCGGCGCGCAGCTCGCCGCCGTCGGAGACGAGCCATGGCATGGCCATGCGCCGGGGCACGGCGACGACGTCCGGGCGGTCGAGGGTGCCGAAGGCCCGGTCCCAGAACGCCGTCGTCACCCCGTGGTTGCGCATGGGATGGCCGAAGTGGTGGTGGAAGTGGTGCATGCGCAGCCAGCGGGTGTACCGACCACGGGGGCCACGGAGGTGGGCAGCAGCGTCCAGGTACTCGTAGAGGAAGTATCCGACGATCCACCCGGCCCCCAGCGACGCACCGGCCACGGGGCCGCCGAACACCAGCCCGACCGGCGCCACGCCCAGGACCCCCACCAGCACGACCCCGACCCAGGCGAGCACGATAAGCGGGTCGAACCCCCACGCCGCCTTCACGTGGTGCTCCAGGTGCTCCCGGCTGAGGATGCCCCGTCCTCCGCGCTCGTGCATGGCGAACCGGTGCAGCACGTACTCGCCGAAGGTCCACGTGGCCATGCCAAGGACCAGCAGCGGGAGGGCCAGGCGCCCGTCCGCCTCCATGACCACCGCCGTGGGGAGGCCGCTCATCGGTCGCTCCACCCGTCGACGAGCGTGCGGGCCCGCTCCAGCATCGCCGGCGCTGCGCCCCAGCCCCGGAGGACGGCGAGTGACAGGTCCCGACCGAGGGCGGCGCCCCCCACGGGCACCTCGCCCTCGAGGCGGTCGAGGAGCAGGACGCCGTTGAGGGCCGACACCCAGGCCAGCGTGCGGGCCATGGTGCCGTCGACCGGGTCCCCGGCGACGTTGCGCACCGGGGCCGGCGTCGCGAGGGCCTTGGCGTCGACGGCCTCAGCGAGGAGTCGGCGGGGCAGGTCGAGCACGGCCATGGCCGAGGCGATCACCCGGCCGCCCTCGGCCGACGCATCACCCTCGGGCGAGGCGAGCAGCTCCTGCTGGAGGCGGAACTCCTGCGGGTGGTGCTGGGGCGCGGCGAGGAAGAGGTCGGCGAAGGCGCAGAGTCGCGCGAGCGCCGCCACGCGACGCCCGGCGGCGTCGGCGGGCGCTCCTAGGGCGCCGTCCCAGCGGACAAGGCCCGCCTCGCCGACCTCCCCGAGCACCAGCAGCGCTCGGTCCTGGAGCGCCGAGAGGAGCGCGTCGCGCGAGGGGAAGTAGGTGTAGAGCGATGCGGTGGCGTAGTCGCCCGCTTCGGCCAGCGCCGCCATCGTCAGCCCCCCCAGGCCGCGCTCGTCGACCAGCCCGGCCGCCAGGTCGAGCAGGTCACTGCGTCGCCCCTCCCGCTTGCGCGTCCGTCGATCCGTCACAACATCGATTTCCGAAGGCATGTCGGAAATCATAGGCCACTCGACCATGGTCGGCTACCCCAAGGCTGATCCGTGGCGGCGCTGTTGCATTTAGCGCCACGCGCCGGAGTACTGCGATGCCCAGCCCGAGCCGCCCATTTGTCCGAACAAGGAAGATCTTGACTATCGAATATTGATGCATCATAGTCCGAGTATGCCTCGCCGTGCCAAGCCCCTCCCTTCGGCGTCGCTGCACATCGTGCTGGCCCTGCTCGATGGCGAGTCGCACGGCTATGCGCTGATCGGCCGAGTGGCGGAACTGAGCGATGGCGCGGTGCGGATGGGTCCGGGCACCTTGTATGGGACCCTCAACCGTCTCGTCGTCGACGGGCTCATCGAGGAGACCACTGATCGGGTATCCCGCGATGACAGCGAACGGCGCCGGTACTACCAGCTCACCGGCACGGGCCGGGCCGTTGCCGTCGATGAGGTCGTCCGCCTCCAGGGGCTGGTGCACCGCCTCGCCTCCCACCTCCCGGGCGGAGCGACTGCATGAGCGTTCCGAGAGCGGCAGGCGTCTACTCGGGGCTGCTCCGCTTCTACCCGCGCCGCTTCCGAGACGAGTACGGGACCGACATGGCCCTGCTGTTCGCCCAGCAGCTACGCGATGAGCCCACCGGCCGCGTCTGGGCCCGCGGTGTCGTCGATCTCGCCATCACCATCCCCGCCCGACATCTGGAGGCCCACATGGACCGACCCCCCAACCACACCGTGACTGTCGTGTTCGCGGCCATCAGCGTCAGCGGCCTCGTTCTCGCGGTCCTCGGCGGCTCCAGCCTCGGGATGATCGGCTTCGGCCTGGCCGTCGCCGTCGTGGCCGGCGTGCTCGCCATCACCGCCTGGCGCCACACCCGAGCGATCTCGGCCGCTCGACCGGCAACCGAACGCTGGTGGCAGGTCCTCCTCGCCGGCGTCATCGTGCTGGCCGCGACGATCGTCGTGGTCAACGTCGTCGGCGAGGTGTCTGACGATTTGTGGTTGCCGATGATGCTCACCCTGCTCGCTGGGGTCGTCACAACCGCCGCCGGGCTCTTCCTCGGCACCGTCCACATCATCGAGAACCGTCCCGGCCGCGTGCCGGGCTGACTCACCTTTACGGGGCCGTCTCCACCCGGCGACCGCTGACCGAAACCGGAGACACCATGCACCGCACGATCAGACCGACGCGCCGCGCCGCGACCCTCCTCACCTTCACGCTGCTCGCCTGCGGGGACAGCGGAGACGGCGATAGGGAAGACGCATTCTGCGCGGCCATGGAACAGGTGACGACGCGGATGGAGCCCAGCACCGAACCGACATCCCCCGGGGAGGTCGAGGCCAGCTTCGGCGAGGTCGTCACGCTGCTCGACAAGGCCGAGCGCACGGCCCCGTCGGAGCTCAGCGGCGACGTCGCCCGCTTCGCCACCGCAATCGACGACTACGTCGCCGCGCTGGACGCCGTCGACTTCGACCTCGACGCCATCTTCAGCACACCCGAAGGCGTCGAACTGGCCCAGGACACCTCCCACGCCCTCACCCCGGACATCATCAACCACCTCACCGGCCCCTGCGACATCAGCCTCGGATGAGACCAGTGCGCCCCACTGACCCCAAGGAGACACAGGCATGGCCATGAGACCATCACCGCGCTTGCGAAGCGTTGCGGCCGTTGTTGCCCCATTTGCACTGCTACTCAACGCCTGTGGCGACGACACCGGCGACGCCACCGTCTCCTCACGCAACCCGCCGACGAGGCTACGGTCGCCGGCGGCCTCGTCGTGGAGATGAGCGCCACAGGGATCACCATCGAGGAGGCCGGCGAGGTCCACGAAGGGGCCGGGCACCTCCACGTGATCGCTGACGACGGTTGCGCCCGACCCGGCGAGACCATCCTGCGCGACGACGACCATGTCCAATTCGGTGGCGGCCAGACCGACGGCGTCATCTACCTCGAACCCGGCACCCACGAACTGTGCCTCCAAGCTGGCGACGGCTCCCACGTCGCCCTCGACGCCACCGGTGGAGTGACCGTGGAGGTCGCCATCACTGACCGTGACGAGTGGTGCGCCGTCGTCGAAGAGGTCGACGAACTGTTCACCGCCGCGGACACCGACGGCGAGGAGTTCCCGGTCCGCCAGGTCGCCTACGAGAACGTCCGGCGACTCACCGCGCAGCTGGCCGCAGCCCTCGACCAGGTCGACGCCCAGGCCCGCGACTACGTCGCCGTAAGCCTCGAGTTCGGGTCCACCATCGCGACGGCCTTCATCGAAGCTGACGACGCCGACGGGCCTGAGGCCGCCGTAATGGAGATCTTCGGGCCCGAGGGGATCCAGTCTGACGGCCCTGAAGGGCAGTCCGTCCCGTTCTTCACGCGCTCACCAGTCGTTCTCGACAACCCGAAAGTCATCGAAGGCGACCGGGTGACGCACCTCGCCTACACCGTGCAGAAGTATTCCGCACCGAAGGGATGACGGTCCTGAAAACACCGGTCCGCACACCAGCCGCGAACGCGTTCGCGGAACGCTGGATCGGCACGCTCCGACGTGAGCTCCTCGACCGGACCATCATCTGGAACCCATCTCAGCTCGAGCGTCTCGTTGTCGACTACACAACGCACTACAACCACCACCGACCACACCGATCACTCGGCCGACAACCACCCTTCGGCCCCGAAGAGACCGCGAACGTGTCCACCCAGCCGCTCCGACCCGCCACCGACACGACCCGCTGCGACGGCCTCATCAACGAGTACCGAAACGCCGCATGACCAGCCACGACACACCTTTCCGGCACCCACACGCTCGTGAGGCGAGCGTCGACGAGCAGCTGCCGGTAGCGGCGTTGCTGACGTGGCGGCTTGAGAGCGCGGAGGGCCTCGACTAATGCGCGTGGGCGTGGCCGGCGGGTGGCTCACCGTCGGCGGGCGGCGTCGCCGGGTAGGGCGACGGCGAGCCGCCGGCCAGGTCGGCGGTGGGGTGCACGAAGATCACCATGATCCCCATCGCACCGATCGACGGTTCGGTGGTGTTGTAGTGCGCGTTGAGACGCAGAACCTCTCCGCTGCGCACCGTGGCCAGCCGGTCGTGCCTGCACACGCTCATCGAGTCGATCGCGCCCATGTACTGCGGCTTCGTGCCGTATCCGGCGACCGAGTTGCACACGGGCTCGCCCGTGGTTGCGTTGGTGAGCCCGATCCACTCGCCGCCGTCGTGCACATGACCGCCGGCGGTGACGATCCGACCGGTCACGTTCGACGTCCAGTCCCACGTCACGTCGTTCACGCCGGCTGGGATGTCGACGGCAGAGTCGCCGCAACTGTCGATGTCGAGCCACACGGGCGTCACCGGCTCGATCCCGGGCGTCGATCGCGGCATCCAGCGCGCCGTTAGCTGCACGTAGACGAGGCGGAGCTCGTTCGACATGTTCATCAGCTCGACCGCGCCGCCCCACATGCCACTGTCGAGCGGCACGCCGAATCCCTCCGGCGCAGCGAAGCCCGTGCGTTCGTTCCCCGAGGCGAAGATGCGGTGGCCGAACACGCTGCCGACGGCGGTCCCGCTGCACACCGGATCCGGGGAGCCCGGATCGCTCCACACCGCGTGGTGCAGCATCGGGCCGGTGTCCAGGTTGGCGGGCGTGCCGTCGATGTAGACGAGGTCGGGCTGCATGCCGAGCACGTAGCAGTCCTGACACGGCTGCGGGATCCCGTAGAGCGGCACGAGGTTCAGCTCGCCGGGAGCGATGCGCGGGATGCCGGGGGGCAGGTGCGGCATCTTCATGCCGGGAACCTGCGGGAGCAGCGCGAACGGACCGACCCGTACGGTCGTGACCTCGCCGGGGCCCTCGAGCGGGTCGATTACCGGCTCAGTGATCCCGGTGCTGGCCGGCTCGTGGCCGCCGTGCCCCGACGCGTCGTGGGCGCCGGCGTCGTCGTGGCCGGCGGCGCTCGAGTCGGCCGGCGTGGTCGCCCCCGAGGCGTGGGCGTGATCCGCGGCAGGCACGTGGACGACGCCGGCGGCGGCATGCGGGGCGGCGTGCTCCTCGCTCGTGGTGGCCGCGTGCGGGTCGTCGCCCTCGATGACCTCGGCGTCGACGTGGGTCTCGTCGTCGGATCCGCTCGAATGCTCGCCGTGCTCTCGGACCTCGACGGCCGACGCGAGGTCGCCATCGACGTGGTGCCGTGCGCCCTCGCCGTGGCCGTGCGCGCCGTGCTCATGCGACGCCAGCGCACCGGGCACCGTCACCGCGAGCGTCGCGACCACCATCGCTCGCAGGATGCGCTCGCCCGAGCGCGGTGCGATGACCGCGTTCGCCGCGGCTGGAGGCATCGTCAGAGCGATTCCCCCGGCGGCCAGGAGGGCAAAGGCCAGACCCGACGCCGCCGCATCCTTCCAACCGATCGCCTCGACGCCGCCGACGTCGGGAATCACGTCCGGAAGCCCGACGGTGCGTGACACGATCCACACCCCGAGGACTCCCGCGTTGAACAGCAGCCCCGAGGCGAAGACCCTGCGATCCACCTTCTGGCGGGCCGCAGTTGCGGCCCAGAGGAGCTGCACGACCCCGACGACCACGAAGAACGTGACGACCTGCCAGTGGTCCTTGTGATCACCGGCGGCGTCGAGGTGGACCACGCCGGCGCCCGCCGCGGCTAGCGCCGCACACATGCGCACGACCTGCCCGAACGCCACACCAGACGTGTCCTCGACGCTCTCGGTCCCCTCGCTCGTCGGCCCCGACGGCGCATCGACTCGGCGTCCCATGATCCCCCTCGACCACCACGTGTCATGGATCGACAGAGCGGCAATCCCGTTGTGAACACTGTCACATCCGGGTGCCGGCGGCTCAATCTATCGGGCCGTAGGTACACGCCCGCCCGATAGGGGCGAGAGCAGCGGCAGCGGCCGCCAGCTTTCCACTCAGCGGCCGCTGGTATCCCCACGACGGGCGTTCCTCAGTGGCCCGCCCACCCAACCAGGAGAAGTCCCACCCCTCAACCGAGACCGCTGCCGCCTCATCCACGAGCTCGTCGAAGGACTCCTCCACCGACAGTATCCAACCATGCGCTCGCGCCGTTCTCTTACGTCACCGTCTATGGCACCGGTCGAGTCGAGGCCGAAGGCGCAGTTGGTGTCATGTCGTCGGTCATGGCAGCGATCGTCGGCCGACTGGCCACCGACGAGGAGCGTGAGACCATCGAGCGACGAGCGGTCGCGGAGCACCGTGTGGTCCTGCGGATCAGCCCGCTCGGATCATCGGTCTTGGGCCACCCCGCCCGCCGACGCCGTCGGCGTGAACCTTCACGCCTTATCGGTTCGCTCCACGCCGTAGACTCCGAGCCTCGCTGAGCTCCAAACGTGAACCCACCCCTCCTCGGGGACCACGCTGGTGAACGCTCTATCATCGCCTCCGGCTTCGATCGGCGACGCAGCCGTCCGTGGGAGAACTACGACGGACGGATGATCTTGCTGGGCGACAGGGAAGGGGGACTCGCGTGAACCTGGACATCGCTGAGCGCATCTTCACGGCGATCGAGGAGGGTGACGTCGATGCGGTGCGCGATATCTATGCATCCGAGGCCGTCATCTGGCACAACTTCGACCAGGTGGAGCAGGACGTCGAGGAGAACCTTCAGGTGCTCCGGTCGATGGTGGCCACGTTCAAGGAGCGCAGCTACGGCGACATCCGGCGATCAGAGACCGCCGATGGATTTGTTCAGCAGCACGTGCTCCGGCTCACGAGGCAGGACGGCACCAGGGTCGAGCTACCGGGATGCATCATCGCCACGTGTGCCGACGGCAAGATCACACGCATCGATGAGTACCTCGACTCAGCGCAAGTGGCGCGACTCGTCGGCTGAGCCCCGTGCGCGGGCCAAGGGACTGGCGCGCGACTGCGTGCTATGCGCCGATGGCGGTGGCGGGCGCGACGAGGGCGTCCTGCTCGCCGAGGGGCCGGGTCCAGCACGCAAACTCGAGCAGGATCCCGTCAGGATCGAAGAAGTACACCGAGCGGATGTAGACGCCCTCGTGCAGCTCTTCGGAGACGGTCCACTCGCTGTCGTCGTGGTTGGCTACATCGCTCACCTCGACGCCAGCCGCCGAGAGCTTGTCGACGTACTCGTCGAACCTCTCGACCGGCACATTGAACGCCACGTGGTTCATCGACGCGTGGGCCGTGGCGAGGTCGCCCTTGCCGGGCAAGGACGCGGCCGACGAGATGCCGGGTGCCGCCTCTGGCGCGTTCGGGAACCAGAAGAACGCGATGCAGTCGCCGGCCCCGCAGTCAAAGAAGAAGTGCTGGCCCATGCCCATCGGCAGGTCGATTGTCTTCACCAGCGGCATGCCCAGCACGTTGGTGTAGAAGTTGACCGTGCGGGCCATGTCCTTGCACACGAGTGCCAGGTGGTTGATCCCACTCAGCTCGAACTGGTCGTTCTTCCTTGCCATCTTGCCTCCTTGATCGAACGGTTCTCTGAGCTCAGACCTTCTCGCTCACCCATGCGGCGAGGAGGTCGCCGACATCGTCGCGGTTGCCTTCGTGCCCGGAACGGTTCTCTAATGGAGCGGATCCCGTGAAGGGTGGCTCGAGCCAAGCAGCAACTGGTGGACGGTCATGTACGCCGATCGATTTGAATGACCTCGGAAGGTCGGTGATGAGTGCGACCCCTGGGACTTGAACCCAGAATCTGCGGGCGGCGACGACGGGATACGGGCCCCGGTGGTGGTGACCGCGGTGCTGCAGTCATCGCCCTGCTGGCAGAACCACACGTAACGTCAGGGACCGAGCACCCGAACGACGCCGGCGACCGGGTCGACCTCGATGTCGGCGCCATCGGGGATCAGGGCCGTAGCGTCGAGGACGCCCACCACCGCGACGAGGTCGAGCTCACGGGCCATGACGGCCGCATGCGAGAGTATGCCCGCTTCCTCGACGACGATTGCTCCGCACACTGCTAGGACGCTGTTGAGTGCCGACGTCGTGAGGGTCGTGACCAGGATGTCGCCAGGCTCCAGCTTTGCGTCTCACCTAGCGTCTTCGCGCCGAGATCGAAGCTGCCGACGGGCCGGAGCCCGTACTCGCCGAGGTAGTCATCGAGAGCACTCGCCGCTTCATCGGCCGCAGCGCGCACATCGTCCAACGAGGTCGGACGAACGTCTGCGCGGCGCACTGCATCGGCGACCGCGTCGAGGTGCGCAGCCGTGCGGGCTGATGCCGGTGAGGAGCCTCGGAGCAGAGGAAGCACCTCTGCGTCGTCGAACCCCCACTCTCGGCAGCTCAACAGCAGCTCGCCGATGAGCGCACAGAGAGCAGTTTGCTCGAAGTGCCACGCCGCACCTTCGACTGCCACACGGATGCCCGCGTCGAGGTGTTCAGCGAGGCCGGCGTCATCGAGGGCGGCGAGATCGACGGCTTGCAGCGATCGGCAAGCTCGCTCCAGCTCGGGACGACCAACGGTTTGCCACCGAACGAGCTGTTGCTCCCAATGTCGGTGCTCCAAGAAGTCAGCGGCTGTCGCCTCCCGGTCGGCGAACGTCGACGGATCGAGCGACTTGGGTTGCGTGAACGTCCATCCGTGGAGCCGCGCGACAGAGTTGCCGCTCTTGGCGATCCCGATCCTCGCGAAGCCGGACGCGACGGCGCGTGGAATCGTCGCTCCCAACATCGCCAGGCCATAGGGAGCGAGCGGACTCGCTGCGTGCGTCCGGTCGCACGTCCACACACCCGATCCAGGAGGGTCCCAGGTCACGGGCACCGTCGACGTCCGAGTGCTCGTCACCTCAGGACCCTATGCCCTGGATCCTCGCTGTCGTCGGGGAGCTGCGCGGTGCTTGCGTGCACGGCTCGAACCCAGAACCTGCGGATTCGCTGCAGCATCAGTCAGCCTCACGAAGCCGAGCGGACGGCGCGGCAGCGAGGTCGCGACAGCAGCAGTCGGGGTGGCTAGCGCAGGGTTCGACGATGACGCCACGGTCAACGCGGCACCCGCAGCCGGCGCAGGTGATCTCCATGTAGTCGAGGGTATACGTGACGATCCCGGCGTCATGCTCGGACCGAGGTAGGACGGTGCCAGAGCGGTCGCATGCCGACACCCCGCTGGCTGACCTACCGCTGGTACAACGACTACGCCCTCCCCCAGCGCCTCGGCGGCACGGTCACCGTCCGGCTGCACGGCACCGACGAAGACACCAAACGGCGGTTCAACCGCACCGAGAACGTCCGACCCATCCCACCCGGTGACCCCGACTTCGCCCGGCTCTTCCCGCGGCGCAACGACGCCGAAAGCATCAACCGCGCACTCGACGACACCCTCTGGCTGCGCCGAGCCCACTCCGTCGGCCACGCCCGCCAACACCTCAACCTCATCACCCACGCCGCCGGCGTCAACGCCCTCGCCGTCCACCTCCACGGCAAACGCGCCGCAGACCCTCCCGAACAGCTCGCCGCGTAACCCAGTCCCCGAGGTCGGCACGGCCGCCTCGACGCGCCCAACCAATCGAACCGCTAGGCGTCGAAGGCATCGCTGGGCACGAAAGCCCGTCTCGGACGCGGCGTAACATCGCAGTCGAAGTTCCGGCTCGACGCATAGGAGGTTTTCTCCCACGTTTCGCGCCGGCCCCGCCCTCGTAGCTCAGGGGATAGAGCATCGGTTTCCTAAACCGTGTGTCGCATGTTCGAATCATGCCGAGGGCGCCAGTAAACAAGGGACTTTCTTGATCTGAGGGAACCGCAAATCGAGATTGTCCCATCAAAGTGTCCCACTACAGGGTAAGCTGCCCCCGTGCCCACCAAGCTGGCGCCCGGCATCCGAGAGAAGCGTCCCGGCTACTTCGAGGTCCGCGTCTACGGCGGCCTCGACCCGCTCACGGGCAAGGCTCGCCAGGTCACGCGCACCGTGCGCGGCACCGTGAAGGAGGCCAACGCGCTGCGGGCCGAGATGCTGACGTCCGTCGCGGACCGCGGCGTCGCCGTGCGGAAGTCGGTGAAGGAGCTGTTCGACGCGGTGCTCGACCATCTCGAAGTCCTCGGCCGTGAGCCGACCACGCTGCAGAGCTACCGCACCATCGCCCGCCGCGCCGGCGAGCGAATGGGGAAGGTGCCGGTCGGCAAGCTGCGAGCCAGCGACCTCGACCGCTACTACGCCGAACTTCTCCGGTCCGGCAACAAGCCGGCCACGGTGCGACGCGCTCACGGCTTCATCCACCGCTCACTCGCTCAGGCGGTGAAGTGGGAGTGGGTGAAGGACAACGTCGCCGACCGGGCGTCACCCCCTTCGGCCCCACACAAGCAGATGGCCCTCCAAACCGCGGACGCCGTCGTCCGGTTGATCGCTGCCGCCGAGGACAGCCGAGAGCCCGAGCTCGCCGTCGCCTTCCGTCTGCTCGCCTCCCTCGGCGGTCGTCGGGGCGAGGTGTGTGGTCTTCGGTGGTCCGACATCGACTTCGAGCAACGCCTCTGCTCGATCGAACGAGCGGTGAAGCAGGTGACCGGCCAGATCATCGTCGGGGACGCCAAGACCCACCAGCAGCGCTCGCTCCTCCTCGACGACGGCACGATCGAGGTGCTCCAAGCGCACCGCGCAGCGATGGACGAGCGAGCCGACGCCCTCGGCGCCTCGCTGACTGCCGACGCCTACATCCTCACTGACTCACCCGACGGGGCCGAGCCGTGGAAGCCAAACCGCCTCACCCAGGCACTTCGCCGTCTACGCAAGCGGGCCGGTTACACCGGCCGACTCCATGACCTCCGCCACTGGAACGCCTCGCAGCTCCTCAACGCCGGCGAGGCCCCAGTCGTCGTCGCAGCGCGCCTCGGCCACCGAGACGCCTCCACGACCCACAAGTACTACGCCCACGCCATGCCACGGGCAGACAAGCGCTCGGCCGAACTACTCGACGAGGCCCTCAAGCCGAAGGCCGCGAACAATGGCAAGTCCGATTGATGCGAGGGACAATGTTCGCCATTGCAGCAACATAAGCACAGTGCTTATACTCAGCATTGTGCTTATGGATGTCGTCACGTCTCTGCAGGAAGCGGGGGTTGCCGTCGAGCGGGTGGACCGCGAGCGGGCGGTTGGAGGCACCCAGATCGACGCCATCTTGGAGCTGAAGCTCGGCAGGGTGAGCACCCGTTTCGCGGTGGAGGAGAAGCAGCGCGCTCCGTACCCCAACGAGCTGTCCCGGCTCGAAGCGATCAAGCGGCGGCTCGCTCGAGCCGGTGAGCCGATGCTCATCGTGCCGTTCGTCTCCGAGTCCCTCGCCAGATCGCTGACCTCGGAGGGCTGGTCGTGGGCGGACGGCGCCGGGAACTTCGATCTGCGTGCGAAAGGCCTCGTGCTGCGCCAGCGCTCGACCGCAGCGGCTCCCCGGGCGAAGGCGAAGCTTCTACCCCAAGGGTCGGGAAGTCTCGGGATCATCCGAGCGCTCATTCGATTCACCGAGGGCGAGAACGAGGAGCCTCGGGCGACGTCACTCGCGGCACAGGCCAAGGTCTCACAGCCGCGCGCCTCGCAGGTCCTGCGCCAGCTGCTCGACCTCCGCCTCGTCGGAAGGACCGCTCAAGGACGATGGGTCCCCGATCGCGCGGCCCTGCTCGACCGGTTCCTCGCGGAGTACCGCGGGCCAGGTGGGTCGGAGCAGTACCTCTACAGCCTCGACCCGCCCAACGAGGTCGCCCGCCGGGCAGCGCAGTGGCAGTCGGACCGGAGGCCACTGGCGGTGTCGGCCGACGTGGGGCCCGACCTCGTGCTCGCGTGGCGCAGGCCGAGTGTCGTGATCCTCTACACGCGGCACTTGCTCGACCCCGGCGATCTCGGGCTCGTGGACGCGCAGGGGCGCCACGATGGCAACGTGATCGTGCGCAGCCCCGACGACACCTCGGTGTTCCCGGTGCCCGCTCTCGTCGCCGAGATGAACGGCGTCGACATCCCGCTCGCCGACGTCACCCAGCAGATATGGGATCTCCACGACCTCGGCGGCGCCGACCGCCTCGAAGCCGCTGGCATGCTGCGCGAATGGCTGCTCAGCCGCCCGTGAACCGCGTCGTCCTCAGGGCGGCGTCGGTGGCCGACGACCTCGGCTACGTGGCGCTCGCTGATCTGGCGAGCGTGCTCGACGCAGCGACCTACCGCATCATCGGTGGGCACATGGTGACGGCACTCGTCGCTCGTTGGCAGCTGGGGGCCGACCTTTACCGGGAGACTGGCGACACCGACCTCGGCATCCCGCCGGTGGTCCTTCGCGACGAGCACATCATCGAGCGCCTCCGTGACCTCGGCTACGAGCCGATCGCCGGCAACCGCTTCGCGCGAACCCTCACCGACGTACCCGTGACGATCAGCGAGGGGGACGCGCCGCGACAGGCGATCATCGACGTCCTCGTGCCCGCGTACACCAGCCGACCGCGTGACAACCGGCGCATCAGTGAGCATCTCGTCACCACCGAGGTGCCTGGCCTCGCTACGGCGCTGCAGCGCGATCCCGTGGTGCTGCAGCTCGAGATGCGCCGGCTCAACGGCGAGCGATTCGATGTCGAGCTCGCGTTCCCCGACGAGGTCGCGGCCCTCGCGCTGAAGGCGCGCGCGACGCAGATGCGGAGCAAAGCCACCGACGTCGTCGACCTCTGGCGCTGCCTCGAGGTCGCCTTCGCCGCCGGAATTCGACCGGATGCGTTTGAGCCCGGAGATCCCGCCGAGGCAGCAGGCATCGTCCGAGCGCAGTTCGATCACCGCGAGGGCGCTGGAATGACGGCGATCGTCGACGAACAGAAGCTGTCGGCCGAAGCAGCGGACCAACGCTTCACACGCATCCGAGCACTGATCGGTCGCGTGCTGGGCGCCGGCTGATCGCCGATCACGTCCTCGACCACATCGTCTGGGTGTTGTATCCGACGGGCGCCTGTCACACCGGCCGTTCAGACTGGGACGATGCCCGACGATGACAACCTGGAGCCAGACGGCCTGCCGGAGGTCGTCCTGGGCCAGATCATCAAGGACCTCGGTCCCCGTGGCGAAGTCGTCGCCGACGCGCTTCGGACCGCAGCGCACCTGATCGTCGAGGCACGACAGGACCCCACCGGCCTTCGACTGGTCGAGTCGGCTGCCTACAACCTGCGCGTGGCGCTCGAAGCCGTCCCCAAGGGGCAGGACGCCGCCGACGGTGGCTTCCCATCGGTCGAGACTGCGTACGAACGCTACCGGGCCGCCGCTAGCGGACCAGAGGCCGACGAACCTCGCGCCGCTGAGGACCTCATCAGGGAGCTTGGACGCCTCGTCGCCGACGGCGAGCGCCAACGCCTGTGGACGAGACGGTTCCTCAACTGGGTCAAGGAGCGGACAGGCATCGAGCCCCTGCCCGGCGATGCAGACCCCGCCGCACGCTTCAACGACCTGCGAGACCGGGCCAGCACCGCCCTTCACACAGACAGCACCCTCGCCAAGGTGACATCGCTCTACGAGGAGACGATCTCGTGGTTCGTCCAGCTCTTCACCCCGCCAGATGAACGAGTGAAACAAATCGTGGCGCTCGCCAGGACCCCGTACGAGGGCCCGGCGCAGATGCGCCTACTGATCGGCGAGGCCGCCTACAACGCCCACCACCTCGGCCTGTTCCTCGCCGAAGTACAGGATCCCGCCTGGCTCGACGCGCTGTGGGAGGCCAGGCTGATCCACCCACCACGCGACGGCGAGCCATGGCCCGTGGGCTTCCTGATCGGCGGGGCTGGAGGAATTGACGCCATCGAGACCGCCCGGCTCCTCGAGCGCTTGTACGACACCCAGCATGGCGACCCTGCCGTTGCGCTGAGCGTGGCCCGGAACGTGATCCAAGCGGCATTGCGGCTCGGCCGCGCCGGCCACAGCCTCGCCGCCCGGATCATCGCGAAGTATCCGAGCGACCACTGGGTGCAGATGATCGCGGTGCACATCGCACAGGAGGCCGAACCAAGCGATCCCATCCAGTACGCCGTCGCAGACGCCGTGATCGGAAACTCGCAGATGTCCGACGGCGGACATCAGACAAGGACGATGATTCGACAGCTCGCCGCCGGGCTCATCCCCGACAACGCTCCCGGGCGGCTGCGCATGGTGATCGCCAAGATCGCCCGGATGTCTCGGGAGCCGGGGATGCGGGCCGTCTTCCTCGACACATCAGCGCTTCACACGACAGGCGACGAGCTGCGCGACCCCGCTCTCATCCTCGCCGAGCACCTCATCGGGATGATCGCCGCCTGGCGCTCTCTCGGCCTCCCCACAAGCGCGCTGCTTGAACTGACGGCTCCCATCGAAGGAGAGCTCGGCGAACGCCTCACCTGTCAGGTGCTCGCTGGCGCATCAGATGTCGACCGAGGTGCCAAGATCGCTCACCTCGCTCGCAGGTTGGCATCAGCAACGGCCACCGGTGACGACCGCGACCTGCTCGATGACCTCGGCGAGCTCACCGACGACGAGGTGGCCGTGTTGGCCAGTGCGTTCGGCGAACCGTCGGAAGCTCCGAAACCCGACGAAGACGGCGTGACACGGTTGCCGGCTGACTGGGCGCGAGCTTGGCGGTGGAGCATGCTGCTGTCGGACACGGCCCTCGATCGATGGCGAGAGTCCGTCGCCGCGGTCACCGAGGTCCATGGGCCACCTGACGAAGGCTCGCTCAGCCGGCGCGTTCCCCGCTTCCTCTCGGGCCGGCCCGAGTCGCCGATCAGCTCCGATCAGCTCACAGCTATCGCCCCGATCCACGCGGCCCGGCTCGTCGCTACCTGGCGCCCGGGCACGGAGTCCGGAGCATGGGGCGGTGGCGTCTGGGAACTCGCCAGCACGCTCGAGGAGGTGATCAAGGCGGACGTGGCGGCATGGACGGAGGACCCCGTCGCGATGGTCACGGCCCTGCGAGAACCTGCATACATCGAGCGCTACCTCCGCGTGCTCGAGGCCAACGCAAAGTCACTCGCCGAGCACGTTCGTCCGATCATGGAGGCGGTCGGCATGATCCGTAGCGAGCGGTGGGATCCCAGCCCTCTCAGCCAGAGCAGAGTCGACCCCGACGTTCCGTGGGGTGGAGTCGACCAGACGGTTGTCGGGCTGATCGAGGCGTTCGCCAACCAACGAGCCCCGTTCGAGAGTCACCTCGCATTGGCCTGGGAGGTGGCCTCCGAGATGTTCCGGGCGCTCCCCGATGAACTTCCTTCGTCCGACCTCTACGTCGACGTCGCAGAGCACGATGGTCCCTACGCCCGAACCATCAACACCAGCTACGGCAAGGCACTCCGATGCGCTATCGCACTGGGCTGGTGGGAGCACGGCCAGACCGGCGCCTCCTCGGCACGGCTGACCGACATGTTCGACGACATGCTCGACGTGCCGGGAGCTGTCGGCGCCGAGCTCCGCTCAATGGTGGCAGTGCACTACATCGTGCTCACGCAGGTCGCATCCGCCTGGATCGACGCACACCACGGCGACCTGTTCGGCGGCGAACTCGGAGAGATCACGTTCGAGCAGACGCTCAAGTACGCCAGGCCGTCGCCGTGGTTCTACGCCCGATACCGCCAGCGACTCGCTGCGGCCGCGATGAGGCGGGTCGAGAACGCGGTCAGCTGGCCGCTCATCGGCTACCTCTGGGACGAGCCCGGCTTCACGATCGCGAGCATCCTCAGTTCGTACTCAAGCAACACGGACGTCCTGCGTGCGACCGCCGAGGACATCGCTGCTCTCGTCCAGGATGTCGAGCCCGGCAACCCGATGCTGGCCCGGGCGCTTGACTTCTGGGACGGGATGCTCGACGCAGCTGGCTCGACAGTTCCGAACCCGGCGCTCTCTGGCGCAGGTCGATGGACTTTCGTCGATGCAATCACCGACGAAGCATGGGCCATCAGGATGGACCGGACGCTAGAGATCACCCTCGGGACCATCGACCTTCCCATCGAGGTAGCCGACCGGTGCAAGAAGTTGCAGCCCTCAGAGGCCGGCCTTCGGATGCTTCGACTCATGCAAGGCCACGGAGAGCCGTGGGAGAAGGACCACCTTGGCCGGGCCGGCCTTGATGCACTCCGAGCAGCATCAGGACAGCGCGTCGGGCCTGAGTTCAATCGGCTCCGAGACCGCCTCATCGAGCTCGGATGGCACGACGCCAGCGGCATCCCGCCGGAGCCCACGTAGCCGACGCGAGCGGTCATCTATGAAGAAGACACAACGACCCCGGGCCGGTCGCTTCGCGACGGCGACTCAACGCACGACCCCATGCGCCCCGAGTCCGACGTCCGGTCGTCCTAGGGACGCCTCGTTCACAGCTCGATGGCCATGTCCTCGGCGGCGGAGCGCTCGACGATGCGGCCGAACCGGTCGGCGGTGGTCGTCGGCTGGGTGCGGTCGGGTGGGTGGTCGTCGAACGCGTCGGCGAGGGCGATGGTGAGGTGGTTGGTGATTCGCCCGCGGGAGAGGGCGACGTAGGCGTGCTCGCGGGCGAGGGTGTCGTCGCCGAGCACGATCGTCTCGTCGGCGGTGAGGCCTTGTGCCTTGTGGATGGTGAGGGCGTAGCCGTGGTCGAGGTGGCCGGCCTCGGCGTACTCGAGCGGCAGGCGGACCCGGCGGCTGTCGGTGAGCGTCACGTTGATGCGGTCGTCGTCGCCGCCAGTGATGTGTCCGCGGTGGCCGTTGAGCACGCCGAGGTGGCGGTCGTTGTGGAGGGCGACGACCTCGTCGCCGATGGCGAACGCGCTCCCGTCGACCTGCCAGCGGTCGGGCCCGAGCCGGCCGGCGTCACGCATCCGGGCCCTGGCGGATCGGTTGAGGGTACGGACCTGATCGCGACGGCCAGCGAGGAGCAGGACGTCAGCGTCACGCTCGTGCGCGTCCCACCATCGGTCGATGACCGCTTCGACGTCGTCGCTGGTGTCGAGGCGGCCGTGACGCTGATAGGAGTCGGTGACCTCCGTGATCCGACCCTCCCGGAGGTCGGCGAGCACCTGGCGTTCCCAGTCGGCGGTCTGTCGGTGGTTCTCGGTCAGCTCGTGGTGACCCAGGCGGCGGGCGAGACCGGCGAGCGCGCCGCCAGCATCGATGGCGGGGAGCTGCGCCGGGTCGCCAACGAGCACGACCTTCGCTCGGGCAGCAGCGGCTCGGGCAACGAGGGACTCGAGCTGGCGGGTGCCGACCATGCCAGCCTCGTCGACGACGACGACCGTCCGGCCGTGGAGCCGACGCCGGCCGGCTTCGAGGTCGCCGAGGAGCCGGTCAAGCGTCGTGGACGGGATGCCGGCGCCGTCCTGGAGCTGCTGCGCAGCGCGTGCGGCGAGCGCGCACCCGATCACCGCGTACCCGTCGCGTCCCCACGCGTCGCGGGCGGCTGCGAGGGCGCTGGTCTTTCCTGAGCCGGCGGCGCCAATGACCACCTCGACACCCTGCCCGGAGCGGCACAGACCGGCGACCATCACCCTCTGCTGCATGGACAGCGCGGGATGGGCGTCGAGGGCTGCGGTGGCCGTCTCCGTGCCGACGACTCCGGACCGGCGGTGGCGGACCGAGACAGCCATGTCCACGAGCCGGCGCTCGCAGTCGAGTAGGTCGAGCGTCGTCCACCGGCTTGGTGGTTCGGCGTTGCCGATCGCGACGACGACGTCGGAGGCGAGGAACTCGTCGGCGAGGTCGAGGACGTGATCGACAGGTGCGCCAGCCGGGAGGCGATCGCAGATCGCCTTGACCACGTCGCGGCGGTCGAAGGTGGAGCGACGCTCAGTGACACCAGTCGGCCCCGCGAGCTCGTCGAGTATCTCGAAGTCGGCCAAGTGGAACGCCCGGCTCTGGGCCCACATCGTCATCGGCTCGCCAAGGGCAACCGGGTCGAGACCGAGCTCGGCCGCCTGGGCGACCCAGGCGGCGCGAAGGTCGCCGCTGCTACCCGCGCTTGTCTTGGCCCGGCGGGTGGCGTAGGTGGCGACCTGCGCAGCGCGTCCACCGGTGACGGCGTGGGCTTCGAGGTGTTCGAGGATCTCCCGTCGGCGAGTCGAGAACGCGTCGATGGCGGCTCGAGAGGTGCCCGCGAGATCGGCGATCCCGTTACGGACCGGCCCCCAGCTCACGCCGAGCCGACGGGTCAGCTCGTCGCGGAGGTGCGCCTCGTAGAGGTACCCGACCGGCTGGGCCCACCGGTACAGGTGCCGGGCATCGAGCGCCGACCAGCGCCCGTCGGCGGTCAGGTGCCCGATGTTGGCGACTACTGCATGCGTGTGGAGGTGGGGGTCCCCGGCGCGGGAGGTGCGGTGCCGGAACCCGGCGGCAACGAGACCGTCGGCGTCGAGGACGTCACGCCCCGCCTTGCCCCGGCGCACCCGGGCCGCTTCGGCCTCCATCACCCCGAGCGCGGCATCCACGGCAGCCTCATGCGCGGCGACCACCTCGGCGGCGACCTCGGGTGAACCGAAGGCCCACAGCAGCGACACCGACTTCGGAGCGCAGAACGTCAGGTCGAACCCCGCAACCTTCGGCGCGGACCGGCCGAGGGTGAGCGGCTTCCCGGTGCGCGGATCGAGGTGGCCGAGCAGCGCCGCCAGGTCGCCCCCGTCAACCTCGCCCGCGAGCTCGAGCCCGACGGCGGACCGACCCATCCACCGTCCGGGCGCCTCGCCGCGTCCGACGTAGTACTCCTCGGCACCCTCGGCCACCGTCTCGACGTAGTACGCCTCCTGGCCCTGCCCGAGCTTCCCGATGCTCAGCACGTCCGGCCCTCGCCGTCGCTCGCATCCGTGCCCACGAACCTGACCAAGCGACCTGACGCACTTGCACCCGAGGTGTCAACGGGCTCTCTCATCCCGGCGGCGCTCGACATGAGAGGTTTCTGGGCAGGTTCCGAGAGCATCGCCCGCAGCGCCCAGACGGGCACCACGGTCCGGTGACCGAGCCGCAGCGAGGGCAGCTCACCACTCGCCACCAGCCGGTAGGCGTGGGCTCGGGAGATGTCGAGGCGCCTGCCCGCCTCGGCCACCGAGATGGCCCATCGGTCGTCGTCGTCCAGGTGGTGCTCAGCGGTTGCGCTCACACCCATATACGGCCTCTTGGGAAGGCCGATCGCGACACAGAGATTCGCGAGACTTTGACGCGAACGTGTCATCCGACCTGACCAACGCCGACGGTCAGGTCATCGGAATCTCTCATGAGATCTCTGCGTCGCTGAGAGATTCCGCCTGGACCTGCGGGTTCGCGTCAATCGGTCGGCAGCGCCGGTCACGAAGCTTCCGTACGATCCTGCTGATGTCCTTCCTCCCAGCTGACTGGCTCACCGGCCTCCTCGGGTCCTACGACGGGCCAGTCAGCGCGCCTGGCGTCGCCAACCGCGTCGTCCTGCGCTGCATTCACTCGGGCCCTGGAACGGGGCAGCATGGTTGACGGGCCCCTGTTCATCGTCGACAACGGCGCCTCGGGACGGAACGGTCTCGACTACCTGCGCGAGTGGTCGGAGCTGGCGAAAAGCATCGACATCGCGAGCGGATTCTTCGAGATCGGTGCGCTTCTCGACCTGGATGGCCACTGGCAGAAGTTTGAGAAGATCCGGATCCTCATGGGAGACGAGATCTCCCATCGCACCAAGAAGGCGCTCCTCGTCGCGGTACGTGAGCGCGCTGAGCAGCGGCTCGACGACAGCATCGAGCGCGACAAGGAGCAGGACCCGTTCCTCACCGGGGTTGACGCGATTGTGGCGGCGATCGTCTCCGGCCAGATCGAATGCCGGGTCTACAACAAGGACAAGTTCCACGCCAAGACGTACATCACGCACGGCAAGTTCGACGTCGTCGGTTCGCAGGCGCTGGTCGGGTCCAGCAACTTCACTCGCCCGGGCCTCACCCAGAACGTCGAGCTGAACATCAAGATCGAGAGCAGCTCCGAGGTCGCTCAACTCCAAGCCTGGTACGAGCACCACTGGGCCGATGCTGTCGACGTCTCATCGGAGGTCGTCCGCGTGATCCAGCGTCACGCCCAAGACTTCAGCCCGTTCGATGTCTATGCACAGGCCCTGCGGTCGATGTTCAGCGAGCTCGAGCCAACCGCGAGCGATTGGGATCAGCACCACTCTCGAATGTTCCCGAAGCTCGACCGCTACCAGCAGGAGGCGTACTGGGCCGTCGCGAACATCGCACGCCAGCACGGCGGGGCCTTGCTGTGCGACGGCGTCGGCCTCGGCAAGACCTACGTCGGCCTCATGCTGATCGAGAGGCTCGTCCTCCACGAGAACAAGCGCGTTGTTCTCTTCGCCCCGAAGTCGGTCAAGGACTCTGTCTGGGTGCCCGAGCTCAAGCGACACCTGCCGCACATCGGCGGTGTCGACGGATCGGCCGACTTCTCCAACCTCTCCGTCTTCAGCCACACCGACCTCACTCGCGCGCTTGAGTTCCCGGAGCGGTTCGAGCGCATCGCCGAGCTCGCCGACGCGGTCGTGATCGACGAAGCTCACCACTTCCGCAACACGGGGAAGCGAGGCGACCCCGAGGTCCCCTTCGAGCGATCCCGCTATTACAAGCTCTACGACCTCATCGGCACGGCGCGTCACAAGAGCGTCTTCATGCTCACGGCGACGCCGATCAACAACTCGCTCAACGACTTCAAGCACCTGGTTGAGTTGTTCAGCCGCGATGACGACGCGTTCTTCTCGCGAACCCTTGGCGTCACGTCCATTGCGGGTCGACTGAACTCGATCACGAAGACGCTCAAGAGCCGGATCGGAGACGACATACCCGAAGCGGAAGCAAGTGAGGAAGCAGCCGAGCTACTGAGCGGTGACGACCTCTTCCAGGGCCTCGTGGTCCAACGGAGTCGTGCGTATGCCAGAGCGAGCCAGATCCAGGAGACGGGCGATGCCGCCGCGTTCCCCACGCGGGAAGACCCCCACGTCGCGGACTACTCGATCCGCAAGAGCTACGGGAAGCTGCTCGACCTGGTGGACACGGCGTTCAAACGAGCGAAGCCGCTCTTCGCGCTGCCGATGTACTACCCACTCGCGTACTACACCGGTCCTGACACCTCGATCGATCCTCTCGAATGGAACCGCCAGGCGCAGGTCGTCAGCCTCATCCGCACCAACTTCCTGAAGCGCTTCGAGAGTTCCGTCTACGCGTTCGAGCTGTCCTGCGACCGGCTCTTGAGGAAGCTCCTCGCTTTCGTTGAGGTCAATAGCGAGAAGCCGGCCGAACGCAAGCGCTTCGAGCGCTGGGTCGATCAGCACCAGGAGATGCTGACGCAGACCCGGGTGCGGCAGCTCACTCTGTGGGGAGCTGACGACGACGAGCCCGCGGAGGACAACGAGGACATCGTGCCGCCGGAGCTATTGGAGAAGGCGGTCAAGCTCTCCCGAGATGACTACGACGTCCCGGAGATTCTGGCGGAGACCTACCTCGATCTTGACCAGATCGCGACACTCCTCGACGAGTCCCGAACCTTCGAGCCGTCCCACGACGACAAGCTGAAAAAGCTCGTCCGACTTCTGAAGTCCAAGGACATGACCGGCCGCAAGGTCTTGATCTTCACGGAGTTTGCCGATACCGCGCGCTACCTACGCCGTGAGCTGGAGAAGGCCGGGATCGACGGCGTCGCCCAGCTCGACAGCGGCACGAAGACCAACCGCGCCGACGCCATCCGCCGATTCTCGCCGTACTACAACGGGTCCAGCTCGGCCGAGTTGAAGGCCTCGGGTCAGCAGGAAACGCGAGTCCTGATCGCCACCGACGTCCTGTCTGAGGGCCTGAACCTTCAGGACGCGACGCGGCTCGTCAACTACGACATCCACTGGAATCCTGTGCGGCTGATGCAGCGCATCGGCCGTGTAGATCGACGCTTGAACCCTGACGTCGAAGCCCAGCTCGTTGCAGATCATCCGGAAGTGGCGAAGCAGCGGGGCAGTGTCGCCTTCTGGAACTTCCTGCCACCGGACGACCTCGACACACTGCTCGCCCTCTACGGCAAAGTCAGCCACAAGACCCTGCTCATCTCGAAGACTCTCGGCATCGAAGGCAAGAAGCTCCTGAAGCCCGACGACGACTACGCCGCGCTCAAGGAATTCAACGCCTCCTACGAAGGTGAGACCACCGTTCAGGAGCAGCTTCACCTCGAGTACCAGCGGCTCCTCGATGAGCATCCCGGCCTTGAAGAGCGGCTTGCCGGACTCCCCCGCGCGATCTTCAGCGGCCGAGAAATCGCTGGCGACCGCAGCGCCGGCGTCTTCTTCTGCTATCGGCTGCCCGCCCTCGACACCGAGTCAGGCGAGTTCACCCTTGAGGCCGGCGTCACCCGTTGGTACTTCCACCGGCTTCCACACGGCGAGCTCGTGGACGACGCGAAGCGGATCGCCGATTCCATCAGGTCCGATCCCGAGACGCTGCGGGCGTGCTCGGCCGAGCGAAAACTCCTTGTCGAGGTGCGCGACGCGGTGCTCAAGCACATCAAGAACACGTACCTCAAGCAGCTCGACGTGCCGATCGGGTCTCCGCGGCCCCTGCTCGTCTGCTGGATGGAGCTGGACGAGGCGCCATGACCACACTGAACCCTGCTGACCTCCGAGACATCAGAACCTTCAACGACGTCATCGAGTACCTCACCGACGAGCTCGACTGGCCGATCGAAGCAGGGGACCTTGAGGAGGCCACCTTCGACTGGGATCCCGACGAGCTCGGCATTCCGGCGGAGCGCGTCCCCCACCTCGTCTCGCTCCGGCAATTGCGTCCGCTGGAGACCAGCCAGCCGTGGGGAATCTTCTTCCTTGAGTTCGACGGACCTCGACTTCCTCTCACTGCACTGCGACGACTTCTGGACAAGCTGGTCACCAAGAAGCGCGCGTCGGGTTCAGGCACCCTGAAGACCTGGAAGCTCGACGATCTCCTCTTCATCATCACCACCAGCACCGGTGACACCGTCGAGCTCCACTTCATCGCATTCTTCGACGAGCTCGACAAGCCCGCCGAGATCCGGTCCATCCCATGGCGCCCCGGCCAGTCACCAGCCCAACACCTCAAGCGCCTTGCCACGGAGCTCCTCCCGCACCTGGCGTGGCCGGATGACCCTGCGGATGTTGACGACTGGCGGGCGGAGTGGCGGTCGGCCTTCAAGCTCCGCCACGGCGAGGTCATAGCAACCACGACAAAGCTTGTCGATCGAATGTCGACGACGGCCAAGTCCGTACGGGAGAACATCGCTGCAGCCCTTGGCGCCGAGTCCGGCTCCGGCGCGTTCTCGAGCTTGCTCGAGGAAGTGCGACAACAGCTCGTCGCATCGGTCGACGCCCGGCAGTTCGCAGACATGTGCGCTCAGACTCTCGTCTACGGCGCCCTCACCAGCCGGGTCACCGATCCTGTCGCGTTTGGTGCCAGCCCGACTCTCTCATCGATCCCGCTGGCCAACCCCTTTCTCACGGCCTTCTTCGAGGAGGTTCACGACCACGCTGTTCAGATCGACACCGACGACGGACTGGAGCAGCTCGTCGCTGACCTGAAGGTGTCGAACGTCGAAGCCATCCTCGACAAGTTCGGGGCGACCGAGAAGGGTGGCGACCCGGTCATCCACTTCTACGAGGACTTCCTTGCGGCCTACGACCCGCAGATGAAGATCCAGGTCGGCGCCTTTTACACGCCGCAAGCGGCGGTCAAGCACATGGTCGGCATGGTCGATGGGGTGCTTCGCGAGCGACTGGACCTGCCCCTCGGCGTCGCGGACCCGACGTCGTGGGGCGAGATGGCCTCACGACTCGGCCTCTCACTACCCCCGGTGGTCGACCCGTCGAGCCCGTTCATCTCGATGCTCGACCCAGCAACCGGCACCGGCACCTTCCTGGTCGAGTGGATCCGGCGAGCCAAGGCGTCGTACTCCGCCGCGCATGGTGAGGCCGGCTGGCCCGATCACGCTCGGGCTGTGGTTCTTCCGAGCCTCCACGCTCTGGAGCTCATGCTGGCCCCCTACGCCATCGCTCATCTCAAGACCGCCCTCGAGTTGCACGAGGCCGACATCGACAGCCAGGACTTGTCGATCTACCTGACCGACACCCTTCAGCGAGGCAACGTCGGACAGCTTTCGATCGAGCCCGACGCCATCTCGGTGGAAGGTGACCGAGCCGATCAGGTGAAGCGAACCGTGCGCACCACCGTCTGCATCGGGAACCCGCCGTATGACCGAGTCGCCCAAGATGCGGGCGGCGGGTGGATTACGGACAACAGCGGGGGGCGGAGCCTTTTCGACGACATCCTCGACCCGGCGAAGGCACACACGATCTTTAGCCACCACGCCAGCCTCTACAATAAGTACGTCTACTTCTGGCGCTGGGCGATCTGGAAAGTATTCGAGGACCGCCCTGGCCTCCCGGGCATCGTCTCTCTGATCACCCCAAGCTCATGGCTGACTGGTCCGGGGTTTCTCGGCTTGCGCCAACTCGTTCGCGAAGTTGCCGACGAGATCTGGGTGGCCGACCTCGGCGGCGACAATCGGGGAGCCCACAAGGATCCCAACATCTTCGACATCGAAACCCCCGTGTCGATCGTCACCATCGGCCGCTTCGGCGCAGGTGACGAAGGAACGCCTGCCAAGGGCTGGCATCGGCGCGTCGTCGGATCGCGTGAAGAGAAGCTCCATTACCTGGGCACCCAAGCGCCATCGGTCGGCGACTCGGAATGGGCGGCGTTGTCAACGGGCTGGCATGCGCCGCTCGCGCCACTGGCGGGCGCGGCTGGTTGGCAGGACTTTCCTCTGTTGACCGACCTCTTCCCGTGGCAGCAACCGGGCTGCAAGTTCGGCCGGACCTGGCCGATAGGGCCATCGGCGTCTCTCCTCGCAGCCCGGTGGAGCCGATTCGTCTCGACAGACGATCCTGACGATCGTGCACGGTGCTTTGTGACGGCGAGTACGGGGCGAACCATCCACACGAATGTCGGAGGTTTGACGCGCCTGAGCAAGGAACCCATTGGAGCGGTTGCTCGACCGGCCGTGCGCTACCAGTACCGATCGTTCGACCGGCAATGGGCCTTCGACGACCCCAGGCTCGCGGCACTTGAACGTCCCTCGCTGTGGGCAGCTATCAGCGATCAGCAGATCTTCATGATCTCGAAGCCCACCCATCCCATCGGCAGCGGTCCGGCTGCAACGGCTTCGACAGCGGTGCCCGATCTCGATTGCTTCCGGGGCTCGTTCGGCGGAAAGGACGTGATCCCGCTTCATCGGGACGCCCAAGGCACACCGAACGTGGACCCGGCGCTGTTGGTAGCCCTCAGGGCTACGCAGGGGGAGGCGTCTCCGATCTCCGTTGAGGATCTCTTCACCTACGTGTACGCGTTGCTCGCTGGCTCTGACTACACCACTCGGTTTGCCGAAGAACTGATAAGCCCAGGGCCGAGGGTCCCCCTCACCGTTGATGCCGGCCTATTCGCCGACGCCGCAGATCTGGGGCGTGAACTGCTCTGGCTTCACACCTACGGCGAGCGATTCGCCACCGGCCGCCCTTCCCTCCTCGTTCCGTCGATCAATGCGAGTAGTCCGTTGACGCTGCCGGAGAAGGCGAGCGACATCAAGTACGACGGGACGACCAAGTCACTTCGAGTCGGAACGGGCTCCGTCAAGGGCATGACTCCGGAAGTATGGGCCTTCGAGGTAAGCGGTATGCAGGTAGTGAAGAAGTGGTTTGGCTACCGCACCGCCAAGGGAGCCGGCAAAGCCGCCAGCAGCAGCTCGCCCCTCGATCACATCAGGCCGAAGACGTGGCCGACCGAGTGGACGTCCGAACTGCTCGAGCTGCTGTCAGTTCTCCAGCGCACGATTGACCTGATGCCAAAGGGCAGCGACCTTCTCGAGCGGATCTGCGCGGGACCACTGATGTCATCTGACCAGCTCCCAACAGTGCCAGCGGCACTACGTGCGCCGCCGGCCGTCGCCCGCGGGCTCGGCGAGGGCCTGTTCGACGCGTGACTGTGGAGCTCGGCGAGGTTCGCGGTGGGTCGCTCCCACACGTTCTGCCCGCCGTTGACATTTCGTGTCCCATCAATTGTCCCACTAGTGGGCTCTGGAACGGGCGCCTACGAGTGAAGACGCATGCGTAACGGTGAGACGGAAAATACCCGTTGACCTGGGCACACGTGGGACGAGCGCCTACGAGCGGCTACGGCTGAGACGGTCCTCAGGCCTTTCCTAAACCGTGTGTCGCATGTTCGAATCATGCCGAGGGCGCCAAGGACGACACCCTTCACCGGGGACTTTGCCCTGGTGAAGGCTCGCCCTTCAGTGGACACCGCTGGCCG